>OBXH01001712.1_pt1 | contig 9962 bp, 10 predicted proteins | sample 1538101 | NCBI WGS metagenome assembly OBXH01 (sample SAMEA2580141, study PRJEB22360) | human gut metagenome | biome: human gut; feature: human-associated habitat; material: faeces | place: Denmark | collected 2008/2010 | reverse complement strand
GGTGGTCGCTGCACTTCTGAAGGATGCCATCCGTCGTGCGAAAAAGAATCAGATTTTAAAGGATATCGCCGGCCGCATGAAAGTAGTGGAGGCAGATAGTGTGGAAAGCATGTCAAAGCTTCTGGATCCGGTAGATGTGATCTATCTGGATCCGATGTTTCCTGCGAGACAGAAATCCAGTCTGATCAATAAAAAACTTCAGCTGATCCAGAAGCTGGAGCCGCCATGCTCGGAGGAAACAGATCTTTTTGATGCGGCACTAAAAGTGTGTCCGTCAAGAATTATCGTTAAGCGGCCATTGAAAAGTGAATGTCTTGCAGGCAGAGAACCTTCCTATACATTGAAGGGGAAGGCAATTCGGTATGATTGCTATGTGCTGTAAAAACTCCCACTAACAGAAGAATCGCCCATGCGGTGTGGTCTGATCAATTTTCCGGGAAATGGGAGATCAATAGTCTTGCAGTCTTAAGGTGCGAATGATATAAAATTTCATGATAAATTGGGCAAAACAAGAAATGCGAACCAATAGATAAAATAGTGGAATCAAGAGTCATAAAGAATAAAACATCACAGACTGATCCGGATGGCAACATTTACTACCTGAATCCGATCTCTGACAACACCAAAGGTAAAATGCAGACTGGATGGTTATGGATCCCGGATGCCAATGGTGTTAAGAGATGTTACTATTTCAACCCGGTTTCCGATGGCTACCGCGGAAAACTGCTGAGAAATACTGTCATTGATGGCAGTACCGTGAACGCAGACGGTGCATGGACGGTCAATGGAGTGGTGCAGACGAAATAGGGAAGAGAAAACAGATATGTAAGACATCATAATAAAAATATCACAGGCAGGGGCAGATGAAGCAGTCGTGTTTCATCTGCCCCTGCCTTTTTGTGTCCAAAATTTGTGAGAGCCTGAGCATAGAATAAAAATCACAGAGCATAACAGAAAGCACACTTTACAATATGAAGGAGGACACATATGAACACATTACTGAAAAGCGCAGGCGGTATCACACAGGTTTCGGCAGATTCCAGACTGCTGTCAAATTTCGATAAGGTGATGGAAGAAGCGGCTGCCAGCCGGCCGGAGTATTGTATCGAAAAATACTGGAATACATTCCGGGAGAATCCGGATCGGACTGCCCGCTGCATTTATACATCATTAAACACTGCGATGGATAAAATGTTCACATCCAGGATCTGCAAAGTGATGAAGACAAGACCGGTTATCGATTTCCAGAATGTGGCGAACGAAAAGAGCGTGATCTTCGTGACGACAAGTCCGGTAAAAAATCACTCCACGCTCTTGCCCAGATGTTCATCTCCCAGGCGGTGAAAGAGCTGTTTGAGATCGCGGAGAAAAAGCCATCCGGTACGTTGAAGAGGCCGGTCCATATTTCCTTCGACGATTTTGCCACCGGCGGGCGGTGTGCAAACTTTCCGGAGTATATCTCGATTTTCCGGGAAAAGGGAATGTCCTCGACGATCCTTCTCCAGTCGGAGGCGCAGCTTCACCAGATGTATGGGAGCGACGCGATCACAATCCTGGATAACTGCGACAGCTATGTATATCTCGGCGGAAACAATATCGATACCGCAAAGAGCATCAGTATTCGGCTGAATGTCCCGGTAAATGAAGTGCTGCACATGCCGGTCGGGCGGGAGATTGTTTTCCGCAGAGGTTAGCAGCCGGTCGTGACGGAACGGTACGATGTCTTTCAGGACGAGGACTACCGGCGGATCACGAGAGAGTACCAGGAGGAGGTACGGAAAAGTGAAGAGGTGATCGGGAGAATAGAAAATCGGTGCCAGAGTGTCAGACGGGCGAGGATGAACCGGCTGCTGAGCGAGGAGGGCGGCGAGGTGGAGATTAGGGAGGGGAAATAGGCGTATAAAAATATCCCGGTCACGTGGGAAATGTGACCGGGATGTTTTTATACGCTTGCGAAAAGACAAAGATCATTACAGATGACTAGGTACGCCGCGCGGGATGCGGACCGCAGACTTTATATAAGGAGTAATCAAGCCTTTAAATCTTTTTCAATCGCCTCGTAAATCTGCACATAAGATTCCAATGCGTGACAAATGACCGCAATAGAGTGACGGTTGCTGTCGTTGCCGGCATGATTTGTCTTATTTCGTTCATCCTTTAACTGCATATGCAGACGGAGAAGAATATTGATCTTCCGGTAGGATTTCGGATTTTCTGCGATATAATATTTGCGAACCGGAAACGTATTATCTTTTGTATTGAGGACGGATATAACCGGATTAGAGTTATATGCCTCCAGCGCGAGATAATTGGTCCGCTCTTTCAGCGGTACAAATGGGACCTTCTTGGAAGGACGTTTCGTATATCCGACCGCCTGCACAATATAGTTTTCTGCAGATTCCCACCCTTTTTTAGGTGAATTCTTCTGGGTGATATAGCTCAGAAAATCGTCACTCAGAACTGGATCCTTTGATTTTGAATTAAAGATAGAAAAAGCAGTTACTGCTTTTTGACCATTTTTTTCTTCTTTCTGCTTCTCAGAAATTAAAAATCCATTTTTCAGAAATACAGCCGGCATTTTGCTCTCCACCAGAGTAAGAGCCTGCTGAATGAAGCCCTTTTCGGTACACCATCTGATCTCATCAATAACACGGCGGTCTTTGTTATTCAGAAGACTATGACCATAGCTGTCATGGATCAGATCCTGGAACATTGTGAGATAACCGACATTCTGGAGAGAATTATTCTGTTTTCCCAGTTTCGGAAGAGAATCAGAAAGATTCTTTAACCCAGTTTCGAATTTTGTAACATCGCAAAGCTGAATACCTTCCGCAATCGTCTGCATATTTGCTAAAACTTCCTGTTCATCGCTATTGCTGCTTTTAAGAGCAGTATCCGAATGGGATTTTTCCGGTGCGATCGCCTGCTTCAGCGATGCAGTTTGTCCGTAATAGATACATTCATGAATGCCGGATACGAAATTCATGATCTTAAAAATTTCAGAAGCAGAGGTAAAAACAGCGCGAGGTCTGGAGTATTCAATGCTGTGAATATTTTTTTCCGGGATTGTGATGCCTTCCATCTGAAGCAGGGAGAGGATACTGTTCAGAGCTTCTTGATCAGTTCGGATACCACCGTGAGTGTCTACATGAATATCCATATTTGGGTAATGCTTTTTCAGAGAACGAATTTGCTTGACCACTTCGTTGATGAAAAGTACAGTCTTTTGCGTACGCTGCTCCTGGGTGTCAGATGACTTGGGAGAAGTATCTATATCCGTGTGAATTTCCTTATCAGACAATGAAGTGATCGAAGTTATACAATGGCGAAGAAATCAAAACAGACACAGGCGTGGCAGAGCTGGAAGAGCAGAGAGTGTCTGGCGGGAGCAAAAGCGGAACAGGCAGGGGATAGATGGACAAAAAATCCATCTGTCCCCTTTTTTCGTCAGAAAGAAGAAACCTGTTTACTTTTCCCGAAATCCCTTTTATACTGGGTAAAGCGCATATATTAGCGGCTGTTCAGCGGGGCTGTGCAGTTCCTGCACGGACTGGAAAAAGAGTATGAGTAACGGAGGAGAAGAAGGATGCAAAAATGTAAAAAGGGGGGTAGCGCTGCTTCTTGCGGCGTCCATGATGACATTTCTGCTTGCCGGATGCGGATCGAACCAGGTGACGACGGAGAATACAGGCAGCTCGGACTACAGACCTGATCGCGGGCTTCCGTATATCATTTCTCTTCTGGTCCTGGCGGTTTCTTCGAAGAAGTCGAGAGCACCGAAGGCGGAAGGAATCCCGTATGATAAGGGACAGAGATAAGATCAGGGAAAAATTTTTGTCTGGGGCAGTCCGGAATGGGAAACTGCCCCAGATGTTGTGAAAGTGTTATGCTAGAGATAAAGGAGAAGAATATATAAGATGGGAATCGTTGTAATCGGAGATGTTTTTATTGATATTAAGGGATATTCCTTATCCCCGTATATCCCGCAGGGAAGAAATGCCGGAACGGTCATTCAGATCCATGGCGGAGTAGCAAGAAATGTGGCGGAGAATATCGCAAACATCGAGTTAAAGCCGACGTTCATCAGCGCTGTGGACAACAACGCGATGGGTGATGATGTGATCGAGAAGCTGAAACGCCATAAAGTTGAGACAAAGTATATGAAAAAGGTTGAGAACGGAATGGGAACATGGCTTGCCGTTTTCGACCATGAAGGAGATGTTGTCGCCTCCATTTCCAAGAGACCGGATCATAAGCCGATCGAGCAGATCCTCGATGAGTATGGGGACGAGATCTTCAAGGACGCGGACAGCATCGCGATCGAGATCGACACGGATAAGGAGATCGTGAAAAAGACATTTGCGTATGCGGAAAAGTATGGGAAAGAGGTCTACGCACTCGTGTCCAACATGACGATCGCAGTCGAGAGACGGGACTTCCTGCGCAGAACAGCATGTTTTGTCTGCAACCAGCAGGAAGCCGGGATCCTTTTTTCCGAGGATTATGAACACATGACAGCGGCGGAGCTCGCGAAGGTCCTTCCGGAGCGCGTCCGCTCAGCGCAGATTGCCCGCATGGTTGTGACCATGGGCGGGGACGGCGCTCTCTATGTGGATAAAGACGGAAGTACCGGGATCTATCCGGCAAGAAAAGTGGATGTTGTCGATACGACCGGAGCCGGAGACGCGTTTTTCTCAGGTGTCTGCATCGGTCTGACTTACGGAAAGAGCCTGCAGGATTCCTGCAGGATCGGAACAAGACTTGCAGCGACCGTGATCTGTACTTCGGAGAATATCTGCCCGAGATTTATGCCGGAAGAATTTGGTCTTGTGCAGTAGGATAGCAGCGTACCCGGGATGAACCGGGTACATTCGTTTTATGAGGTGATCAGAAATGAAAAGTGTTATTATCGGAATTGCCGGAGGTTCCGGCTCCGGAAAGTCGACCTTTACGAACAGGATCAAACAGTATTTCGGGGACGATGTGGCAGTTATTTATCATGATAATTACTACCGCAGACAGGACGGGATTCCGTTTGAAGAGCGTGTGAAGGTCAACTATGACCATCCGGATTCGTTGGAGACGGATCTTCTGGTGGAGCATTTGAAGGAATTGAAGGACGGCAGAGCGATCGAATGTCCGGTCTATGATTACAGCCAGCACAACCGCTCAAACGAGATCATAAAGATCGAGCCGCGGCCGATCATCCTGGTGGAAGGGATCCTGCTCCTTGCGGATGAGCGCATCCGGGATCTTCTGGACATCAAGGTATATGTGGAGGCCGATGCGGATGAACGAATTTTAAGACGGATCGTCCGTGACGTGGAAGAGCGCGGCAGAGACTTGAGAGGCATTATCAGCCAGTACCTGACAACCGTAAAACCGATGCACTACATGTACGTTGAGCCGACGAGAGCTCTCGCGGATATCGTGATCAACAGCGGAAAGAACGATGTGGCGTTCGATCTCTTCGTCTCGAAGATCGGACAGCTGTTGGAGAGCACGGGAAAATAAAAATTTCATATGTAGGTATGCGAAAACCGCCTGTTGCCAGTAAAGTTGCTGGCAGCGGGCGGAGAGAAATCGGTATCCCCCACTGACACGAAGCAAATCACGGTCAGTCTCCGTGAAATTACCGACTGTGGATTGAAACAATGATTTCGGTATTATTCTGGTATGGATGTCTTGATCGCATCTTCCCCTTCATTCGCCTCGTCCATTGTGACGACAGCCTGTGAAACATCATCAGCGTAGTGGAACCTGAGTACAGCCTGGGGCCAGTTTAGCTGGATGTGGGCGGTCTTATTCTGCTCGGTTCCGGCTTTTTCGATGAGTTCGATCAGCTCTTTTAAGACTTCGCGGGTCAGATAGCCGCCTCGCCAGTGGAAGGTGAAGGTCCTGTTTTTCTTCGCAGTCTGCAGGGCACGTTTGTAGACTTCCTCCTGCTTTGTGAAGGAGAGTTTTTTCTCCTTGTAGTAAAAATGATCGCCGTCGGTGCAGGCCGGAGCCGGGGCAATCAGCTGTTCATGGTCACGGAAGATGGCTTTATCATCGAGATTAAAGTAGTCATATCGGATCTCCGCACCGGTCTCGAAGCATTTTCCGAGGCTGTTGTCGAAGGTTGCATCGAGGTGATAATAAGTTTTTCCAATCTTTACGATATTCCAGGTATGGCGGGATTTGATGCCTTTTTCCGGATTATTCCCGCACAGGGCGATCATGCACCAGATTCCCAGAGCATCACAGAGGATCTTGACGGATTTGGCAATTCCCTCACAGACGCCGACGCCGTGTCCGAGGGGACCGATGATCTCGTGGGAGTACGGCTTTTTCAGCTTATCGTAATGAATGTTTTCACAGATGAAATCGTGGATATATTTTTCTTTCTCGATTTCGGAAAGCTTTGCAGCCGGACGGGCAAGTTTTTCTACCCGAGCATTCATCGCTTTCTGATGATCTTTGATCTTGCTCTTTTCGAAGAGATATTCCGGAATAAAGATCAGATTGGGAGAGTCTGCGTAATATTTATATTTGAAGCTTGCGGCCCAGAAGAGTTCCGGGTGGTCCAGGCGGAGTTCAAAGAAGATGTCGCTCAGCGCATGACCGTCGATCTTCGGGACCTGAAATGAGTCAGCGAGACTCAAAAGTCCCTGGTGCATGGCGCGGTAGACGGACTGGCGTTCCCGGTCCATGTGGTTATAGTAGTATGGTTCCATTGTATGTATAGACCTTTCTTGGTTATCGTGATAAATGATCTAGATGTTGGGGTCAAAAGGTCTTTTGCCCCCTATGATACCGGATTGCTCCGTGCTTTGCACTCCCGCAATCCTCAAAAACATTCATAATCCGCTCATTTTTCTGCGAAAAATGGCTACTTATTCATGTTTTTGGCGGGTCAAGAGTTCGAAAATCCTCTCGCAAGCAAGCTTGCATCAGATTTCCGACCTTTTGACCCTGGTATCTGATCAATTTAGGATAGCATATTTGGCCATGATTTACCAGTGCTTATACCAGCAATAAAAACATTGACTCTACAACTGTTGTAAGGTTTAAATGAAATTTTTTTCATTTACGTATTTACATCTTTCAAACTTGTGCTTATAATAACGATGCACTACATAAATACTGCTAATAAGACTGCGGAAATGGGAACCCGACCGCAGATCGTGGCAGAAAAAACAAAAAGAATCCGGTCTCACTGTCTGGCAGAATGATAACAGAAGAACCGGAACTTTACGTAAAGGAGAAAATGTATGAGTGAAGAAAACACATCCAACCGGGCACCCTATGAATTTTATGGAAAAATGCCGTTGAAGCAGGCAATCCCGTTAGGACTCCAGCACGTCCTTGCGATGTTCGTCGGCAACCTGACACCGCTTCTGATCATCTGCGGTGCGTGTGGGATCAGCGGAAGTGAAGAATTTGCACATCTGCAGGTCAGCCTTCTGCAGAATGCGATGTTTGTCGCAGGAGTTGTGACTCTGGTACAGCTCTATGCGATCGGACCGATCGGAGGAAAAGTCCCGATCATCATGGGAACAAGCTCCGGATTCATCGGCGTATTTAAGAGTGTCGCAGATACAATGGGCGGCGGAGTTGCAACATACGGCGCGATCATGGGAGCGTCGATCATCGGAGGTCTCTTTGAGGGAGTTCTCGGTGCTTTTATCAAGCCGCTGCGGAAATTTTTTCCATCGGTCGTAACCGGAACCGTTGTTTTATCGATCGGTCTGTCCCTGATTTCTGTCGGAGTGAATTCTTTTGGCGGCGGGAGCAGTGCAAAAGACTTTGGATCGGCGGAAAATCTGCTGCTGGCGCTGTTCGTACTGATCGTAATCCTCATGGTGAAACACTGGACGAAAGGTCTTGCGAGCAACTCTGCAATCCTCATCGGGATCATTGCCGGATATGCGGCAGCGGTTATTATGGGACTGCTCCTTCCGAATTCAGGGATTACCGCGGATGGAGCAGAATATACAAAAGCATGGGTATTAAACTGGAATAAAGTGGCGGAAGCCAGCTGGATCAGTATCCCGGAATTTCTTCCGGTAAGGCCGGTCTTTGATGTCCGTGCGATCGCACCGATCATCATCATGTTTATCGTGACCGCTGTTGAGACAGTCGGTGATATTTCCGGCGTTATTGAAGGCGGAATGGACCGGGAGGCAACCGACAAAGAACTTTCCGGCGGCGTGATCTGTGACGGAATCGGTTCTTCTTTTGCAGCATTATTTGGAATTCTGCCGAATACTTCCTTCAGCCAGAATGTGGGACTTGTGACGATGACGAAGATCGTAAACCGAACAGCTCTGGCATCAGGAGCAGTTTTTCTGATCCTCTGCGGACTGATCCCGAAGCTTGGTGCGATCATCTCCATCATGCCGCAGGCTGTTTTAGGAGGCGCTGCAGTCATGATGTTCTCCTCGATCGTTGTCAGCGGAATCCAGCTGATCACAAAGGAACATATGACTCCGAGAAATCTGACGATCGTGTCAGTCGCACTCGGTGTCGGATATGGAATGGGAGCGAACACGGCAATTCTTGCGCAGACACCGCAGGCTGTCCAGCTGATCTTCGGCGGTTCCGGAATCGTTCCGGCGGCGCTGGTTGCGATCCTGTTAAACCTGCTGCTTCCGAAGGATGATAAGAACCTGTAGAGGTCAGAGATAAAAAGATAATAGAATGATAAAAAGAAACCGGAGGTGATCCAGGATGAATGTATGTCCTGGATGATCTCCGGTTTTATTTACGCGAACAACGAGCCAAAGTCTGCGCTTGCGCGAGACCCTGGCGACTGTCGCGATAACAAGGGGAAAACTCGTGAAGCGTGTTTTCACTTGTTGTGGTACATGAAGAAAAAACATTAGAGACTTCTAAAAATTTTTCAGATATTCCAATTCCTCCGGTGTATCGGCATCTGCAAGCTCCAGCGGAGAGGCAGCCGGGAAATAACGGACATGTTGCGGATATTTTTTCAGGAGTACATTTCCTCCGGAGTTGTCCGGAAGTGTGAGAAGCTCATTGAAATACCGGCGATCAAAGAGGATCGGGTTCCCGGGGGATTTGACCTCTCCATGCTCCATTGATGCGAGCCGGAGAATTTCGCCGCACGAACGATAAGCTTGAGTAGCAAATGTCAATACCATCGCTTCGATCGTTTCGCGCGAAAGAAGCGGCTGATCCCCGAGTGCAAATATGCATCCGGCGAGATCTGGATTTTTTCCCAACAGCGCGGAGAGACCGAGTTTTACCGTGTGGTTCCGGTACGGCATCGTGTGGAGCAGGACCGGAATCTCGCGCTCCCGGCAGAGAGACTCGACCTCCGGAGATCTCGTCACGACGATCCGAGCCGCGAAGAGCGGTCCGTCTGTGGCGGACAGGATCCGGGTAATCAGCGGTTTTCCGTTAAAATCAGCCATCAGTTTGTTGGACCCGAATCGTTTTCCAAGCCCCGATGCCATGATCACACAGCCGACGGGGAGAACCGGATGGTCAAGGTCATAGACATAGACATCGTCTCTGGCACGCAGGGCGTCGAGGAACGGCGTGGACTGGCTGCGGAGAACAGCGATCACCCGCTTTGTATCGAACAGGTGGAAAATGGCATCACAGAATTCCGGGCAGGAGCTTTCAAGGTAGCCGAGTTCGTCGATGACGGCGAAAGCGGCGGGAGAGTCGATCGCCCGTTTTATGGAAGCAAGACCGCCGCCGAGAAAACCGTTGAGATCCGGAACCATCTGGAAGAAGCGGATGAAGCCGCCGATTTCCCGGAATCAGAATCTGCCGGAAAGGCATGGAAAGAGAACTTTGGACGGTAAATTCCGATCCGCGAGGTTTCTCCGGTCAGATTGTCAGTCAGCTCAACGCGATCCTGTTTGAAAGCATGTGTTGTAAAGCCGGGAAACATCTGCAGGCGGGATTCGGCTTGACCAGGCAAAAACGGAATGTCTGAGATATGTCTT
>OBXH01001711.1_pt1 | contig 9964 bp, 4 predicted proteins | sample 1538101 | NCBI WGS metagenome assembly OBXH01 (sample SAMEA2580141, study PRJEB22360) | human gut metagenome | biome: human gut; feature: human-associated habitat; material: faeces | place: Denmark | collected 2008/2010 | reverse complement strand
ATTGTCGGACAGGGTGACTGTGTCATTGTGCAGTGGGATGCGAACAGTAATGGTATCTGGGATCGCGAACCGGTAAAAGAGTCCGACCAGATTGGATTTCGTCTGAAGGAGCATGTGCTGGAAACGCTACGCGGTGCGACATCCTGTGAAGGTAAGGGCTGGGATAAAGTCACTAATCCGGATGCCATCATTATCGACACTTTTCAGGTCGTACGTCAGGATGTCAGCGGCTTCTCGCCGGTGTTGACGGTTAATATGCACGCTGCCAGCAAGGCTGATCCGCAAACCGTGGTGGATGCCAGCTATAGCGTGACAGGATCCAACCTGTGAACCGCGAAAAGGGTGTTTCGTCACTGGCTCTGGTCCTGATGCTGCTGATTTTGGGTAGCTTGCTATTGCAAGGAATGAGTCAGCAGGATCGCAGTTTTGCTTCTCGCGTGAGCATGGAAAGTCAGTCATTGCGCCGCCAGGCCATCGTTCAGTCGGCGCTGGAGTGGGGAAAAATGCACTCCTGGCAGACGCTGCCCGCAGTTCAGTGCTTACTGTATGCTGCCACCGGTGCCCGGGTTTGTCTGCGTTTACTGGCAGATAATGAAGCCTTATTGATTGCTGGTTATGAAGGCGTTTCGTTGTGGCGAACAGGCGAAGTCATCGATGGAAACATTGTTTTTTCGCCACGCGGCTGGAGCGATTTTTGTCCGCTGAAAGAGAGGGCGTTATGTCAGCTTCCCTGAGGAATCAACAAGGCTTTAGTCTGCCGGAGGTAATGTTGGCGATGGTGTTGATGGTGATGATTGTCACTGCGTTATCGGGTTTCCAGCGAACATTAATGAACAGTCTTGCCAGCAGAAACCAGTACCAACAGCTCTGGCGGCATGGCTGGCAGCAAACGCAACTGCGCGCGATTTCGCCACCTGCTAACTGGCAGGTCAACCGAATGCAGACATCGCAGGCGGGATGTGTCAGCATCAGCGTTACGCTAGTTTCACCCGGGGGCAGAGAAGGCGAGATGACCCGCCTGCATTGCCCGAATCGTCAGTAGTCAGGAGCCGCTATGTTAAGGGTCTACCATTCCAATCGTCTGGACGTGCTGGAAGCGTTGATGGAGTTTATTGTCGAACGCGAACGACTGGACGATCCTTTCGAACCAGAGATGATTCTGGTGCAAAGTACTGGTATGGCACAGTGGCTGCAAATGACCCTGTCGCAAAAGTTTGGTATTGCGGCAAACATTGATTTTCCGCTGCCAGCGAGCTTTATCTGGGATATGTTCGTCCGGGTATTACCGGAGATCCCCAAAGAGAGCGCCTTTAACAAACAGAGCATGAGCTGGAAACTGATGACTCTGCTGCCGCAACTGTTGGAGCGCGAAGACTTTACCCTGTTGCGGCATTATCTGACTGACGATAGTGACAAGCGAAAACTGTTCCAGCTTTCTTCAAAAGCGGCGGACCTGTTTGACCAGTATCTGGTCTATCGTCCGGACTGGCTGGCACAGTGGGAAACAGGACATCTGGTAGAAGGGTTGGGAGAAGCACAGGCCTGGCAAGCGCCGTTGTGGAAGGCGTTGGTGGAATATACCGACGAACTTGGGCAACCGCGCTGGCACCGCGCCAATCTCTATCAGCGCTTTATCGAAACGCTGGAGTCCGCGACGACCTGCCCGCCGGGGTTACCTTCGCGCGTCTTTATATGCGGTATTTCCGCGTTACCGCCTGTTTATCTCCAGGCGCTACAGGCGCTGGGTAAACATATTGAAATCCATCTCCTGTTTACCAACCCCTGCCGTTATTACTGGGGCGACATTAAAGATCCCGCTTATCTGGCGAAACTACTGACTCGCCAGCGCCGACACAGTTTTGAAGATCGCGAATTACGCGACAGCGAAAATGCCGGGCAGCTCTTTAACAGCGATGGTGAACAGGATGTCGGCAACCCGCTGCTGGCTTCATGGGGCAAGCTTGGGCGCGACTATATTTATCTCCTTTCTGACCTGGAGAGCAGCCAGGAGCTGGACGCTTTTGTCGATGTGACGCCAGATAACCTGCTGCATAATATTCAGTCTGACATTCTGGAACTGGAAAACCGCGCCGTTGCTGGTGTGAACATCGAAGAGTTTTCCCGTAGCGATAACAAACGCCCGCTTGATCCACTGGATAGCAGTATCATCTTCCACGTTTGCCATAGCCCGCAGCGTGAAGTTGAAGTTTTACACGATCGCCTGCTGGCGATGCTGGAGGAAGACCCGACACTTACTCCGCGCGACATCATCGTGATGGTGGCTGATATCGACAGCTACAGTCCGTTTATTCAGGCTGTGTTTGGTAGCGCACCTGCGGATCGTTACTTGCCTTACGCCATTTCCGACCGTCGGGCGCGGCAGTCGCATCCTGTACTTGAAGCGTTTATCAGCCTGTTATCGCTGCCAGACAGCCGCTTTGTGTCGGAAGACGTGCTGGCATTACTGGATGTGCCGGTGCTGGCAGCGCGGTTTGACATCACCGAAGAAGGGCTGCGTTATTTACGTCAGTGGGTCAACGAATCCGGAATTCGTTGGGGGATAGATGACGACAACGTTCGCGAGCTGGAACTTCCCGCTACCGGTCAACACACCTGGCGGTTTGGCCTGACGCGCATGTTGCTGGGCTACGCGATGGAGAGCGCGCAGGGCGAGTGGCAATCGGTTCTACCTTATGATGAATCGAGCGGCTTAATTGCAGAACTGGTGGGGCATCTGTCTTCACTGCTAATGCAGCTAAACATCTGGCGTCGCGGGCTGGCGCAGGAGCGTCCGCTGGAAGAGTGGTTGCCGGTTTGTCGCGATATGCTCAACGCCTTTTTCCTGCCGGATGCGGAAACCGAAGCGGCGATGACGCTGATCGAACAACAATGGCAGGCGATTATCGCCGAAGGTTTAGGTGCGCAGTATGGCGACGCGGTGCCGCTGTCACTATTGCGTGATGAACTGGCACAGCGCCTGGATCAAGAACGTATCAGCCAGCGTTTTCTCGCCGGACCGGTTAACATTTGTACTCTGATGCCAATGCGTTCAATTCCGTTCAAAGTGGTTTGCCTGCTGGGAATGAACGACGGCGTTTATCCACGTCAGCTTGCGCCATTGGGCTTTGATCTGATGAGCCAGAAACCGAAGCGTGGCGACCGTAGCCGTCGCGATGACGACCGCTATCTGTTCCTGGAAGCGTTAATTTCCGCGCAGCAAAAACTCTATATCAGCTATATCGGGCGTTCCATTCAGGATAACAGTGAACGTTTCCCGTCGGTACTGGTGCAGGAACTGATCGACTACATCGGGCAAAGCCATTATCTACCGGGCGATGAAGCGCTTAACTGTGATGAAAGCGAGGCAAGGGTAAAAGCGCATCTTACTTGCCACCATACCCGGATGCCGTTTGACCCGCAAAACTACCAGCCCGGTAACTTACAAAGCTATGCGCGCGAGTGGCTACCTGCGGCCAGCCAGGCTGGTAAAGCACATTCTGAATTTGTTCAGCCCCTGCCGTTTACCTTGCCGGAAACTGTGCCGCTGGAGACGCTACAACGATTCTGGGCACATCCGGTGCGGGCGTTTTTCCAGATGCGTTTGCAGGTGAACTTCCGTACCGAAGACAGCGAAATTCCTGACACCGAACCTTTTATTCTTGAAGGGCTTAGTCGTTATCAAATCAACCAGCAGTTATTAAATGTACTGGTTGAGCAGGATGATGCCGAACGCTTGTTCCGCCGATTCCGGGCGGCAGGTGATTTGCCGTATGGTGCCTTTGGTGAAATTTTCTGGGAAACGCAGTGTCAGGAGATGCAGCAGCTTGCCGACAGAGTCATTGCCTGTCGCCAGCCGGGGCAGAGTATGGAGATTGATCTCGCCTGCAACGGTGTGCAAATAACGGGCTGGTTGCCGCAGGTGCAGCCGGATGGCCTGTTGCGCTGGCGTCCCTCCTTATTAAGTGTGGCGCAGGGAATGCAACTTTGGCTGGAACACCTTGTCTACTGTGCCAGCGGTGGTAATGGTGAAAGTCGCCTTTTTCTACGCAAAGACGTCGAGTGGCGTTTTCCGCCGCTTGCAGCCGAACAGGCTTTGCATTACCTCTCACAACTGATTGAGGGGTATCGTGAAGGAATGTCCGCGCCATTGCTGGTGTTACCTGAAAGTGGCGGCGCGTGGCTAAAAACCTGTTATGACGCGCAAAACGATGCCATGCTGGATGACGATTCCACGTTGCAAAAAGCCCGTACGAAATTCCTTCAGGCTTACGAAGGCAACATGATGGTGCGTGGCGAAGGTGCTGATATCTGGTATCAACGGCTCTGGCGGCAATTAACACCAGAGACAATGGAGGCTATCGTTGAACAGTCGCAACGTTTCCTGTTACCGCTGTTTCGCTTTAATCAGTCATGAGTATTGTATAAAAATTGCGCAATCTATCCGCTTGCTTTATGATGCGCACCAGTCACGGACTGATGGTTATATAGACATAGGCTGACTCGTGCAGCACAAGATTAAATTCTGGCAGATGATTTGCGTTAACCTGTTGAATCTGGCCAGAAAATAAAGTTGATTATGAGGTCCGTGAATGCCCCGCAGCACCTGGTTCAAAGCATTATTGTTGTTTGTTGCCCTTTGGGCACCCTTTAGTCAGGCAGAAACGGGATGGCAGCCGATTCAGGAAACCGTAAAAGTGATAAAGATAACCGCCAGTATCAGGCTATACGTCTGGATAACGGTATGGTGGTCTTACTGGTTTCTGATCCGCAGGCAGTTAAATCGCTCTCGGCGCTGGTGGTGCCCGTTGGGTCGCTGGAAGATCCCGAGGCGTACCAGGGGCTGGCACATTACCTTGAACATATGAGTCTGATGGGGTCGAAAAAGTATCCGCAGGCTGACAGTCTGGCCGAATATCTCAAAATGCACGGCGGCAGTCACAATGCCAGCACGGCACCGTATCGCACGGCTTTCTATCTGGAAGTCGAGAACGATGCCTTACCCGGTGCGGTAGACCGCCTGGCCGATGCTATTGCAGAACCCTTGCTCGACAAGAAATACGCCGAACGTGAGCGTAATGCAGTGAATGCCGAATTAACCATGGCGCGTACGCGTGACGGGATGCGCATGGCACAGGTCAGCGCAGAAACCATTAACCCGGCACACCCCGGTTCAAAGTTTTCTGGTGGTAATCTCGAAACTTTAAGCGACAAACCAGGTAATCCGGTACAGCAGGCGCTGAAAGATTTCCACGAGAAGTACTATTCCGCCAATCTGATGAAGGCGGTTATTTACAGCAATAAACCGTTGCCGGAGTTGGCGAAAATGGCGGCGGACACCTTTGGTCGCGTGCCGAACAAAGAGAGCAAAAAACCGGAAATCACCGTGCCGGTAGTTACCGACGCGCAAAAGGGCATTATCATTCATTACGTCCCGGCGTTGCCGCGTAAAGTTCTGCGCGTTGAGTTTCGCATCGATAACAATTCAGCGAAGTTCCGTAGTAAAACGGATGAATTGATTACCTATCTGATTGGTAATCGCAGCCCAGGTACACTTTCTGACTGGTTGCAAAAGCAGGGATTAGTTGAGGGTATTAGCGCCAATTCCGATCCTATCGTCAACGGCAACAGCGGCGTATTAGCGATCTCTGCGTCTTTAACCGATAAAGGTCTGGCGAATCGCGATCAGGTTGTGGCGGCCATTTTTAGCTACCTCAATCTGTTACGTGAAAAAGGGATCGATAAACAATACTTCGATGAACTGGCGAATGTGCTGGATATCGACTTCCGTTATCCGTCAATCACCCGTGATATGGATTACGTCGAATGGCTGGCTGATACCATGATTCGCGTTCCTGTTGAGCATACACTGGATGCAGTCAATATTGCCGATCGGTACGATGCTAAAGCAGTAAAAGAACGTCTGGCGATGATGACGCCGCAGAATGCGCGTATCTGGTATATCAGCCCGAAAGAGCCGCACAATAAAACGGCTTATTTTGTCGATGCGCCGTATCAAGTCGATAAAATCAGCGAACAAACTTTCGCGGACTGGCAGAAAAAAGCCGCCAATATTGCGCTCTCCTTACCGGAGCTTAACCCCTATATTCCTGACGATTTCTCGCTGATTAAGTCAGAGAAGAAATACGACCATCCAGAGTTGATTGTTGATGAGTCGAATCTGCGCGTGGTGTATGCGCCAAGCCGTTATTTTGCCAGTGAGCCCAAAGCTGATGTCAGCCTGATTTTGCGTAATCCGAAAGCCATGGACAGCGCCCGCAATCAGGTGATGTTTGCGCTCAATGATTATCTCGCAGGGCTGGCGCTTGATCAGTTAAGCAACCAGGCGTCGGTTGGTGGCATAAGTTTTTCCACCAATGCTAACAACGGCCTTATGGTTAATGCCAATGGTTACACTCAGCGCCTGCCGCAGCTGTTCCAGGCTCTGCTGGAGGGCTACTTTAGCTATACCGCTACGGAAGATCAGCTTGAGCAGGCGAAGTCCTGGTATAACCAGATGATGGATTCCGCAGAAAAGGGCAAAGCGTTTGAGCAGGCGATTATGCCCGCGCAGATGCTCTCGCAAGTGCCGTACTTCTCGCGAGATGAACGGCGCAAAATTTTGCCCTCCATTACGTTGAAAGAGGTGCTGGCCTATCGCGACGCCTTAAAATCAGGGGCTAGACCAGAGTTTATGGTTATCGGCAACATGACTGAAGCCCAGGCAACAATGCTGGCACGCCATGTGCAAAAACAGTTGGGCGCTGATGGTTCAGAGTGGTGTCGTAACAAAGATGTCGTGGTCGATAAAAAACAATCCGTCATCTTTGAAAAAGCTGGTAACAGCACCGACTCCGCACTGGCAGCGGTATTTGTACCGACTGGCTACGATGAATACACCAGCTCAGCGTATAGTTCTCTGTTGGGGCAGATCGTACAGCCGTGGTTCTACAATCAGTTGCGTACCGAAGAACAGTTGGGCTATGCCGTGTTCGCGTTCCCAATGAGCGTAGGGCGTCAGTGGGGCATGGGCTTCCTTTTGCAAAGCAATGATAAACAGCCTTCATTCTTGTGGGAGCGTTACAAGGCGTTTTTCCCAACCGCAGAGGCAAAATTGCGGGCGATGAAGCCAGAGGAGTTTGCGCAAATCCAGCAGGCGGTAATTACTCAGATGCTGCAGGCACCGCAAACGCTCGGCGAAGAAGCATCGAAGTTAAGTAAAGATTTCGATCGCGGCAATATGCGCTTCGATTCGCGTGATAAAATCGTGGCCCAGATAAAACTGCTGACGCCGCAAAAACTTGCTGATTTCTTCCATCAGGCGGTGGTCGAGCCGCAAGGTATGGCTATTCTGTCGCAGATTTCCGGCAGCCAGAACGGGAAAGCCGAATATGTGCATCCTGAAGGCTGGAAAGTGTGGGAGAACGTCAGCGCGTTGCAGCAAACAATGCCCCTGATGAGTGAAAAGAATGAGTGATGTCGCCGAGACACTAGATCCTTTGCGCTTGCCCTTACAGGGCGAGCGCCTGATTGAAGCCTCTGCCGGCACAGGCAAAACCTTTACGATTGCGGCGCTCTATTTGCGCCTGTTACTTGGACTAGGCGGTTCTGCCGCCTTTCCCCGCCCGCTGACCGTTGAAGAACTGCTGGTGGTGACCTTTACCGAGGCTGCCACGGCAGAATTGCGTGGTCGTATCCGTAGCAATATCCACGAGTTGCGCATCGCCTGTCTGCGTGAAACCACCGACAATCCACTGTACAAACGCCTGCTGGAAGAGATCGACGATAAAGCGCAAGCCGCGCAGTGGTTGTTGTTAGCCGAGCGGCAGATGGATGAAGCGGCAGTCTTTACTATTCACGGCTTTTGCCAGCGCATGCTCAACCTGAATGCCTTTGAATCCGGCATGCTGTTTGAGCAGCAGCTGATTGAAGATGAGTCTCTGCTACGCTACCAGGCCTGCGCCGATTTCTGGCGTCGCCACTGCTACCCGCTGCCGCGTGAAATTGCCCAGGTCGTCTTTGAAACCTGGAAAGGGCCGCAGGCGTTGCTGCGCGATATTAATCGTTATCTGCAAGGCGAAGCGCCGGTTATCAAAGCACCGCCGCCCGATGATGAAACGCTGGCTTCCCGCCACGCGCAAATTGTGGCGCGTATCGACGCCGTAAAACAGCAGTGGCGCGACGCGGTGGGTGAACTGGATGCGCTGATCGAATCTTCTGGTATTGATCGACGCAAGTTTAACCGTAGCAATCAGGCTAAATGGATCGACAAGATCAGCGCCTGGGCAGAAGAAGAGACCAACAGTTATCAGTTGCCAGAGTCGCTGGAAAAATTCTCTCAGCGTTTCTTAGAAGATCGCACGAAAGCCGGGGGGGAAACCCCGCGACATCCACTGTTTGAGGCGATCGATCAACTGCTTGCAGAACCATTGTCGATCCGCGATCTGGTGATCACTCGCGCATTGGCTGAGATCCGCGAAACAGTAGCGCGTGAAAAACGCCGCCGTGGCGAATTGGGTTTTGATGACATGTTAAGTCGGCTCGATTCCGCGCTGCGTAGTGAAAGCGGCGAGGTATTGGCAGCGGCGATCCGTACGCGATTCCCGGTGGCAATGATCGATGAATTTCAGGATACCGACCCCCAACAGTATCGAATTTTTCGCCGTATCTGGCACCATCAGCCGGAAACCGCATTGTTGCTGATTGGCGACCCGAAACAGGCCATATATGCATTCCGGGGTGCGGATATCTTCACTTATATGAAGGCGCGTAGCGAAGTTCATGCTCACTACACCTTAGACACCAACTGGCGTTCCGCACCGGGAATGGTGAACAGCGTTAACAAACTTTTCAGCCAGACTGATGACGCGTTCATGTTTCGCGAAATACCGTTTATTCCTGTGAAATCAGCCGGGAAAAATCAGGCGTTACGTTTTGTGTTTAAAGGTGAAACGCAGCCTGCGATGAAAATGTGGCTGATGGAAGGCGAAAGCTGCGGCGTTGGCGACTATCAAAGTACCATGGCGCAGGTATGTGCTGCGCAAATCCGCGACTGGTTACAGGCTGGGCAGCGCGGGGAAGCGTTGCTGATGAACGGCGATGATGCACGTCCGGTACGTGCTTCGGACATCAGTGTGCTGGTGCGCAGCCGCCAGGAGGCCGCCCAGGTGCGCGATGCCTTAACGTTGCTGGAAATCCCTTCCGTTTACCTTTCGAACCGCGACAGTGTTTTTGAAACTCTGGAAGCACAGGAGATGCTTTGGCTGTTGCAGGCGGTGATGACACCCGAACGTGAGAACACCCTGCGCAGTGCGCTGGCAACGTCAATGATGGGGCTGAATGCGCTGGATATTGAAACGCTGAATAATGACGAACATGCGTGGGATGCGGTAGTCGAAGAGTTCGATGGTTATCGGCAAATCTGGCGCAAACGTGGCGTTATGCCGATGCTGCGGGCGCTGATGTCGGCGCGTAACATTGCAGAAAACTTGCTGGCAACAGCAGGCGGTGAGCGGCGTCTTACCGATATCTTGCATATCAGCGAATTGCTACAAGAAGCCGGCACGCAGCTGGAAAGTGAACATGCGCTGGTACGCTGGTTATCGCAACATATCCTCGAGCCAGACAGTAATGCCTCCAGCCAACAAATGCGTCTCGAAAGTGATAAACATCTCGTGCAGATTGTCACGATCCACAAATCGAAAGGGCTGGAATATCCATTGGTCTGGCTGCCGTTTATCACCAATTTCCGCGTCCAGGATCAGGCGTTCTATCACGATCGCCACTCGTTTGAGGCTGTTCTGGATCTTAATGCTGCGCCAGAAAGCGTCGACCTCGCGGAGGCCGAACGTCTGGCGGAAGATCTGCGTTTGCTTTACGTGGCGCTGACGCGTTCGGTTTGGCATTGCAGTCTCGGCGTTGCACCGCTGGTGCGCCGTCGTGGCGATAAAAAAGGTGATACCGACGT
>OBXH01001703.1_pt1 | contig 10029 bp, 6 predicted proteins | sample 1538101 | NCBI WGS metagenome assembly OBXH01 (sample SAMEA2580141, study PRJEB22360) | human gut metagenome | biome: human gut; feature: human-associated habitat; material: faeces | place: Denmark | collected 2008/2010 | reverse complement strand
CATTGTCAAGGAGATCAAAGAAGTATCGCGTTCCTACAAAGAAGCCAGAATGGCGATGGACGTCGGAAAAATCTTCTCCGCTGAGAATGATATCTATGCATACAGCTCACTGGGTATCGGCCGTCTGATTTACCAGCTTCCGATCCCACTGTGCAAAATGTTCATCAAAGAGATTTTTGGCAACAAATCGCCGGATGACTTTGATGAAGAGACACTGACAACGATCAATAAATTCTTTGAAAATTCTCTGAATGTCTCGGAAACCTCGAGACAGCTTTATATACACCGAAATACCCTTGTCTATCGGCTGGATAAGCTGCAGAAGAGCACGGGACTCGATCTTAGAGTTTTTGAAGATGCGATCACATTCAAGATTGCGCTTATGGTTGTGCAGTACATGAAATACATGGAAACGCTCGATTATTAAGCGAGAACCCTTGAAGGAGGAATTGCATGATAAGAGTTACGCGAAAGGCCAGCCGGCCGTCAACAACGTATCCTTACACATCGAGAAGGGGGAATTCGTCTTTATCGTGGGAAACAGCGGTTCTGGAAAATCGACGCTGATCAAGCTCCTTTTGAAAGAACTCGAGCCCACATCCGGTACCATTAAGGTAAACGGACAGATCTTAAATAAAATGAAACGCTGGAGAGTGCCGAAATACCGCCGCGGTGTCGGCGTCGTATTCCAGGATTTCCGCCTTTTAAAAGACCGGAATGTCTATGAAAACGTAGCATTCGCACAGCGTGTCATCGAGAAACCGAACCGCGTCATCAAAAAGCGCGTGCCGGAAGTCCTGACGCTGGTCGGACTGGCAGAGAAGTACAAATCCTTCCCGAAGGAGCTTTCCGGAGGAGAGCAGCAGCGAGTTGCCGTGGCAAGAGCCATTGTCAACCGGCCTGACATTCTTCTGGCGGACGAGCCGACCGGAAACCTGGACCCGGGAAACTCCATGGAGATTATGAAGCTCCTGGAGGAAATCAACAACAGAGGAACGACCGTTCTTGTGGTAACCCACAACCGTGAGATCGTCAACTCCATGAAAAAACGCGTTATTACCATGCGAAAAGGCGTGGTAGTCAGCGATGAGAAGGAGGGCGAGTACCATGAGGTTTAGTACACTGGGCTACAGCATCAAACAGGGTGTCAAAAACATCTGGAGAAACAAGATGTTCTCGCTGGCATCCATCGCAACCATGGGGGCCTGTATCTTTCTGTTCGGTATCTTCTTTGCGGTTGTCATCAACTTTAACTACATCGTAAAAAATGCCGAGACAGACGTATCCATGACCGTCTTCTTCAACGAAGATGCGGATCAGGCGACGATCGATGAGATCGGAACGGAGATCAAGGCCAAGACCGATGTGGTCAAGGAATGTAAGTATGTTTCCGCGGATGAGACGTGGGAAAACTTTGCAAAACAGTATTTCGAAGGAAAAGAGGAATACAAGGACGGCTTTAAGCCAAACGACAACCCGCTCGCAACTTCTGCTCACTACGAGGTTTACGTATACCAGGTAGAGACGCAGGATGCACTGGCTGAGTATATCCGCTCGCTGGACGGTGTCCGTGAGGTTAAACAGGCCGAGGGTGCAACAACAACGTTGACGACGATGAACCGTGTCATTGGCTACGTTTCCATCGCGATCATCCTGATTCTTCTTGCCGTATCTGTTTTCCTGATCAGCAATACCGTCACGATCGGTATTTCGGTCCGGAAAGAGGAGATCGGTATCATGAAGCTGATCGGTGCGACGAACCTGTTTGTAAGGGCTCCGTTCCTGATCGAGGGTATCCTGATCGGTCTTGTCGGAGCAGCGATTCCGCTGGGGCTGCTGTACGTTGTATACAACAGAGTCATCAGCTACGTTATGACGGAGTTCAGCGTACTGTCGAACTTTATGGCATTCATGCCGGTATCGGCCGTATTCCGGATTCTGCTTCCGGTCGGACTCATTCTCGGTATGGGAATCGGACTTGTCGGCAGTATCTTTACGATTCGAAAACACTTGAAAGTCTGATAGGATTAGACAATATAATAAAGTAAAAATAAGTCCCGGAATCCGTCAAAAGATTCCGGGATCTTTCGATTGGGAGGCATATTTTGGAAGAACTGATGAAGGAAGAAAAAGAGGGCGTAAAAGCGGCAGAGCAGGAAAAACCGAAAAAGCGCAGAAACAGAAAGAAAAACCGAAAAAATGAGATGCGGAAGAGCTACTTTGCGGGCATGATTTCCATGCTGGCGATTGTAATGATCGTGCTTGTCGGAACAACGTTTCTTTGGCCGGGAAGCAGTGCGGACCACCCCGGCGGCTTCTGGTCGTGGCGTAAGACGGCGGCGATCAAAGCGATGATCAGCCAGCTTTACGCGGGCGATGTGGATGACACAGAGCTGTCGGATGCGATGTATAAAGGGATGATCAGCGGCCTTGGCGACAAGTATTCTACGTATTACACGAAAGAGGAATACGAAGCGATCAAGACAGCGCAGGAGGGTTACTATCAGGGCATCGGTGTTACGGTGACGCTGGACGGCGATAAGCTGCAGGTCACCGGCGTACAGGACGATACCCCGGCGGCGAAGGCCGGTATTCAGGCGGATGACCGCATTGTGAAGATTGACGGGCAGACACTCGAAGGCTTAAGCCTCAACGATGCGGTCGGTCTTCTGAAAAACAGCGAGAACGACACCGTGACGCTTTCCATCGAGCGGGAAGGCGAGGCGGATCTGATTGAAACGGAAGTCACAAAAGAGAAGCTTGCGGCGATTGTGGCAGACGGTAAAATGCTGGACGACAAGATCGGCTATCTGGCCATCAGCGAGTTTACAGGGCTTACCTCCGAGCAGTTCCAGAAAGCATACCAGTCACTGCAGGATCAGGGCATGGAGCGCCTGATCATCGATCTGCGCGGCAATCCGGGCGGCCTCGTGACGGCAGTCTGCGACACCCTGCGCCAGATCCTGCCGGAGGGACTCATCGTGTATACCGAGGATAAAAATGGAAAACGGGAAGAGTATACCTGCGACGGCGATACCCCGATCTCGATTCCACTCGTCGTGCTGGTCAATGAAAATACGGCAAGTGCGGCAGAAATTTTCACGGGAGCAGTCAAAGATTACGGCATCGGAACGATTGTCGGAACGACGACATTCGGAAAAGGCATTGTCCAGAATACATTCCAGCTCTCGGACGGCAGCGTGGTGAAACTGACGATTGCCCATTATTACACGCCGCTCGGAAACGACATCCACAAGGTCGGCATTACGCCGGATGTCGAGGTGGAGCTGCCGGATGACGCGACGAGCGATGTGCAGCTCGAAAAAGCGTTGGAAGTTGTCAAAGGACTGGAAAGTGCGGAATAAAATAAGAATTTTCACAGAAAAGCAGGAAAAAGGTAGGAAAAAAAGCACGAACGTGTTATCTTAGTAGAGGAGCCGAAAACAGATCTTGTCAGGCTCTAAAAGAAAGTGAGGAAAGACAGATGAACTTTACAGAAAGAAGAAAACAGGTTTTTGATAAAATGGACCAGGATTCCGCACTGCTTTTGTTTTCCGGAATCGAGCTGCATGTCAGCGCAGACGAATATCTGCCGTTTGAAGCAAACCGCAACTTTTTCTATCTGACCGGCCTTCGCAGAGATCACATGATCCTGATGATGAAAAAGACCGCAAAAGAGGAGAAATCCATTCTGTTTATCGAGGAAGCGGATCTGAACCAGGAGAGATGGTTTGGAAGAAAAGTAACCGTATCCGAGGCACAGGAGATCACCGGAATCGATGACGTTCGTTTCCTGGATTCCTTTGAGGGCATGGTAAACCGTCTGATGGCACGCGAGGACATCGGAACCCTGTATTTCGACTGCTACCGCTATCAGGTCGAGGATCTGCCGGATTACAACATGGTAAAGGCAGAGGAGTTCGCAAAGAAATTTCCAGGCAGACCGATTAAAAACATTGCTCCTGTCATCGCAGCACTGCGGATGCAGAAAGATGAGGATGAGATCGCTCTCGTCCGCCAGGCAATCAAGATCACCGACGACGCGCTGAAATTCGTGATGAAGAATCTGAAACCGGGCTGCACCGAGTATCAGGCACAGGCTGATTTCGAGTACAAGATTTTCCACGAGGGAGCAGACGGAACTGCATTCCCGACGATCGCAGGAAGCGGTGCAAACGGAACGATGCTGCACTACGACACCAACCGTGACGTGTGCGAGGATGAGACCCTGCTTCTGATGGACCTCGGAGCAAAATTCCAGGGCTACTGCGCAGATATCACCAGAACGTATCCAGTCAACGGAAAATATACGGACCGTCAGAGACAGGTTTACGACGTTGTTCTGGCAGCAAACCGCGCCGTTGCAAAAGCAGCAAAACCGGGTATGACATTAAAAGAGCTCGACGATATTGCAAAGGATGTTCTCGGCGAGGGCTGTGTGAAACTTGGCCTGATCGAGAAGAAAGAGGATGTCGGAACCTATTACATGCACGGCGTTTCCCATCACCTCGGCATCGATGTACACGATGTGACCGCGGCATGGAACGACAAGCTGCGTCCAGGCGCCATCATCACCGATGAGCCGGGTCTTTATATTGACGAGTGGGAGATCGGAATCCGGATCGAGGATGATATCCTGATTACAGAGGACGGATGCGAGGTTCTTTCCGAGAATCTGATGCGTGATCCAGACCAGATTGAAGCCTTTATGCAGGAAAAAGAGGCGTAAGAAAAAAACTACGGAGGATTTAGTTAGATGAAAATTGCAGTTACATACGATAACGGGAATATTTTCCAGCATTTTGGAAAAACAGAGAATTTTAAGGTTTACGAAGTAGAAGACAATCAGGTGGTTTCCAGCGAAGTGATCGGATCCAACGGAACCGGCCACGGCGCACTGGCAGGCCTTCTTTCCGAGCAGGGCGTGGATGTTCTGATCTGCGGCGGCATCGGCGGCGGTGCACAGGCTGCTCTTGCTGAGGCAGGCGTAGAGCTCTGCTCCGGAGCAGAGGGAGATGTGGATGCAGCGGTGGAAGCTTACTTAAACGGAACGCTCACATCTGCGGGTGCAACCTGCGATCACCACGATCACGAGGAAGGCCATTCCTGCGGCGGCGGATGCGGTGCACCGACTCCGGTTATGGAAGGGAAGAATGTCGGAAAAACCTGCCGTACCCACTACAGAGGAACCTTCAACGATGGAACCCAGTTTGATTCTTCCTACGACCGCGGCGAACCGCTCGAGTTCATCTGCGGTGTGGGCCAGATGATCCGCGGCTTCGATGCAGCCGTTGCAGAGATGGAAGTCGGCGAAAAAGTCAACATCCATCTGATGCCGGAGGAGGCTTACGGAATGCCGGATCCGAACGCAATTTTCACCGTTGCGATCGCACAGCTTCCGGGAGCAGAGGAAGTAGAGGTCGGACAGCAGGTTTATCTGCAGAACCAGTACGGCCAGCCGTTCCCGGTAAAAGTTACCGCAAAAGACGAGACCAATATCACGTTTGATGCCAACCATGAGATGGCTGGAAAAGAGCTGAATTTTGAGATTGAGCTGGTTGAAGTGAAATAAAAAAATGCATAAAAAAGAGTGTCAGGACGAAGGAGCCAGGCACTCTTTTTTGATGCGCAGAAAAATCAACGATTCCCATTTCCGATTTCCGTTATTTTTTGTAAAAGTAAACAAAAAATGACCAAAATTCATTTTTTACCATTTCAAATATTGACTAATAGTCATTTAAGTTGTAAGATGTGGTACTAGAAAAACAAGTTAAAAATGAATCAGAGGAGATGAATGAAAATGGTTAAAGTTGGCAAATGGATTGCCAAGCACAGGATTCTGATGCTGATCATTGGATTTCTGCTGATTATTCCGTCAGTCATCGGAATGGCAGCAACGAAAGTAAACTATGATCTGCTCAGCTATCTGCCGGAGCATCTGGAAACTGTAAAAGGACAGGACATTCTGGTAGATGAATACGGCATGGGTGCGTTCTCCATGGTTGTCGTGGAAAACATGGAAATGAAGGATGTACAGAAACTCGAAGAAAAATTCGAGCAGGTAAACCACGTAAAAGAAGTTTTATGGTATGACGATGTGGCAGACATCAGCGTGCCGGTTGAGATGATCCCGGAAAAACTCCGGAAAGCATTCTACAATGGGGATGCAACCATGATGCTCGTTCTGTTCGACAATACGACTTCTTCCGATGACTCCATGGAGGCAATCGAGGATCTTCGTAAAATTGCGAACGAGCAGTGCTTCATCGGCGGTATGACCGGTGTTGTTACCGATATCAAAAACGTAGCATTAAAGGAGCTTCCGGTTTACGTTGTTATTGCGGCAGCTTTAAGTCTTGTTGTTATCGAGCTTACCTCGACTTCCTTTGTTGTTCCGATTCTGTTCCTGTTAAGTATCGGACTGGCAATCCTTTACAACCTTGGAAGCAACGTCTTTCTTGGTGAAACATCCTATATCACAAAAGCGCTGACTGCTGTACTGCAGCTTGGTGTTACGATGGACTATTCCATCTTCCTGCTGAATAGCTTCGAGGAAAATAAAAAGCGTTTCCCGGGTGACAAAGAGCGTGCCATGGGTCATGCAATCGCCAATACCTTCAAGTCTGTAGCCGGAAGCTCCGTTACTACGGTAGCCGGTTTCCTGGCACTTTGCGTTATGACCTTTTCCCTTGGCCGCGACCTTGGTATTGTTATGGCAAAAGGTGTTCTGATCGGCGTTGTCTGCTGTGTCACCGTCCTGCCGGCCATGGTTCTGGTATTTGACAAGGCAATTGAGAAAACGAGACATAGACCGCTGGTAAAGAGTCTGGATAAACCATCCGCTTTTATCACCAAACATTATAAGGCGTGGGTTGTGATCTTCCTGATCCTGCTGTTCCCGTCGATCTACGGAAACAATCATACCCAGATTTACTACAACATTGCGCGTTCTCTTCCGGCTACCCTGGACTGCAACGTGGCAAATGATGAGGTAAAAGCGCAGTTTGACGTAAGCAACATGCATATTGTGATGATGGATCGCGATATGGATTCCAAACAGAAAAAGAAAATGATGGAGGAGATCGGCAACGTAAAAGGTGTCAAATCGACCATCAGCATGAGTTCCCTGCTTGGACCGACGATTCCGGAATCCATGATCCCGGAAAATCTCCGAAGCATGCTGCAGAGCGATGAGTATGAGCTTGCATTTGTGAGCTCTGAATATGAGTCCGCAACAGATGAAGTAAACGAACAGGTCAAAGCGATTGACAAAATCGTAAAATCCTACGATAAAGATGGAATGGTCATCGGTGAAGCACCGTTGATGAAAGACCTGCAGGATGTTACCGATGCTGACCTTGTCAACGTAAACGTGCTTTCCATTGGTGCAATCTTTATCATCATTCTGCTGATCTTCAAATCGATTTCTCTGCCGATTATTCTGGTAGCAGTCATCGAGTTTGCAATTATGCTGAATATGGCAATCCCGTATTATCAGGGAACCAGCCTTCCATTCGTGGCCAGCATCGTAATCGGAGCGATTCAGCTCGGTGCAACCGTGGACTACGCGATCCTGATGACAACCCGTTATCAGAAAGAGCGCCAGAATGGAAAAGACAAAAAAGAAGCTATCAGTATTGCGCATAAGACCAGTATGCCGTCCATCATCAGCAGTGGCCTGAGTTTCTTTGCCGCAACCTTCGGTGTAGCCTGCTACTCTCAGGTTGAGATGATCGGTTCCATCTGTACCCTGCTTGCACGAGGCGCGATCATCAGTATGGTCGTTGTTATCCTGATCCTGCCGGCGATGTTTATGATCTTCGATAAACTGATCTGCAAGACGTCGATTGGATTTTTGAAGAAGAAAACGAAATAAAACCAATTGGGAGAGTCCCCTGTGTCAGAAATGTGTCTGATGCAGGGGACTTTTGCGTCCAGGAGATGAAAAATGAATAGAACAGATATTCGAAATAGCTATACTTTTGTTATAAAGTCTGGTATAATCAGAGAAGCTATAAGAGAGACCGCAGAAAGCGGACAGACGAACAGATTGGATCTGCAGACAGAGCATACAGAAGGAGATATATATGGATCATTTTGTATTACATTCCGAATATCAGCCGACCGGTGACCAGCCGCAGGCGATTGAGGAGCTGGTGAAAGGATTTCAGGAAGGAAATCAGTGTGAGACACTGCTCGGTGTTACGGGTTCCGGTAAAACATTTACGATGGCGAATGTGATCCAGAAGCTGAATAAACCGACGTTGATCATTGCGCATAATAAGACGTTGGCGGCGCAGCTGTATGGAGAATTTAAAGAATTTTTTCCGGAAAACGCAGTGGAATATTTTGTCTCCTACTACGACTACTACCAGCCGGAGGCTTACGTGCCGTCTTCGGATACGTATATTGCGAAGGACTCTGCGCGGAACGATGAGATTGATAAGCTGCGGCTTTCCGCGACTTCTGCACTGAGTGAGCGGAACGATGTCATTGTGGTTTCCAGTGTTTCGTGTATCTATGGAATCGGAAGCCCGAAGGACTACATGGAGATGATTATTTCGCTCCGCCCGGGAATGGAAAAGGACCGGGACGATGTGATCCGGCAGTTGATTGATATTCAGTATGACCGGAATGATATGGATTTCCACCGCGGTACGTTCCGCGTGCGCGGTGATGTATTGGAGATTTTTCCGGCGGAGGAGACGGACAAGGCGGTGCGCGTCGAGTTCTTCGGGGATGAGATTGACCGTCTGGTACAGATCGATACGCTGACGGGTGAAATCTTATGTGAACTGAACCACATCGCAATCTTTCCTGCCTCCCACTACGTTGTGCCGATGGACACGATCCTGAAAGCAACAGGCGAGATTGAAAAGGATATGGAAGAGCAGGTGAAGTTCTTCAAGCACGAGGGAAAACTGATCGAGGCCCAGCGCATCGAGGAGCGGACCAATTTCGATATTGAGATGCTCAAAGAAACCGGCATCTGTTCCGGCATCGAAAACTATTCGCGTTACCTCTCCGGATTAAAGCCAGGCGAGCCGCCCTACACACTGATGGACTATTTCGGAGATGATTTCCTCATCATCGTGGATGAGTCGCATAAGACTGTTCCGCAGATCCGCAGCATGTATGCCGGCGACCAGTCGCGGAAATCGACGCTGGTGGACTATGGATTCCGTCTGCCGTCCGCAAAAGACAACCGCCCGTTGAACTTCGGCGAGTTCGAGGACCGGATCGATCAGATCCTCTTCGTATCTGCCACGCCGGGCGACTACGAGGCAGACCACGAGCTGCTGCGCGCCGAACAGATCATCCGCCCGACCGGCCTTCTCGACCCGGATGTCGAGGTGCGCCCGGTGGAGGGACAGATCGACGATCTGATTTCGGAAGTAAAGAAAGAAACTGAAAAACACAACAAAGTTCTCGTGACGACGCTGACGAAGCGTATGGCAGAGGATCTGACCGACTATATGAAAGAGGCCGGCATCCGCGTGCGCTACCTGCACTCTGATATCGACACCCTGGAACGGACCGAGATCATCCGTGATATGCGTCTCGATGTCTTCGATGTGCTCGTCGGCATCAACCTTCTGCGTGAGGGTCTCGACATCCCGGAAATCACACTCGTGGCGATCCTGGATGCCGATAAAGAAGGTTTCCTGCGTTCCGAAACCTCCCTGATCCAGACCATCGGCCGTGCCGCGCGAAACAGCGAGGGCCATGTTATCATGTACGCCGATGTGATGACCGATTCCATGCGCCTCGCGATCGACGAGACGAAGCGCCGCCGTGCCCTGCAGGAAGCCTACAACAAAGAACACGGCATCACTCCGACCACCATCAAAAAAGCCGTCCGCGATCTCATCAGCATTTCGAAAGAAGTGGCAAAGACAGAAGAAAAGATGGAAAAAGACCCGGAGTCCATGAGCCGCGAAGAACTGGAAAAACTGATCGGCCAGGTACAGAAACAGATGAAAGCCGCTGCCGCCGAACTCAACTTCGAAATGGCCGCCACGACTGTTT
>OBXH01001702.1_pt1 | contig 10039 bp, 7 predicted proteins | sample 1538101 | NCBI WGS metagenome assembly OBXH01 (sample SAMEA2580141, study PRJEB22360) | human gut metagenome | biome: human gut; feature: human-associated habitat; material: faeces | place: Denmark | collected 2008/2010 | reverse complement strand
GGATGGAAAACTGGGGACGAGGCCTAAAGCGTGGCGCGATCTTGTAGTGGATGGTGAAAGGCTGGATGTGAATCTGAATGAGTGACAAAGCGCATCAGGTGTATTAGTCGTAAAATCCGGCAGAGTCCTCTCTGCCGGACATACTCATTAATGAACTTGCGGATCTGCCGGAGACGCGTTGTTGCGGATCTCGGCAATATCCATCGCATTGAACAGATAGTGGTTACCGCAGTAATCACAATGCATGTCAATTTCGCCATCTTCCGCCAGGATGCTATCGACTTCTTCATCAGGCAGCGTTTTCAGCGCATCGGCGCAACGTTCACGCGAGCAGGTGCATTTGAACTCCACATCCTGCGGATCGTAAACCGTCACCTCTTCTTCGTGATACAAACGCCACAACACTTCGTTTGCCGGTAAGGTCAGCAGTTCTTCGGTTTTGATGGTTTCGGTTAGCGTTGCCAGGTGGTCAAAGTCGTCCTGCTGGGCATTTTGCGCAGGCATTACCTGCAACAACATTCCGCCTGCAGCCGGTTTGCCGTCTACGTCGCCGGTGCGAATAAACAGGCGCGTCGGCAGCTGTTCAGAACGCATAAAGTAATCTTCCAGGCAGGCCGCCAGGGTATCACCTTCCAGACCAACCACGCCCTGATAGCGTTCGCCTTCGCTCGGGGTGATGGTGATCACCACGTAACCATTGCCGACCAGCGTTTTCAGGTCGGCATTTTCTGGAATTTCGCCCTGCACGCGCGCCACACCGCGCATCTGCTGGTTGTTGTTACCGTTAATAACCGCTAGATTCATCGGACCGTCGCCTTGCAGCTGTACGGTGATATCACCATCAAACTTCAACGTAGCGGTTAACAGGCTGGTCGCAACCAGCAGTTCTGCCAGCACGTTTTTAACGGGCTGCGGATAATCGTGATTCTCAAGGATCTGTTGCAGGGTTTCCGAAACGGTTACCAGTTCGCCGCGAACGGCAAAGTTTTCAAACAGATAGCGATGTAATTGGTCATGTTGCGGCATAATCATCTCTCTTGCAGGTGACAGTTATTCACTGTCGCCGTGTTTAAATCGTAACAGGTCGCGGCGCTCTTTTTTGTCCGGGCGTCGGTCCGGATGCGGCATGGTTAAGGCATTAAGTTTACGTGCCAGCGCCATTTTTTCGCGTTTCTCTACACTTTCCGCAGTCTCTTCATACAGCAAGGCTGCCTCGCTGGCGGGGCGACGCTGTTCAGTAATCGCCTTTACAATCACCGTGCGTTCGTCATTTCCCTGGCGCAGAGTGAGCGTGGCATTCAGCTCGACGATTTTGCTTGGCTTGCTGCGCTGCCCGTTGTAATGCACCTTACCGCCTTCAATCATTTCACGGGCCAGCGCGCGGGTTTTATAAAAACGGGCAGCCCATAGCCATTTATCCAGTCGAACCTCAACAGCAGGTTTTTCTTTCATGGCATCTCCTTCACATTAGCGAGGGGATCAGGCGGCGGTAGTCATTCAGTGACGGATGGCGTTGATACTGTTTCTCGGCAATCCCGGAGTCAGGATTAGTCACGCCGAGGCAGTAACGAATACCAAATTGCGCGGCAGCATCGAGAATCGCTTCGCTGTCATCAATAAACAGCGTTCTTTCAGCTTTCAGACCCGTAGCTTCGGCCACCGCATGCCATAACCGCTGATCCTCTTTCGGATAACCAAATGTGTGGGTGGAAAGTAATAAATCAAGGTGTGCGTCCAGACCGGTATGCTCAAGTTTTACCGCCAGGTTGTGCGGATGAGCATTGGTGAGCAAAATTCGCTGCTTACCGCTGGCTTTCAGTGCCTCAAGAAACGGAATGGTATCTTCACGCAGTACGGCGCGCGGTCCCATCTCGGTGGTCATCGCACAGATATCCAGACCCAGTTGCTCACTCCAGTAATCAAGACAGTACCAGTTTAGCGTATGCTGTACGTCGTGATATTGCTGGCGCATATATTCCATCGCTTCCTGTGGCGTAACTCCGTTTTTCGCGCCCCATGTTTCAGGCACCAGCTTTTGCCAGAAATAGTTATCGAAGGCGAGGTCAAGCAACGTGCCGTCCATATCCAGCAGAACGGTATCTACGTCCTGCCAGGCAATGTTGATATGCATGAGGGAAATCTCCAGAGTGAAGCAATTTGCGCGACAGGGTAGCATAACCTGCCGCGCAAACGTGTTATTCGATAAGGCTTTCTGAAGGGGTGATCAGCTGCGGGTTCAGGCAGCTTTCATAATAGGCCTGAATCTTCATCATGCGAGTACGATGGCGCTGGTAACGACGCCAGGCCTGTACGCCATTATAAATGGCGCTACCCAGCATCGTCAGTAGCAGCAGCGTGGTGCTGAGATAGCGCCACAGGCCGGAACGATCCGGGATCGGATGAAGGCCAATATGCTGCGTACCATTGGCGTCAGTGAAGATTTTTGTGACGATACCTTCGGCGTTAAACGGCGTATGCATCAGCATTTGTGCCAGTTTCTGGAAAGCGTTCCACTGTTCTTGCGGCGGATAGTCGTAAAGTGATGCCGAAGGCCAGGGCTGATCAACAAAATCGCTGCCTTCGTCGCTGACAATCAGGAATCCGCCGGGGGCCGGACTGTTTAGTGATTGTGCCGCTCGCGCCGTTTCATGCGTGATAAACGGCGCGGTAGAGGTGGCCACCAGGTTATCCAGCGATTCCGCACTCACCGGGCGTAATAACACATTCACGCCATCGAGTTTCCCGGCGTTGGCGCGTTTTACCAGCGCGTCCCAGTCTTTACTGTTGCCGAGATTGACCAGCGCATTTTTCAGTCGCACACAGTCATCTTTGGCAGAACACAGATCTGCTGTCTTCAGAACAATGTCGCCAAAATCATCAAGCAATACCATACCGGATTTTTGAATTGCTGAACGTAATGAGGCACTGACGCGAGATTCATCTTCCGGTTTAGGGTGCAGCTGGCGATTAACTGCTTCGGTCAATGCCGTCGCTTTGTTGACCAGTTCAGATTCTGGTAATGGCAATGAGCGGGCGTCGTTCCAGATGATCTGCGAGCAGTCAAATGGTAAAAAAGGTGAATTGGTTTTCGCGCTCCAGGTACCGGAAGTGCGAATATTACACATTCCCGTACCGCTAATACGCAATGTATCGCCAACCCGCACGCCAGCGTCAGCCAGTTGTTTCACGCTGGTGGCTTCAATGGTCTGCGCGCCTTTCATCCACGAGAGGGTGAATTTCAGCGGCATATCCAGCGGGATCCAGAATAACAGCATAAACAGCACCAATAGCGAGCCCGCAGCAATAATCGTACTGCGCAGCCAGTGCTGTAACGGAAAGTTTTTTACTTCATCATGCAGCGAAAGATATCGCCCCTGACGCACTACGTGGCGGTCGAGATAGATATCGATATCGGTTTGTTGACCAAGATCCTGAGCAATGTATGGCTGCCAGTGTGCGGGATAGACCAGGTCGATAATACCGAGTGAAATATTGTTGATCTGTTCCTGATCGTTTTCGCCAAACAATCCCCAACGACGGGGTGTACCGCGCAGACAATGAATTTCCCGCAGGGAGGATTTTGCCGGGGGCGCGAATAGCCCCCACAGACCTGCGCCCAGCAGCAGTAACGCGCCGCCTGCCAGCCACGGAACAAAGACATCCGGGGTAATCAGGCAGAAAAAGAACATCAGGAAGGAGGCGACAATCAGCAACGCTTCGCGCAGCCCGCGCGGACGACTCAGCGCATACTCTTCGTGCGTTTCTTTGCGAATATTGAGCAGTTCTATTTGCTCGCTCTCTTCCCCGCGAATCGACGCCTGCGTTGACGGAACAGGTTGCAAGGCATAGCCGCGAATTTCCTGCATGTACTCCTGCAGCGTATGACCGTTGAGTGAAATAACCAGCGGCAGCGAATCGGTATGAATCAGTTCAACGGTATTCTCATCGTTGATGTACTGTTCCCAGAAAGGCGGCAGGTGGACTTCTACCGAATCGAGGTAGTAACGCCATTTATTCGGATCGTCGGTAGAGATGCCATAACGCGTGATAGCGTGTGTCAGCATCATGACGTTGTTGCTTTCGGCATTCAGCGCCAGAGAGATCGGTGCCGCGCTGGCTCCCGTTGGGCCAGGCACCTGTAATACCTGCGTCAGGCTCTCAAGATAATTTTCAACGGCGCTACGTTCTTCAGATGTGAGTTTACGCGTTTGCGCATCCGCGAAGGCGTTGGTCCAGGGCAGCTGACGCCGTCTGGATCGCACTTTTATCAGCCATCCCGCAAGTAGTGAGCAGGCCAGCAAAGCAGCTAAAAAAATCACAATGGTGCTCATGCTTTCCCCATCTTACTTAGTCTGTCAGGCGTGGTCAGTCGCACCGGACACAATACATGATTCTGCGGTTGGCTATCGGCAAGCGTGGAGTTTAACTTGAGCATCATTAAGCACATCACAGTAACCGCTGATCATAGCAAACCCTCTGAAGGCGGAATATCAGCAAATTCCTGGAGTTATTTCAACCTATTGACTTTTAATTTGATTTGAGGACGATTATTTATTAAGTTACATAAATGTAAATAACGCGCAATTCACATTGCCGAAAGCGTGTCCGATATCGCACAATAACCGCTGATTTCACAGCATAGATCCCACGATGAGCAAATCATTACAAAAACCCACCATTCTGAATGTTGAAACTGTAGCCCGTTCCCGACTGTTTACCGTCGAAAGCGTGGATCTGGAGTTCAGCAATGGCGTGCGGCGTGTTTATGAACGAATGCGTCCAACCAACCGGGAAGCAGTGATGATTGTGCCGATTGTGGACGATCACCTGATCCTGATCCGCGAATACGCAGTGGGAACTGAATCCTACGAATTAGGTTTTTCGAAAGGATTAATTGATCGGGGTGAAAGCGTCTTTGAAGCCGCTAACCGCGAGCTAAAAGAAGAGGTTGGATTTGGTGCGAACGATCTGACTTTTTTGAAGAAGCTCAGCATGGCACCGTCTTACTTTTCCAGCAAAATGAATATCGTGGTAGCGCAAGATCTCTACCCGGAATCACTGGAAGGCGATGACCCAGAGCCGTTACCACAGGTGCGCTGGCCGCTGGCGCATATGATGGATTTGCTGGAAGCCCCTGACTTCAACGAAGCGCGTAATGTCAGCGCGCTGTTCCTCGTGCGCGAATGGTTGAAAGGGCAGGGGCGAGTGTAAATGCGTGAAGTTTGCCTGATGCACAACGCTTATCAGGCTTACGAAGTTCCTGCAATTTATTGAATTTTCAATTTTTTGTTGGCCGGATAACGCGTTCACCCGCATCCGGCATAAACAAGTGCACTTTGTCAGCAAACTGAAAAAGGCGCCGAAGCGCCTTTTTAATCAGAACAATTCCTGTGCCTCGCCATTATCGATAATGGTCGTTCCCACCTCGTGCACCGCCTGTTGTGTCGGCTGCGTACCTTCGATGAAATACTCTTCGCGGCTGTTGCCACCATTAGCTAATTGCCCGGTGCTGCGATCGATATTCACCGTCACAATACCCGGTGGCGGCGTCAGTGGCTGCTCCGGCACACCTTCAAGAACGGCTTTCATATAAGCGTCCCATGCAGGCTGGGCACTCTTGGCACCGCCTTCGTAACCTGAGATCTGATCTTTAATCGCTCCGGAAGCCGTTGTATGACCGAGATTACGACGGTGATCATCAAAGCCAATCCAGACCGAGGTCACAACGCCCGGACCGTAACCCGAGAACCACGCATCTTTCGAACTGTTAGTGGTACCCGTTTTTCCGCCTATATCATGCCGTTGTAAATCACGACCTGCTCGCCAGCCAGTACCCTGCCAGCCTGGTTCACCAAAAATATTGGTGTTCAAGGCACTCTTAATCAGGAATGCCAGCGGTGTGTTGATGACGTGCGGTGCGTACTCCTGCGCGCCAGTCTTCGCCACTAACGCCTGATTTGCCTGCTCCAGCTGCGGCATTGGTACAGAAACATTCTGCTGTTCGCGGGAGATAGCGACATCTTCAACATCGTTATTTTCCAGCACGTTCGATTTCTGCGTATCACCGTAAATCACCGGAATATCGCATTCCGGGCAGGCTACTTTCGGTTTCGCTTCGAAAATCACGCCGCCCTGATCGTTTTCAATTTTGCTGATAAACCATGGGTCCACCAGGAAGCCGCCGTTCGCCATGACCGCGTAGCCGCGCGCCACCTGCATTGGGGTGAAGGAAGCTGAACCCAGCGCCAGCGATTCGGTGTGGACAATGTTTTGTGCCGGGAAGCCGAAGCGTTGCAGATATTCTGCAGCGTAGTCGACGCCCATCGCCCGCATTGCGCGTACCATCACCACGTTTTTCGACTGACCCAGTCCCTGACGTAAGCGAATTGGACCGGCATACTGCGGTGGTGAGTTCTTCGGCTGCCAGTCAGAACCGGCACCTGCATCCCAGCGGGAAATTGGCACATCGTTCAACATACTTGCCAGCGTCAGACCTTTATCCATCGCCGCGGTGTAGAGGAACGGTTTGATGTTGGAACCCACCTGACGCAGTGCCTGGGTGGCGCGGTTAAACTTGCTCTGATTGAAATCAAAGCCACCGACCAGCGCCATAACGGCACCGTTTTGCGGATTGATCGACACCAGCGCCGAGTTCACTTCCGGCACTTGCGCCAGCCACCATGCATCGCCAACTTGACGAACCCAGATTTGCTGACCCGTTTGCAGAACATCGGTCACTTTACGTGGCGTCGGTCCCTGCTGAGTATCCGAACGGTAAGGACGCGCCCAGCGAACACCTTCCATACTCAATACGACGGTCGACCCGTCTGCCAGCATCGCCGTTGCTTCCTGAGGATTGGCGCTGGTGACTGCGGCAGGCAGCAGCGGACCATAGGTCGGCAGCGCCTTCAGCGTATCGGTAATTTTGTTGTTGTCCCACGCCGATTCGCCCACTTTCCACAGCACATTTGCCGGGCCGCGATAGCCGTGGCGCATGTCGTAGTCCAGCACGTTATTACGTACCGCCTGCTGTGCGGCCTGCTGCACTTTGCGGGTGATGGTGGTGTAAATGCGATAACCGTCTTCATAGGCACTTTCGCCATAACGGTTATACATCTCCTGGCGCACCATTTCGCTCAGGTATGGCGCAGAGAAAGCAATCTCCGGCGCGTGATAGTTAGCGTTAATCGCCTCAGTGCGTGTCTGATCGAACTGTTGTTGGGTGATATACCCTTCATCCAGCATCCGCGACAGCACGACGTTACGCCGCGCGACGGCACGATCCATTGAGTAGAGCGGGTTGAAGGTGGAAGGCGCTTTCGGCAGCCCGGCTATCACCGCCATTTCGTTCAACGTCAGTTGGTCGACAGTTTTACCGAAATAGACTTGTGCCGCAGCACCGACACCATAGGCGCGGTAACCGAGGTAAATTTTGTTCAGATAAAGCTCGAGGATCTCGTCTTTCGTCAGCAACTGTTCAATGCGAATCGCGAGGAAGACTTCCTTAATCTTGCGCATCAGCGTGCGTTCTGGACTGAGGAAGAAGTTTCTCGCCAGCTGCTGGGTAATGGTACTCGCCCCTTGTGACGCGTGACCGGAGAACAGCGCCACGCTTGCCGCACGGAAGATCCCCACCGGGTCAACGCCGTGATGCTCGTAGAAGCGGCTGTCTTCCGTCGCGATAAAGGCTTTCACCATCTCCGGCGGGATTTGATCCAACGTAACCGGAATACGACGTTTCTCACCGTATTGAGCAATCAGCTCGCCATCGGCGCTGTAAATCTGCATCGGAATTTGCAGGCGAACATCTTTTAATGTCGCCACATCCGGCAGTTGTGGCTCGATGTAGCGGTATAGGCCATAAATCGAGCCTGCTCCCAGCAGAATGCAACAGACTGCAAGGATCAAAAAATACTTTACGAACTTCACTGGAAATTTCCCATTTAGTTTCATTTGGGCAGTTTATAAACAAACGCGCGGTAGTATAAAGGCAAGCCAGACGCATTGATATACCCGTCAGAGTGACGGGTGATAAGGAGATCATCACAATGGCATTTAAGAACTGGCAAATTGGTTTGCATTTACAACAGCAAGAAGCGGTAGCGGTTGCTATCGTGCGGAGCGCAAAAGAATGCTTATTGCACCGCTGGTGGCGGTTGCCACTGGAGAACGACATTATCAAAGATGGGCGGATTGTTGATGTGCAGCGGCTGGCTAACACGTTGTTACCGTGGAGTCGTGAACTGCCGCAGCGTCATCACATTATGTTGGCGTTTCCCGCCAGTCGCACATTACAGCGGTCATTTCCACGCCCGTCGATGTCCCTCGGTGAGCGGGAGCAAATGGCCTGGCTGTCCGGGACGATGGCCCGTGAACTGGATATGGATCCGGACTCCCTGCGCTTCGATTACAGCGAAGACTCACTCAGTCCCGCCTATAACGTGACTGCCGCGCAAAGCAAAGAGCTGGCAACGCTGCTTACTCTGGCAGAAAGGTTGCGTGTTCATGTTAGCGCGATCACTCCGGATGCCAGTGCATTACAGCGATTCCTGCCTTTTTTACCTTCTCATCAGCAATGTCTGGCCTGGCGTGATAACGAACAGTGGCTGTGGGCGACGCGCTATAGCTGGGGGCGCAAACTGGCGGTGGGGATGACTAGCGCGAAGGAGCTGGCGGCAGCGTTATCTGTTGATCCCGAAAGCGTCGCGCTATGTGGCGAAGGCGGATTTGACCCCTGGGAGGCGGTTTCTGTTCGTCAGCCGCCGCTACCGCCACCAGGTGGAGACTTTGCCATCGCGCTGGGGCTGGCGCTTGGGAAGGTGTACTGATGAACCCGCCAATTAATTTTTTGCCCTGGCGACAGCAACGCCGGACTGCTTTTCTTCGTTTCTGGTTGCTGATGTTCGTTGCGCCTCTGCTGCTGGCCGTCGGGATAACGCTAATACTGCGTCTGACAAGCAATGCCGAAGCACGCGTAAACGCCGTTTTGCTTCAGGCGGAACAACAACTCGCCCGCAGCTTACAGATAACGAAACCACGTTTGCTGGAACGCCAACAGTTACGCGAACAGCGTTTGCAAAGGCAGCGCCAGCGACAATTTACCCGCGACTGGCAATCTGCGCTGGAAGCACTGGCGGCGCTTTTACCCGAACATGCCTGGCTGACAACGATAAGCTGGCAGCAGGGAACGCTGGAGATCAAGGGGCTGACAACAAGCATTGCCGCGTTAAACGCGCTGGAAACGTCACTCCGCCAGGATGCTTCTTTTCATCTCAATCAGAGGGGGGCCACGCAGCAGGATGCGCAGGGACGCTGGCAATTTGAGTATCAGTTAACAAGGAAGGTTAGCGATGAACATGTTCTTTGACTGGTGGTTCGCCACATCACTCCGCCTCCGCCAGTTTTGCTGGGCAGTCTGGTTGCTGATGTTAGTTACGCTCATTTTTCTGTCATCGACACACCATGAAGAGAGCGACGCATTAATTCGACTACGGGCAAGTCATCACCAGCAGTGGGCCGCACTGTATCGCCTGGTTGACACCACTCCCTTCAGCGAGGAAAAAACGCTGCCCTTTTCGCCACTGGATTTTCAGTTATCCGGCGCGCAACTGGTTTACTGGCATCCATCCGCGCAGGGAGGTGAGTTGGCGTTGAAAACGCTGTGGGAAGCAGTGCCGTCGGCATTTACACGGCTGGCAGAGCGCAACGTCAGCGTGAGCCGTTTTTCGTTAAGCGTGGAAGGTGATGACCTTTTGTTCACGCTACAACTGGAGACGCCGCATGAGGGTTAAACGCTGGTTGTTGGCAGGTATTACATTGTGCCTTTTAACCGGTATGCGTGACCCTTTTAAACCGCCGGAAGATCTATGCCGGATTAGCGAACTTAGCCAGTGGCGCTATCAGGGGATGGTAGGGCGAGGTGAGCGCATCATCGGTGTAATAAAAGACGGGCAAAAAAAATGGCGACGGGTGCAGCAAAACGACGTGCTGGAAAACGGCTGGGCAATTTTACAGGTGAAGCCAGACGCAGACACCGTAC
>OBXH01001700.1_pt1 | contig 10054 bp, 8 predicted proteins | sample 1538101 | NCBI WGS metagenome assembly OBXH01 (sample SAMEA2580141, study PRJEB22360) | human gut metagenome | biome: human gut; feature: human-associated habitat; material: faeces | place: Denmark | collected 2008/2010 | reverse complement strand
CAGCAATACGGCATTAAGGTCCGCTTCTGCCGCACGCTGCGCCACCAGCGCATCCACGCCGCTGACGGCGCTGGCGGCTGACTGCGCCTGCAACAATACGGCATTAAGGTCCGCTTCTGCCGCACGCTGTGCGGTTCTTGCACGGTCAACCTCTTCCGCAGAAACAAAACCTTCTCGCAGTAGCGGTTCGGTACGGCGTAACGTATCGCTGGCTTGTTTCGCGGCGGCACGGGCTTTTTCTACCGTGGCATTAACCGAGTCGGCACCAAACTGTTGCGCGTCAACGCTACGCTGGGTGAGCATAATTTGCTTATCCAGCGCCGCGAGGGAGGCTTCGGCTTTCGCCAGATTGGCTTCGTATGGGCGTGGGTCGATGCGGAATAGCAAATCACCCTGTTTCACCGCCTGGTTGTCGGTGACCGCCAGTTCTACAATGCGACCGCTGACTTCCGGCACCACATCAATGGTATCTGCTGACGCGTAAGCGTCATTAGTTGATGGCGCACTGTCTACGCGCCAGATAACGAAAACAAGGGCAACCAGCGCCAACGCAACCACTAACAGAGCAGGGAATTTACTGCGAGGAGCTTTTTTCGGCGTACTTTCCATGAGCGCGTCTCAAATAGATTAGAAAAATGCCAGCCAGAACAGCATGGCGTAGAGAGCAAAAAGGGCGGTATAAATAATTCCGACAAATGCCAGATTGATATTTGCCCGCTGAATAATTCGCCTCGTGATGAGCGTCAAAATAAGGCTGGCAATGGCGCAGAAAAACCAGCCGGGATAATAAGCGCCGATCACCGGGATTGCCGGAGATAATGAGCATCCCGAAACCATGAAGACGGGAATTATCCAGGCTGTTTTTTTGAGTTGCATCGCCATGCGAGAGAGAACTGTTGGCATATTAAATACATCCTGTCTGCTGCGAACAATATCTGTAGTGAATATCAATATCCATTGAAGGCGTCAGTATGGCTATTTTCTCGCTGAATAAAAATAGCTTTATTCAGCCACCGCATTCATAACTTATATATTTTATGTATTAATTTGCTGTATATATTTTTAAAGCAAATGCTTTGGGGGCTTCAGCGCCCCCAAAAGCGAGTGACATTAATTTGGGGTTACGATATTCACCCACAAATCGAAATTATCCAGACAGGCGATAATTTCTTCCAGTTTCGCGCCATTGCCAATAATTTTGGCTTTCTTCGCTTTTACCAGATCGGCCATTTTTGCCTGTCCGGTCAGCACGGCGTGCAGATCTTCACGGCTGATGTAGAAAGAGGCGTCAGCTTGCGGTTGCAGTGTTTTACGGTAGTTAAGCACGCTATCGTTCAGCGTCAGGTTGAGGTTATCGCCGTTGCTCATATTGAAGTTCAGGCTGATATTTTTACCCGCGGCTTTCGCGCTATCGAGGCGAACGGACATAAAGTCGAACAGCATTTCGACCGACATCCCACGAATGGTGTCCGGGGAACCGGTGGTGCCGTGGCTGAACTTATGCACCCCTTCGCGCAGCTCTTTCGCGCCGGTCAGGTAGAAACCGCGCCATGTGGCGGACTCGGCCTGATAGCGCAGCTGTTCAAAGTTATTCGCTTGCAGATTCTTCGCGACCTGGTCACCCGGGTTGGCGGCAATCACCTGTTTCAGCAGTTCTGCCGACCAGCGATAATCACCTTGCTTGTTCGCTTCTTGCGCCAGGTTGATGACGCGGGCAGAACCGCCCAGCGCCTGCACGTAACGTTTACCCATCTCCACCTGACCATACGGATGCAGGTTAGCCGGGTTACCGTCGTAATAGCCAAGATAGAAGTTATATACCACGCGGGCGTTGTGGCTGACAGAACCGTAATAGCCGCGGCTGGCCCAGTTATTGGCAAGCGCAGGCGGCAGCTTAATCATGTCGCCGATTTCATTCATGGTGTAGCCCTGGTTCGCCAGGTGCAGGGTCTGGTCGTGAATGTACTTGATAGTATCGCGATATTTACCAATATAATCATTGATATGCTTATTGCCCCAAACCGGCCAGGTGTGCGGCATAAACAGTACTTCCGCGTCGTTACCCCACATATCCAATGTTTCGTTCAGATACTCGGTCCACTTGCTGGTGTCGCGGGTTTTCGCGCCGCGCAGGGTGTAGAAGTTGTGCAGGGTATGCGTGGCATTCTCGGCGGTACACAGGGCTTTCAGGGCCGGAATATAGAAGTGCATTTCCGCTGGCGCTTCGCTACCTGGGGTCATCAGGAAGTCAAACTCCAGGCCGTCGATAATCATCTTCTCGCCAGTTCTGACGATAGTTTTAGTCGGTGCAATAATGCTCGGGTCGCCCGTTGCCAGCGTCACGCCAAGGCCATTACCCACATTGCCTTGCGCGTTATGCGGCAGTAACAGACCGTAAGAGTAGAGCGCACGGCGGCTCATGATGTTACCCGCCAGCACGTTTTCGCTGATGGCTTCGTCCATAAAGCCAGCTGGAGCAATCACCTGAACTTTGCCGGATTTAACATCGGCTTCAGAGATAATACCTTTCACGCCGCCATAGTGGTCGGCGTGGCTGTGAGTGTAGATAACGGCAACAATCGGTTTTTGCGGACGATGCTGGAAGTAAAGGTCAAGTGCGGCTTTTGCGGCAGGTGGCGTCACCAGTGGGTCAATAACAATAATGCCTTTCTCACCCTCAACGAACGTAATGTTAGAGATATCCTGGCCGCGCACCTGATACATTTTATCGGTGACTTTGAACAGGCCTGAAATGCCGTTGATCTGCGACTGACGCCACAGGCTGGGGTTTACGGTTTCCGGCGCAGCGGCATTAATATCAAATTTGTAATCATTCGCGCGGTAGTAAATTTTACCGTTCGCATCACGCAGAATACCTTCATCCAGCAGCGGAGCGATAAATCCACGCTGAGCATCGTCAAAATCCTGACGATCGCTAAACGATAATGATTTGGCGTAATTCTGATTAACCTGTTGGGTATATTGAGTGGCGGCTTTTCCCTCATCTGTTTCGGAAGGGTGTATTTATCATCATGCTGCTGGCGGCAGTGAACGCAATAACAATCCTGCTCAAACGGAATAACCGAGAGTTATTCATATAAATCTCCATTTATCATTTATGTCGTAAATATGTAATCCATGCAAAATACGTCATTTAAAGCTGGCGTTATCATAATTCTGAAATTGCGACTTTAATAAGTGGAAGTGTGAGCGGAACGAGCCATTTTATTAGGCATTTGTGCTGAAGAGGGAAAATTACAGTAGAACTATTATTGCTGGGAATAATATGGGCTGTTTTATGTAATTATTATATATATTGTACCTGTCGTTGGCACAGCGGGACATTGCGCTACTGTGCCAACGCTTTACTCATGGGACTTTAGCACAGGACTGTGGCAAAAAACGTTGATGCGCCAATATTGCTGCACCCTGAGCGCCATTAAAGTCAGAAGATGAGGCGGCAATAAAGCGCACAACCTGATACGGCAGTGGACGGCGCAGGTACTTTTGGGTCATGGCAATGAGAGTCTCGCGTGGGAAGGCGGGCATATCCATCACGCCACCACCCAGAATCACCGCATCGGGATCGAACAGATTAATGCTGGTGGCAATGGCTCGTGCCGCGTTTTCAAGCAGACTCTGGACGAAAGGGGCGTTTTCCGCATGGACGAAAAGATCGCTCAATGGGTAATTTCGGGGCTGTTGTTCGTACCAGCGTCTTAGCGCCATTCCAGAGCAATTGGTTTCCAGGCACCCAGGATTACCACACGCGCAGTGTTGGGTCATATCTCCCAGGGGGATATGGCCCAGTTCGCCTGCCACACCGTGTGCACCCGTCCACGGCGCACCGTTCATCCACACTGCGAACCCCATCCCCGTACCGAGATAGGCTGCCAGAACCAGTTGTTGCGTAAGGCGATTTTCTACTACGTCCCAGGAGAGTTGCAGGTTAACGTCGCGGGAAAACTCAACCGGACAATTCAGCGTATTTTCGAGCTTATCGGCGAGATCATATAAATCTGCCGCTGTTAACGGCAGGTTAGGCGTAGAAATAATGGTGCGTTTATCTTTACTGACCAGCGCCGGAAATCCCATCACCAGACCATGACAGCGAGCGTTAAAGCGCCTGAGTTGCTCGTCAATCATTTCGCCGATACCCGACACCAGGTCGGGAGCAATAACTTCTGCGGTCCGCTTTTTTTCGCAGTGTAGCGTTTCACCTTCTGCTGTCCGCAGACAAAAGCGGATATGCGTTGCCCCCATATCCACGCCCGCTACGACGTTATGCTGTTTTTGCATGAGGCTGTACCTCGCTTTTTGCAGCCAGAATCTGCGCAGTCATAATTCTCCATGCTTCGTCGATATTTTCCGCATGATTAAACAGGCCGGAAGTGCCGACGATAAAGACATCCGCCCCTGCCGCCATTAGTTTTTCGTAAGTTGCCTGGTTGCAGGAACCGTCCACCTCAATTTCGTACTCCAGACCTTCTCGTTCACGCCATGCCTTCAGTTCGGCAACTTTATCCAGCATTTCAGGAATGAAGGGTTGTCCGGCAAAACCGGGATCGACAGTCATGACCGTAATTTTATCAGCCTTATGGATATAGTATTTCATGGCCTCAACCGGCGTTTCCGGATTAAGAATCAGCCCCACTTTCATGCCATGACGGCGGATTTCATCAATCAGGCGGAATGCCTGACCGTTGATAGTTTCCGGATGCAAAGTGATGAAATCAGCCCCCGCACGTGCCAGTTGAGCAATGTAATCCTGCGGACGCGTTACCATCAGATGGCAGTCGAGCGGTTTACTCGCCAGTTTTTTTACCTGGCTTACGAAGAACGGTGAGAGCGTCAGATTCGGCACAAAGTGGCCGTCCATGATATCGATGTGAAAGTAATCGGCATGGCTGTCGATAAATTCGATCTGTTCTTTAAATTTCAGCAGATCCATACACATTAACGAGGGGGAGATTTTCATGTTCAATTCCTTACTTACTGATAAGACGGTCAAGGGCGACAGCCGCGATAATTAATCCGCCCATCACCACCAGTTGGTAATAGGTTTGTACCTGCAAAATATTCAGACCGTTGTTGATGGTGCCGATGATCAACCCGCCAATCACCACAGAGAAAATGCGCCCCTTGCCGCCGAAGAAACTGGTGCCGCCAATGATGGCGCTGGCAATGGCATAGGTTTCAAAACCCATACCGGAAAGCGCCAGAATCGCGCCAACCGAAAGGTCGATACCGGCGACCAGGATAGCGAAGAATTCCCCCATGCCGATCAGTACCGTCACGGAGCTTTGCACAAAAATCTGGGTAATATTATTGGTGGTCAGAAAATATTCTGACGACAGCGAACCAAAAATGGCGACGATGATCGCCAGGATAAAAAAGGTGCCGTATTTATCCCAGAACAGCGCAAAGTTGAACGGTTTCTTCTCGCTCGCTTCGCTTTTTACTCTTGTGGTAAAGCCCATGCCATAATCTCCTCTTCGCTCATGTCATCGCGATTGGTCAGGATTTGCGTCAGTCGTCCTTCGCAGAACACGGCGATGCGGTCGCAGACGGTGATAATTTCAGGTAGTTCAGATGACACCATCAGGATGACTTTTCCGTCGTCCGCCAGTTGGCGCATCACTTTGTAAATTTCGGCTTTCGCGCCAACATCGATGCCACGGGTAGGTTCATCGAAAATGATCACTTCCGGGCGACAGCACAGCCATTTGGAGATCAGGACTTTCTGCTGGTTACCGCCGGAGAGTTCAGTGATGTTCTGGTTTACCGAATGACATTTCAGCGCCAGCAGTTCGCGTTGATTTTCAGCGGTACGTTGCTCGTCAACTTCATGAAACAACCCCATCGCGCCTTTATAGCCGCCGTCTTTCAGACTGCGGCTGATAGCCATGTTCTGAGCGATAGAAAAGTTGGGGAAAAAGCCGTTATCCCGGCGGCTTTCAGTGATGTAAGCCATCCCTTTTTTCACGGCATCCAGGGGAGAACGTGGAGAGATATCTTTGCCATTAAGACGGATTTCTCCGCCAGCGCGTTTATCAACGCCAAACAGGCAGTTCATCAGTTCAGTACGTCCGGAACCGACCAGTCCGGCAAAGCCTAATATTTCTCCCCGGCAGACGCTAAATGAGATATCCCGGACCTTTTTTCTGTCACGACTGGTGACGTTGCGCACCTCAAAAACCGTTTCGTGCGCAAGGTTGCTGACATTCTCCTTCATCGCGTTAAAACGGTTTTGCAGTTCGCGGCCTACCATCAGACGGACGATATCGTCATTTGACACATCGCTTACCATGCCGCTGCAAACGCTGCTGCCGTCTTTCATCACCGTATAGCGGTCGCAAATACGGCGAATTTCCGCCAATTTATGCGAGATATAGACGATGGCCGTACCCTCCTTACGCAACTGATTCATGATCAGAAACAGATAGTCCACCTCTTTATTGGTGAGTGAGGAGGTGGGTTCATCCATGATGATGACTTTGGCATCGAGCATCAGCGTTTTGGCAATTTCCAGCATCTGCTTGTGGCTGATAGATAAGTTCGCCACTTTCTCATCTAAATCAACTTTCAAGCCCACGCGTAATAACATCATGGCGGCGCGGACACGCATTTCTCGCCAGTCGATAATATTGACGCCACAGATTTTTTTCGTCAGATGACGACCAATATATAAATTTTCCAGTACGGTTAATTCATCAATAACGCTGAGTTCCTGATAAATAATCCCGATACCGAGTTGTGCCGCTAATTTATGATCCAGTTTGTTATAGTTAATGTTATTAATGGTAATGGTGCCTTTGGTCGGCTCATGTATCCCGGATAACACTTTCATTAGCGTAGATTTACCCGCACCATTTTCTCCTAGTAATGCATGTATTTCACCAGGATAAACCGTTAAATTAACCGACTTTAATGCGTGAACCGGACCAAAGGACTTGCCGATCCCCGCCATCGATATATATGGCGTGGCCATAAATAACCTCTCTGCACGAAATATCGTATTATTGCCTGATGGCTACGTTTATCATGTCTACGTTCAGGTTATTTTGTTGGCCGGATAAGACACTTCATTAGCATCATCATCCGGCATCATTCAGTTTTATTGAGTGACCAGGATTGAATCGACCAGTTTAAATTCCGGTGCTTTATCCAGCGGGATAACCTTGCCGGATTTCTCAGCGTCAACCATCAGCTTCAGACCCGTTGCACCGATATCCGCCGGGTTCTGGGCAACCGTCGCGGTCATTTGTCCGGCTTCCACCATTTTGCGGGCTTCCGGAATGCCATCTGTACCGACGACCAACACTTTGCCCGTTTTTCCAGCGTTTGCGACTGCCTGAGCAACACCCATTGCCATCGTGTCATTCGCGCAATAGATCGCTTTAATATTCGGATTACGTTGCAACACGTTAGTGGCGACATCCAGTGCTTTAATACGGTCCCAGTCGGCAGGCTGGCTGGCGACAAGCTTGATCTGGCTTGCTTTTTTGAAGGCTTCGGTGGCACCATTACGACGCGCTTCACCGGAGGCGTTACCGGCTTTACCCTCAATGATTGCGACTTCACCCCCTTCGGCACCCAGCTTGTCAATAATGAATGACGCGCCTTTCGCCCCGACGGCAACATTATCGGTGGTGACAAAACCTTCCACATTACCGCCTGCTTTTTTCAGATTATCCATGTCGATTTTTTCATCGAGATTGACCAGATAAATGCCTTTTTTCCATGCGCGGGCAACAGGCATGACCAGGTTCACTGAGGATAATGGTGCGAAGGCGATACCTTTGTAATTTTTATTACTGAGATCTTCAAATAACTGCAATTGAGATTGAAAATCGCCTTCTGAAGGAGAGGCAAAAATATCAACGCTGACGCCCAGCGTTTTTGCTTCATCTTCAATGCCTTTTTTCATATCTACCCAAAATGGGTTGGAGAGTGTTTTCAATACGACGGCATATTCGGCGGCAGCAAAAGCGCTGGTTGACAACATTAAGCCCACGAGTGTGCCGCTGAAATATTTCAGATATTTATTCATAATCATGTTCTCACGGTAAGGGGAGAGGTAACTCCGCGATGGCGGAATTACCTTTTTCTTATTTCAGCGCGCCTGGTGAGAAGAAATCAACAATTGCGCCGGTTTTTTGCATATTAATATTAGCTTGTTCAATGTTGAGCTGGGCGACAGAGACAAAAAACGCGTCCAGCAAAGTCAGTTGTAATATTCTTGCCGAGGCATTACGACCTAATAACGGTGTTTCCGGGGCCGGTGAGCAAATAATATAATCGGCCAGCTTCGCTATTGGTGAATGATAGCTATGCGTTATACAAATAATCTTTGCCCCGTTCTTTTTTGCCAGTTCTACAGCCGCTTTTACATCACTGGTTCGCCCGGAATGAGTCACCACCAGCACCACATCTCCTTCCTGTAACAACGAAGCAGACATCATCATGATGTGAGCGTCCGGATAGGCCTGGCAGCGTACGCCAATGCGCAAAAACTTGTGCTGTACATCAGCACAGATAGCATTTGATCCTCCGGCACCGTACAAATCCCGCTGTCTGGCCTGGTAGAAAAAGCGGGCGGCACGGTGGATCTCATCAACGTTGACGATCGACTGACCTTCCATAATGGTGCGTAAAGTGATGTTAAATACCTTATTCACCACATCCTGCGGTGCTTCATCAAAAGCCAACTCGGAAGGCAATACTTGTTCTGACTGAGAAAAATAATCTTCCAGCGCACTGCGTAAGTTACGAAAGCCGCTAAACCCCAGCAGCTTTGATACCTTAACGATCATCGCTTCAGATACCGCCAGAGCTTCTGCGACATCTTTAATTGCGGGTGCATAACTCAGGTTACCGGGTTTGAGTAACCACTCCACGATGCGGCTTTCGTTTTCTGTCATTCCTTCCTGCTTCATTCGCAGGTAAGGCGCTAACCCGATACCGTTCGGAAGCGCTGAATCAAACTCTGACTGGCTCATCACGTTCTCTTGTCCTTGAATTGAAGACGCCACTATATCACCACAGCAAGAACAGAAAAGATGCTGGCAACTTCACAAAAAAATAAAATTTATAAAGTTTGTTTTGTTGTGAATAATGGAGAGTGGCTTAAAATTTCATTTCATTTAATCACTTTAAAAACATGATGTTATTTGTTTTCCTGGTTTATTAGATGATAGATGTTGCTGGATAGTGAGTGTCTTTAACGCTATTGCGCTGCCAGATGTAACTCTGTAAAACAGATCTGGAAGGCGGATTTCATCGATTTTGGATGTTTTTAATTCATTTACATCACAAATGTTTTTTGATTGTGAAGTTTTGCGCGAGCGGGGAAGATGAATGAAAAAGATTGCATTTGGCTGTGATCATGTCGGTTTCATTTTAAAACATGAAATAGTGGCACATTTAGTTGAGCGTGGCGTTGAAGTGATTGATAAAGGAACCTGGTCGTCAGAGCGTACTGATTATCCGCATTACGCCAGTCAAGTCGCACTGGCAGTTGCTGGCGGAGAGGCTGATGGCGGGATTTTGATTTGTGGCACTGGCGTCGGTATTTCGATAGCGGCGAACAAGTTTGCCGGAATTCGCGCGGTCGTTTGTAGCGAACCTTATTCCGCGCAACTTTCGCGGCAGCATAACGACACCAACGTGCTGGCTTTTGGTTCACGAGTAGTTGGCCTCGAACTGGCAAAAATGATTGTCGATGCGTGGCTGGGCGCACAGTACGAAGGCGGTCGTCATCAACAACGCGTGGAGGCGATTACGGCAATAGAGCAGCGGAGAAATTGAGATTCATCCACTACTTGCATGGATGAGTAATGACTAATGTGGATAGAGTTTCTTTTTGAGGTTGGCTAATGAAACGCTTTCCGCTATTTCTTTTATTCACCCTGCTCACGCTGTCCACCGTTCCGGCCCAGGCCGATATTATCGACGACACCATTGGCAATATTCAGCAGGCGATTAACGACGCTTATAACCCTGACCGTGGGCGAGACTATGAAGATTCGCGCGACGACGGTTGGCAACGACA
>OBXH01001698.1_pt1 | contig 10061 bp, 9 predicted proteins | sample 1538101 | NCBI WGS metagenome assembly OBXH01 (sample SAMEA2580141, study PRJEB22360) | human gut metagenome | biome: human gut; feature: human-associated habitat; material: faeces | place: Denmark | collected 2008/2010 | reverse complement strand
AAAGGACAACCAGGAGGAATACACCGGCTGGCTGACCAAGAACGGCAAGACCTATTACTACAGCGCCTCCACCCACAAGCCGGTCACCGGCATCCAGTCTGTGGACGGCAAGCTGTATTACTTTGACGCCGACGGCGTGATGCAGAAGAATGTGAACTTCGGCATCGACGTGTCCAAATACCAGAGCAACATCGACTGGAACAAGGTGAAGAAGGCGGGCGTGAACTTTGTGATCATCCGCATCGGCTACCGCGGCTACGGTGCCAGCGGCACGCTGGTGCAGGACCCCATGTTTGAAGAGCACTTCACCAACGCCCGCAACGCGGGCCTGAAGGTGGGCGTGTATTTCTTCACCCAGGCGGTGACCGAGGACGAGGCCCGCGAGGAAGCACAGGGCTGCAATTGGGTGCTGAACGGCCGCAAGCTGGACTACCCCATCTATTATGATACCGAGGCTTCCACCTCTCCCAACGGCACCGGCCGTGCCGACGGTCTGGGCAAGGAGGATCGCACCAAGTGCGCCATCGCCTTCTGTGAGGAAGTCAAGGATCTGGGTTACAAGCCCGGCGTGTACGCTTCCACCACCTGGTTCCGCAAGCGGGTGGACCTGGACGCCCTGCGCAAGTACACCATCTGGAACGCCCATTACGGCGTGTCCAGCAGCCCCATCGACTGCGATATGTGGCAGGGCACCGAGAAGGCCCGCATCAACGGCTACAGCGGTGAGCTGGATGCCAACATCAGCTACATGGGATGACAGGAGGAGCGCGATGGACCGCATTCGCCTGATCGCGTCGGACATGGACGCGACCCTGCTGGATGGGCACAGTCAGCTGCCGCCGGACTTTCTGCATCTTGTACAGGAGCTGGCCGGACAGGATATCCTGTTCGCGGCTGCCAGCGGGCGGCCGCTGTACAAGCTGGAAGAGATGTTTGCTCCGGTGCTGGAGCAGACCCTTCTGGTGGCCGACAACGGCGGCGCTGTGCGCTGGCGCGGCAAAGACCTGTTCGTCTCCCGCATGGAGCCGGAGGTCTGGCACCGGCTGACGGCCTGCGCGGAGGAAAACGGGGATTCCTTTGTGGTCTGCGGGCTGGAGAACGCCTACCTGCGCCCCTGTGACCGATGCTATGATGCCGTATACCGCAACTTCTACAACCGCATTGCCTATGTGTCGGATCTGTACACCATCGACGCCGCAGTGGACAAGTTTACCATCTATCTGCCGCAGGACAATGCGCAGGAGGTGTACGAGAAGGTCTACGGCCCCCGCTTCGGGCAGGAACTGGCCGTGGCGGTGTCCGGCAAATGCTGGATCGACGTGACCAACCCCGGCGTGACCAAGGGGAAGGCTGTGGAGCGTCTGAGCAGGCTGCTGGACATCCCATCCGGTGCCATGATGGCCTTTGGCGACACCTACAACGACATCGAGATGCTGGAGGCCGTGGGCTACGGCTTCCTGATGGAAAACGGCAGCCCGGAGCTGCGCAGCCGGGTGCTGTATCTGGCCCCGCCCAACACGGAATACGGGGTGGCCCGGGTGCTGCAGCAGGTGTTGCGGCAAAAGGGCTGCGTCTGCCCGGCGGATTTTACAAAAGCACACTGACCCCATAGGGGAGCTGCTGCACGGAAAAAGCGTGCGGCGGCTCCTTTTTTGTGCCGCATACCGGCCTCGGGCGGTGCATACACTGGTTCCAGAGTGTGCAACGCAAAAATGGTGCTGGGGAGGCAGGGCGATATGTTTGTGATCACGTTGAGCAGAACGAGCCTGAAAAAACTGGGGCTGGGGGCCATGTGCTGTGCCCTGGTGGTGTGCAGCGCGCTGCTGGGGCGCTACATCAGCACCCGCACGGTGACGGCTGCGGCGTCGGTGAACAAGATCGAGAGCGCACAGGACATCCAGACCTGGTTCACCGGCTACGGGCTGGAGGTGGACGGTGCGTCCATCACCGCCGACAAAGTCAAGATCCCCCGCAAATGGGACGACAGCTTTTCCGCCTTCAATGGGGTGGTGCAGCAGAGCGGCATGGATCTGACCCGCTGCAAGGGCAAAACGGTGGAAAAATGGACGGCCCTGATCCCGGCGGCCAGCAGCGGCGAGACCAGCCGCTACGGGGTGTTGCTGGTGTGGCGCAAAAAGGCTGTGGGAGCCTACCTGCTGGAGCGGCCCTCCGGCGTGGTGGTGGGCCTGAAGGACCTGCAGACGGCCATGGCCGAAGCCCAGCAGACTTCCGGCGAGGACTACAGCGGGGACTGGGGCGAACGGCACGACGAGGAACTGGACGCGCAGCAGACCTCCGGGGAGGACTACAGCGGGGACTGGGGCGAGCGCCATGACGAAGAACTGACCGGCGACGCGGCGCAGCAGACTTCCGGGGAGGCCGGAGAGCAGGCCCAGGCGGTGGATTATGCGTCCCTGCCGCTGGACGCCGAAGGCTACCCCGTGGAATGATGCGGGCCGGAACTCCCGGCAAAACCGGTACGGTCCCGGAACGAACAACCGGTTTTGCATGGAAAATTGGGTCGCAGAATGCATAAATTCTGCAAACAAAAATGAAAAAATGTGAAAAATGAGCATTTTTGGAGCTTTTGTATGTTCAAAACTACCAAAATTTTGCCGCAAAAATCAGCAATATAGAACGGTGCAAAAAGACGGTGCAGGGTTTATAATAGATGTATAAACTTTTCCTGTATTTTACGCCCCATGTGCTGGAGTTTGCAGCGCCGGGCACAGGAAAATTAAGTAAGGAGAAAATGATTATGAAGGAATTCCAGTATACCGTTAAGGATGCCTGCGGCATCCATGCTCGTCCGGCCGGCCTGCTCGTCAAGACCGTGAAGGGCTTTGCCAGCACCGCCACCCTCGAGAAGGACGGCAAGAGCTGCGACATGCGCAAGCTGATGGCTCTGATGGGCATGGGCGTCAAGCAGGGCGAGACCATCACCATCAAGGTAGAAGGCGACGATGAAGAGGCAGCCGCTGCAGCAATTCAGAAGTTCCTGACCGAGAACGTCTGATCCCGCCGTGATGCCACAGCCCTCGCGGAGTGATCTGCGGGGGCTTTTTTGAAATGGATGAGTAAGAAGGAGAATGAGCGATGCAGGTAGGCACCGGTAGAAGCATTCTGAACGGCATTGCCATCGGCAAGCTGAAGATCTATAAGAAAAAGGACACCGTGATCTCCACCGCAGAGATCGCCGACACCGCTGCAGAGGTGGCCCGCTTTGAGGCTGCCCAGCAGAAAGCCATTGAGCAGCAGACTGCTCTGTACGAAAAGGCACTGGCCGAAGCAGGCGAGGACATTGCCGAAGTGTTCAACATCCATGCCATGATGCTGGAAGATGACGACTTTGTGGACGCCATCAAGGAGATCATCAACGGCCAGCACAAGTGCGCCGAGTACGCTGTCAAGACCGCCGGCGACAATCAGGCTGCCGTGTTCGCAGCCATGGATGACCCGTATCTGCAGGCCCGCAGTGCGGACGTCATCGACATTGCACAGGCGATCCTGGACATCCTGCAGGGGGTGGACAATGCCAGCCTGCAGGGCACCGAGCCCAGCATTCTGGTGGCCGAGGATCTGGCCCCGTCCGAGACGGTGCGCATGGACAAGAGCCTGCTGCTGGGCTTCATCACCCGGGAGGGCAGCTCCAACAGCCACACCGCCATTCTGGCCCGCAGCATGAACATCCCTGCCCTGATCCAGTGCAAGGATATCCAGGATGACTGGGACGGCAAGATGGCCGTGGTGGACGGCTACAATGCCTGTGTGTATGTGGACCCCACCCCCGATCTGCTCAAGAGCCTGAAAAAGCGCCAGCAGGAGGACCAGAAAAAGCAGGCCCTGCTGCAGGAGCTGAAGGGCAAGCCCAACACCACGCTGGACGGCAAGACCATCAACGTGTTTGCCAACATCGGCGGCATGGGCGACGTGGGTGCTGTGCAGCAGAACGACGCCGGCGGCGTGGGCCTGTTCCGCACCGAATTCGTCTACCTGAACTGCAAGGACTTCCCCACCGAAGAGTATCAGTTCGAGGCTTACAAGCAGGTGGTGGAAAGCCTGGCTCCCCGCAAGGTGGTCGTGCGCACCTGTGACATCGGCGCCGACAAGACCGTGGACTACATGAAGCTGGACCACGAGGAGAACCCGGCCCTGGGCTACCGTGCCATCCGCATCTGCCTGACCCGGAAGGACTTTTTCAAGACCCAGCTCCGGGCTCTGCTGCGGGCCTCGGCCTACGGCAACATGAGCATCATGTTCCCCATGATCACCAGCCTGCGGGAACTGCAGGATGCCAAGGCCGTGCTGGAAGAGTGCCGTGCCGAGCTGACTGCCGAGGGCGTGAAGATGGGCCAGAACATTGAAGTGGGCACCATGATCGAGACCCCCGCCGCCGTGCTGATCGCGGACGAGCTGGCACAGGAGTGCGACTTCTTCTCCATCGGCACCAACGACCTGACCCAGTACACCTGCGCTCTGGACCGCCAGAACGCAAAGCTGGAGCCTTTCTTCAACCCGCACCATCCCGCTGTGCTGCGCGCCATCAAGATGACCATCGAAGCCGGCCATCGCCACGGCATCTGGGTGGGCATCTGCGGTGAGCTGGGTGCCGACACCGCCCTCACTGAGACCTTCCTGCGCATGGGCGTGGACGAGCTGTCCATGAACGCCAAGAGCATCCTGCCGGTGCGCAAGATCATCCGCAGCGTGGACCTGAGCAAGCCTTCTGAGAAGTAATTCATCCGAGAATCCCGGTTTACCGTTCCCATAAAGCTCCCCGGCAGGGCATCCCGCTCTGCCGGGGTCTTTCTATACCGGGCAAAAGTTTACGGAAAATACTTTAAAACGATAAAGCGAAATGCTATACTATAAGCGATAACAGGGTATGCAGGTGTCCAGCGCTGCCCATGGAGGACCGTTATGACTCAGTTTTTGATCCGTCTTTTCATTCGCCAGCCCGACCGTGCGCAGGACCCTAAGGTGCGCGCCGCCTATGGCAACCTTGCCTGCTGGGTGGGTATGGCGTGCAACCTGCTGCTGTGTCTGGGCAAGCTGACCGTGGGCACTCTGTTCGGCTCCATTGCCATCATGGCAGATGCCCTGAACAACTTGTCGGACGCCTCGTCCAACGTGGTCAGTCTGGTGGGCTTCAAGCTGGCCGCCAAGGCCCCGGACGCAGAGCACCCCTTTGGCCATGCCCGGTATGAATATCTGGCGGGGCTGGCAGTCAGCGTGACCATTCTCGGCATCGGCTTTTCGCTGCTGAAGGAATCGGTGGTCAAGGTGCTGCACCCCACCCCGGTGATGTTCAGCTGGCTCACGGTGGCAGTGCTGGCGGCGTCCATCCTCGTCAAGCTGTGGATGAGCGGCTTCAACCGCACCATCGGGCGCATCATCGGCTCCGAGACCCTCATTGCCACTGCTGCCGACAGCCGCAACGATGTGCTGAGCACCGGCGCGGTGCTCATTGCCGCGGTGCTGTGCCGCGTGACCGGCTGGGATGTGCTGGACGGTCTGATGGGCGTAGGCGTGGCGGCGTTCATCCTGATCTCCGGCTGGGGCCTTGTGATGGATACGCTCAGCCCGCTGCTGGGCGAAAGCCCCAGCGAGGATCTGGTGGACCACATCGAGCAGAAGGTGCTCTCCTATCCCGGCGTGCTGGGAATGCATGACCTGATGGTGCACGACTACGGCCCGGGACACCAGTTCGCCTCCCTGCATGTGGAGCTGCCCGCCGAGCAGGACCCGCTGGAGGCACACGACCTGATCGACAACATCGAGCGGGACTTCTTTAAAAACGACAACCTCATGGTGACCATCCACTACGATCCCATCGTTACCTCGGACGCCGCAGTGGGGGTGCTGCGTGCCCGTCTGACCGAAAAGCTGCGTCAGATGGACCCGGAGCTTTCTCTGCACGATCTGCGCATCGTGCCGGGCAGGACCCACACCAACGTGCTGTTCGATCTGGTGCTGCCGGCAGGCTATGCAGGGGATAAGGTAGAGCTGCTGACTCAGCTGGAACAGTTCATCAAGGAACAGAATGCAGCCTACAGCTGCATCATCAAGGTGGAGCAGAGCTATACGGCTGCCCACAAATAAACTCTCAGGGGGAAGTATTATGCTGAATGAGACCTACCGCGCGATGCTCGGCAATAAGAGCGTCATCCGCGAGACCTTCATGTACGGCAAACAGCGTGCCGCAGAGATCGGATATGAGAATGTGTTCGATTACTCGCTGGGCAACCCCAGTGTGCCCTGCCCGCAGGAGTTCACTGCCGCCATGCAGGACCTGCTGGCCAACGAAGAACCGGTAAACCTGCACGGCTACTGCCCCAGTCAGGGCGACCCGGGCTTCCGCACCGATGTGGCAGCGCACCTGACAAAGACCTTTGGCCTGCCCTATGAGCAGAAGCACATCTTCCCCACCACCGGTGCTGCCGGTGCGATTGCCCATGCCATCCGTGCCGTCACCCAGCCCGGTGATGAGGTGCTGACTTTTGCGCCCTACTTCCCGGAGTACGGCCCCTATGTGGCCGGCACCGGTGCGGTGCTCAAAGTGGTGCCGCCGCAGGCCCCGGCATTCCAGCCCAATCTGGATGCCTTTGAGCAGATGATCGGCGAAAAGACCACCTGTGTGCTCATCAACACCCCCAACAATCCCACCGGTGTGGTCTATTCGGCCCAGACCCTCACCCGGATGGCCGACATCCTGACCGAGAAGAGCAAGGCCTTTGGCCACAACATCTTCCTCGTGAGCGATGAGCCTTACCGGGATATCGCCTTTGACGGCAAGAAGGTGCCCTACCCGGCAGCCTTCTATCCCCACACCCTCACCTGCTTCTCCTACTCCAAGAGCCTGAGCCTGCCCGGCGAGCGCCTTGGCTATGTGGCCGTGCGCCCGGGCTGTGAGGGGGAGGACATTCTGGTGGATATGATGGCCCAGATCTCCCGTTTTACCGGCCACAACTGCCCGCCCAGCATCATCCAGCGGGCCGTGGGCCGCTGCCAGGAGGTCACCAGCGACCTGAGCGTCTACGAGACCAACATGAACCTGCTGTACGATAAGCTCACCGCGCTGGGTTTTGAGGTGGAGCGCCCCGGCGGCACCTTCTACATCTTCCCCAAGGCACTGGAGGAGGACGCCAATGCCTTCTGCCTGAAGGCCCGCGAATTCGACCTGCTGCTGGTGCCCAGCGATACCTTTGGCGTCAAGGGCTATGTGCGCCTTGCCTACTGTATCGACACCGAAAAAGTAAAGCGCAGCCTGCCGGCTTTGGAAAAGCTGGCGGCCGCTTACCGCAAGTAAACCTGCCCGCCCACGCGGCGCATGGCGGCGCGTGGTTGAGGATAGAAAAACCATCAGAGAGGAAAGGGAACCCTGCTATGGAAAAGATCAAAATGACCACGCCCCTCGTCGAGATGGACGGCGACGAAATGACCCGCATTCTGTGGAAGATGATCAAGGACGAACTGATCCTTCCGTTTGTGGACCTCAAGACCGAATACTATGACCTTGGCCTGCCCAACCGCGATGCCACCGGCGACCAGGTGACCATGGACGCTGCTCTTGCCAACAAGAAGTATGGCGTGTCGGTCAAGTGCGCCACCATCACCCCCAATGCCCAGCGCATGGACGAGTACAAGCTGCACGAGATGTGGAAGAGCCCAAACGGTACCATCCGCGCCGTGCTGGACGGCACCGTGTTCCGTGCCCCCATCATGATCGACAGCATCAAGCCGGTGGTCAAGAACTGGAAAAAGCCCATCACCATCGCCCGCCATGCCTATGGTGACGTGTACAAGTGCACGGAGTTTCGCATCCCCGGTGCCGGTAAGGCAGAGCTGCTGTTCACCGGTGCCGACGGCACCGAGCAGCGTGCCACCGTGTTCAATTTTGAGGGTCCCGGTGTGCTGCAGGGCCAGTACAACAAGGACGATTCCATCCGCAGCTTTGCCCGCAGCTGCTTCAACTACGCACTGGATGTGAAGCAGGACCTGTGGTTCGGCGCAAAGGATACCATCTCCAAGAAGTACGACCACACCTTCAAGGATATCTTCCAGGAGGTGTACGACGCCGAGTATAAGGCAAAGTTCGAGGCCGCAGGCATCACCTACTTCTACAGCCTCATCGACGATATCGTTGCCCGCGTCATTCGCAGCGAGGGCGGCTTTGTCTGGGCCTGCAAGAACTACGACGGCGATGTGATGAGCGATATGGTCTCCACCGCCTTTGGCTCTCTGGCAATGATGACCAGCGTGTTGGTCAGCCCGGACGGCAAGTACGAGTTCGAGGCCGCCCACGGCACCGTCACCCGCCATTACTATAAGTATCTGAAGGGCGAAAAGACCTCCACCAACCCCATGGCCACCATCTTTGCATGGTCCGGCGCACTCAAGAAGCGCGGTGAGCTGGATGATCTGTCGGAGCTGGTGCACTTTGGCCAGGCACTGGAAGAAGCCAGCCTGCAGACCCTGAACGACGGCATCATGACCAAGGACCTGTGCGGCCTGGCCGAGGGCATCACCCCCACTCCCGTGGACAGCGAGGGCTTCATCAAGGCCATCCGCACCCGTCTGGAAGCTAAGCTGGCGTAAAACGATTTTCAATATAACATAAAAACCGGAACGATCCACCCAAAAAGGGAAGATCGTTCCGGTTTATGTTTTAGGCAGGATGTGCGACAAATCGGAAGTTGGCAATTTCCTATACCTATGATTTCTTATCAAAGAGTTTGCATCATTTCAAGGATAATGCCATCCGGGTCTCTGAAATAAAAAGCTCGGCTCTCCCCAAATCCATTTGCTCTAAAGTCGAAATACTGCGGTTCAGATAAGCACTCCACATGGTTTTCGATAAGGGTTTTATAGACAGAATCAATGTCATCCGTATAGAAACATACTTCCGAGATGGATGTCGTAAACAAATCTGATTGTTCTTTATGGATCTCGCTATCTACGAACTGAATCAGCTCGACCGGTGGCGTTTCAATAGCCTTAGAACCGTTCAAATAAGCGACCCTTGCTTTGCAATTCGACTTGCGAAACATTTTATCGGTTTTTTTGCCTTCCATAAAAATCTCTCCTTGAAACGCAAGTCCAAGGATGTCTCTGTAGAAAGCAACCGAGCGATCCAAGTCAGAAACGGTCAATCCAACATGATAAATTCTTCCAATCATATTTTTATAGCCTCCTGAGAAAATTCCGATTTGTTGGTTACAAATGCAGTGCATCAAGTACTTCATTTACGATGTTCAGCGATACCTGCCCCGGGGCGCTGGCCTGCCCGGGGTTGGCAAAGGTCATGGCAGAGCCAAAAGTCTCTCCGGCCAGACGGCTCACCGCGCCCAGCGTGCCCATACTCATGGTGATGACGGGGGTCTCCGGGTGGTGCTCTGCCATCTCGGCGGTGGCAGCCAGTAGCTCCCGCACATCGGTGCGGCTTTGGGGCATGACCGCCACCTTGGGCAGGTCGGCTCCGGCCTGCTGCATCTGTACCATCCGCTCCACCAGCTCTGCCCGGGGCGGCGTCTTGTGGAAGTCATGGCTGGAGCAAACCACCGCAGCCCCGGCGGTATGGGCGTCTCCGATCAGTGCGGGCAGGTCATCCCCTGCCGGAAAGAACTCGATGTCGATGAGGTCAGCACAATCGGTGTCAAGGATCGTGTGGAGCAGATCGGTGTATTCCGTGTGACGCAGTGCGAGTTCTCCGCCCTCTGCCTTCGTGCGGATGGTGACGAGCAGCAGCTTGTCCTTCAGGGCGACCCGTAGCTTTGTCAGACAGCGGGCTACTGCGCCGGGCGTCCGGGCGTCATCGAAATGGTCTACGCGCCATTCCACACAATCGGCTTGCAATATTGAAAACTGCGCGGCCTTTTCCAGAATAGCAGCTTTGGCACGCTCCACGATGGGCAGAATGACCTTGGGGCGACCTTCCCCGATGCGGCAGCCGCGGATATCGACACAGGACATGGCGTTTCTCCTTTATATAATAAGTATAGCTATCTCATACAGGATACTGGAATGATTCCATAATACGTTCTGCCCGCCGCCTTGTCAAG
>OBXH01001689.1_pt1 | contig 10096 bp, 8 predicted proteins | sample 1538101 | NCBI WGS metagenome assembly OBXH01 (sample SAMEA2580141, study PRJEB22360) | human gut metagenome | biome: human gut; feature: human-associated habitat; material: faeces | place: Denmark | collected 2008/2010 | reverse complement strand
AACGAGTCGATTCCATGCGCATTTTGATGGATCAGGAAGCGGAACCAGACGCACCTCCCCGTAGATCTCAGAAAAAGCCTGCTCCATGACGGAGACAGGATCCGTCTTCGGATGCAGCGTGTGGATCAGCGTGCCGTCCTTTAGGAGCAGCAGGATATCACAGTATGCGAGTGCGAGTGTCGGATCGTGGAGACAGAGAATTGCAGTTTTTTCTGTGAGAATTTTTCCGGTTGAGTAAGATAGCACATCTGGTTCATCGGCGCTACATGCCAATGATGTGCATTCACGCAAAGAGTGAGATTGTTGCAAACAATCGGGCCCAGTGTGAGAATGTGTCGAGACAGGTTCTTTTTTATAGGGAAAAAAGGCAGGGGAAGCAGATCTACCGCCCTGTGCCGCCTGTACGATATCTGCGATCAGCCCCATCATCCGGTACTTATTCCCAAAGTCCAGCGAACTGTCCGGCTCATCAAAGAGCAGGAGCGAAGTATCTTCAATGAGTGTTCTCGCCAGGATCACGAGCTGCTGTTCCCCACCGCTGAGTGTTAAGTAATCCCGATTCGCAAAATCGTCCATTCCGACGGAAGCGAGCGCCTGGAGGGCTGTCTCCCGCATCTTGGCAGACGGCTGTTTGAAGAGTTTCAACCGGGAGTAAAATCCCATGAGCACGACATCCAGCGCACTCATGGAAATGGAGATCCCGCTCTGCTGCGGAATATAACTTACGAGTCCTGCGAGAGCTTTTGGAGAGAGAGCTGTGAGGTCCTGCCCGTTCAGGAGAACATGGCCGCTGTGGGAAAGCTCTCCGCATATGGCCCGCAAAAGGGTAGTCTTTCCGCTCCCGTTCGGTCCGAGAAGCGCGATCATATGCCCGGGATTTTCAACCGAAAGGGAAAGATGGTTTAGGATCTGATGACCGCCCAGAGAGACGGAGAGGTCCTGAATGGAAACATGTTCAGACATAATGATCAGCGCCTCCTTTCCGAGAGGATCAGATAGATCAAAAACGGCGCTCCGAGGAGCGAAGTAAAGATACTGACAGGAAGCTCCACTGCGGCGAGTGATTTTGCAAGAATATCCGCGGTCAGGAGCAGGAAACTCCCGATGAGACCGCTGAGAAAGCATGCGGACTTCCGGTTATGCCCGGTCAGGAGTCTTGCCGTGTGCGGAGCAAGAAGACCGACGAAGCTGATGAGTCCGGTCACACTGACAGCGGCTGCGACGGTGAGTGTGGCGAGAAAAAGAACGAAAAAACGTGTTTTCCGGACAGATACGCCGAGCATGCGGGCCTCATCTTCACGGACCGAGAGTGCCAGAAGATGGCGGTGGAGCAGGAAGACCAGCGCGGAGGAGATCAGGATGATCACGACCGGAAACGGGATTTTCGATGCGGTGACGCCGGAGAGACTTCCCATGATCCAGTATTCGATCGAGGCGAGCTGTTTTTCCGGATCTGCCATGAGCTTTAAGAGCATGAGAACGGTCTGCGCGAGAGCATGGACCGCGATCCCCGCGAGAACGATGGAAGAATGGTCCCGGACCGGGGAGAGAGCGGTGAGCCCGAGGGAAAGGCAGACGGCGAGAAGAGCACCGAAAAATGCGAAGAGCGTTGTGGACGGCGCGGCGGCGGAGACGAACAGGATCGCGAAAGCCGCACCGGCACTGGCTCCGGAGGAGACACCGATGATGTCGGGGGATGCCAGCGGATTCCGGAAGACCGTCTGGTAGACGAATCCTGCGATCCCGAGTCCAAAACCGCCGACGAGTCCCATGACAGCGCGCGGCAGGCGGAGAACCGTGAAGGTACGGAGCGCCATCGGATCCCCGGCAGCCAGGCCAGATAATGTGATCGGATATTTTCCGGTACTCAGGGCAGAAACAAAGGCGATGACCATAAAAGTCATCGCCAGTGTTAAGGTTGCCATGGTTCGGTTGGAATTAGTTTGCGCTTTCCGGAGTGAATCCATAGAATGTTTCATAGAAATTCTTCTCTGCTGTCTTGAAATCGTCTTCAGTTACAACGTCCGGGTGAAGAACGGAAGCGACGTAGTAGCTTCCTAAAAAGCTTGCCGGAACCGGGGAATCGAGTGCCTCGATGTCGCTCGGGATCTGGTAAACATGTCCTTCTTTTACGGCTGTGCAGTCAGCAAGAGCGGAATCGTTCAGAACGGAGTCCACATCGTAGTCTGCATCAGCTGCGAGAATGATGTAATCCGGGTTCCAGGAAAGGATCTGCTCGTAGGAAGTATCAGCCCAGTAGGTATCTGTGATCTCAGAAGCTGCATTGACGCCGCCTGCATGCTCGATCAGAGTGGACTGGTACATTTCCGGACCAGCAGTCTGTAACAGAGCGCTGTTTCCTGCAAGATATACGGACGGAGTTTCTTTTCCCTCGAGAGACTGGACAAGCTCTGCAGTGGTATCAGAGATCCAGTATTCGAGTGTCTGTCCTTTTTCTACTACGTTTGCTGCGGTGGAGATCATGTCGATCGTCTCCATCAGCTTTGCGTCATCCTCCGGATTGACAGCGATCACGGTGAGACCGAGCTCTTCCATTGCCGGGATGGAATCCTTTAATTTCACAGGAACAATTACAAGATCCGGCTTTAATGCTGCGCAGCCTTCCAGATCGAACTCTTTTGCGGTTCCGACGGACGGAAGACTTGTGAGCTCCGGAGCGCTGAGTTTATAGATATTTCTTTTGTCCGCTTTTGCCTCGACGCCGACTAACTTGTCGTCAAGACCAAGCGCGATCATCAGGCTTGTGGAGATATAGTAGCCGCTGACAAAGGATTCTGGCTGCTTCTCGATCGTAACCTCACGGCCGAGATGGTCGGTGATGGTAACCGGATAGGTGACTTCCACGTCGGAGGCAGCGGCCTCGGAAGTCTCAGAAGCGGATTCAGAAGCTGCTTCGGTGGATTCTGCGGTCGTCTCAGCGGCAGCAGTTGTTGTTGATGCGGTGTTGCTTCCACATGCAGTTACGCTCACAGATAATGCGAGAGCTAAGAGCAGAGCGGAGAGCTGTTTGAGATTTTTTTTCATAATCTTTTGTCCTCTTTCGATCTTTTTTTGCTGGAACATCGTTGTATTTTTCCAACTATAACGGAATTATAGCAGAAAGTATGTTAAAATAAAAGTAATTTTTGAAGAACGCTTCAGAATACAGGGATCCGGACTTTTTTGAGAGCAGGAAAAGGCGAGAACAACTGCATATTCTGAGGGATCATGAGGAGCAATGGTATGAGAGTCATCAGGGAATATAAAAAAGCGGAAAGCCTGGAAGAGGCGTGGCAGTTAAACCAGAAAAAGAGCAACCGGGTCCTGGGCGGCATGGTCTGGCTGAAGATGGGAAAGATGCAGATCGGTACGGCGATCGACCTGTCCGGACTCGGACTTGACACGATCGAGGAGACGGAGGACGAGTTCCGGATCGGCTGCATGGTCACATTGAGAGATCTGGAACTTGATTCGGGACTTAACGGGTATACGGACGGCGCTGTGCGGGAGTCGGTGCGTCACATCGTCGGCGTCCAGTTCCGGAATCTCGCGACGGTCGGAGGAAGTATTTACGGAAGATACGGATTTTCCGACGTGCTGACGATGTTTCTGGCGATGGACAGCTATGTGGAGCTTTACAAAGGCGGGATCATTCCGTTGAGAGAGTACGCAAAAATGCCGTATGACCGGGACATCCTGGTCCGGCTGATCGTAAAAAAAGAAGCGGCATCGTTTGATTACCAGTCCGTCCGCAACACGCAGACCGATTTTCCGGTCCTCACCTGTGCCGCGGCAAAGACAGAAGCCGGATACCGGTTCGCGATCGGGGCAAGACCGGGAAAAGCGGTTCTCTTTGCGCTGTCCAATGAGGATATGAAGGACAAAAATGTGGAAAACATCGCGGAGTATGCTGCCAAGTGTGTAAAAGAACAGATCGTGACCGGCTCCAACACGAGAGGAAGCGCGGAGTACCGGAACCATCTGGCCGGGGTGCTGGTGAGACGGGCGGTATGTAAGTTTGGGGAATAAGAACAGACGGATGAAGAACGGTTTGAAAGAAGAAAGCTTTGTCTGACTGAAAGAAACTCAGTCCGTTATGGAGCATAAAGAAACTGGAAACAGATAAAAACGAGGAATCATACATGAACATCACGATAACATTAAATGAAAAAAAGATCTCGGAGGAGATCGACGCAGACCTTCTTCTGATCGATTTTGTGCGGAATCACGGCTGTTACAGTGTAAAGCGCGGATGTGAGACGTCGAACTGCGGGCTCTGCACGGTATTTTTAGATGAAAAGCCGGTGCTTTCCTGCTCCGTTCTTGCGGCGCGGGCAGACGGAAGAAGTGTGACGACGCTGGAAGGACTTCAGGACGAAGCGAAGGAATTCGGCGCTTTTATCGCGGATCAGGGCGCCGAGCAGTGCGGATTCTGCAATCCTGGCTTCATTATGAACGCGCTGGCACTGTTCCGGGAAAACGAATATCCGGATACGGAGGAAATCAAGGAATATCTGGCGGGCAACTTATGCCGCTGCTCCGGCTACGAGGGACAGCTTCGCGGTATCCAGGCATTTCTCGCATGGAAGAAAGAAAAGAACGGGTGACGGTCCGGTGAGGCGCGCGTGTGACGGTCGGACCGTGACAACACGCAGAACAAATGATGTGAGACTGTTACAAATACAGAAAGAGGACGAAAGTTATGAAATATGTAAATAAACCTGTCCGGAAAAAGGACGCGATGCAGCTTGTGACCGGACAGCCTGTATACATGGACGATATCGCTCCGAAGGACTGCCTGATCGTAAAACTCCTGCGCTCCCCGCATGCGAACGCGATCGTGACTTCCTTGAATAAGACGGCTGCGATGAAAGTGGACGGGATCGAGGCGATCTATACCTGGGAAGATATCACGCAGGACGCGAAGCGGTACACGCAGGCAGGACAGACATATCCGGAGATGAGTCCGTATGACAGACTCTTGCTTGACCGGCATGTCCGCTACGTCGGGGATGTGGTCGCGATCGTTGCCGGTCGCGATGAAAAATGTGTGGACCGGGCATTAAAGCTCATTAAAGTCCAGTACGAGGTCCTGGAACCGCTCCTTGATTTCAGAAAGGCGAAGGACAACAGGATCCTGGTGCATCCGGAGGACAACTGGGAGAGTCTTGTTCCGGTCGGGGCGGACAATAAGAGAAATCTGTGCGCCCATGACGAATCGGGAGAGGGAGATATCGAGAAAGTATTGAGGGAGAGCGATGTTGTGATCGACCATGTCTATCACACGAAGGCATGTCAGCAGACGATGATGGAGACATTCCGGACGTTCTGTACGATCGACGCTTACGGACGCCTCAACGTGGTCAGCTCCACCCAGATCGTATTCCACTGCCGCCGGATCATCGCCAATGCGCTCCATATCCCGAAGTCCATGATCCGCGTCAGCAAGCCGAGGATCGGAGGCGGATTCGGTGCGAAGCAGACATCGATCAGCGAGGTTTATCCGGCTTATGTGACCTGGATGACAAAGAAACCGTCAAAGATCATCTTTACCCGCGAGGAGAGCATGACCGCCTCTACACCGCGCCATGAGATGGAAGTCCATGTGCGTCTCGGTGCAAGTAAGGACGGGATCGTCAACGGCATCGACATGTACACGCTGTCCAACACGGGCGCTTACGGGGAACATGGTCCCACAACGGTCGGACTTTCCGGGCATAAATCCATCCCGCTCTACGGGAAGGCGAAGGCATTCCGGTTTGTGAGTGATGTTGTATACACGAACGTGATGTCTGCCGGGGCGTACCGTGGATACGGGGCGACACAGGGACTGTTCGCGGTGGAGTCCGCGGTGAACGAACTTGCCGCGAAGCTTCACATGGATCCGTTTGAGATCCGCGAGAAGAACATCATCAAAGAGGGCGACGTGATGCCGGCCTATTACGGTCAGGTCAATACGAGCTGTGCGCTTGATCGCTGTCTTGCGCGTGTGAAAGAGATGATCCACTGGGACGAAAAATATCCGGTCCGCGATATGGGCAACGGAAAGGTCCGCGCGGTCGGCATGGGAATGGCGATGCAGGGATCCGGTATTTCGTCCGTCGATGTGGGAAGTGCCACGATCAAGGTGAACGACGACGGATTCTACACGCTGTCGATCGGTGCAGCCGATATGGGAACCGGCTGTGATACGATCCTGGCGCAGATCGCGGCGGAGGTTCTCGAGTGCTCTGTCGATGAGATCACGGTGTTCGGCGCGGACACGGATACTTCGCCGTATGATTCCGGTTCCTACGCGTCCAGTACGACGTATGTCACGGGAAAAGCGGTCGAAAAGTGTGCACTGCAGGTTCGGGAACAGATCTGCAAACTCGGTGCACAGATGATGAACTGCCCGGAGAATGAGGTCGTGTTTGACGGGAAGGTTGTACGGAGAGAGAAAAAAAGTACGGTCGATCCGGAAAAAGCGGCAGGAATCCATGTCGTGGACGAACGAGAGAATTCAAATCCGCAGCCGGAAAATGTTGAGAATTTAGGCTCAGCAGAAAAACAGCAGGTTTCCCTTGCAGATATCGCCACCGCCTCCATGTGCGGAAACGGGATCGCTCTCGAGGCGACCGTGACGAACAGCTCCCCGATCTCTCCGCCGCCGTTTATGGTCGGAGCCGCGGAGGTCGAGGTGGACCTTGAGACAGGTGAGACGAAGATCATCGATTATGCCGCCGCCGTCGACTGCGGAACGCCGGTGAACCCGAATCTTGCGAGAGTCCAGGCGGAAGGCGGGATCCTGCAGGGAATCGGAATGGCGCTCACGGAAAATATTACCTACAATAAACTTGGAAAGCTCGCGGAAAATTCCCTGATGCAGTATAAGATCCCGACCCGCGTGGATATCGGAAAGATCCAGGTCGATTTTGAGTCGAGCTATGAGAATGAGGGACCGTTCGGCGCGAAATCGATCGGTGAAGTCGTGATCAACACCCCGCTCCCGGCAGTTGCGGACGCGATCTACAATGCAACAGGGACAAGATTTTATGAGCTGCCGATCACGCCGGAGAAGATCGCGCTGGCAGTGCTGGAATCGAAATGATTGACGGAATTCGGACAATAGAATGCGATATGACCATATGTTATAAACAAACTGTAACGATGAAGATCAACCGGGGCGAGAACATGAAAGAGCAGGTTTCGTGACAACAGAATAGGCGCGTCATCGGATTGCTCCGGGCAGAGAGAAAGCAGGGGCAGAGTATGACGAAGAAAATATGGGATTTCAGAAACTTCAGAGAACGAAAGAAAAAAGATCAGGGCGGATATTCCCTGGTGGAACTGATGGTAGTCATCGTCATCATGGTGATCCTTGCATCTGTGAGCATCGGAGTCTACAATGGATATGTGGAGCGCGCGAAGAACGCGGTAGCTTATGAAAAGGGACACCGGATCGCGGAGGCACTGAAGATCTGCGAGGCGGAGTACGGTCTTTCCGGAACAATCAGCCTGGATCGCCTGTCAGCGATTTCGGGAGATCTGATGAAGAAACCGAATGATCCGGACAGTCTCCTCTACGAATATGTGGGAGAGGACACGGATGACTGTACGGATTTTACGGTTTCCTTAAAGAAGATCGACACTGCATCGGTGGAGATCCAGGGATTCACTTACACAGCGGACACCTACGAGATCACATGGACGGAGGACGACGGTGTGGAAGTGACGATGAAATAACAGGGCTGATCATCCCGCATGTTTCCAGAAAATGGAACATCAGGCTGACGGCCAGGAGATCAGCACATCCGCCGGGACTCAAGTGCATGGCGATGTACTGTTCGTCCAGTGAAGACAATATTTCTTTGAATGAATCATTCGTGACAGCAGAGAGCAGGTGTTTTGCCTGCTCTTTGCTTTTTTTTGCGAGCTCCGGACCGCCGCGGTGCACCATGTTGGTGTCATCGGCCTCCGAGATCAGGGTGAGGAGTGCCATGGCGGCCGCATCATTTAAGGAAAAACCGGCGGCAAGCCATTTTTTGAGTGCCGGAAGTCCGATCCGGACAGCGGAAGGAAAACCAGCAGCAGCCTCTCCTCTGGCTCCCTGGATTCCGTAGGCGGAGAAGATTCGCTCGCCGTTCGAAAAATCCGGTTCGACAGCGCTGGGTTCAGCCTGCGAGTTCACATCAATGGAAGAAGCGTGGGACAGCTTGTTGTGATGATTGAAAAGTTTTGCCAGATCACCGAGGGAACAGCTTCCAAGCTTCCTGCATTCGCTGAGAACCTCCTCGGCCGGAAGCGGCAGACTCTTTCCTGCATGGACTTTTCCCAGCGCCCCGCAGAGGATCGCAGAGGCGAAGACAAGACCTTTGTGGGTGTTGATCCCGTGCGTGGCGGAGAACATGGCGGTCTCCGCGCGCTGCCCGGCATAGCGGAGCCGCTCAAAGATCTGTTCGTCCGCCTCGTCTGCATGGTCCCACCCGAGACAGAAAAATTCCCGGAACCATGGAATCAGGGAAGCGCTGCTGTCCAGAAATGTAAAAAAGTCCATATCCGAATGCGAACCGGAATTATTCCGGTCTACAAGTCCCGGCTTCGGGGTTGTTGAGACCTCGTAGAGCAGCCCGCGGACCGCCGCGGAGGCGGCAAGATCTGCCGAGCGGTCCCTGAAATGATCGTTAAAGAGTTTTGCCGTCTGCCACTGGATGAGTTCCATGGAATGGCGTTTTTGGGCCAGGCAGGTATTCGCATCCCCTCCGCACACCAGACAGGTGCGGGGAAGGAGATGAAGATCCTGCCGCTTTACGGAAACTCCGTCCAGTCCGCATACATCGAGATTGAAGAGACGGCCGAGCGGATGACTCTCCTCGATGGAGACGAGAAACTGTTTGACCGGGATTTCCGGGGAATCCAGGAGAAAAAAGGCGTGATCGCCGGTTGGCTCTTCACAGATCTTTGTATTTTTTATGGAGAAGCGGCCGAGTTTTTCCTGCAATTCCCGGAGTTCCTCGCGAAACGCGGCACGGGCGAAAGGAAACACTTTCACCGCTCCGGCAATATTTAAGGAAAATTCCACAAGGCAGGAGCCGTCTCCTGCGGAGAGCAGCTCCCACTTTTTCAGTATACGCCGGTCTCTTGCGGCGCGGAGTTCTTCGGAAGTCACCGGAGTGCCGGTGATCACGTCGGTCAGGTTCATGGATACCTCCCATGTTGTAAAAGAAGTAACTGTTCAGTAGGTCTGAAGGCAAAAATCCCGTCTGCGCAGCCGATTTGAAACGGATTCCTGCCTTAGTGTGTACTTTCAGCAGAAAACTTTTCTTTCAGATACTTCGCAGTACATTCCGGCACCAGGGAAAGTACTTCATCCGTTACGCCATGCTCGGCGAGGAGCTTGCGGACGCGGGAAGCGCTGATAACTTCCGGTTTTCCGTCCGGGCCTTCGGTGGTGATCCGGTCGATCTTTATGAAGGAGATCCCATAGCGGGGCAGGATCCGGATCATGGCTTCGTTATAATTTCTCGTCACCGGATCGAACGGTTCTTCCCCTGCAAAGCGCTTTTTAATATGAAGAAGCGGTGCGATCCGGGAGGCGAACAGGGTGATATCGAGCTCACTCTGGATCTTTGCGGCGTCTTCGCCTTCCTTTAAGAAATAGGTCGGGAAGGTCGCATTGGAGATCATATATGGGCCGGACGGATGAACGATGACGTTCGCAAGGTGGTCGGTTCCTTCGCGGACAAGGCGCAGGCGGTCCGCAAACGGGAACTGGGAGCGGTTTTCCTCGACCACAAAGATGTGGAGCAGGTCGCAGGCTCTGGCCGCGTAGGTGATCAGTGCAAGATGGCCTTTTGTGAACGGATTGCAGTTCATGACGATGCAGCCGATGTTGTCGGAATCTTCGGTTCCGGCAAGAAACTTTTTATAGAAATTGTCGAGTCCATTTTTCTTGTTTTCCAGCATCAGAACGGACTCTGTCTCCGCTAACGGATAGAATCCGCAGGAGGTAAAGAGTACCTTATTTTTCGGCCGGGTGATGACAAAAAGATCGTAATGACCGGCGGCAAAGCGGTTTTCCACAAGGCGGGAGACGAGACTTCCGAGCGCATTCTGC
>OBXH01001680.1_pt1 | contig 10122 bp, 7 predicted proteins | sample 1538101 | NCBI WGS metagenome assembly OBXH01 (sample SAMEA2580141, study PRJEB22360) | human gut metagenome | biome: human gut; feature: human-associated habitat; material: faeces | place: Denmark | collected 2008/2010 | reverse complement strand
CCAGCCAGTGAAAGCATCATCACCGTCATCACTGCCGCGAGGATCGGACGATGCCAGAACAGACCGCGGTAAGAGAACAGGGAATCAGCATCCGGGCCACGATACGGGCTGGACATCAGGCTGACCACGCCGAACGCGCCGAGGCTGCTGAACAGATAACCGACCAGGTAAACCCCTACCGCTTCCATCGACATCTCGCCGGTTTGCAGCGCAATCAGCGCCACCAGCAGATAGCCGAGGTGAGAGATAGATGAGTAACCGAGCAGACGTTTGATATTGGTCTGGCTCAGCGCCATCAGGTTACCGAAGATGATGGAGGCAAAGGCGATAATCGCCAGCACTACGCGAATCGCTTCACTGTCACCCACCGGTGCGTAAAGGAACAAACGCATCACCACGCCGAAGATAGCGATTTTGCTCGCCGTCGCCAGGAAAGTGGAAACCGGCGCAGGCGCGCCCTGGTATACGTCTGGCGTCCACAGGTGGAACGGCACCAGAGAGAGTTTGAAACCGAGGCCAACACTCATCGGGCCAAACCCTGCCAGCAACAGCGGCTCGTTGAGCATACCGTCGCCGAGGTTTTTACCCAGTGCGACAAACGACAGGTCGCCAGACTGCGCATACACCAGCGCCATACCGAACAGCAGGAAAGAAGACGCTGCGGCAGAAAGGATGGTGTATTTGATACTGGCTTCCAGCGAACGTTTCTGGCGGAAAGCGTAACCGACCAGGCCAAACAGCGGCAAAGAGATCAGTTCGATACCGAGGAACAGAGACGCCAGATGGTTGGCATTCGCCAGCAGGATCCCGCCCAGCGCGGCAATTAACACCAACAGGTAGAACTCGTCCTTGTTGTCGTTATAGCCTTCAAGCCACGGGTAGGCGAAAGTACAGGTGGCGAGGCTCGCCAACAATACCAGCCCGGTGTAAAGCATGGCGAAACCATCAACGCGCATCAGCGGCGTAACGTCCATAGCGCCCGCCTGGCCGACAAACCAGAGCGAAACCAGCGCCGCGTTAAGCCCAATAACCGAGAGCGTAGCGTTGAGGAAATGATTGCGTCGCCACGCAATGGAGAGCATCACAACCACCACCGTCAAGCCGACGATCAGCAACGGTAGCAGTGCGATCAGGTTTTGTGGAGTTATTGTCATGGCGATTTACGGCCTTGTAGTAGTAACGGAATTAACAAACCACTGCTGGATATTGCCAATCGCGGAGTGCGAGGTATCCAGAATCGGCTGCGGATAGAAGCCCAGCAGTACCAGCAGCACCACCAGCAACAGGATCATAAACAGCTCACGCAGCGACATCCCTGGCAGTTCCTGGCTGGCAATCTGGCTTTTCGCTTTGCCGAAGTAAGCGCGATGCAGCATCGCCAGCGAATAAACAGATGCAAAGACCAGCCCAAAGGTAGAGATAACGGTAATCACCGGGACAACCTGGAAGCTGCCGAACAGAATCATAAATTCGCCGACGAAGTTACCGGTGCCAGGCATCCCAAGCGTTGCCACCGCAAAGAACAGCGACAGTGCTGGCAGCCATTTCATTTTGCTCCACAGACCGCCCATCATGCGCATGTCGCGGGTATGGATACGTTCATAAAGCTGACCACAAAGAATAAACAGACCCGCCGCCGACAAGCCGTGCGCAATCATCTGGATTACCGCGCCCTGGTAGGCCAACTGGCTGCCGGTGTAGATAGCAATCAGCACGAAGCCCATGTGGGAAACCGAGGTGTAGGCGATCAGACGTTTGATATCGGTCTGGGCGAAGGCCATCCACGCACCATAGAAGATGCCGATAACACCCAGCCACATGGCGATTGGCGCAAACTCTGCCGACGCGTTCGGGAACAGCGGCAAGGAGAAACGCAACAGACCGTAAGCGGCGGTTTTCAGCAAGATCCCCGCGAGGTCAACGGAACCGGCGGTCGGTGCCTGGGAGTGCGCATCCGGTAACCAGCCATGCAGCGGAACCACCGGCATTTTCACTGCGAAGGCGATGAAGAAGCCCAGCATCAACAGGTATTCCACGCCGTTAGACATCGGCGTATTCAGCAGCTCTTCATAGTTGAAGGTCCAGACGCCGGTCGCATTGTAGTGAACGAAAACCAGCGCCAGGATGGCGATCAACATCACCAGACCACTCGCCTGGGTGTAAATGAAGAACTTGGTTGCCGCCGTGATACGCGTTTTACCGTCAGAGGCTTTATGCCCCCACAGTGCGATCAGGAAGTACATCGGCACCAGCATCATTTCCCAGAAGAAGAAGAACAGGAACATGTCGATGGCAAGGAACACGCCGATAACGCCGCCCAGGATCCACATCAGGTTGAGGTGGAAGAAGCCCTGATATTTTTCGATCTCTTTCCACGAACAGAGTACCGCCAGCACACCGAGCAGACCGGTCAGCACGACCATCAGCAACGACAGACCGTCAATGGCGAGATGAATAGAGATACCAAAACGCGGGATCCACGGCATGTCGAATTCAGACTGCCACTGCGGAATTCCGGCGGATTGCGTCAGTGAATAACCGCCCTGCAACCACAGTTGCAGCGACAGCGCCAGCGTCAATCCCATGGTTACCAGCGCGATCCAGCGCGGCACCTTGACGCCAAAGCGTTCGGTCTGCCAGCACAGGAAGCCGCCGATAAAGGGAATTAATATTAGCCAGGGTAGTAACATGGCGATCTTTATTCCTTGTAAAAGTCCCGTCAGGACCGGATTTTCAACGAATTCTCACGACAGAAAATTCTCTTCGGACTGGGGGTAGTGTCGGATGCGCCGCGAAGACGGCTTATCCGACCTACGTTCTTATATGCCCAGGGGCAATCCCACAATCCTTAACTCAACGCAGTACCATCAACAGTGCCAGCACCACGACCGCACCGATGCTCATGGATGCCACATACCAGCGCAGATAACCGTTCTCGCTTAACAGCAGACCTTTACCTGCAAAGCGGGAAAGGACAGCCGGGATGTTCATCATTGAGTTCAGCGGATCGCGTTTCAGCAACCAGGCAATACCCAGGAACGGCTTGACGAACACTTTGTCGTACAGCCAGTCAAAGCCCCAGGCGTTGTACCACCAGGTACCCAGCAGACGGCCCGGCGCACTGTTGGCGATGGAGGTCACCAGAGTACGTTTACCCAGCCATAGCCAGGCAGCCAGCAGAATGCCGACCACCGCGACCACGCCAGAGGTAATTTCCAGGGTCAACATGCTGCCGTGCGCCAGCTCCGTCGTTTGCGGAAGCACGCCCTGCAGCGGCGGTACAATCAGTGCGCCAACGAAGGTGGAAAGGATCAGCAGCACAATCAGCGGCAGGCTGTGAGTTACCCCTTTCACGGCGTGAGCGTGAATTTGTTCTTTTCCGTGGAAGACGATGAAAATCATACGGAAGGTGTAAAGCGAGGTCATAAATGCACCGACCAGACCTGCCACCATCAGATTGATATGTCCATTCGCCATCGCACCCGCGAGGATCTCATCCTTACTGAAGAAGCCCGCAGTGACCAGCGGCAGTGCCCACCAGGAAGCAGAGATAAACCAGCGGAATAGATTTACGCAGACCACCCATCTTAAAGATGTTCTGTTCGTGATGGCAGGCCAGAATGACGGAACCGGATGCCAGGAACAGCAGCGCTTTAAAGAACGCGTGGGTCATCAAGTGGAAAATCGCCGCATCCCATGCCTGCACGCCAAGCGCGAGGAACATGTAGCCAATCTGGCTCATGGTAGAGTAAGCGAGAACACGTTTGATGTCGGTCTGTACCAGCGCCGCAAAACCGGCCAGCAGCAGCGTAACCGCCCCAATAATGCCCACCAGATGCAGAACTTCCGGCGTCATCAGGAACAGGCCGTGGGTACGGGCGATCAGGTAGACACCCGCGGTTACCATTGTTGCAGCGTGGATCAGCGCGGAGACAGGCGTCGGGCCCGCCATCGCGTCGGCAAGCCATGTCTGCAACGGCAACTGAGCAGATTTACCGACCGCACCGCCCAGCAGCATCAGCGTCGCCCACATCAGCATGTTATTGCCGTCAGCAAAGTGCGCTGGTGCCAGTTCCACCATTTCGCGGAAGTTCAGGGTGCCCAGTTCGTTGTAAAGAATGAACAGCGCGAAAGCGAGGAAGACGTCACCCACACGGGTCACGACGAACGCTTTCATTGCCGCTGCGCCATTCTTCGGATCGGTGTAATAGAAACCGATCAGCAGATAGGAGCACAGGCCCACGCCTTCCCAGCCGAGGTACATCAGCAGCAGGTTATCGGCGAGAACCAGAACTACCATGCTAGCGATGAACAAGTTGGTGTAAGCGAAGAAGCGAGAGTAGCCCTCTTCACCGCGCATATACCAGGAGGCGTACATGTGAATAAGGAAACCCACACCAGTGACCACTGAGAGCATGGTCAGCGACAGGCCGTCCAGCACCAGATTGAAACCAATGTTAAAGTCGCCTACCGACATCCACGTCCACAGCGGCTGGCTGTATGCCTGCTCACCGTTAGCGAAGAAGTCAACGCCGATAAAGGCGGTTACCAGCGCCGCCAGGCCCACAGAGCCAACGCCGACGATCGCCGAGACGTTTTCAGACCAGCGCCCACGGGAGAACGCCAGCAGGACGAAGCCAATCAATGGCAAAATAATGGTTAAGGCAAGCATGTTCATCCGCGCATCTCACTTACTGAATCGATGTTCAGGTTCTGGCGACGACGGTGAAGTTGCAGCAGCAGCGCAAGGCCGATACTCGCTTCCGCCGCCGCGAGGCTGATGGCGAGAATGTACATCACCTGACCGTCGGTCTGGCCCCAGTAGCTTCCGGCGACCACAAAGGCCAGCGCAGAGGCGTTAATCATGATTTCCAGACCAATCAGCATAAACAGCAGATTGCGACGGATAACCAGACCGGTTAAGCCAAGAACGAATAAGATTGCCGCGAGGATCAGTCCATGTTGTAAGGGGATCATGCGTGCTCCTCCGTTTTTCTTTTCGCGCTGTCGTCTTTACGATTGCTCAGCACTTCACCCGCTCGCTCTTCACGACCAACGTGGAAGGCCACAACCAGACCCGCGAGCAGCAGCATAGAAGCCAATTCCACCGCCAGTACGTAAGGCCCGAACAGCGTAATACCCACTGCTTTAGCACTGATTGGCGTACCGTCGATACCCTGATCGTTAACACCGAGAATGGCGTAAACAATCACCACCAGCATGATGGCCGACAAAATTGCCGGACCAATCCACACCTGCGGTTTCAGCCACTGGCGTTCCTGTTCGATTTCCGAACCGCCCAGGTTGAGCATCATCACCACGAACACGAACAGCACCATAATGGCACCCGCGTAGACGATAATTTCCAGCGCACCGGCGAAGTAAGCGCCCAGTGAGAAGAACACCCCAGAGATCGCCAGCAGCGAAATAATCAGGTACAGCAGTGCGTGTACCGGATTGGTATGGGTGATCACTCGCAAGGTCGCAAGTATGGCTATCAGGCCACAGATATAAAAAGCGAACTCCATTGCCCCTCTCCTTACGGTAACAGGCTCTTGACGTCGATAGGCTTGGCTTCGTTCTCTGCTTCGCCCTTATCTTTGCCGTCGATTGCCATACCTGCCATCCGGTAGAAGTTATATTCCGGGTATTTGCCCGGACCGGAGATCAGCAGATCCTCTTTCTCGTAAACCAGATCCTGGCGCTTGTATTCTCCCATTTCGAAATCCGGGGTTAACTGAATCGCCGTGGTCGGACAGGCTTCTTCGCACAGACCACAGAAAATGCAGCGTGAGAAGTTGATGCGGAAAAATTCCGGATACCAGCGACCGTCTTTGGTTTCTGCTTTTTGCAGCGAGATACAGCCGACCGGGCAGGCTACCGCGCAGAGGTTACAGGCTACGCAACGCTCTTCGCCGTCCGGATCGCGGGTCAGAACGATACGACCACGATAACGGGGCGGCAGATAGACCGGCTCTTCCGGGTACATTCGCGTTTCGCGTTTGGCGAACGCGTGCAGGCCGATCATCCAGATACTACGAACCTGGGTGCCGAAACCTACTAACAATTCTTTTAAGGTCATGGTCTTATTGCCCCTTATTGCGCCTGCCAGAGAATGACAGCCGCCGTTACCAGCAAGTTGATCAGCGTCAGCGCAGATTTTCCAGCCGAAGGACATTACCTGGTCATAACGCGGACGCGGTAACGACGCACGAATCAAAATGAACATCATCATAAAGAACGCGGTTTTCAGCGCGAACCAGATGAATGGCGGTAACAACGGGCCTTGCCAGCCACCGAAGAACAGCGTCACCATCAGTGCAGAGATGGTCACAATCCCGATGTATTCGCCCACGAAGAACAGACCGAACTTCATACCGGAATATTCAATGTGGTAACCATCCGCCAGTTCCTGCTCGGCTTCCGGCTGGTCAAACGGGTGACGGTGACACACCGCCACGCCCGCGATGGCAAAGGTAATAAAACCAAAGAATTGCGGGATGACGTTCCACACATGCGCCTGGCTGTTGACGATGTCGGTCATGTTGAATGAACCGGCCTGCGCCACCACGCCCATCAGGGAAAGCCCGAGGAACACTTCGTAGCTCAGGGTCTGCGCAGAAGCACGCATCGCACCCAGCAGCGAGTATTTGTTGTTACTTGACCAGCCCGCAAACAGCACCGCGTAAACCGCCAGACCTGCCATCATCAGGAAGAACAAAATCCCGATGTTCAGGTCGGCAACCACCCAACCCGGACTGACTGGCACAATTGCAAAGGCCAGCAGCAGCGAGGTAAAGGCAATCATCGGTGCCAGGGTAAAGATGACGCGATCCGAGAATTTCGGGATCCAGTCTTCTTTAAAGAACATTTTGATCATGTCCGCAACCAGCTGGAGCGAACCGCCCCAGCCAACACGGTTAGGTCCATAACGGTTCTGGAACAGACCCAGCAGGCGACGTTCGCCAAAGCTCATGAATGCCCCACAGGTGACTACCACCAGCAGGATCACCACCGCTTTAAGGACGGTCAGCAGGATCTCAATCAGTTCCGGTGATATCCAACTCATTGTTGTGCCTCCTTGAGATCCTCAAGATGCGCGCCAGCCAGCACCGGAGCAATGCCGGACATACCCATCGGCAAGCCCACCTGCCCTGCCGTCAGCCCTTCGGAGATTTCAACCGGCAGCGTGACCATGTTGCCATCGTAACTAAAGGAGACGCGTGTACCTGCGTTCACCCCCAACTTCGCGGCATCCGCTGGGTTGAGTTTGATGTACGGCTGCGGCATACGGCTCTGGAAGACCGGAGCACGCTGTGACAATTCATCGCTGCCAAACAGGTGGTAGTACGGCGCGATACGCCATTTCCCGTCCTGCGGCTGGAAGCGTGCCGGTACGCTGGTGAAGTAATCCAGGCCGTTTTCGCTGGTTTCAAACAGACGCACGCCCGGATCGCCAAAACGCAGTTTGCCGCCCACTTCGTCCTGGAATTTGTTCCACGCCTGCGGGGAGTTCCAGCCTGGCGCCCAGGCAAACGGCACTTGCGAACGGTGCGCGGTCGGCTGGTTGTTACCTTCCATCGAGAAGGTAAACATGGTGTCAATATCCTGCGGCTGACGCGGCTCATGAACGCTGATATTGGCGCGCATGGCGGTACGACCGCTATAGCGATGCGGTTCACGGGCCAGTTTCTGCCCACGAATACGGAATGTCGCATCCGGCGCAGCATCTTTGATACCTGCCAGTTCCGGGATTTTCGCCACAACAGCGTCAATCACGTGGTCGAGCTGCGTCCAGTCCACTTCACGGCTCAGCAGGGTGCTATGCAGCGAGTGCAGCCAGCGCCAGCTTTCCAGCATGACAGTTTTGCTGTCGTAATAAGCCGGATCGTAAACCTGGAAGAAACGTTGGGCACGGCCTTCGTTGTTGATCACCGTACCGTCGCTTTCAGCAAAGCTGGCGGCGGAAAGTACCAGATGGGCGTTTTCCATAATCGCTGTGCGTTGATGGTCAACCACCATCACCAGCGGCGCTTTAGCCAGCGCAGCATTCACGCGGGTAGCGGAAGCGTGACGATGCAGATCGTTTTCCAGCACCACCACCGCGTCGGCGCGTCCGGTTTCCAGTTCGGTTAACGCTTCTTCAAGCGATCCACCGCCCATAATGCCCAGCCCCATGCTGTTGACGGAACGGGCAATCATGGTGATACCGACGTCAGCGCCGCGACCTTTCAGGGCTTTTGCGACGTTAGCCGCAGCCTGAATCACTTCAGCACTACCAGCGTTCGTCCCGGAGATAATCAACGGTTTCTTCGCACCAGCCAGTGCCTGCACGATGACGTCGATTTTGCTTTGCAGCTCAGGCTCTATGCCGTCAACTGCCGGTGCGGAGTTGTCCAGCGCATGGGCGATGGCAAAACCTAAACGCGCCTGATCTTCAACCGGTGCGCGGTAAGTCCACGCCGCGATATCATCCAGACGGGTGTCATCAACGTTGGTAACAAACAGTGGATGCTTCGCACGTTGACCGATGTTGAGGATTGCCGCAATCTGCCAGTCAGCCACTTTCTGTGCTGCCGCCATTTCGCGTGCTTTACCTTTTACCGCCTGGCGCACCGCCAGCGCAACGCGCGCGCCGGTCTGGGTAACGTCTTCGCCCAGCACCAGTACCGCATCGTAAGATTCGATTTCGCGCAGAGCCGGAGTATAAATGCCGCCTTCACGCAGTACTTTCAGCGCCAGTTGCAGACGTTCCTGCTCACCGTGAGCGATACCGGTATAGAAGTTTTCTTCGCCCACCAGCTCACGCAGCGCAAAGTTGCTTTCCACGCTGGCACGCGGAGAACCAATACCGATCACTTTCTTCGACTGACGCAGAATATCTGCTGCACCCTGCATTGCCTGTTCGGCGTTGAGGGTAATGAAATCATCGCCACGACGCTGTACTGGCTGACGCGGACGATCTTTCAGGTTGACGTAACCGTAACCGAAACGACCACGGTCGCAGAGGAAGTAGTGGTTTACCGTACCGTTGTAACGGTTTTCGATACGACGCAGTTCGCCATAACGCTCGCCGGGGCTGATGTTACAGCCGATGGAACATTGCTGGCAGATGCTCGGCGCAAACTGCATATCCCATTTACGGTTGTAACGCTCGGAGTGCGTTTTGTCGGTGAATACGCCGGTCGGGCAAATTTCGACCAGGTTACCGGAAAATTCGCTTTCCAGCGTGCCGTCTTCCGGGCGACCGAAGTAGACGTTGTCGTGCGCACCGTAAACGCCCAGGTCCGTACCGTCAGCGTAATCTTTGTAGTAACGCACACAGCGGTAGCAGGCGATGCAGCGGTTCATTTCGTGAGAGATGAACGGCCCTAAATCCTGATTACGGTGGGTACGTTTGGTGAAACGGTAGCGACGGAAGCTGTGTCCGGTCATCACAGTCATATCCTGAAGATGGCAGTTACCGCCCTCTTCACATACCGGACAGTCGTGCGGGTGGTTGGTCATCAACCACTCGACCACGCTTTCACGGAACTGTTTCGCTTCTTCGTCGTCAATGGAAATAAAGGTGCCATCGGAAGCCGGTGTCATACAGGACATCACCAGGCGACCACGCGTGTCTTCCGCGTTTTGGTATTGCTTCACCGCACACTGGCGGCAAGCACCGACGCTTCCCAGCGCCGGATGCCAGCAAAAGTAAGGAATATCAAGGCCCAGAGACAGACAAGCTTCCAGCAGGTTGTCCGCTCCGTTGACCTCGTATTCTTTGCCGTCTACATGAATTGTAGCCATTAGCATGCTTCCAGTTTTCTCAGTCAGAGACTGAGCGTTAATCGAAATTCGGTTACCAGCGCTCTTTCAGCAGGTTCGGCTGAATCCCATTAATCAAATGGGTATTGCTGAACGGCTGTTTGATTCCCGCCTCAAATTCTTCGCGGAAATATTTGATGGCGCTCTGTAACGGCTCCACTGCACCAGGTGCGTGGGCACAGAAAGTTTTACCCGGGCCTAAGAATCGACACAGTTGCTCAAGTGTTTCGATATCGCCCGGCTGGCCTTCGCCACGCTCCAGCGCACGCAGAATTTTCACGCTCCACGGCAGACCGTCGCGGCATGGCGTAC
>OBXH01001670.1_pt1 | contig 10173 bp, 6 predicted proteins | sample 1538101 | NCBI WGS metagenome assembly OBXH01 (sample SAMEA2580141, study PRJEB22360) | human gut metagenome | biome: human gut; feature: human-associated habitat; material: faeces | place: Denmark | collected 2008/2010 | reverse complement strand
CCGCCGGAAAATTCGTGAGGAAAGCGGGAAGCAAATTCCGGCAGCAGGCCCACGTCCAGCAGAGCCTGCCGCACTTTTTCTTCCCGCTGGGCGGCGGAGAGGTCAGGCCGCACGTTCTGCAGGCCCTCGCCCACGATGTAGCTCACCTTGGCGCGCTCGTTCAGCGAGGACTGCGGGTCCTGAAAGATCATCTGGATCTCCTTGATGATCTGCCGGTCCAGCTGGCGGGAAATTTTGCCGTTGATCTTCTGGCCTTTATAGAGGATGTCACCGCCAGAGGTGGGCAGGATGCGCAGGATGGCCCGGCCGATGGTGGTCTTGCCGCTGCCGCTCTCGCCCACAAGGCCGAAGGTCTCGCCCTTATAAATTTTAAAGCTGGCGTCCTGCACGGCATGATAGGAGTTGCGGCCGGAGCCGTAGGTCACATTCAGGTGGTTTACTTCCACAAGAACTTCGCGTTCATTTTCCATCTTACAGCCCCTCCTCTCGCAGCATTTTCACCGCAGCAGGCGGCTCGACTCTGGGTGCCCGGGGGTCCAGCAACCATGTCTTGGCCTTGTGGGTGGGGGATACGGTAAAGTAAGGCGGGCGCCTGACAAAATCGATCTTGAGCGCCTGCGGGTTGCGGGGCGCAAAGGCGTCGCCGCGAATTTCCGCAAACAGGTTCGGCGGTGTGCCCACGATGTTGAACAGGTCCTCGCCCTTCACGCCCATCTGGGGCATACTGGAAAGCAGTGCCCATGTATAGGGGTGGCGGGGGTCGTAGTAGATCTCGTCGGCGGTGCCGATCTCCACGATGTCGCCCGCGTACATCACGGCTACCCGGTCGGCAATGTTGGCCACCACGCCCAGATCGTGGGTGATGAGCAGGATGGTCAGATCGTACTTGACCTGCATTTTTTTGAGCAGCTGCAAAATCTGGGCCTGAATGGTCACATCCAGTGCGGTGGTGGGCTCGTCGCAGATCAGGATTTTGGGGCTGCAGGCCGCTGCAATGGCGATCACCACCCGCTGGCGCATCCCGCCGGAGAACTCGTGCGGGTACTGCTTAAAGCGCTTTTCCGGCTCCGAGATGCCCACATCCCGCAGATATTCCAGTGTCTTTTCCCTTGCGGCAGCGCCCTTCAGGCCCTGATGCAGGGTGACGGCTTCCATGATCTGTGCCCCGATGGTCTTGAGCGGGTTCAGGCTGGTCATGGGGTCCTGCATGACCATGGCGATCTCCCGGCCGCGTACCCGCAGCCAGTCCTTTTCGGTTTTGAGGTCAGAAAGGCGCAGCGGCTTGCCGTCCGCCATGCCGTAGTAATCGATGGTGCCCCCGGTGATGGAGCCGTTGGCGTCCAGAAGGCCCATGAAGCTCTTGGTGAACACGCTCTTGCCGGAGCCGCTCTCGCCCACGATGGCGAGCACCTCGCCCTGGTACAGATCAAGGTCGATGCCCCGGATGGCGTGCAGCACTTTTCCACGCAGATCGAACTGGATGTTGACATCTTTTGCGGAGAGAATGAGCGGGTGATGTTCCATGATATCCCCTCCTTACTGCAGATGGTTCTTCGGGTCGGCGGCGTCCGAGAAGGCGTTGCCGATCAGGTAGAACGCAATGGTGACAAAGCTCAGGATGAGGGTGGGGTACAGCAGCTGGTAGCGCAGCCCGGCCTGCATCATCACCTTGCGGCCATCGTTGACCAGATTGCCCAGCGAAGGCGTCTCCACCGAAAGCCCGAGGCCGATGTAGGTGATGAACACCTCGTTGCCGATGGCTTCCGGGATGGTGAGAGCCATGCGCAGCATGATGACCGAGACGAGATAGGGCAGCAGGTTGCGCAGTACGATGCGCACAGTGGGCGTGCCGAGGCAGCGGGATGCCACGTTATAATCCCGGTCGCGGATGATGAGGATCTGGTTACGGATGAAGCGTGCCATTTCGATCCAGCCCTTGATGGCCATGCCAAGGACCATGGTCCAGATGCTGGGCGTTGCTACGTAAGAGATCAGGATCAGCACAATGGCGGTGGGGATGTTATCAAAGATGTTGTACAGCTCGGTGAACACGGGGTCCAGCCCGCGCACATAGCCCCACAGCACACCGGCGGTGATGCCTACCACCGCTTCAATGAGGGCCACGAAAAAGGCGATGGTCAGGCTGGTGCGTGCACCGGCCCAGATGCGTGCCCACAGGTCCTGCCCGATGGAGTTGGAACCCCAGATAAAGCCGTCCTGCCCGGGGGCAATGTTGCGGTACTGGATGCCGGTGGCGGGGTCCACGGCGCAGAGGTTCGGGTCTGCCTGACCGGGCAGGTGGGGCTGGATGAAGGCAAAGGCCACCACAGCGGCCAGTGCCACCAGCAGAACCACCGCGAACCTGTTCTTGAAAAAGGCGCGGAAGGTGCTGCCCCAGTAGCTGTAGTTGGAGCTGGCAGTGGCTTCGGCCTGCGCCTCGCTGAACCCGGCGGGGGTGAACAGCTCATCTTCGGGCAGAGCCTCCCATCCGGCAGTGTGTTGTGCCTGCGCGGCATTGAGCTTGTCTTCCAGCAGCCGGGAGCGTTCACGTTTGAGAAAAGAGAGCATCAGCGGCCACCTTCCTTCCTGCCAAAGTGGATGCGGGGATCAAGGAGAACCATGAGCACATCGCCCAAAATCAGGCCAATGATGCCCACGCAGGCGTACAGCAGCACGATGCCCTGCACCATGGTGTTGTCGTGGCGCTGCACGCAGGTGACCAGCAGACCGCCCATGCCCGGGATGCTGTACAGGCTCTCGATGTAAATGGAGCCGACGACAGTGTTCAGAAATGCGGAGGGAATGTACTGCACCAGCGGCACCATGGCGTTGCGGAAGACGTGATGCAGGGCAATGCCGCTCTCGCTCACGCCCTTGGCCCGGGCCAGCCGGACATAGTCCTTGTTGCTTTCGTCCACCATGTAGCGGCGCAGCCACATGGCGTAGAACGCAAGGTTTGCAAGGCTCATGCTGCACACCGGCAGCACCCAATAGCGCCAGTCGGCGGCATCGAACAGCAGGCCCACGCCCATGGCGGTGGTGCCGTACATCTGAATGTACAAAAAGTACACGGCGGCAGGCACGGCCTGAATGAGCACGATGACGGCTGTGCCCAGCTTATCCGGCCAGCGGCCCTTGCACCGGCCCATGACAAGGCCCAGTGGGATGCCGAAGATCAGGCTGAGCAGCATGGCCAGCACACCCATTTCGATGGAAATAGGCAGCTTCTGGGCAAGGATCTTGGTTACGGGAGCGTTGAGCTTGTAAATGTGGCTCACGCCCAGATCACCGTGCAGCGCGTCCCGCCAGAAATGGCCGATCTGCACCGGCAGCGGGTCCAGCAGACCCATGGACTGCAGCCCGGCCTGAATCTGTGCCTCGGTCATTTTTTCGTAGTTGGCAAAATAGCCCTCTACCGGCATGAGCCGCAGCAGGCAGAACACCAGCGTCACGATGATGAACAGGGTCAGGATCGAGCGCCCGATGCGTTTTGCGAGATATGGCATCATCGCTGTGCACCTCACTTTTCGATTGAAATACAGATACCTATAGAATACCGCAATTTTTTACGTTTGGAAAGGGATTTGTGAGTTTTTGCGGGAAAATGTGGGGAAGGACGATTCAAAATGGCCTCCGCTTGCGCTCTGGCCATATTCAGCGGAAAAATATTTTTAATTCGCGTTTGTCGCGGCCTGCGAGAACTTGTCGGGGCGAGGCCCCTCCATCTGCTAACGCAGACCGCTCCTCCGCTTAAAAGCCCCACTGGGGCTTTTATTGCTGCGCAACCGCGACCTACTCCAAACGCTGCTTTCACCAGTGGGGTCGTAGACCGGAAACAGTAGATGCACACTTTACCGACCTTGCTCTCTCCGCCAGCGGCCCAGCCCTCTCAGTCATCGCTGCGCGATGCCAGATTCCCCTTTTTGTCACCTGCGGTGACATCTTCCCCCGGCCGGGGGAAGTCTTTCCTCAAAGTGGGAGCCCTTGGCAGTCCACACAAAGTTCATCTCTTTGCCAAGGCCTCTCCCTTTGGGAGAGGTGGATGCGAGCAAAGTGAGCAGACGGAGAGGGCGAGCCCGTTACCACATACAGCAGCCATTCGTCAATTTCTTCTAAAAACGGCAAAGCCGCCGCAGGGGAAAACGCTCCTGCGGCGGTGCCGCCGGCAACGATGCCGGTTGGATGAAACTTCCGTGTGAAAGTGTGAAAACACACGAAAGGGAAGATGTTACAGCTGATTACTTGACCTCCGGCCAGTTCTTGGACAGCTTTGCGTGCTCCTTGATGGACAGGCCGAACAGGTTGATGAAGCCGGTGGCATCGGCCTGATTGTAGTCCTCGTCCTCGCCGAAGGAAGCAGTCTGCTCGTCGTACAGGGTGTAGGGAGAGGTGACGCCGGCGTTGATCATGTTGCCCTTGTAGAGCTTGAGCTTCACATCACCGGTGACGGTCTTTTCCAGACTGTCGGCAAAGGCGTCCAGAGCCTCGCGCAGCGGGGTGAACCACTGGCCGTTGTAGACGATATCGGCATACTTCTGGGCCAGCTGAGCCTTGAAGTGAGAGCTTTCCTTATCCAGAGTGATGGTCTCCAGAACATTGATGGCCTTGTACAGGATGGCACCGCCGGGGGTCTCATACACACCGCGGCTCTTCATGCCCACCAGACGGTTCTCCACGATATCCAGCAGGCCGATGCCGTTCTCGCCGCCCAGCTTGTTCAGGTGCTCCACCAGCTCCACAGCGCCCATCTCCTTGCCGTCCACGGCGGTGGGGATGCCCTTTTCAAAGTGGATGGTCACATAGGTGGGAACATCGGGAGCCTGCTCGGGGGAGACGCCCAGCTCCAGGAAGCCGGGCTTGTTGTACTGGGGCTCGTTGGCGGGGCTCTCCAGATCCAGACCCTCGTGGCTCAGGTGCCACAGGTTCTTATCCTTGGAGTAGTTGGTCTCGCGGTTGATCTTCAGGGGGATGTGGTGAGCCTCGGCGTAGTCGATCTCCTCGTCACGGCTCTTGATATCCCACTCACGCCACGGAGCAATGATGGCCATATCGGGGCACAGGGCCTTGAGGGTCAGCTCAAAACGCACCTGATCGTTGCCCTTGCCGGTGCAGCCGTGGCAGATGGCGTCTGCGCCCTCCTTGATGGCGATGTCCGCCAGCGCCTTGGCGATGCAGGGACGTGCGAAGCTGGTGCCCAGCAGGTAGTCCTCGTACTTTGCGCCGAACTTCAGGGTGGGGAAGATGTAGTTCTCCACAAAGTCCTTCTTCAGGTCCAGCACGTACAGCTTGGAAGCGCCGGTCGCCTTGGCCTTTTCTTCCAGACCGTCCAGCTCGGTGCCCTGACCCACATCACCGGAGACGGCGACGACCTCGCAGTTGTTGTAGTTTTCCTTCAGCCAGGGAATGATGATGGAGGTATCCAGACCGCCGGAGTATGCCAGAACGACTTTTTTGATGTTTTCCTTTTTCATGATGATTGCTCCTTTTAAAAATACACTTTTGTTTTCTGATGCGTACTTTCCCTTCGCATCCTCTTCCGTTGCGTTTCGGTTGATGCTTTTATTATACGCCGCGCGGCTTTTTCGTCAATGCCGAAAACCGCCAAACCTTACACGGATTTGACCTCTGTTTTGGTTCAATTTGTATCTTTATGCGTTATTTGCAGAATATATTCATATTTTATGCATTTGCGTAGTATATATTCGAGGCGTTCTGCATCTCCTGCACCTGCGTCAGCCTGCGGTTTATCCTTTAAAGGCTCCCGCCGCAGCAGGGCAGTGCTCCTGCGTGCAAAAAATCTGTCCGATTTTTTGTTTTTTTGCATTGCAACTAGACCGCAACTGTGATATTGTTACATTAGTGTAGCTTTTCTGCTGTACGGGGATTGTTTTATTTTTTTACAGGAGGTTTTTATGAGACTTAGAACTCGCGTGCTCAGTTTCATGCTGGCGGGCAGCATGATGCTGAGTGCAACACCCGTTTCCGCTTTTGCGGGGACACCTGTTCTGGGGGGGGGGTACAGTTTCGCCCACTGCGCTGAGTGAAACGAACTCTACCGGCACGCTTGCCTTTGATCAGTATGGCTATCCGTACGATTCCACCAAGGGCAATGAGTACGAAACCAACCACCACACCACTGCGGTCGTCAGCTCGGACGGGAGCTGGGCCTACCAGAAGTTCACAAATTCGCAGGGAGATGTCTATATCCTTGTGCTGACCGAGAACTTCGATCAGGCCCTGACCGGCCAGACCATCAACTGTCAGGTCATTTCCAAAGCACCCACGCTGACTGGCGGCACCTACAATGGTATTGTTCAGCTGGGCAGCACCGACCAGAGGAGCGATGCATCCGGCTGCACCTTCAACGCTCCCATTGCAGTGCTCGCGGCAGGCACTACCCTGACTGGTTGCACCGCCAACAGCTCTGTGCAGTGCGCAGCCGCGGACATTACTCTGACTGGCTGCACAATCAACCGCAAAAGCGACGACAGCACTGTCCTCTGGCTGAGCAAATATGACGATAGCAACACCGCTGCCGGATGTTCCATGACCCTGAACAACTGCAATGTTTCCTGCGGTGTTCTTGTGAGCACGGATGGTAAAGCCACCATCAACGGCGGCACCTATAACATCCCCGGCGAAAAAATGGGCATCGTTGCAACCGGTGCCGTCTGCATCACCGGCGGTGAGTTCACCACCCAGATCGTTGCTTCCACAAATGGTTCTATCACCATTGAGAACGGCACCTTCAACCTCGGTGAAAGGAAGTTTATCTCTGCCGCCGGCGGTGATATCACCATTGAGGATGGTACCTTCGACTCCTACCTGCAGGCACAGACCGGCAGCCTTACCATCAAGGGCGGCACCTTTACCGGTCTGGTCGGTGCCCTCAATGGCAATATCACCATTGAGGACGGCACCTTTACCGGCCAGGCTGTAGCTCTCTCTGCAAACGCTCCAAAGTACACCGGTGTTCTGAACATCACCGGCGGCGTGTTTGCCAAGGAGCCTCAGGGCGCAACCGGCAGCCTTTACAAGCTTTCTGCCGAGGGCGCTTCCTTTAACGGCATGGCAAGCCCGGTTTACGTTGCAAACCAGACCGCTGTTCCGCAGATCGAAATAACCTACTCCGCCAACCCTGCGCACAAGGTCATTGCATGGCGTTTTGATATCGACAACAGCATTAAGCAGCACGGCAACAGCGATGCGACCGACCCCCGTGCAGCCGTGCTGCTGGCGCAGGCCAATTATACGCACAGCGCAGATAACCGCACCATCCGCTTCGACTGTGTTCCCTCTATCAAATACAATGGTTATACCATGGGTGCTCTGAACGCCGATACGGTTTTCTCTCCGGTTCTGGATGTTCTGCCCTCGGAGCTGACCTTCCATGCGGCCACCGAGAACGGTCCGGCTTCTGTGGAGCTTGGTGCCGATATGCCTGCTGACCGCATTGATATCAGCTGCTTCTATACCAATGTTGCCACCAACGAGGTGTCTGAGGAGTATCCCACCGAGGCAGGCACTTATCAGATCAGTGTGATCCTGAAGGCCAAGGGTCTCAGCGATGAACTGAAATATAATATTTACCAGAACCGCGTTGAGTGGAACGGCGCTTACCATCAGCTTTCTTATGCCAACGAAAGCACCGGAAACACCCTGACCTCTCTGACCTCTGAAAACTGGCGGTTCCAGATCAGTACCAATACCGTCACCCTGACCGTTGACGAAAACGGCGCACCGGTGATCCCCGAAAATGCAAAGGGCGTGCGCTATGAGAACAACACCCTGACCATCGACGAGCACACCACCGCGCGGTTTGCTCAGGGTTCTACCGTCAAGTGCGATATCGTCAACAACGGCACGCTGGACGGCGGCCTCTTCACCGGCACTGTCACCGGCTCCGGCAGCATCGCACGCGGCCTGTTCCTGCACGACCCGAAGACTTCTCTGCCCACCATGATGCTGTCTGTTCCGGAGAACGCATCCCTCAACGGCATCACAGCACCGGATGCTACCGGCCTTACCACCCTGTATGCGATCAACACGCTGGACGGTGAGGACAACACGCTCCTGTTCATTGGCGATTATATCGGCACGGATCCGCATGACTTCTATGGCTGGGATCTCGTCTATTCCCTCGATGGCGAAGAGAAGAACTCCGATGTCGAAAAGAATTATATCGGCAAGACGCACTTTGAGCAGCCTATGTACGGCCCCATTCCGGACGGCCAGAACGGCGTGAAGTGCATCTTCCTGCCCGTCCTGGAAATGAACGCCTCCGACCTGACCATTACCGCCGACAAGACGGAAAGCAAGATCGACGGTGCTGTTATTGCGTCCGTGAAGTACGTGGATGCGTCCGACCCGAATGCTGCACCGTCCTCGGTGTATCCCACCAAGGCGGGCAGCTATAAGGCGATCGTCACCCTGACCTGCCCGGGCGATTCCACTTATTCCAAAGCCCGTGTGGCCCGTATCGGCAACCTGTGCTACTATGTTCCCGAAACGCTGGAGGTCGAGGTGACCGTGGAGCTGCCCACAGTTCCTCCCACGGACGGCGACGGCAACGTTACGTTCGAAGGTACGGACGAGGTGAAGGGCGACGGCTGGACTGCCAAGAAGGATGACGAGGGCAAAACCACCGTCGAGATCACCGATGGCAAGAACCTCGGCAACACTACCCTGAACTGCAACAAGATCACCATTGGCTCTGCGGAAACGAGCACTACCGTTTCCAACATCACCACCAATGCAGATGTGACGGTTGCCAGCGGCAGCGCCATTGAGGGCGGCACCTTCAGCGGCAATGTGTCCGGCACTGGCACCATTGAAGGCGGCACCTTCAGCGGCAATGTCGGCAGTGAGGTCAAGATCAACGGCGGCACCTTTACCGGTAACGTTGATTCCACCAAGATCAACGGCGGCGTGTTCGCCGGCGAGATTCCTACCACTGTAGAGAGCACCAAAGTCACCGCTACCGGCGGCGCTTCCATCAACAACATCCAGAAAAACGAGGGTACAAATCAGGAGACCGCTGTTCAGGTCGTTGGCGAGCAGCAGCTGTCCCTTGCCTACACACCCGATGAAGGCCGTACCTTCTACGGCTGGCAGAAAGATGCTGATATCATCGCCAAGGGTGATGCAACCCCCACGGTCAGCGCTGATTCCACGGATTCTGTGTATACCCCTGTTGTGGAAATGAACCTGAGCGACATTCAGGATGGTGAGTCCAACATTGAGGGCACAGCCGTAACGTCGATTCGCTATTACAAAGTCGATGCGAACGGCCTGCCCGAAGGCGATGGCTATGACGATGCGCCTGTCGATGATGGCACTTTCGAAGACGGTCGTTACGTCCAGTATATTGCTCTGAAATTGACTGACGAGCCGACCGAAAACACCATTGCCCTGTACGCCGACGAAGACGTACCGAGCCGCGTGGTGGTGAAAAACGGCATCGGCTATTACGTACCTGAATTCCTGGCTACTGGCGAAGAAGTGCGCATTGGTGATATCCCCGATGATACAGCCACCGGCTCCGGCGATTCCGGTGCCGGCGGTGCAGCTGTGGCCGTGATCGGCGGTGCTGCCATTGGCGGCGCAGCCTACCTCATCGGCACGCAGGTGTACCTGACCAGCGTCCTGCCCGAGGGTGCATCCATCCCCACCAACCGCCAGCAGCTGGCCGACCTGCTGTGGACTGCCGCAGGCAAGCCCCAGCCCGCCAGCACCGCACTGTTCACCGACATCAGCGCCGAAGCCGCCGACAGCCAGAAGGCCGCCCGCTGGTGCGTGGAGCAGGGCCTGCTGAAGGATACCGGCAGCACCTTCAAGCCCGACAAGCACACCTTCCGTCCTCAGGTCATCAAGGCATGGAACGACCTGCAGGCAAAGCTGAACCCCCAGAAGTAATTCTGAAGCATCCCTGAAACGCAGAGAGGCCCTGCCGGGCAAACCGGCAGGGCCTTTCTGTTTCTCTGCACAAAATTCTGCGGCGGCATTTGTGCGCCCTGCCCATTGGCTGCGGCCCGCACCGCAAAGTAAAAATCCCGGGACCCTTTTGTGAGCCGTCTGGCCCTGAAAGAGTTCCGGGTTTCGTTTTGTCTTTATGCGCCGGAAAAGGGCCCGCCCGCCGCGCTCCATGCGCGGCACAGCAGCTCCTTTTGCGCC
>OBXH01001668.1_pt1 | contig 10184 bp, 18 predicted proteins | sample 1538101 | NCBI WGS metagenome assembly OBXH01 (sample SAMEA2580141, study PRJEB22360) | human gut metagenome | biome: human gut; feature: human-associated habitat; material: faeces | place: Denmark | collected 2008/2010 | reverse complement strand
CAAATTTATCGAATTGACACCAACGAGCAAAATAAAAGGCGGGATAGTTTTACACTTCTCGCCTTACTAAATTTACACGCTATCCCTCATAGCTTTTCGACTTTCTTTCTCATAAGAGGCCAAAAGATAACTTCTCATATCGTCATTAAGTCTCTTATCTTCATTAGGAAAATAAGTTTCATTCCACTCTAAAACTAATAAGGCGTCATAGCAACCCTCATCTAAAATTTCTCTTATAGAAATACCGTCACAAAGGTAGTTCTCCAAATCGTTAATATTAATACTTCGTTGTTTCATATTATATATCATTTTTGAAATTTGTAGGCAAAGATATATAAGATATTCAGATTAACGAATTATAATTAAATGCTACATAACACACTAAAAAACAAGCCTATATAATGAGAAAGCGGTAGCTTAATGCCCCGCTTTCTCATTATATAGGCTTCAACCTTTTTAAAATCGCATTTTTTAATTTACCTTCTCTACATAAATCCCTATCAACGCCGACAAGTCATGATAAACGGCCTGCCCAGTATCCCGTGTACATTTGTAGATAGCACCATTTTGAGAATAATATTTACCGGCAAATAGCTCCATATTATTGTTATACGGTATTGGGTCGTCCAATGTTCCTGCATTCTCCTCGTTTATTTCTTCATACAGAGCTGCCGTAGAAACGCTTGGGGGTTGGTTTTCTAAAACAGTGGAAACATCTTGCCTAACGCGGTACAGTCTTTCCTGATATAATACCCTATTTCCAGTTTTAAGGCTCCTGCCAATAAACGACTCCCATGTCGGATGCAGATCCTTCACGGCCAGCGCATCATTATTATCTAATTCTACAGAATTAATTGTCATACGGGCAAATAATACTGCCTGCTGTTCCGGAGTTGCCACTTGTTTTGAAACGGCATCCTTGACCTGTTGTAATGTCATACTTGTTGGGGCTGGGTAACCGGTAGAATAGTCCATCACGGTTAGTACGTCAATACTGTCTGCCGCATCAATTTCATTCAAAAGCGTTAAAGTGTTATTGTTGTATGCTGACAGGTATCGCGTCATATCATTTACAATATACTGAGCCTCCTGAGATGTCACCTCAATAACGCCCTCTGACGTAACTATTGAAACATTATCACCTTCTGATGCCTGCGCCTGGCTACGCAGGAACAACAGTCCCTGCTCAGACATTTCTATTGTTTTGCCATCCAAAACAAACTTTGCGGTTGCCTCCGTACTTCCGCACCAAAATGATATTATCTGCTGTACGTCGCTCAGATCCGGCTTAAACAGGAATGTTTCTTCCATATAGTTGACACCGTTCGTCTGGCCTTCATCCGTTTCCGGATTCTCCTGAACATCCCAGCGGACGTTCCACTTATTTTGGTCGGCGTTTATGCACTCAAATAGCGATACGCCAGCTGTTCCTTTTACTCTTTTCATTTTTTTCGTCGTTTTTGAATTGATACTACTTTTATACTTTTTCTTCACTACATTTCAATCAAAAAGTAGTGAAACTTCAACTGAAATGTAGTGAAACTCTTTCCGGAATATAGTTAACCATTTTCCGGCACATAAGCCGAAATATAAGTTGTTACTTCGCATGACACGATTACGCGCCCGGAACCTTTGCACTGGGGACAGACTGCGCCGTCTTTCATGCCTTTGCCTTCACACACCTTGCAGGCTACGATATGCGGCGGAATTGTCCTTTCGCGTTTAGGGCTTGGTTCCACACTTGCCGGCTGCGACACAGCCGGTTGTTTTACTTGTGTTCTCTTGAATCGTCCTAAAATGTTTTTCATTATTTCAATCTGTTTTTATATTCAACTTCCATTTCGTTAATCATTCGCTCCACTTCCTGCCATCCGGGAAACCCGCCAACATTTTTGTCATCTATATAACAATGGGCATAAACCTTATTACCACCTTCTCCATATAAGCGAACGTTATCAGGATTGTGGTCATTTATACGGTCAAAAGGTATTTTATGCTCCAACAGCCAGTTGATGGCCGCTAAAAGCTGGGGGCCACATCTACATGTCCACAGGATTATATAATGGCCTGAGTCGTGCAGTCTCCTAAGCACTTCCCCGGCATAGGGCATTTCACCCTTAATAGCGGGGTAGTCACTTCTGCAAATCGTTCCGTCAAAATCTACCGCTATAATCATAAGTCACGCCTCCGTCATTCCTAAAGGAATACAAACCCACGCTCCATTCTCGTTCTTAACCTCAGCCCGGATAAACTGTTTGCTGATTGCCGGCTGGTAGCTCTCCTCGATTATCTGTACACCTTCCATAAATCGTTCGTTTCCGGATTCTTCCGCTATTTTGCGAAGCTGTACAACTCGGCTTGCTTTCAGGGTGCCTTTAGCGTCACGCGCCAACAGCCTGAGCACCATTTTAACCAAGGATTGTGTCTTTGCATCGCTTGCCAGCCCTTCGATGTATTCCTTCACGATTGCAATGCCGTCTTCCACTGTATCCCTGTAGCCGTCTGTTACATACACACCGACTGTTATACGTTTATCACCTGCCGAATTGGTAAAGGTATCGGATCGTTGCCCGTCCTTCTTCAACTTAAGCACGTCGGCCTTCATTTCTATTACATTGCGGAAATCGTCCAGTATTGACTGTTTTGTTTCCTTGATACCTTGACTTAGGCACTCCAGCGACGGAATGGCGCGTTCAATTGTTTCATCCACCAGGTCACGATAAGCCTCACGATCACGCTTAGCCTGTTCCTTTGCGTTTTTAGCCGCCTGTGCAGCCTTAAATTCTTCAAACTGCTGTTTTTCCTCAGCTGTCATTTCTACTGTCTGTTTCACTTCTTCCATGATTCTGTCAATTTAAAAGTTGATTACTATTGTTGTTTTCTTCCTCTTTTCTTCGGATAATCCGGAGCTTGATATTTACCGTTTCCAGTTCGTCGACGGTCAGTTTCCGGAACTCCTTACCGGAAATCCGGGGATTCATGCAGTAGGCATCCACCCGGCTCCAGTCTGTTGTATCAATACCGATTTTCTGCAATTGTTTTAAAACTGCGGATCGTTTGCGTCTCAGTTCTTCCCGATAAAGCTCACGGGCTTTCAGGTTTGAGTCCTGACGTTGCAGTTCATCACACATTGCGTCGTACTCCTTTTCTGTCATTTCCCGGAGCGATTCCGTCCGCCCACCGGTGTACTGACTTACAAGCGATGCTTTCAACTCATCCTTATCCGCCGTAGGCAAACGGTTAAGAAGGACATAAAACCGTGCGTAGTTACGTGCTTTCATTCAAAATCCTCCTCCTTTAGTCCGTATTCGGCCATCAAAGCGTCATGCGATAAGGCTGAGAGCCGTTCCGATAGTTCTGTGAAAATAAAAGATTGGTCACTGTGTGAAAATCCCTCGGATTTTTTGATTGCGTAATTTAAGATTGCCTCTATTGTCTTGTCCATAAGAATTATGATTTATGTTGTTCGACTTCTTTTATTGCCACCTTGCAACCTGTGGCATCGACTATTTTGTTTGCCAGCTCCAGATTGTCTATCTCAATCACAATCAGCCCGACCGTACGTGCCCTCCGTACCCGAATGTCGCAAGGATATTCGCCCTCGTTCCAGAGCAGGAGCACATGGGCGGCATATTGGGGCTCCATGCCCAACTGATAAACCGTTATCTTACTCATTGCTTCCATTTTTTGATTTGTTCTTGTCACTCCAATATCGTTCAGCCAGTTTCGGGTAAGCGACATATTCGCCGGTTTCGCCGATAAAACGGCCTTTACTGAACGCCTTCCCGCCTTCAACCCATATTTTCAGCGTGGCATCATACATCACGCTTTCGGCGGCATCGCCTTTGGGGTTCTTGCCTTTGGCATGGCTGATGAAGATAAACAGCTTGTTCGGGAAGGCTTCTTTCAGGCTGATGTAGTCGCGGTAGCTCATCCGGGTGTACTGGAAACTGTCCACCACGACGATATTGTAACTCTTATGCTGGCGAAGCCTTTTCTTCAAGGCTTCCATATCTTCCTGTATGAATGCCAACCGGCGGCTCACTTCCGACATGCCGTGCATCCGAAGGTTGTTCTGCACCGTCAGGCAGGCTCCTTCTTCCAGGCTGTCGTAAACCACACGGTCGTATTTACAAAGCTCTTTGCACAGTTGCATGACAAACGAAGTCTTACCGTTGCCGCTGTTTCCCCAGATAAACCACACACCGACACGTTCCGGCGTGCCGAACGCGTCTTTCCATTTCCCCTCGAAAGGGAAAGTATTGTATTTCTTGTCCAATATATCCTTTACGCTCAATGCTCGTTTCATACCCTTTTTGAATAGTGTTCAAATGTCGTTTGAACGGTTGTCGTTATTATTCATTCATTCGTTTTGCCCGGTGGATGGCTTTCTTTACCCGGCGGAGGTCGAAGTCGCACGGCTCGGCATCCCGGATAACCTCGTCTATCTTCTTTTTATCGCTCAACCCGTTGGCCACGCAAATGGAATACACGTCGGTGGCAGAAGTTTCTTCCAGCTCGAAATACTTTCGTCCCATACGGCTAAAAAACTCCTTATATCCCGGTTTCCTGTAACGCAGGCCGCGCTCAATACGCTTTTTGATATAGTCGGTACTCATGAAGATGATTCCGCTTTTGTCCTCCAGCTTGTTGTACAGGCTGATGAAGTAATGGAAGACCGGCTCGGTCAGCTTGTCGGCTTCGTCGAATATCAACAGCGGGGCTTCCATTTGGATAATGTCGTCCAGGATCAATCCCCATATTTCGCGGATATTGTGCCCGTCTGTCCGGATTCCGACCTTGTGGGCTATCTCACGCACGAAGTCGCCCTTTTTCATATCCTCGGAGCAAAGGATATAGAAAACCTCCTTGTGCTCTTCCGTGTAGATGCGTGCCGTCGTAGTCTTTCCGCATCCGGCTTCACCAACCACCCACGTTACGTTGCGCCAGTGCTGGGCATCGTCCAGCGCGTAGCTTATTTCCTGGTAAGCGGATGTTTCCACAATCTGCCAGCCTGTTTCAGCCTTTCCGCTGCCCACCTGCGAGGCGATGTTGCGGAACATGTCGTCCGAAATATTCTCGTATTTCCCGTTCATGATGCTGCTGATCGTGCCGACACTCGTGTTTTTCAGACTGCCCGCAGCCTTGTTCTGGCTGGGGTATTTGGCGACGTATGCCCTGAGAGCTTCACGGATAGCGTCTTTTTCTTTGGTACTTAATGATTCCATATTGTTTGTATTTTATTGATTTCTTATTTCCTGCTTTATAATTTGCCTGCCACTTTCCGGTAGTCCACCTCGTTGTTTTCTTTCAACTGGTCCCAAGTCATGAGGCTTGCCTTTTTTGTGGTCCTGCCCAATTGTATTTCTTCCGGATCACGGCTGTATTTCCTGGTTCTGCGGTCGATTTCGCGCTGCACTTCTTTGGTCACGCCTTTCAGTTTCGGGGTACTCAGCCCGTTCTGTTCCGGGGCAACGCCGTAAGCGTATTCTATTTCTTTCACTATCACCTGGCGTTCTATGCGGTCGCGTATATTCGCTTCCTGCTCCCTGCGGATAAATTCAGCCTCGCCCTCCATTTGGTCCTGAATAGCACGGTGCACAACCATGTAAGGCTCGGCCACACGTTCAAACCGGAGCTGCCCGGCATTGTCTTTCCAGTAAAGGCGGATGCTCCGTAGGTCATTCGGGTCGTATTTGACATAGAACTTGCGGTATGTGTTTTTCCGTCGCCATTCGTGGTCAGGTTCTCCGGGTGCCGAGAACACCTCGTAAGGTTTCTTCAACTTTCCGATGGTTATCTGTATGCCCTGGTCGGTGAACGTAGCCGGGCGTTTTGCCCATATCCAGAAGATGTCCACCATATCGTGTACTGTCACCACGTCGGTTTCCTCGTTCTCGCTCTTTTCATACATTTCGATGCGGGGGATACCTGTCGCCGGGTGCGGGGATGCGTTCCAAGCACGGCGGGCTTCGGCGTAATGTGCTTTCAACTCGTCCAGGGTGAAAAGCCGGTCTTTGTTTTCTTCTATGAATTCCAGGTTCGGACGGCTTTCTGCTTTCGTCGCCGTGATATTCATACCGGTAAACCGCCAGTCCTTATGCAGTTCCTGCGATTGGAACCTGCCAAATATGCTTTCAATCGTCTTGCTTTGGCCGCTGTACGGGGCGGTCGGGCGGTGGATATGGCATATCAGGTCAAAGAATCCTACCTCTTTCGAATCCTTCTCCTTTTCCAGCCGCTTGTGTCCGCCCTGGTTGTCGTGCACAATCTCGAAAGGCTTGTGCCCGCTCACCTGGATCGCCATGCGGTAGGCGTTATATTGCGCCTCGAAATTCTCGTGGTCGCTGATATAGTAGCCCAGAAGGACCTCGCTGTATGCGTCGATTACCTCGTACACCATCGTGGTGCGTATCTTTCCTTCCTCGTCCCTGTAATACAAGTTCAGCTTCGTTCCGTCGCCGTACCAGAGGGTGTCGCGCCTGTCGGGTAGTTTGGTCTTGTGCTTCCTTCCGTAACGCTGGTGGGCCGCCAGTTCCCCAAACACGGCGTCATACCAAAGCGGCTCTATTTCCGGGCGTTCGAACCATTGCACCATGCTCCGTTTGCTTTTGAGCGGTTTCCAGTCCTTTTCCAAGGCGATGCGGTTTATTTCATCGAATATCTGAGCGTAGTTGTAGACCGGGACACGGCTCCGGCGCAGGGCAATCAGCTGGCGGCCCATCTCCGGGATAATCTTGACGGTGCTTTTGTTTCCGACCTTTCCGGAGATAAGGGATATATACCCCTCTTTCTTGTAGCGACGTATCTTTTCCCTCAGACGTGCCTGGTTTTCCGGCAGGGTATGATGGTATATATCGCGTAAGTTCTCACTCGTAGCGGCTACGTTTTCCCATAGGGTGGCCAGGCTGTTGCCCAGCATCTTCCGGCTGGTGGTCTTATCCTCCAGGTCATATATGAGCGCGTTCAGAACCGAAGCGTTCAGTGTGTATTCCGCTTTCAACTTGTCGCTGAGACCGGTTTCCACACCGTTCATTTCATACCGGTAGTCCTCGTAAAACGAACGTGCCTTGTCGTCTGTCTTTACCCTGTCTCTCATACGCTGTTGTTTTAATATCTGCTCCGGATCGCCTTTTCTTTCCACGAAACGGATTTTGTATTTTTCAGGGAGCGAAGAATAGATGATCAATGCGTAAGAACCTTCGCCACCGCCACGTTGGGCACGTCTGATATTACCGCGCTTAATATTTTGGCGTAAAGTGGCTCCACTTATTACAGGATCATTACCAGAAGTAAGCTCCTCGTAGGTTACGCATAGTTCGTTCTCGAAATATTCCATCACTCGTTTTTTTATTTACATTTGTAGAAAAATGTTAGTTTATGGAAATGTTTAATTACTGCTGTAGCTTGACCTTCACAACAGAAGCAAGGTCAAAAAAGGAAGCGGATAAGTCCTTAAAAGCCACACAAAAGGATTTATCGGCTTTTTGCTCCGTTTTTTGTTTCACCTGGTCTGTTTCGGAAGCTACAGCCCGTACGGATATTCCCGGAGTTTACCGGTATATCTACAGGTTCGATCTTTCGCTTAGGCTCCCACCGAGCTACATACTTTCGGTGTCCCATACAGTCCGTCTCTTTGCGAACATCAATAAACTCGAAATGACGAACGAGTCGTACTATGCGGATGAAGATGAATGCTAACCTTTCATAGCAGACCCGGCATTTCCCGATGTTTCTCTCCGTGAAGTCTTTGTAAGGGATTTCACGGAGAGTTCCGTCCGGCCAATAATGATAAATAACACCTTTTTGCATTTCATTCTCTTGTATGATTTTTGGCTCCCGCATAATTTAATCCTCCTCCAATTTGTCTGTCGGCACTCGTTTTATTAGCCGTACGGAATTGCCGAAGTTCAGCACGACCAGCATAACCACCCATAAGGAATTTTCGTTTGCCGTTCCAAGCAACAGGATGAAGCTGAAAAGGAAATAACCGGCATAAACCTTTTGCTTTGCGGTGAGTGATTTCCACCACTTCAGTTCATTATCGAACAGCACCGACCATATCGCTTTCATGGCTCACGTCATTTACCGGTTCATTACCCACTTCAACGCCACCACGCATCAAAGCCATCTTTCGGATAGCCCGCGCCAGCTTGGTGTCTTTCCGGTACGCCAGGCTGTGCGATACCATTTCCTGAGTGCAGTTCATCAGGTGGGCAATTCTTTTCACCTCACCATATTCTACTATAATTCGTTTCTTCATTTTATACCTGTTTTTTAATTCATTACCTTGTTAAATATCTTCCGCTATTCTCACGAACCACGGAAGTTTTGCTACATTTGTAGCATACTAAACCAATATTTAAATATCATGACGAATAATCCTTGTTACAATGGCATGTTTGCCGTTAGATACAGTATTACAGTGGAAGCTGGTACTCATGAAATGTGCCTGCATGTATTCAACCGCATAAAGCGTCTTGTGGATGCACTTAATTTCGGCGATATTATATGGAGGGATACCAAGTCGGCCAGAAAAGGTGATGTCCTATCTCGCTGGATAGAAATCCAGTTTAAAGGCTATGCCACCGATGTGTTGACTTTCAGAGCTACACTTGACCACCAAATACATAAAATAGACCGTTATTATCCGTCGGCACATGTTGTATTAACCCATGTCGAAACAATCAGAGAAGATGTACGTCCCGATTTGGGATAATAAACCTTCCAGATTCTCGTAGGCTAATTGGCATACTTTTGTATGATTAGGAGAGGGCTTCTGGCACTCTCTTTTCGCTGATTCTGCCGCTTTGATGACATTATCTAAAATGTCATCTATTTTTTTGTATTTAGTTGTTTCCATAACTGCTTTATCTTAGTTCAACAATAATCACTTCGTCCTCAAACGCCCCGGCCAACTCCGCCTTGAAATAAGCCATCGCACACTCGCCGTCGAATACGGCAACAAACGTCACGCTGTCCACCATGTAGGTGAAGGTGTCTTCCTCTTCCTCGAACCGGTTCAGAAAGTCATTGACTTTCGACCACTCGTGAAAACTCACTGAAACTTTAATCGCTTTCATATCGTTATACTGTTTAATGTTTGATGTGGGCAATCCCGGACTCGAACCGGGGACCATGGCTTCTATGGGTAAGTTTCGCCTGTTCTACCGTCTGAACTAATTGCCCGCCCGTCTTTCCGGGCTGCCAGTTAACCTGCAATCTTATTGCCTTAGAATAGTTCCACTTGATTCCTTGCGATAGTGTCGTAGAAATAACCGTTGGAGAAAAACGCCACCGCCAGACCGTCTTTGTTTATGATGTCTATTTGTGTATTGTAAATATTGCTCCCGTAGTGTATATCCAACGTACAGTTATTATGACGTTCGTTACCTATTTTCACGCCACGCTTATTTTCAACCAGGCGTTCCGCCAAATACACTGCCTGACGACTCTCTATATCCATTTCCTGCCAGCTACTACAACTGCCTGCCTTACGATTTACTTTCATATCCTTTGCTCTTTTTAAGTTTTACTTCTAAAATTCGTTTTTATGACTGCCTTTTTATATCTTTGAGGCGTGTTCATATTTTGAATACACAACAAAAGTAATACAGTATTCTGTAATATGAAAGTTTTTCGAGAGATTAAATTCAATATTCTGTAATATTTAACAAATGAACAGTATTAGTTTACGCTTTAAAGAGGTCTTAAATTACCTTGTATCGTCAGGTGAAGTTTCTAATAATAAGGATTTTGCTTCAAAAACAGGAATGAGCACGTCTATGATTACAGAAATCTGTAAGGGAAGAAGTAATGTCGGTTCTTTAACATTACAGAATATTGTATTGGCTTTTCCGACAATAAATGCCTTGTGGCTTCTTACAGGTATTGGAAGTATGCTTCAAAAAAATAAAGAACAACCACAAACCAAAACACAAGAACAATCAATTGAATCCACGATTGAAAATTCTATCTATTATAAGATGTATAAAGAAGAAAAAGAAGAAAATAAGATCTTAATAGAAGAAATCGGAGCTTTAAAAGAGCAAATAAAACAACTTGAAGGGAAACTTAAAAAACTTGCTTCGGCTGTAGCAGATTCAAATATTGCGGATGCCGTATGAAAGTATTGGGGTAAATATATGCAAGCACCTAATATATAATCATTTACAAATAATATA
>OBXH01001659.1_pt1 | contig 10218 bp, 10 predicted proteins | sample 1538101 | NCBI WGS metagenome assembly OBXH01 (sample SAMEA2580141, study PRJEB22360) | human gut metagenome | biome: human gut; feature: human-associated habitat; material: faeces | place: Denmark | collected 2008/2010 | reverse complement strand
TTAAGGTTTGCTTTATTAAAAGCTGTTCGTTCATCTTTCGATGACTTGAATTATTACTCGCGAACTAAATCTTTTTGTAACCCGGAAGAAATCTTTGATTTCTTCTGAGCGAACTTGTTCGCTTTAGAATCTTTCAAGGTTATTCACTGTTCAGTTATCAATGTTCTTTGCTGTTTTCAGCAACTCTGATATGTTATCATAATCATCTGCGCCTGTCAACAACTTTTTTATTTTATTTTGCCTCGCTATGAAGTGGTTTGTTATCACTTACTTGCGACAGCTCGTTAATAATAACAAACCACAATTCATTTGTCAACATCTTTTTTGACAAAAAATTACATTTCTTTTTGTCGAAAATCACCATTCTATCTTCATCTTACAAGTGACATCGCCATTCTGCGGTAAGTATGCCTTTTTCCACGGATTGCAACGCTGTATGCCGTAATATTTTCCGGCAGTGCCATTCCCATGTACCCACTATCTCCTATATGATGGATGTCTGCACCTGCCATTTTACACATCAATGCGATCTGTCGGATTGTTTCTTCGTCCGCTCCTTCCTGGGAAGTTCCAATTGTAGTCATCGCAAGTACACCTTTTTCATGTGCGGTTTTGATCAATTCAGCTGCATGCTCCATGGTAAATCCCGGAACAGTACCAGGTGCCGGAAGTAAAAGGACATCTGCCCCTGCTTCAATAAATGTCTCAGCATCTTCTTTTGTCAGTATTTTTTCTCCTGCTTCTGAGAGAATGCCGGATGCATGCATTTTTCCTGCTGTCAGGATCACTCTGTCGCCGACTGCCTCGTTTAAATCAGCTAATGCCTTTGTAATTGCCTTGTTATCAACGCCAACACCCGGATTTCCGGTAAGAACGATCATGTCAACGCCCATGTCCGCTGCTTTTTTTGCATTTTCCACGGTTGCGCGCCGTCCTTCTGTAAGACTCCACACCGATTTTTCTCCATCATTGCGGACTGCCGCCGGTTCTAAATTAATTGCAACCATCCTTCCGGTCAGACGTTTGACCTCATGTATAGTATCTTCCGGGGCAACTTCCGGTAATCCATTGATCACAGGATGATCCACGTCAAAAATATTCAGCATGATAATATCCGCACCAAGAGAAGTTACAAATTCTGCATTTGTAATATTTACGAGCATTGGTGTCACTGTACCGATCGTCTCTGCTGCAAGCACTCTTCCTTCGCTGTCCGCAATGGACTGTAATAATTCTTTTTTATGATAGGCAGCCAGTTCTCTGGCTGAACAGTCAATATATCTTTTTCCCATTCCTTTTTCCTCTTTTCTGCCTGATGCAAAATGTCTCTGCTTTAAAATTTTCACTGTGCCTTCTGTGCAAACTCTGTGAAATATCTTTTATTTCTCTCATATTTCACATTCTCTGCATTTTCTAACACTTTATTGCGATACTCTTCTATTTTCTGCGATGTTATAAAGGAAATCTCCTGCGGCTGATCATACTTTCCCATATAAGAAAAAGATATATTTTCCTGCTCTTCCATGGATTTATAATTCATATATATGGTATAATCCTCATAACCGTTTACCATCTCCCAATAAATCCCGTAATCTTCTCCCTGCAGATGATACAGATTTAAATAGTCATGCAGACTGTCAAACTCCCTGTCAATATACTTTTCCTCACACCTTGATTTATAATATTCCTTTCCTGAATATTTCACATGATCACTGATTTCTCCTGGTAATGCCATTGCAATTACTATAAAATTAAATACCACGATCACTGACACTATGCATTTTATAACAAAAGGAAACATTTTTACGCTGTAATCTCCAGTTTCATCGCGGAAAGAAAAGGTGATATTAATTTTCTTCATATTCCCACCCCTTTCTCTCAAAAATTATTTTTACAAAAGTTTCCTCCTCATCATAATATCGATCGCACTTTACAAATTCATTCACTTCTTCCTCTGTCATTTCCAAAGTCCCCATTAATGTTGCAATCGTATTCTGCTGGATTTCACTGAAATATTTCTGGTTTTCCTGAAATTCAATTTCACTGATACGATAATCATCCTGAAGCAAAATTTCATGCGCATAGTATAGGATATCTTCCACTTCATATGCCCTTGGCGTTTTGTCACTTTCCCAGTCAGACTTCTCCCTTAAATCCATCACATCTTCTATAAAATGGCTGTATCTATCATAGATATCTACACGTTCTGTATACTTTTCATACCCGTCCTCTGCATAAACTTCATACTCATGCAGATACGCATCCAACGCTGCATTATCTCCCGTCTTGAAAATTTCTTCTGCTGCTTCTACCGATGCTGATCTTTTCTGATGTTCTGTATGCTTTTCATCCACATAGCCTAAAATGAAAAAGACAAGAAATAAAACAACAAGAAGTACAACTGCCAGCAAAAGAATGATATTCATAATTTTATTAGCAACATAAAGCGGCATGGAATGTAACACTTTTGCTTTGGTAAGAAGTGTTTCTTTTCTTGTTTCGTCTTCCTCCTTTTCCCATTCCATACCAAGTTTATTTGGCTCTCCACAATAAGGACATTTTGTCTCTCTGGCTGGATAATCATATCCACACTTTGAACATTTCATATACTTTACTCCATTTTGTCTTTTAATCGGCTGATTGCAAGTTTCTGTAACGCTTCTGTAATCTGATCTTTATCATCGTAAGTCAACCCACCGGCTTTATCTATGCAGGACTTTATCTCATCCTCAGATATCTCGTAGTGTTCCTTCATATAATCATAACAATATTCTTTGTAATATGCCACAGCATCCTCTTCCTCATACTTGTAATATGCGTCCGCTGCCTCCTGACATTCATTTAATATACTAACGATGTAACTGATGTTGCTCAATGCATCTGCCTTATCATTCTCTACGATCCATTGCAGATAAGAATCATCCTCGTCATTCAGATAATTCAAATAACGCTGCATTCCCGCAATCTCTGTATATTTATCAAAATAAGACTGATAGGTATATTCCACTGTTTTCAGATATTCACAGATTCCCTCATAATCTCCGCTCTGATACAGGCTTTCTAATTTTTCCAGATTCTTCTGTTCTACCCGATAAGATACTTTATGGGAAATACTGGAAACAATAAATACAATGATACAGATCACTGCAACCATTATCACTGCTGCTATCCCAAGCTTTGCTGTCCACGACATTCCTTTGCCAGCCACTTTTTCCGGCATTTCCTTCCACCGTTTTTTTTCACGTTCCAGCTCATTCATCATGTCCTCATGCACCTGGACAGATTTGCCAAAGTTATCCCCACCACAATAAGGGCAGCGATCCTGCTCATCATCATATTCCGCCCCACAGTTTTTACAGATTATCATTGGTTCGTTTTCCCCCTATTTATAACAATGCTTTCTCACAAAATAGTAACATACCACCTGCATTACGATTGTTGCAATCCACGATGCCGGATAGGAAATAAACAGAAAATACAGTGATCTGTGCTGTGGAAAAAATGCAAAAATCCACAGAACACGCATTCCGACAGTTCCGATAATAGACAATACCATTGGCACTGCGGAATATCCCATTCCACGCAGTGCACCCGGAAAAAGATCCATAATACCGCACAGAAAATATGGAACTGTCGTGATGGATAAAATCTCAACACCACATTGGATCACGTCTGCTTCCTCTGTATAAATCTGTAATATTTCCGCTCCGAAAAAATACGCCCCGCATCCTAAAACAAGTGCTGCTCCCACCGATAAAATCATACAGTCCATCAGTACGCGGTCCATTCGTTTATACTTTCCAACACCAAAATTCTGACTTGTAAAACTCATACATGCCTGTGTCACAGAATTGATGGAAACATACAAAAATCCCAGAATATTGTTTGCTGCCGTGTAACCTGCCATCGCGGTTGAACCGAAAGAATTAACTGACGATTGTAGTAATGCATTAGAAAAATTGATGACGGTACTCTGTATGCCTGCCGGAATTCCCACCTGAAAAATCTGTTTCAGGTAATAGCCTTTCATAGAAAGTTTTGAAAAAGAAAGTTTATAACTTCCCTCTGTTCTGCAAAGACAGGTCAAAACCAGCACACAGGAAACCATCTGGGAAAACACGGTGGCGATTCCAACTCCCGCAACTCCAAGTCCAAATACAATCACTAATACCATATTTAAGCCTGCGTTGATCACTCCTGCGATGATCAGAAAATACAATGGTCTTTTTGTGTCACCCACTGCACGGAGAATCGCCGCACCATAATTATACAGCATAAAAAACGGCATTCCCATAAAGTAAATCCGCATATAAAGCGTCGACAGTCCGATCACATCTTCCGGTGTTCCCATTAATTCCAATGCCCCTTTGGAAAAAAAAAGCCCAACAAACGCCATGAGAATTCCGCTGATTAGCGCAAGCGTGATGGAGGTATGTACGGTCTCTGACATTTCCTCCTCGCGTCCGGCAGCAAAAAATCTTGCTGCAAGCACGTTTGCCCCAAGTGAGATTCCAATAAAAAGATTGGTAAAAACATTGATCAGTGCCGTTGTGGAACCGACTGCTGCAAGCGCTTCACTTCCACTGAATCTTCCCACAACAATAATGTCCACTGCATTGAACATTAACTGTAAAATGCCAGACAGCATCAATGGCAGTGCAAACGAAACCAGTTTATCCATTATGGAACCGTTGCACATATCAATTTCGTATTTATTACTTTTCAAAAAAATTGCTCCTCTCTACTTTTTATCTTCCTGTAACTTAAGACCCGGAAGGAATTTGAATGATTAATTTCTGTCCATCTTTTTCCATCATTGTCAATACTGGAATATGTTTTTTCCGCAGCTGATGTACGATTGGATATGTCTCAAACACATTTCCTTCCACATATACTGCCTCCGGCTTCTGTTTTAAAATCCGTTTCAGATTCTCTTTGACTTCGTTTTTCCACTGCTGCTTGTCCATCGCTGCTTCACCGTAAATTCCATCCACTGTAAGCTCTGGGAGCTGCATAAAATCCATATGTATCACCGTTGCCTCCTGCATTCCCGGAAGCTGCTTTAACAGCGGATCTATGCAGGAATCCCCGCCGAGATTTACGATTGTCGGATTTTCATGATATAACTCCATGCTGATACGGCAGGCTTTCACCGCGTCCTCTAACATTCCCACCGTCATAAGAAATCCTCCCTTATGACAAAATCCTGCACTCTGTAATCCGGTAACCTGTTCCAATTCTTCATTTTCAAGACCAAGCCACTCTGCCGGAAAACTGCATTTGTAATTCATGGAATATTCCTTCTTCTGTGGTTGTATACAGTATCCACCACGATTGGATGGGAATATGACAAATGCAATCTCCGTCTCCGACAACCGCTTCTGACACGGTACAAACTCCGGTAAAATCAGAATCTTTGCATCTTCGCTGTCCCTTTTACCAGATGTAACCGCCTGCCGGTGTTCTTCTAAAATCTCCTCCACGCGCCTGTCTGCCCGCTCATTTCCGCGATAACGCTCAAATTTGTTTTCAAGGATCAGGCCTGCAACGCTTACTGCCTGAAAAAATGCCTCATCATTTCCACCCTGTGCATCCCAGGTCGGATTGAAATTCCCAATCAGTGTTGCAAGCTCGTTTTTCTCCCCCGTGTTATCATTATGATCCAGCGGCTGCACAAAAGCCTCGTCAAACTCCTCTGCCAGCTCTTCCCCAAGGATCTCTGCACCGACTGCTTCCCACAACAATCCAAACGCAGCGTATGGCACACCGTTTTCCCGGACTCTGCTGTCCCTCTGATGATGGTCATACGCACCTCTTCCAATATCAAACACAATTCCATCGAAATCGTCCGGCACACGATTTCCACGTAAAATCGTAATTTCCGGATTTATATAAAATAAAAGTGCTGCCGAAAACACATCATCCGCATGAAATTTTCCTCCATGCGTAAATGACCTGGCATCTTTTTTCTTAATCTGCTCCATTAATTCGTTCATTGCAAAATTCTTCTTTCTTTTCTGTGATTATTCTGAAATTTCCTTGATCAAAACTTTTCTGTTTATTACGCCTTTTTTCAATTGCATGACATACACATGAAAATCCAGCGTATCCTTTGCGGTCGTAAACGGCTCTTCGTGCAGTACCTCCGCATGGATTCCCGCACGCTCCAATTCTTCTTTCCGTTTTTCTGCCCGCCCTAAAAGTTTCCCGATATTTTCATCCTCTTTTTCGCCAAAAGATCGATTAGGATAAACGGATGTCGCTTTTTTTAACCTCTCTGTGATCAGATCCACTACTTTTGCATGCGCATTCCGATGTAATAAAACTGCAAGACACCTTGCAACAACAGGATATGGATACCTTTCATAAAAATGTATCCATTTTTCAATTTTTCTGTCACCCACCTGCTCTGCCATCTCTTTCATCAAGGAAAATGCACCATCCGACGGTATCCATGGATTGTCTCGCGGCACAATGTACTGCTTTGAAACCGCCGGATAACAGGTATAATTCAGAGGTGGAAAATAGGCTAACTGCACGAGTTTTCGTTCTTCCTCATTGCAGACAGCCTCACCAAGATACTCATATTTATCCCATAATACCGCAATACGAAATTCCAGTTGCCGCAGATTTTCATAACCTTTTCTCCAAAAATGCGCAATATCACCATAATTATACAGATTTGTTTCCAGCTCCAGCGTTTTAAAAAGGATAGTGACAACACAATCCTCCTCTTCCTGTCGGACAACAAGTGCGTAATCATCCCCATCGCGATAAAAAGAGGCCTCAATAGCCCCTTCATAATCTTCTTTGTATGTACCTGTCATTCTTGCTTCCTTAAAAACAAGAAAGCTTTCTATCGTGTCATTCATCTGATATACCAGACGAATATCTGTTTTATCCGTGTTCTTTTCTTTTGCTCCTGTCTGATCCGGCAGCAAAAGTTCAAATTCATTCTGGCTTAACAGCCTTTTTAACATCTCAAATGTATCCAATGAGAGTCTCCTTTTTCCTGTTACAATACTTTTTATTCATTATATAAAAATCCCTCCGGCTTGTCTATATGCGCAGCTTTCTTTTTATTGCCCTGCGCTTTTCGTCATGCCGTGAGGGATGAGTCGTAGCTGTCGTCCGCGATCTGGATGACAAATTCTTTTGTATAGCCTGCAATCTGCGGAATTTTTTTCTCGTCCAGCTGTTGTATAAAATCCATTTGAAATCCATGCATTTCAATGATTTTTTTTGCAATCGAAAGTCCTAGTCCGCTTCCACTTCCACTTTTTCTGGATACATCTCCTTTTGTAAATGGTTCAAATAAATGTTCCGCAAGCTCGCCCGGAATTCTCCTGCCACTATCTGCTACAAGAATATAAATGTATCCATTTTTCCGGTACATGCCAATCTTTATATGCGTACCACTCTCATTGTGCTTCATTGCATTATTCAAAAGATTCGTGATCACTCTGGAAAACTGGATTGGATCAACGGATACCGAAACCACTTCTTCTGGAATATCAATCTCGAATTCCATCCCTGCATCTTCAAAGTCTGCATAAATGAGTGCAGCATTTTCACGTAACAGTTCACTCAGATCTGTTTCTTTTCTGTCCAGTGAAAAACCTTCACTGTCTAATTTTACATACTCAAATAATAAATGGATCAGATCGTTCATCCTTGCCGACTTATTCTGTATTGCCTGCAAATACTCCAACTGTTTCTCCGGCTCCACCACCATTCCGTCTGCCAGTGCTTTTGCATAACCGTTAACCGTGGTCATCGGCGTTCTGAGATCATGTGCAATGTCTGATAGCATCAGATTTCTTTTACGGTCAAACTCTTTCTGTTCCTCCTCCCTCTCTCTCTGGATCTGACGAAACTCTTTAATCGTTATTTTTGCAAAACAAACTGCCCCTAACACATACGGGGTTAAAATTACCAGCACTACTACAAAAGCAACCAGAAAAAGCAGAATTGCCTGCCCTCTGTTTAATTCATAAAAAGAAAAATTAGTTTTTCCAGCGGAAACGGTATGCATGAAATTTTTTTGCATTTGTTCCAAAGCCGCCTGTACCATCTCATGAAGCGGTGATGGAAACATTGCATTCAATGCTCCTAAGATCAGTAACATTAAAACTGCAGACAGGAAGAAGATCACGCCGGAGCCGAGCAAAAGCGGATTTTCTTCCACGCCCGGAAAAAAATATAGCAGTACGTTAGGCAGCACAAATCTGTTGACCAGAAAAGTCAACAGATATTCCACAACTCCAACAACTGCTAGTATTTCAATAAATTTTTTGATCAAAAACCACTGTAAATCATTCTGTTTCTTCATTTACTTCTCCAAGCGATATCCCAGACCACGGATTGTCTGAATATAAGCGGAAGGATTATCATCCAGTTTTGCCCGCAGCTTACTGATGCAGACCATAATGTTATTGTCTGCCACAATATAATCTTCCCCCCATCCATGTTCATAAATCTGCTGTTTTGTAAAGACTTTGCCCGGATGCTTCATTAACAGTTCCATGATGCGATATTCCACAGAGGTCAGCTGTATGATTTTGTCTCCTTTTTTCAGAGTACACGCGTCCTGATTCAATACCAGATCCCGAACAGCTAAATTTCCCTCCTGAACCACTTTTGTTCCAAGAGAATAAAAACGCCTAATGTTAGAATTCACTCTGGCAACTGCCTCTAAAGGATTGAACGGTTTTGCCAGATAATCGTCTGCTCCCAGATTTAATCCCAGGATTTTTTCCGAATCTGCGTCCTTCGCTGACAAAATGATCACTGGAATATTACTCTCTTTGCGAATCTGCTGCAATACATGATAGCCGTCTATCTTCGGCATCATAATATCCAAAATACATAATGCCGGCTGCTCTGCCCGCAATAAATCGAGCGCCCGCTGTCCGTCCTCCGCTTCTATTACATGATAGTTTTCATTTTCCAGATAAAGCCGGAGAAGATTTCTGATCTCCGGCTCATCATCTGCGATCAAGATTTTGTAATCCATCCGTAGTTGTTCTCCTAATAATCCGTTCTGTCCTCAAACGGCTGATCGATATTCTGATTTTCAAATCTATTCGGCATCTCTGTTGTCTGCTGATTCATTGCAGTATTCTGCTGGTAAGGTGCCGGATTCTGAATCTGCTGATACGGAGTTCTGTATCTTAAAGCTTCATATAATGCGGCATGTGTTCCATCTTTGTATGGCTGCACATAAAAGATTCCCAGGATTCCCATTGTCATTCCAGATAAAATATCCCATCCAATGAATGATAAATCCAAAACAAATGCATTCCATTTCTGTCCCTGCATCATTCTCTTACTCTCTGCAAATGCCTCCTCTTTTGTCATCTGTGGATTGTCTGCCAGCAAATATGGGATCATCTGGTATTCATATGACTTTACAATGCCAGGAATAATAAAAAGCATTGACCACAAAACAGTATACAGATCACGGAAAAACATTGTCTTTGCAATATTTTTATAATTGTTATCAAATGCGTATCCGGCATTTCCCACTAAAGCTGCCTCATTGAGGTTTCTTAAATAGAAACGTTTACATCCCACTTCCAATGGATTAAAAATAAATGCATCCAAAAGAATTGTAACAGTCATAATGATCACAAATACAATCATGAAGATCACAACAAAAATGACTCCTGCAAAAAGAAGTGCTGTATGATCTGTATTGTCATAGACATCATTCATCTCATACCAGATGTCATCTGCGTCATCATAAAAATCATCATAGGAGTCCGAGGTAATATCACTTCCGTCACTTCCTAAAGCTGATGACATAGCCGAACCTGCACTTCCTGCGCCACTGCCGCCTCCTATCAAAAGTGCCAGCAGTAAACTGATCAGCACACTTCTCCAATAGTTTCTTTTAAATGCAAACTTTGCTCTGTCTTTTAATTCCGCTCTCGTCCACATATTTTTTCCTCCTCTTATCTTTGATGATGCCATCTTAACACGTAAATCTTACTTTCCAACTCGAATAACCTTAAGGTTACCTTAATTCATTGTTTCCAGTAATTTATCTTTTTTATTATACCATCTCATGGAATTTTCCGCATTAAAAAGGATTCATAAAATCTGCATATACAAAAATAGCCCTAAACCCTTGATTTTTCAAGAATTTAAGACTATTTAGCATACGTGCGCGAGAAGATTCGAACTCCCGACACCTTGGTCCGTAGCCAAGTGCTC
>OBXH01001655.1_pt1 | contig 10232 bp, 7 predicted proteins | sample 1538101 | NCBI WGS metagenome assembly OBXH01 (sample SAMEA2580141, study PRJEB22360) | human gut metagenome | biome: human gut; feature: human-associated habitat; material: faeces | place: Denmark | collected 2008/2010 | reverse complement strand
TATAATAAATTATACATAGTTAAAAGCTTTTATTTTGAGTTATGAAAAAAACTCTGTGAAGTAGATCACACATTCAATATTTCCCCTTTGACAGAATGAAGCGAAGATGATTATGATTGATACAAATCATTTTATTCTAAGATTTGATTGCTTTACTTCATTTTCGAATGAAATGTTTGGCTAGGTTTAAAAACCAAAAATATGATTTTATTACTCATCAGGAGTTTAGTATGACAAAGCATTTTTCCTTTGAAACGAATGAATCTCGTCGTCATTTTATGAAACTTATGGCTGGCGTAGGGGCAGGTCTTGCATTTAGTGGTACGTTAGGCACATTTGCACCAAAAGCCTTTGCTGCAGACATTAAAGGTAAAACTATTGAAGCGGGGATTGCTTATCCGCTTTCTACCGGTTTTGACCCAATGACATCAAGTGGTGCTTCACCTTATGCAGCAAACTTGCACATTTTTGAAGGTTTGGTGGATTTGCATCCTGCAACTCGTGAACCTTATCTTGCTTTAGCAGGAAAAGAGCCAGAACAAGTTGATGAAACAACCTGGCGAATTACTTTACGTGAAGGCGCAACGTTCCACGATGGCGCACCAGTCACCACTGAAGACGTTGTGTATTCTTTCAATCGTATTATGGATCCAGCCAATAAATCTTTATTCGTGATGTTTATTGATTTCATTGAAAGTGTGAAAGCAGTGGATGATAAAGTGGTGGAATTTAAATTGAAATATCCATTTGCTTTATTTGCTAACCGTTTAACTTGCGTGAAAATTGTACCGAAACACGTGATCGACAAAGTAGGACAATCTGCATTTGATGCACACCCAGTTGGTTCTGGTCCATTCAAATTTGTTTCAGCGGTGAAAGATGACAAAATCGTCTTTGAAGCGTATGAACCTTACAATGGTAAATATCCAGCGCAAGTTGAAAAAATGTCTTGGTTATTACTTTCTGATGCCGCAGCTCGTGTGACTGCACAAGAGTCTAAACGTACTCAAGCAATGGAAAGTGTGCCTTATTTAGACATTAGTCGCTTGAAAAACAAAAAACAACAAGTGCAATCCGTTCAATCTTTCGGCTTGCTATTCTTAATGTTTAACTGTGAGAAAGCTCCGTTTAACAATCCAAAAGTACGTCAAGCGTTACACTATGGTTTAAACACTGACAAACTTGTTGATATTGTATTTGATGGTAATGCAGAAGCTGCAACATCATACTTACAAACAACTCACCCAGATTATATTAAGGCATCAACTCAATATCCTTATGATCCGGAAAAAGCAGCAGCATTACTAAAAGAAGCTGGTGTGACTGAGCTTAAATTTGAATTGCTCGCAACCGACCATGACTGGGTGAAAGAATCTGCACCGTTAATTTTAGAGTCTTGGAACAAGATTCCAGGTGTGAAAGTGACTTTACAACACTTACAATCAGGTGCGTTATACAGCAACAACGTGGATCCAGGTGTGTATGAAGTGGCAATCGCTCCAGGTGACCCATCAGTGTTCGGTGATGACTTAGACTTGCTTTTAAGCTGGTGGTATCGTGGTGATGTATGGCCGAAACGTCGTTTCCGCTGGAGCAACACCCCTGAATTTGCGAAAGTGACTGAATTACTCAATGCAGCTGTGAGAGCAAAAGATCACGCTGAAGCGAAAAAATCATGGGAAGAAGCGATTAATATCATTGCGGCTGAAGTACCACTTTATCCGATTGTTCATCGTAAACTTCCTTCTGCATGGGATGATAGTAGCCTTGAAGGCTATCAACCATTGGCAACAACCGGTTTATCTTTCCTCGGTGTGGGCCGTAAATAAAAGCACTTTTTAATTTAATGTTTTGGCTGTTGAGCAATCAACAGCCTTTTTTCTTTCTTTTTAACACCAAAGTGCGGTCATTTTTCTCTCTATTTTTCAATCATTTTTTCTCTCAATTTCATTTCAAAAAAATCTTTGTGAAGCCGATCACAGATTTGAATTTTGCTCTATGTACTTGGATTGACAGGGCTTAGGCTGAACACTATGATTACTGTAATTCATTTTGTTTTTGAATTTGATTGTTTTGCTTCATTTTTGAGGCTAACGAATTTCTCAGGCTAGAATAGGAGAAGTCAGATGGAAATGATACTTCGGTTATTGTTACGCCGATTGATGGCCTTGCCAGTCATGATTCTTGGTGTAACAGCACTCGTTTTTGTGGTGCTTCAATTCACACCAGGTGATCCTGCTACGGTGGCATTGGGCGAAAGTGCTAGTGAAGCGGCAAAACAACTTTACCGCGAATCACACGGCTTAAATGATCCACTCTTTGTTCAATATTTTCGCTTCTTAGGTAATTTACTTGTATTAGATTTTGGTGTGACTATGCCACCAGAACTACCAATCAGTAGCATGCTAGCGAAATCTTTCCCAATCACTTTACAGCTTACCTTAATTGGCGTGGTGTTTGCGGCAGTAGTCTCTTTCTCATTAGGTGTACTAGCCGCGCTTTATCGTGATAGCTGGGTAGACCAAGTGATTCGTTTAATCTCTGTTGCAGCGGTTGCGACACCATCATTCTGGTTAGGTATCTTACTTATTCAATGGTTCTCTTTGGAATTAGATTGGTTGCCTTCTGGTGGTTTTGTGCCATTCAGCGAAAGCCCAATGGGGTATATCAATTCCATGATTTTGCCATCTCTTGCGCTTGCCGTGCCAGTATGTGCGTCATTAATTCGTGTGGTGCGTACAACCATGGTAGAAGAAATGGATAAAGATTATGTGAGAACCGCGATTGGTAACGGTGTGCCTTATGCAACCGTTATTCGTCACAATGTATTACGCAATGCCTTAATTACACCTGTGACTGTATTAGGCTTACGTGTAGGTTACTTACTTGGTGGTGCGGTAGTTATCGAACAAATCTTTGACTTACCGGGCATGGGCAAATTGATTTTTAACGGTATCGTCAATCACGACTTACACTTAGTACAAGGTGTGGTTCTGACAATCGCTTTTACCTTCGTTTTAGTGAATATTATCGTTGATATTCTCTATGTGTTGATTAACCCTAAAATTCGGAGTCTATAATGTTTCGTCAAGGTTTAGCAGATCGATTAGCTGCAAGCGGTGCGAGATTCCGAGCACTTTCCACCGCATCAAAAATTTCATTATTATTCTTAATTTTCGTTGCTTGGCGGTGTTTGCCCCTTGGGTAGCAACACATGATCCATTAGAAGTGATCGCACGTATGCGTGCTCCAAGTGCGGAATATTGGTTTGGGACTGATCGACTTGGTCGTGATATTTTCTCTCGTATTGTTTATGGTGCCCAAACGTCCTTATTTATCGGTTTAGGTGCGGTAGCTTGCGCCATTATTTTCGGTAGTATTTTAGGTGCAACTGCAGCCACATCCGAGAAATGGGGCAATGAAATCATTATGCGCTTAATGGATATTTTAATGGCCTTCCCAGGTATCGCATTAGCGGCAGTGTTATTAGCAACCTTTGGTAACTCAGTGCCGGTTATTATTATCACCATTGCTGTGGTTTATACCCCGCAACTTGCTCGTGTGGTGCGTGCAAATGTGGTATCACAATGGGATGAAGACTACGTGCGTGCTGAACGCGTTATTGGTGGTAGCCGTACTTATATTCTTCTCAAACACGTTGTACGTAATACCGCTGCACCGGTTTTAGTCTTCGCAACGGTAATGGTAGCAGATGCCATTGTATTCGAAGCCTCACTTTCTTTCTTGGGCGCTGGTGTACAACCACCACATCCTTCATGGGGTAACATTCTTTCTGAAGGTCGTAACATCGTATTAAACGGTGCATGGTGGGCAACAACCTTTGCTGGTGTCATGATTCTTCTAACCGTATTAGCCTTAAATATTTTGGCGGAAGGGCTCACCGATGCCTTGGTTAACCCGCGCTTAAAAGGTGGTAAAAAACCAGAAGGCAAATCAGATGAACGTCTCTCTACCGACGTCCAAGAAGCACTTGCTGAAGGTCTAGCATTAAAACGTTACTTACTCAAATTACATGAAAAAGAAATCACCCGTACGAATCGTATGCAGTTAAATCCAAATGCAAAACCAATTTTACAAGTGAAAAACTTATCAATCCGTTTCCCGAATCGTTATGGCGAAATTCCATTGGTTGATAACATCAGCTTCACCGTAAATGAAGGGGAAACTATGGGGTTAGTAGGTGAGTCTGGTTGTGGTAAATCCATTACAGCATTCTCTATCATGGGCTTGTTACCAAAAACAGCAAAAATCACTGGGGAAGTGCTTTTCACCGACCGTAGTGGTAAACAACACAGTTTACTTAACGCTAACAATCTAAGTGAATTGCGTGGTTCTGAAATTGCGATGATTTACCAAGACTCTTTAAGTGCATTAAACCCATCAATGCGTATCAAAGATCAAATGGCACAGCTCATTAAACGTGGCAGCCACCATACCGCAGAAAAACTGTTGGAATGGGTACACCTTGATCCTGAAAAAGTCTTGAATCGTTATCCACACGAACTTTCTGGTGGTCAACGTCAACGTGTGGTGATTGCAATGGCATTAACTCGTGAGCCGAAATTATTAATCGCTGATGAACCAACAACCGCATTAGACGTAACCGTTCAAGCTGAAGTAGTGAAATTATTAAATGAATTACGTGAAAAACTGGGGTTTGCAATGGTGTTTGTTAGCCACGACTTAGCACTAGTTGCTCAATTAGCTCACCACATTACGGTAATGTATGCAGGACAAGTGGTTGAAATGGCACCAACATCCTTATTGCTTGCCAATCCAACTCACGAATATACACGTGGCTTATTGGGTTCTGTCCTTTCAACCGAAGTCCGTGCAAAACGTTTATATCAAATTCCGGGCAGCGTACCATCGCCTTACGATTTTGCTACAGGTGACCGTTTTGCTAGTCGTTCATTGCGACCAGATGCAAATCCGGAACAAAAATTGGTATTAACCGCTGTGGAAGGCGAACCGTCTCACTTGTGGGCTTCTCATCTAGCTAAGCCTGTAACGGAAGCGAAAGGAGCATAATATGAGCAGTAGTATTAAAGTCATTAAAGAACAAAACATCATCGATTTAGAAAATATCGTGGTGCAATTTCCTTCTCGCGACGGTTCATTGTTTGGACGTAAAAAATTCACAGCAGTAAATAATGTGAGTCTTGGCATTAAAGCAGGAGAAACCATTGGTTTAGTTGGGGAGTCTGGCTGCGGGAAATCTACCTTAGCCAACGTGATTATTGGACTGCTTAAACCGACATCAGGTTTAGTGAAATTCAACGGTTTACAAATGCAATATGGTAGCTCAGAAGCGAGAAAACAATTCGGTCGCCAAGTGTCGGTCATTTTCCAAGACCCAGCAACGGCACTGAATCCTCGTATGAAAGTGTTGGATATTTTGCGTGACCCAATGGATATTCACAATGTGTTACAACCCCATGAACGGGAAAAACGTGTGTATGATTTGCTTTCTCGCGTAGGTTTACCTCGTTCTGCAGCACAAGTTGAGCCAACTCGTTTATCGGGCGGGCAAAAACAACGTGTGGCGATTGCACGTGCTTTAGCGCTGAATCCAAAACTGATTGTGGCGGATGAGCCGACTTCTGCATTAGACGTATCCGTTCGTGCTCAAGTGCTAAACTTATTGGCGGATTTGAAAAAAGAACTCAATCTTGCCATGGTGTTTATCTCTCACGATATCCAAACTGTACGCCAAGTATCTGACCGTATTGTCGTGATGTACGGCGGTCAAATTTTGGAAACGGGTAGCACTGAAGATATTTTCAACCACCCAACCGTGGACTACACCCGAAAATTACTCGGTGTTGCACCATCGTTGTTATAAAACGAGTGAATAAAAACATCCTAGTTTATGACCGCGCTTTAAAGTGCGGTTATTTTTTTATGATTTTTCTTGCATAGACTTGAAAACTTAGATAAAAGATTACTTATTTTTACAGATGAATCATAATTGTGGAGTAATTATGCAAACTAAATTTAATTTATATCCCAAAGAACAATTACCTGAAAACTTTAAGTTTCCTCAGTCTTATATTGATTTATCAAGTAATATGGAAAAGATAAATGAGTTGGAATATTTTCCTTGGTGGTTTGAGGATTCTGAGTTTGAGGATAATGTTTATCTTTATAGCAAGGCTATTGAAGAGCTTACAGGTGTGGCTGATTTAATTGCATTTGCTAGAGATGGTGATTGGGCAGCTTGTTTTAAATTGACGGATTATTCTGGAAACCCGAGAGTTTATGTTCATGATCTTGGTAATAAAGATAATAAATATGAATGTAAGGATTTTGATGAGTGGTTAGCGGAAGAAATCAAAAGTGCAAAAGAGTATTAAAATGGACTATTTAAATTTAAGTAAAGAAGTTTCCTATGCGCTTCGTCATGCCCCATGGGAATATGAACTAGAACTGGATTCTGAAGGTTGGGTTTCTGTCGAACAATTAATTTCATCATTGAGAAATAGTGATGAAAAATGGAATATGTTAACCGAAGACGATTTAGTTAAAATGATCGACTTATCGGAAAAGAAAAGACATGAGATTAAAAATGGAAAAATAAGAGCTTTCTACGGGCATTCAATTCCAATGAGAATTTCTAAAGAAATTGGTTATCCACCAAAGTATTTATACCATGGGACAAGTATAAATTATTTAGATAATATTAAATTAAATGGATTGAAGCCGATGTCTCGTCAATATGTACATTTATCTGAAGATGTTGAGACAGCAAAATTGGTTGGGGATAGAAAAAAAGGAGAGACAATTCTTCTGATAATTGATACAGAATTAGCTCAATCTAAAGGCATTAAGTTTTATATAGGTAATGAAAAAGTCTGGTTATCTGATTACATTTCGCCTGAGTTTATAAAAGATAATTAATGATTAAGCATATTTGCATTATGTGATCATTTTACGGTGGAGTTTCTCCAAATATCGTAAAATGGGCATATAAAAATAAGGAGATTTAACATGCAACAAAAAATTAAACAAGCATTAGCCGATTCGCCGCTTTCAAATATGATTCTTTCTGCGTTAGAAGAACAAGAATGGAAAGGTTTTTTACCGGCAGAAAAAGTGCGGTCAATTTGTAATGAATTTATGCTTACGCCTGTTCAATTAGGTTTGGCGCTTTTGCCTGTGGCAGCTTGTTATAGCCACACGCCCATTTCAGAATTTCATGTTGGCGCGATTGCGATTGGTGAAAGTGGTGATTTTTACTTTGGTGCGAATCAAGAGTTTCAGGGTGGCAGCATGGCTCAAACCATCCATGCTGAGCAAAGTGCGATTAGCCATGCATGGTTACGTAATGAACCTCGCATCACAGATATTGTGGTGAATTACACGCCTTGCGGTCACTGCCGTCAATTTATGAATGAGCTTTATCAAGCGGAAGATTTGAAGATCCATTTGCCACACAGTCAAAATAATCCACTTCCTCAATATTTACCCGATAGCTTTGGCCCGAAAGATTTAGGCGTTGATTTGCTTCTATTAAACAAAGAAGAACAAGGTTTCACTTTGACGACAGAAGATGAAGTGGCAAATAAAGCGATTTTAGGGGCAAACCGAGCACATTCACCTTATTCTAAAAGCCCTCATGGTGTAGGCATTTTATTTAAAAATGGTGAAATGATTTGTGGTCGATATGCAGAAAATGCAGCATTTAACCCAAGCTTACCAGCTATGCAAACAGCGATTAATTTTGCTTATTTAAATCAATTGGATGTATCAAAAATTGAGCGAGTAGTATTTGCAGAGAAACCATTGCGTTTAAGTCACCGCAAGATGGCAGAGCAGTTATTGAAGAGTCTCTGCAAGGTTAAAATGGAATATATTAGCCTGTAAAGTGCGGTCAAAAATGAATTAGTTTTTTAACTAAAAGAAAAGGCGAACAGAGATAATCTCTCATGTTCGCCCTTCTTTTTACTGATTTTATGCTAATTCAGCACGTAATTTTTTCGTAACATCAACCATCACTTTTAGTGCAGCAATCGTTTCTGGCCAACCGCGCGTTTTTAATCCACAGTCTGGGTTTACCCATAAACGTTCTTTCGGCACCACTTGTAATGCTTTGCGAAGGAGATGTTCAATTTCTTCTGCTGCAGGTACGCGTGGACTATGAATATCATATACACCAGGACCAATATCATTCGGGTATTTGAAATCACCAAATGCGGTGAGTAATTCCATGTCAGAACGTGAGGTTTCGATAGTAATGACATCGGCATCTAAGGCCGCAATAGCCGGTAGAATGTCGTTAAATTCGGAATAACACATGTGCGTATGAATTTGGGTATCATCTTGGCAACCCATTGAACTTAAACGGAAGGCTTCGCCTGCCCATTTCAAATACGCATCCCAATCTGCACGTTTTAACGGTAAACCTTCACGAATAGCCGGCTCATCAATTTGAATCACTTTGATACCTGCTTTTTCTAAATCTAATACTTCATCAGAAAGCGCTACCGCAATTTGTTTGCAGACTGTTTCACGAGAAATATCGTTACGCACGAAAGACCATTGTAAGATCGTGACTGGACCTGTCAGCATGCCTTTCATCACTTTATTGGTAAGGCTTTGGGCATATTGTGACCAACGTACCGTCATGGGTTCTGGACGAGTAACATCACCGTAAATCACAGGCGGTTTTACGCAACGAGAACCATAACTTTGTACCCAACCAAATTTGGTGAAAGCAAAACCATCGAGTAATTCACCGAAGTATTCCACCATGTCGTTACGTTCTGCTTCGCCATGTACCAATACATCTAAATCTAATTTTTCTTGCTCACGTACAACAAATTCAATTTCTTTTTTCATTGCAGTTTCGTAATCAGCTAAGCTGAGTTCGCCTTTTTTGAAGGCTGCACGAGCATGACGAATGGCTGTCGTTTGTGGGAAAGAACCAATATTCGTCGTTGGCAGAAGTGGTAAATTTAACCACGCATTTTGTAATTTAATGCGTTCCGCAAATGGCGATTTACGTTGGTCAGCATTTTTCGGTAGATTTGCTAAACGTTCTGCCACACAAGTGCGGTGAATTTCACGCGAGTTTTTACGTGCATCCGCAGCTACTTGAAAAGCCGCTAATTCGGCTTGAACTGCTTCACGGCCTTGTTCTAGTGCGGTCTTAATAATGCGTAATTCTTGAATTTTTTGTAACGTGAAAGCCAACCATTGATAAAGCTCAGGTTTATTGGCTTGGAGTTGCGTTTCAACCTCTAAATCATAAGGTGTATGGAGGAGAGAGCAACTTGGTGCAATCCATAAACGCTCACCTAATTTCACTTTTAATGGCTCAACCACATCTAACACTTGATTTAAGTTTGCCCGCCAAATATTACGGCCATCAATGATACCTACAGATAAGATTTTGTCGTAATCCGCAAAGGTAGCAAGTTGTTCTGGTGCGCGTACTAAGTCGATATGTAAACCTGCTACAGGTAAGGCTTTTAACAAATCAGCGTGTTCTGCCACAGAACCGAAATAAGTCGCAAGCAATAATTTCGCTTTCACTTGTTCTGCAAAAGTGGCATAAACCGCTTTATAAGCAGCAATCCATTCTGCCGGTAAATCTAAGGTGAGAGCGGGTTCATCAATTTGAATGTATTCTACGCCTTCCGCAGCTAACGTATTTAAGATTTCAACATAAACCGGCACGAGTTTTGCTAATAAATCAAATCGATTAAATGCAGTGCCTTTTTCTTTGCCTAACCAAAGGAAGGTGAGTGGTCCAACGATTGTTGGTTTAACTTGATACCCAAGCGCTTTAGCTTCACGAATTTGTGTTACATAATGTGCTGGGTTTGCTTTAAATTGTGTCTCTTTATGGAATTCTGGTACGAGATAATGGTAGTTGGTATCGAACCATTTTGTCATTTCAATCGCAAATTGGGTTTTATTACCACGCGCTAATTGGAAATATTGATCGAGTGTTAAATTTTGGCTATCGAAACCAAAGCGAGCAGGAATCGCACCTGTTGCCACTTGTAAATCTAAAATATGATCATAAAGCGTGAAATCAGCCACTGCAACAAAATCGGCATTTGCCTTGGCTTGGTGTTGCCAGTTAAGTTTACGTAATCTTTTTGCAATATCTAATAAATCCGCTTCCGCAATTTCGCCACGCCAGTAACGCTCTTGAGCAAATTTAAGTTCACGCTTTGCGCCTACACGCGGAAATCCAGCCA
>OBXH01001651.1_pt1 | contig 10261 bp, 8 predicted proteins | sample 1538101 | NCBI WGS metagenome assembly OBXH01 (sample SAMEA2580141, study PRJEB22360) | human gut metagenome | biome: human gut; feature: human-associated habitat; material: faeces | place: Denmark | collected 2008/2010 | reverse complement strand
CGGGTCAGGTAATGCTTTGCTGAGGAGCTGCGCCGCGCCACGTAAACCGCCAAGCGGATTTTTAATCTCATGCGCCAGGCCGCGCACTAAATCACGGGCAGCAACCTGCTGGGCGTGCTGTAGCTGTTCCTGACTTAAGCGGCGCTGGTTATCCATCGGTGCCATCTCCAGCAGGATCATGCCGTCCGGCATACGCTGAGCCGTCACAGAAAGGATATGCGAGCGCCCGTCGATGACCAGCGTCACTTCGTTATCGGTAAAACCTTGCCCCGCCTCCAGACTTTCTTGCATCAGCTCGATATTTAATGAGAAGTAGCTCAACAGTTCCGGTAACGGTGTACCAAACAATTTGCGGGAGCTTTGGGCGAGCAGTTGTTGCGCGGCGGGGTTGGCGTAATGGATCGCCAGGTTGTCATCGATTAACAAAATACTGTTAATCAGCGAGTTGAGGATCTGCCCAGCATCGGGCTGCGTGCCTGTTGCCATAAAGCAGTCTCCTGAACAGGTTGCACCATTTTAGTGCATTATAGCTTTTTACGGATAAAAAGCGCGAAGCATCAGAGAATTGACGGAGAAAAAAGCCCATGCAGAGATGGGCTGAAAGTTTCCACGGCAACTAAATCCCGGCGTTGTTGCGCCGGGTAGTACAACTTCAACTATTAGACGCTGTAGTACAGCTCAAACTCTACCGGATGCGGAGTCATACGCACGCGGTCATCTTCTTCGCGACGCAGAGCGATGTACGCATCGATCGCTTCATCCGTGAACACGCCACCGGCTTTCAGGAACTCGCGATCCAGATCCAGTTCGTTCAGTGCTTCTTCCAGAGAGCCTGCAACCTGTGGGATCTCTTTCGCTTCTTCTGGCGGCAGGTCATACAGGTTTTTGTCCATGGCTTCGCCCGGATGGATCTTGTTCTTGATGCCATCAAGACCGGCCATCAGCAGGGCAGCAAAGCACAGGTACGGGTTAGCCGCCGGGTCCGGGAAACGTACTTCGATACGACGTGCTTTCGGAGAAGAAACCACCGGAATACGGATAGACGCAGAACGGTTACGCGCAGAGTAAGCCAGCATTACCGGTGCTTCGTAGCCCGGGACCAGACGCTTGTAAGAGTTGGTGGTCGGGTTTGCCAGGGCGTTAATCGCTTTCGCGTGTTTGATTACGCCGCCAATGTAGTACAGCGCCTGTTCAGACAGACCTGCGTATTTGTCGCCAGCAAACAGGTTAACGCCGTTTTTAGACAGCGACATGTGGCAGTGCATACCGGAACCGTTATCACCGAACATCGGTTTTGGCATAAAGGTCGCGGTCTTACCGAAACGGTGCGCCACGTTGTGCACGACATATTTGTAGATCTGAATTTCGTCAGCTTTTTTGGTCGTGGTATTGAAGCGGGTAGCCACTTCGTTCTGACCTGCGGTAGCGACTTCGTGGTGATGAGCTTCAACTACCAGACCCATCTGTTCCATCACCAGACACATTTCAGAACGAATATCCTGAGCTGAGTCTACCGGCGGAACCGGGAAGTAACCGCCTTTCACTGCCGGACGGTGACCTTTGTTACCACCTTCATATTGGGTGGAGGAGTTCCATGCACCTTCGATATCGTCGATAGCAACGTGGGAACCGGAGATAGACGATCCGAAACGGATGTCATCGAACAGGAAGAATTCAGGTTCTGGCCCGAACAGTACGGTGTCGGCAATGCCAGTAGAACGCAGGTAATCTTCAGCGCGCTTCGCAATAGAGCGCGGGTCACGGTCATAGCCTTGCAGGGTGCCAGGTTCAAGGATGTCGCAACGGATAATCAGGGTAGAATCGGCGAAGAACGGGTCAATCACTGCGGTGGATGCGTCTTGCTATCGACCCATGTCGTATTCGTTAATGCCTTTCCAGCCGCCAATCGAGGAGCCGTCAAACATTTTGCCTTCTTCGAAGAATTCGGCATTCACCTGATGAGCAGGGATAGTGACGTGCTGTTCTTTACCTTTGGTATCGGTGAAGCGCAAATCAACAAACTTCACTTCGTGCTCGTTCAGCATCGTCAGTACGTGTTCAGCGGACATACTTTAACTCTCCTGGATTGGTCATTGTCGTCGTGGTAACGAAATCTGCAATTAAATGGGCCGTGTCGCCGTAAAAAAGATAAAGCGAAATCTGTGCCAACTTTTAAATTGCCCCTAAAAGGCGTTATCATGCTTAACATCGTGCAAAAGGGCTGCACCATGATGTGAATGTTGCACTAATATAGTGCTTCAATGGGAACATTAAGCACCATATTGGTGCAATGACCTTTGGATAACCCTTTTTATGCTCCGTGAAAGCGATCACAAAGGGACTCTGCAATACTTGTTTGCGGAGGATGTTTGTGATCCTGTTTTGTAGTGCGATTAATCCGTGTACAATAACGCGCTATTTCTAATGCCTGAGGCAAAGTTGTGATCGAAAAATTGCGTAATATCGCCATCATCGCGCACGTAGACCATGGTAAAACCACCCTGGTAGACAAGCTGCTCCAACAATCCGGTACGTTCGACTCTCGTGCCGAAACCCAAGAGCGCGTGATGGACTCCAACGATTTGGAGAAAGAGCGTGGGATTACCATCCTCGCGAAAAACACCGCTATCAAATGGAATGATTACCGTATCAACATCGTTGATACCCCGGGGCACGCCGACTTCGGTGGTGAAGTTGAACGTGTAATGTCCATGGTAGACTCAGTGCTGCTGGTGGTTGACGCATTTGACGGCCCGATGCCGCAAACGCGCTTCGTAACCAAAAAAGCGTTTGCTTACGGCCTGAAGCCGATTGTTGTTATCAACAAAGTTGACCGCCCTGGCGCACGTCCTGACTGGGTTGTGGATCAGGTATTCGATCTGTTCGTTAACCTCGACGCGACCGACGAGCAGCTGGACTTCCCGATCGTTTACGCTTCTGCGCTGAACGGTATCGCGGGTCTGGACCACGAAGATATGGCGGAAGACATGACCCCGCTGTACCAGGCGATTGTTGACCACGTTCCTGCGCCGGACGTTGACCTTGACGGTCCGTTCCAGATGCAGATTTCTCAGCTCGATTACAACAGCTATGTTGGCGTTATCGGCATTGGCCGCATCAAGCGCGGTAAAGTGAAGCCGAACCAGCAGGTTACTATCATCGATAGCGAAGGCAAAACCCGCAACGCGAAAGTCGGTAAAGTGCTGGGCCACCTCGGTCTGGAACGTATCGAAACCGATCTGGCGGAAGCTGGCGATATCGTGGCGATCACGGGTCTTGGCGAACTGAACATTTCTGACACCGTTTGCGACACGCAAAACGTTGAAGCGCTGCCGGCACTCTCCGTTGATGAGCCGACCGTTTCTATGTTCTTCTGCGTTAACACCTCGCCGTTCTGCGGTAAAGAAGGTAAGTTCGTAACGTCTCGTCAGATCCTGGATCGTCTGAACAAAGAACTGGTACACAACGTTGCGCTGCGCGTAGAAGAAACCGAAGACGCCGATGCGTTCCGCGTTTCTGGTCGTGGCGAACTGCACCTGTCTGTTCTGATCGAAAACATGCGTCGTGAAGGTTTCGAACTGGCGGTATCCCGTCCGAAGGTTATCTTCCGTGAAATCGACGGTCGTAAACAAGAGCCGTATGAAAACGTGACGCTGGACGTTGAAGAACAGCATCAGGGTTCTGTAATGCAGGCGCTGGGCGAACGTAAAGGCGACCTGAAAAACATGAATCCAGACGGTAAAGGCCGCGTACGTCTCGACTACGTGATCCCAAGCCGTGGTCTGATTGGCTTCCGTTCTGAGTTCATGACCATGACTTCCGGTACTGGTCTGCTGTACTCCACCTTCAGCCACTACGACGACGTACGTCCGGGTGAAGTGGGTCAGCGTCAGAACGGCGTACTGATCTCTAACGGTCAGGGTAAAGCGGTTGCGTTCGCGCTGTTCGGTCTGCAGGATCGCGGTAAGCTGTTCCTCGGTCACGGTGCTGAAGTTTACGAAGGTCAGATTATCGGTATTCATAGCCGCTCTAACGACCTGACTGTAAACTGCCTGACCGGTAAGAAACTGACCAACATGCGTGCTTCCGGTACTGACGAAGCCGTTGTTCTGGTTCCGCCTATCCGCATGACTCTGGAACAAGCTCTGGAGTTCATCGATGATGACGAACTGGTAGAAGTGACTCCGACCTCTATTCGTATTCGTAAACGTCACCTGACGGAAAACGATCGTCGTCGCGCCAACCGCGCACCGAAAGACGATTAATTTCGTTTTTTAGTCATAAAAAACCTGCCAGCGATGGCAGGTTTTTTTTTGGCTTATGGAAAACAAAATCCGCTGAAATTCCCAGCGGATTTTCCGAAGTTTCAATTTCAGGATACTTCTTGCTCGGCAACCACCAGTTCAACATTCTCTTCACTTAACAACTGGCAGAAAGAATTGGGAGGCGGGGCATCAGTAAAAAAAGCCCTGACATTCCGTGCATTGCCAATTGAAACGGCAGCAGACGCGGCAAACTTCGTATGATCGGCCACTAACAATGTATTCCGCGCATGTTTAATCATCGTTCTCGCGACTAACGCTTCATTGACATCAAATTCCAGCAGGGTGCCGTCATGCTCAATGGCACCTATACTGGTGATTAAATAATCTGCGCGGAAGCCTTCAATAAAATCCACGGCTCCTGGGCCGATAATCCCACCGTTATGAGCGCGTAAAGTGCCTCCCGGCACCATCACTTCAATATCCTGATTCTTATAAAGAATCTGTGCCACACGCAGGCTATTAGTGATAATGCGTAAATCACGCCGGTTGAGTAATGCCCTGGCAACGGCTTCTACGGTTGTACCGATGGTGATAAAGACGGTACAGCGTTCGGGAAGGTAATCGGCGACTGCCTCAGCGATCGCCCGTTTCTCGGCGGTGAGCGAAAGTTCCCGTTGCTCAAAAGCGGTATTCATGACGCTGGAGACGCGCCCGGCCCCTCCATGATGACGGGTGATCAAGCCCTGCTCACTGAGTTTTCGGATATCCCGGCGCACGGTTTGCGTTGAAACATCCAGCAGTTGTGCCAGTTCTTCAATATTCATATAACCGCGTTCTGCGATTAGATGAACGAGTTGGTCATGGCGTGGATTACCTGTCACTTCGATGATACTCATGAATACTCCCTTGCCCCTCCTCGGTAGATGTTTACCATTTTACGCATAAAGTGACAAAAATGATTCGGTTTGCTCACGATTAGGAATGCCGGCCCGACCGCCAGGCTGGGTACATTTCATCGCGGCAACCGCACTGGCAAAACGAATAGCCTCTTTTGTTGGCATTTTTTCTGCCAACGCTACCGCGAGTGCGCCGTGAAAAACATCGCCTGCTCCAGTGGTATCAACCACATTGACAGAAAATGCCTCCTGTTGACACAAATGACCATCTTCAATCCACAACGATCCTTCAGAACCCAGCGTAACATACACTTTACCTGCTGTTTGTGTCGTTGCCTGGAACAAACCTTCTTCAGGTGACTGCAGGCCAGTCATGCGTTTCAGCCCTGGTGTTGAGAACACGGCGTGATCGGCAAGCGCGACAAGTGGAGAAATATCCTGCGGTGTCATATCGGCGTCTAAAAGCGTTGTCACACCCGCAAGGCGCGCTAGCGAGAATGCTTTTTCAGTACCGCTATGCCAGCGAACATCGGCCAGAATCAGATCATAACGAGAGAAATCGATCGCTTCTAACCATTCGGCATCAGTACCGAGATCAGGACTTGGATAATTAACGATAATCCGTTCGCCATGCTGATCAACGAGGATCGCTGATTGCGACGAACGGGCGTTAGGATATCGGCGGCAAAATGCGGTATTGACGCCCCAACCCTCAAGTTCTGCAAGTAAGGTATTTCCACAACTGTCATCGCCGACGCGACCGATGAAATCAACCTCCACGCCAAGCTTTGCGATTGCAACAGCGGCTGTTGCTGCCGGGCCGCCACCAATCTCAAGATAATGATTTGCCTGATATTTCCCGCCACCCTCCGGCAGAGTGGACAAAGAATAAATTCTGTCCTGAACTGTGATACCCACGCATGCAATTCTGGTCATATTTGTCTTGTCCTGTTTAATTTTGTCGTCTTTGGTCAATTTAAATGACACAAATGATCAAATTAGTGATGCGTGTCGTGTTTTTGAACATAAATTACAAATATGCTCAAAAACAGACGAAAACGAATTTTCAATTGTCATTATTTTGTCAATGTCAGACAGGAGAGTATTCATGGCAACCATTGCATTTCTCGGGCTGGGGCAGATGGGTAGCCCAATGGCTAACAATCTATTGCAAAAAGGGCATTCATTACAGGTATTTGATGTCAATACACAGGCCGTCGATGCGCTAGTTACGCAGGGGGCCACTGCGGCACAAACCCCAGCGGAAGCGGCAGCAAGCGCTGAATTTATCATCACTATGCTTCCCAATGGGGACATTGTTCGACAGGTGCTGTTGGGGGAAAAAGGCGTCTGTGAAACTGTTTCATCTGACGCGTTAGTGATTGATATGTCGACTATTCATCCCTTACAGACCGATGCATTAATACGGGAATTACAAGAAAAAGGCATCAATATGATGGACGCCCCCGTGGGCAGAACGTCAGTGAATGCGATTGATGGCACATTGCTGATTTTAGCGGGCGGCACTGATGAGCAGATTGCGCGTGCACGCCCGATTCTCATGTGCATGGGTAATGAGCTGGTCGAGGCTGGTGGCCCAGGAATGGGGATCCGCGTGAAGCTAATTAACAACTATATGAGCATTGCGCTTAATGCGCTGTCCTCCGAAGCCGCTGTGTTATGTGAGTCACTGGGATTAAATCTTGATGTCGCAATTAAGGTGATGAGTGGTACGGCAGCAGGGAAAGGACATTTTACGACCACCTGGCCTGGCAAAGTGCTGAAAGGCGATCTTTCTCCCGCCTTCATGGTGGACCTGGCATTGAAAGATCTGCGTATTGCAGTTGACGTCGCTCGGAAAACGGGGGCGCCGCTCAATATGGGGATTGCAGCAGAAAGTTATTACGCCGCAGCAAGTCAAGACGGCAAAGGGCGGCAGGACTGGAGCGCCCTGCTAAATCAGGTTCGCCAGCAGGCTGGTCTTTAATTTTATCTATTAACAGGAGTTTCTATGTCATCCCACTTCACCCCATTTACGCTGAAAGATATCTCCCGCCCAGGTGGTGGATTCGCCATGTTAGCTGTCGATCAGCGTGAGGCCATGCGCCTGATGTTTGCGGTAGCAGGGCAGCCAAAACCCATCGCCGACAGTGTACTCACCGATTTTAAAGTTGCCGCGACCCGAATCCTTTCTCCTTATGCTTCTGCCGTTCTGGCGGATAAACAATTTTGTCTTGAACAAATAGTCGAGCAGGGCGCTGTGGCTAATTCTTGCGGCCTGATTGTCGCTGCCGATCTTTTTATCCCAGGTAATGGCATCCCGGTTGATAGCGTTGAAATAGATATGTCCGTCGACCCGCATAAAGCCCGTGAAATGGGGGCTAAGGCAATGAAATTACTTGTACTCTGGCGTGAAGATGAACCCGCAGAGGAACGTCTGGCAATGGTTGATAAATTTGTTCGTCGCTGCCGTAGTGCCGGGCTGGTTAGCATTATTGAACCTGTGGTGCGTCCACCTCGTCGCGGTTGGGACTTTGATCGTGAAAGCGCCATTGTTGCCGCCGCCGCAGAGCTTGGTGGAACAGAGGCTGATCTTTACAAAGCCGAGATGCCATTAGGGGGCAAAGGCGATGAAAAAACCTTACTTGCCGCCTGTCAGCAACTTAACGATCAGATGAAGATGCCGTGGGTAATTCTTTCTTCTGGCGTTGATGCCGATATTTTTGGCCGTGCAGTAAGTATTGCCATGAAAGGTGGTGCGTCGGGCTTCCTGGCTGGGCGAGCGGTTTGGGCGTCGGTTGTTGGTGCACAAGATCCACAAACCATGCTGCGCGATGTCTCCGTTCCACGCTTGCAACGGCTGGCTGAAATTGTCGATGAAGGTATCGCGCAACGCTAATCCCCTATGGATATCGATTCTGGAGAATAACAATGGATAAAATTACCCAGGTTTTATTTTCAGATATTGGGAAAGTCACCACTCAATATGTTGAAGTACCACACCAGCAACTTAAACCGCACGAAGTACGGATTGCGCCCGTGTTCTACGGGATATGCGGTTCGGATCTGCATGTTCTGAAAGGCGGTCATCCGTTTGCCAAACCGCCTGTCGTCCCCGGTCATGAAATTGCAGCGCGCGTTACGGAAGTGGGCAGCGACGTTAAAAATGTACAGCCGGGCGATCATGTTGTGGTCGATCCCATCATGGCTTGCATGGAATGCCGAGCCTGCAAAGCAGGACGTTTTAATCTTTGTGAACCACCGCAGGTTGCTGGTTTTCGCGCACCGGGCTTTGCTCGCTCACAACACATTGTTCCTGCGCGTAATTGCCATGTCGCACCAGCCTCTTTACCGCTAAAAGTGTTGGCCTTTGCCGAACCGGCGGCTTGTGCTCGTCACTGCGTTAACCGAATGCCGAAAGCTTCTCTGGAAAGCGTACTGGTGATTGGTGCCGGAACGATAGGCTTATCCATCGTGCAGGCACTGCGCATTATGGGGGCAGGTAAGATTACCGTGATTGAACCTGACGCTGCCAAACGCGCGCTGGCGTTAAAACTGGGCGCAGCAGAAGTTTGGGCACCAGGTGAGCTGGCCGCAGATGTGCGATTTACGGGGGCGATTGATGTCGTTGCAGCGCAGGCCACGCTTAACGATGCATGTACCCGTGTATATGCCGGAGGCACCGTCGTGTGCATGGGCGTACCAAGTGGGCCGCGTGAAATACCATTACCGATGATGCAACGTTTCGAGCGTGACTTGCTCAACTCTGGCATGTACATCCCTGAAGATTTCGATGCTGTTATCGAATGGCTGGCGGGTGGGCGGGTTGGTCACACTGGACTGGGTTTGTTGATTGCGAATGGCTGGCGGATGGGCGGTTTGATACCAGTGAACTGGTTACCGATTTATTTGCCATTGAGGATGCAGCGGCGGCATTCGAACGCGCGCAGCAAAATGACTCCATAAAGGTCATGCTGCAATTTGCGCCGGAATGATTTTCTAAATCTCTGTCTGGCGCTGCGTCACGTCAGCGCCACCCTACAACAATTAAAAAGGACACTGCGATGAGTCAAATCACCAGTCCTGCAACTTATTCAATTAGTCGGCCACAGGACGTAATTGATATTGTTAATAAGAACTCTGCAATCAACACCAGTATCGGCGTTATTTTTATTGCTTTGGGCGGCATATTGATTGATGCCTACCAGGCGGCGATGGTGGGGTTTGGTAATAAATACATTGCCGCTCAATTCGGCATTTCGCCGGGTCTTGCTGCAACCGTCAATGCATCAGTATTAATCGCCGCGTTAATTGGCGGTTTATTAGCGAACCGAGTAATAAACCGCTTTGGGCAAAAGCGGGCATTTATTATTGGCATGGGGCTGTGCACCATCGGTGCTGCAGCGGTAGCTATTGCTCCCAGTATCTGGTGGGTGCTGGTGTGCCGCGTCATCATGGGCTTTGGTTTAGGCATCGACTTCCCTTTGGCAACCAATGCCGTGGCAGAGCTTCGTGGTTCAACGTCGAAGAAAACCGGCACGTCGGTCAACCTCTGGCAAATGGCCTGGTATGTTTCGACAACCGTTGTTTATTTGGTGCTTTTGCCGCTGCTTCTGTCGGGTATCGCTGAAGAACAATTGTGGCGTTACGGAATATTCATCGGAGCTATTTTTGCAGTCATCTTCATGATTTTGCGTTACTTCTTTATTGGTGAATCCGCAATGTGGGCCGCACGCGTCGGGCGTTACCAGGAAGCGTGCGACATTCTGGGAAAACGTTATGGTGTTCAGGCTCGCGTTGCGGCATCGGGTACAACAGAAGCGAAATTCTCGGAAAAAGCAGAAAATAAATACAGTGGTGGATATGGCATCTTATTTAATGATCGTTACCGCAAACGCACCATTCTTGGCTGTGTCGTGGCAACCATGCAGGCGTGGCAATATAACGCCGTAGGTGTTTATCTTCCTCTTACGTTGGCGGGAATAATAAGTGGCGGGCTTACTGGCGCGTTAACCGGTTCTGCCGTCGTGAATGCCCTTTGTGGGGTGACAGGCGGGATGATCGGCTCCGTTTTTTTTCAACGACCGGGGCGGCCAGAAA
>OBXH01001648.1_pt1 | contig 10271 bp, 16 predicted proteins | sample 1538101 | NCBI WGS metagenome assembly OBXH01 (sample SAMEA2580141, study PRJEB22360) | human gut metagenome | biome: human gut; feature: human-associated habitat; material: faeces | place: Denmark | collected 2008/2010 | reverse complement strand
TTACGCCTGTAATAAAAATAGTATATTCTGTATTTGTTGAAATGTCAATTTTGGAAAAATAGTTGACTGTAAATCTTACTTATGTAATAATTGAACTATTACATAAGTAAGATTTGAGGAGGTGGAAAGTTATGGGGAAAATGTTGCTGTTGTCATTTGAAAATAGTGAAGATGATGTTATTAGCGAGATATTAAGCATATTAGAAAATAAGCAAATGAAAATATGTGAAAATAAGAACATAAAAAAATGCTTAGAATTTCAGGGATTAACAATAAATGCTGAAAGACGGTTGGCGGTAAAAGGAAACAAAGAAATAGAATTTACTTTTACGGAATTTGAAATTCTTTTACTGTTAGCGCAAAATGCTGGAATGGTATTTAGCAAGGAGAAAATATATAATATTGTTTGGAAAGAGCCATATTTTGGTGATTATAATATTGTCATGAGCCATATCCGCAACCTGCGTGGAAAAATAGAAGATAATCCAAGTAAACCGATTTACATACAGACTGTATGGGGAGTAGGGTATCGCTTCAATAAAAATTTAAGCAGTGGTCTGTAAGTTATAGTCCAGATCACTGCTTATTTTTCTTTTTTAACACCCAAGAGATATTCACAAGATACATGAAAAAATTCTGCCAGAGCCACTACTTCATAATCCGGTACAAAGCGTGTCCCTTGTTCAATGCGTAATACAGTCAAATCACTAAATTCATATCCGGCAAGCTGGAGTTGTTCAGCTAATGCTTTTTGTGATATGTGCTTTTCGGTTCGTAATTCTTTTACACGTTGTCCAATAAGGTTTTTGGAATTTTTTTCTTTATTCCAGTAAATCTTCATTCAAATACCAACTTTCTAAAGATGAAGTGCTACATGATTGATTTTACGGAATAATGTTGATAATATACTTCTAAAGATGAAGTATAAGAAAATAAATTTATTTGATGTAATCTTGGGATTGATAATACTGACTGCAAAATGCAATACTTATATGGAAAGGTGGATACAAAATGAACGAAGTATTTGAAACAGTAGCAGAGGTATTGGAGGAACTTAGAAGCGAAGCAGAAGAACGAGAGTATTCTGTTCACACAAACGAATCGGAAAATGCAGATAAAGCATTGAAAAAGGCGAATCGGGAATATGAAACGGTGTTGGCTGAGCTTTCTGCAGAGCACAGAGAATTTTTCGAAAATTATATGGATATAGTGGATCACGCTCATTTTCAAGAAGAACAAAGAGCCTACTATCAGGGGATGGTAGATGTAATGCAGATATTTGACGGACTGGGGATTTTAAAGGAAAGAAACAAAGTGAAAGAAGTGCTTATGCATATCAAAAAATAGTTCAAACAGGGTGGATGGCTTACCGGGAAGCTGACCACCCTGTTTTTCTTCAGAATAATTCAGAAATAATCCAGAAAAAATCGAAATCTTTCTGCTATTCTGTCTCATGGGTTTTATATGTACGAAGATAGGCTTCCACAAGTGCAAGAATAGTGGTGATCTGATCGTCCGTACATTCTGAAAGATAAACCAGCAGCCTTTGGTAATCCAGATTATCGGTTGGAGCTGCCGGATAAAAAAACGGATCAGCAGAGATATGTAAAGCACGAATGAGTTGTCCGAGTTTTTCAAGACTTGGAACATTGCCATGATTTTCAATCTCTTTGATATATCTTGATGAGACACCGGATTTTTCGGATAACTCATCATAAGTCAGCTTTTGGTCTAATCTGGCTTTCTTCAGGCGAAAACCCATGTCTTTATCAATTTTCTTAGATTTAGCCATATCATGCACCTCCGTATATAGTGTATAGTTCACGATTTGAAAAAGAAATGAACTAATAAAGCACTAAAACAGAGGGATATAGCACACTTTATTGAAATAAGAAACTTTGGATATTGCATTAAAAAAACGCAATGTTCAAAGGTTTTTTCACATGCTTTTTTATCCTTTGAATGTGTTTGGGAGAGTTATGTATTCTGAACCGTTGAAAGGATATTTTTGTATTTGGAAAATACTGTACCATTTAGTGCGTGAAAGGGCAGGTAAATAGGTCGCATTTTAAGTAATGCGGCAGATGCTACAGTTGAAAGTGCATTATACGCACTCGTAGAGTGTGGAGAAAATTTAATATCAGATATGAACAGCGTCCTGTGGGTGTGTGCCTGCGAGGACGTTTTTTGTATACAGAAAAATTTCTATAAAAATTTTTCAATCCACCCGAACATCTCCCAGGTTTCATTTGGGAGATACACCGGAAGGGAAAAAAGGCAAAAGTCTTGGCATTCGGAACGGGAGGAGGTGAACTCGTATGGGGCAACCTTCTTCTAAGGATGAAATGACTATCCGGCACCAATTTGATCGGTTATGCCAGATGGCATTAAAAGGCGAAGCTGTAAATTCTTACAAACACATGGACTATCGTAGGAAACACGAAGTTACATTCTCTGAACTGTCGGAAAAGGAGTTGAGCAAATTATTTACTATGGATGAGTATGGATGCATATTCCGCAAAAACAGAGCACTCGCTCCGTATGAGCGGAGCGCTGTTCCGCTAGGAACGGATCATTGCCCTGTTGGTTAATAAAGTTACTTGCTTTCTACACGTCTATCGCGACCTGGAAAGTCTAATCGATATGCTTTAGAGGTCATGCGGCTGAGACATGCATCTGCATATGTGTTATCACCAAACAATTGGTACCAGTTCGCTACTGGCATCTGCGAGATGATGACTGTTGATTTTCGGCAATCTCTAGCTTCGATGATTTCAAAGAGATCACGGCACTTGTCGAGATTTAAGTCCATCAAGCCAAAATCATCTATAACAAGAAGATCATAACCGGCCATCTTGTTTGAATACTCATAGTAATTATCTTCACTATGCGCATGGGCGGATTCTTGAAGCAGATAATTCGCACGGATATATTTAACAGTTCTCATTTGATGTAGTGCTGTGACGCAAAGTGCACATGCAATATGCGTTTTGCCAGCTCCTGCTCCACCTGTAATCAAAAGATTGTTCGGTTCATCAATCCAATCACCTTTGGCCAGTAATTCAATAACATGTGTGTTTAACTGCCTCTCTGGATCATAAAGAGAACTATCAAGGTCAGCTGCCGGATATTTTAGTGTTGCTTGTTTTAAGAGCCGATTGAACTTCTTGTTTTCTCTCCCTGACCACTCATGGTTGATGATTTCAGAGAACCTTGTTTCAAAGCTCTCTAATCCCGAATTCGGATTCATAAGTTGGTTTTCAAAAGCTTCTGCCATGCCGGACATACGCATCTTATAGAGTTTGTCCATAAGAAGATTTTGATCCTTTGTAAGTTTGTCGTTATAATTGTATTCTTTCTGTCTATAGGCCATAATCATTCACCTTTACTTGTAGTAATCCTTTCCTCTGATGTTTTCATGAGATGGAAGTGATTCCGGTGATGATTCTGGATGCTCATCGCACTCCATCTTTTTAAGCACCTGCCTGTACGTCGAGTAGCGACAGGAGTTCATTTCAATGCATTTACGAGCGGCTTCTTCTGCAATGCCTTTAGGGATTGCTTTTACTCGATGTAGTATCCCGGCACATGCATTGAATGCCTGCTCTTCGTGTTTAGAAGATTTTAGGATTCGATCAATCAATTCCGACATGGAAGGACCGAACACAGACGCCCAGCGCCTGTAATAGTTTCCATCTTTCGAATTGATTTCCTGATAATAAAGGTGTTCCGGAGGCATATGCTCATCCGTAGTTATGTACAACGGAAAATCCTTATAAGATCTTCTGTGCGTGCAGATCAGACGGTTGTACTGATCACAGATACGAATCTCAGAAGGTGTAGCCTTAAGGATTGCTGGTTTTCCGCAGTAAGTATACAATACAGAGTAGTAGTGGCCGTCATAATCGATGTGATAATTATTAGGCACCTTCAGTACTGCTTTGTAATCACAAGTTGTGTGGATTGTCAACACTTTTTCAGACAAATTTTTTTAGGTTATTTTTCCGATATTGTACAGGCGTTTGATACCCTAAGGACGAATGTATGCGGTGATGATTATACCAGTTTACATAATCCCATAGTTTTATCTTCAGTTCTTCCTGCGTATGGAATGTTTCATTCCATACAAATTCTGTTTTTATAATCTTGAACGTAGCTTCTGCCACTGCATTGTCATAAGGACATCCCTTATGGCTCAGGGAGCGTTCCATATGGAACGTTTCTAACAGTTCTTCAATTGTCTCGTTTTTAAATTCATTTCCACGGTCTGTGTGGAAAATATGGATTTCCGACAGATTTCCGTCTACTTTCATAAATGCCTGTTTTACAAGTTCTGCTGTTTTATGTTCTCCTGCACTGTATCCAATAATCTCCCTGTTAAAAAGATCAATCAGTACACAAATATAATTCCAGCGGTTTCCTACCCTTACGTAGGTCAAATCACTTACCACTACATTGCGGTATGGCTGGTTTTGAAATTGTCGGTTCAACACATTCTCTACTTTTGATTCATTACATCTGTCTTTTTTCGATTTAAACTGTGCTGTAGTATAGCTTGATACCAGACCTTCCTGTTTCATAATCCGTCCAATCCTGCGTCTTGATACCTGTTTCCCGCAATCAGCCAGTTCTTTCTTGATCTTTCGTGTACCATAATGGTTCCGGCTTTTTCTAAAAATTTCCTGAATGTCTGCAGTGAGTTCTGATTCATCTTTTTTTGCTGCTGCTTCATAATAATAGGTGCTTCTGTTTACCTGTAGGACGCGGCACATTGCTGATACAGAGTATTTGTGGGCATTTGCTTTAATCACATTTACTTTCGTCCTAAGATCAGCGCCGCTTGTTTTAAAATATCATTTTCCATTCTTAACTGCTGGTTTTCTTTCCGAAGCCGGATCAGTTCTTCCTGCTCCGGAGTCCGGTTATCTTTTTCATGGAAAGAACCGGAATTGGATGCCTGCTTTACCCACTTGTCAAACAGGGAAGTAGCAATGTCATATTCACGGCAGATATCACATCTGCGTTTGCCGGAACGATATAGTTCCACCAGTTGCTGTTTAAATTCATCTGTATATTTGCGAGGTTTTCGTCGTTGTTTTTGTTCGGTCATAAAGAGTGCTCCTTCGTGTATTTATTATAGATTATATGACCTTAAAAAATCTGTCCAGTTAATTGTAACCTATCCACACAGGGCCTGCAAAACGGAGTGAACACCCATATTGGGTGATCTGTTTTGCAGGCTCTTTTTTTGTTCCTCCGTTTTGCGGCTCTTCCGTGGTGATTGGAAGAGGCGTTGTACAGAAAAATTCATATTCAACTCTTTTAGCCAAATTTACCTCGGAAAAGTTTTTCCGGAGTTCCGGATTAGGGCAAATCGTGCCCCACGACCAAGTAGGAGGTAAATAGTATGAGAAAACAGTTTATTTTCGATTTACAGAAAGAGACAGCTACAGCATATCTTACAAGGATGTCTCCAATCTTAGGCGCTATGAGAAATGATAGCGTTTCAGTTGCAAATCCGCATTTGATTTCATCCATAAGTTTAGAAGAAAAGGTAGAAATCGAGAACGAAGCATGCAAAGCTTTTGAAAAAACCATTAGTACTGAGACAAAGCGAGTTGTTAAGATGACTCTAGGCAAGTTGGATGACTATGAGGATGATTATAAGAACGAGCTTCGACTTGCAATTCTCAAGGACATCCATAAGTTCAATAACCCGGCTTATTTACAGGGGAGTCAGACATTCTCGATAGATGCCTTTGTAAGAGCGCGTGTGCCTGGAGTAACTAAGAAAGTCATCGGGATGAAGCGTGGTCGCAAAGAATATGAAATGAAGCGTGAAAGCCATGTAAAAAAGGTTATGGCAGCTCTTCTTACGACAAAGGGAATCGCTGTTATAACAGTGGATGTGATTTGGGAAAACCAGAATTTAGCAAATGATTCAATGTCGCTTACAAAAGACCAGATACGGGATGTTATGGCAACAATGGAAGATGTATCATACCCCGAAGACTTAACAGATTATGAAGCGGATTACAAAGAATCCGAATTCGGTTCGGTTGAGCAGCAGGGGATAATTGCTGCCTTTATGAAGGATTTGTCTGTTTATCCTGAGTATGAGATGTATATTTACTGGAGTCGCTTCGTCTTAGGTTGGATGAAACAACCAACAAAGAGATAGCTTGTGATAGAAGGTTAATTGATTTGTGTAAGGCAGCACCGGAAGCAAGGGATAAGGTGATTTATGAAAGAATTGTCATCGAAAGACCGAAAGGTGGTATCGCACCTAATTCGGAATTCTATGAATATGTTTCCACTACTTATATAGAAACAACATATAGAAGAATCGACAGGAATGTAAAAGCTGCCTTTATAAAGAAGAATCTCGAAGAGACGGACATGTTGGCGATTCTTAATCATTTAATTAATTTGTAATTGGTACATGAAGCCTCGACTTAAACGGTCGGGGCTTTATGACGCCAAAACGACATCACAATAATAAAAAACTGACGTCAGATTGACGATTGGTTCCTATTTCAAGAATTGTAAACACACTGTGGATACCGTCAAAAGCATTGATTTTATTGGCTTTAAGACCACTCGCTACAAATGTTTGTCGTGCAGATGAATATCGTAAAAAGGATGCGAAAGAGAAAGAAGCAATGACGTTAGAAGAACAGCAGATCATGTTTAAGTTCATGGAAGAAAGTATTTACTCTGTATATATTCCCATGATAAAATTCATGATAGGTACAGCCTGTCGGTGTTAAGAAATGACGGGATTAACTTGGAATGATATAGATATGAGAAAACGAACGGTGTCTATCAATCATCAGCTAATTTATAAGGCAATGGGAAGGGAATCAAAATATATTCTCCATGAACCAAAGACAAAAAAGGGAAAGCGTGTCATACCTATGACCAACGATGTATATGACGCACTGCATGAGCAGAAAAAATTACAGCTTGCACTTGGAATATTTTGCAATGATGAAGTATGAGGATTAAAAGGATTTGTATTTACAAATCGGAATGCAAATCCGATTATGTCCGGAAATGTCAATGATATATTAAAACGTCTTGTGAATAAATACAATAAGATTGAAAGCAGGAGAGCCGAAGAAGAAAAGCGCGAGCCTAAGTTATTGCCCCATATTTCTGCACATACGCTACGTCATACCGGATGCACAAGGATGGCAGAGTGTGGTATAGACATTAAGACACTGCAATATATTATGGGACATGAAAGCATTGCGACAACGATGGACATTTACAATCATGTAGATACAACGAGGGTAGCAGTTGAATTACAGAAGATGGATAAAATCAAGATTGGTTAAATGAAAGGCTTTTTGGGTTTTACGACATATTTACGACAAAAAGAAAAATCGTGATGAAATCAGACGGATAGAAACAGTATTTAAACCATGAAAAAGTCCATATTTTCAGCTTTATTGCACTATGACGAATAAAGACAAAAAATAAAATTTTGTTGAAAAGAGCATTGAAAAGAAACAATAAAGAGATTAGAATAATAAAGATTAGAAAAATGGGTATATTATTTTAGGAGGAAACGATAAATGGCAAAAGAGATTAATACAATCGGTGTGCTGACAAGTGGTGGCGATGCGCCGGGAATGAACGCAGCCATTCGTGCAGTTGTAAGGGAAGCAATTGCAAAGGGAAAAAAGGTAAAAGGAATTAAGCGAGGTTACGCAGGACTTCTTCAGGAAGAGATCATTGATATGGAAGCAAAAGATGTTTCCGATATCATCCAGCGCGGTGGTACGATCTTACAGACAGCACGCTGTATGGAGTTTACAACAGCAGAAGGACAGCAGCGTGGTGCTGAGATCTGTAAGAAACATGGCATCGACGGAATCATTGTTATCGGTGGTGACGGTTCTTTCAAGGGAGCTCAGAAGCTTGCGGGACTTGGAATCAATACCATTGGTCTTCCGGGAACCATCGACCTTGATATTGCATGTACCGAGTACACGATTGGATTTGATACAGCAGTAAATACAGCAATGGAAGCAATCGACAAAGTTCGTGATACATCAACCTCCCATGAGCGTTGCAGTATCATCGAGGTTATGGGACGTGGCGCTGGTTATATCGCATTATGGTGCGGTATTGCAAACGGTGCTGAGGATATTTTACTTCCGGAAAAATATGACTATGACGAGCAGAAATTAGTCAACCACATCATCGAGAACCGTAAACGCGGTAAACAGCATCATATCATCGTAAATGCTGAGGGAATCGGACATTCTTCCAGTATGGCAAAGAGAATCGAAGCTGCAACCGGTATCGAGACACGTGCAACTATCTTAGGTCACATGCAGCGTGGTGGAAGCCCGACATGTAAAGACCGTGTATATGCGTCTACCATGGGTGCCTTAGCAGTAGACTTACTCTGCGAAGGAAAGACAAACCGTGTAGTTGGATACCGTCATGGTGATTTCGTTGATTATGATATCGACGAGGCACTTGCAATGAAAAAAGAGATTCCGGAATATCAGTACGAGATCAGCAAGAACCTTTCTCTGTAATCTGATTTTATATAGAATCATATATTTTTGCATTTTAGAGAGAAATCCGTTATACTTAGCGACAGGTATAACGGATTTTTTAGTGAGGGAAATTATGATTACAAGTACATCAAACCAGCAGATGAAAAATTTGACACTGCTCATGAAAAAAGCAAAAGCCAGAAATGAACAGGGTGTTTTTGTGGCAGAGGGAAGAAAAATGTTTTTAGAGGCCCCGGTGGAATGGGTGAAACAGGTTTATGTTTCCGAGAGTTTTTATGAAACATGTACGCAGGGCAATATGCAGGATTGCATGAAATCCTGCACACCAAAACATGGGGAAGAAAAACTGAACAGAAAAGTACTGGAACGTTTGAATGAAACCGGCTATGAGATCGTCTCTGACAATGTGTTTAAAAGTGTTTCCGACACACAGACACCGCAGGGAATCCTCTGTGTGATAAAGAAACCGGAGTATGCATTAGAGGAACTGATCAAAGGGGAACAGACGCATCTTCTGATCTTAGAGAGCATCCAGGATCCGGGAAATCTCGGCACGATGGTGCGCACCGGTGAGGGGGCAGGCATCACGGGTGTGATCATGAACCAGACGACCGTGGATCTGTTTAATCCGAAAACAATCCGTTCCACGATGGGAAGCATTTATCGTGTTCCTTTTTTCGTCACGAAAGATCTTCCTGGGACGATTTCATCACTCAAAGAGCAGCAGGTCAATGTCTATGCGGCGCACCTTAAGGGTATGCTTTCCTATGATGAGCCGGACTATAAGAAAAAGACGGCGTTTCTCATCGGAAATGAGGGAAACGGATTGTCGGATGAGATCGCAGATTTAGCAGATACTTATATTAAGATTCCAATGCAGGGACAGGTGGAGTCGTTGAATGCGGCGATCTCTGCATCACTTCTGATGTATGAGACGGGACGGCAGAGAAGACATTGATCAACAATAAAAATGGAGAGATAACAATTCATGAGAATCTGGTTTAAAATGATGAAGGGTACCCACCTGATCAAGGATATGACAGTGACAGACGAGTCAGATGATACGAGAACGCACAAAATTTTCAAGGCGTTAGATGAGGTATGTTATGCATTTGACCTTGGAAAACCGATCTGGTTAGATGCGAATGTGGAAGAGTTTAAGAGGCATGCAAAGACACGTTTTACGCAGGATTGTTTTATTGAGCATGTGGATTTTGATTTTCTGGAGATGCATGTGATCGAGGAGGATTAAAGGGAGAACATCCCAATATGGAGGACATGTTGTATGGCGCTGGAAAATAAGCTTGGAATTAAAAGTTCCGCGGAACTCGCGCGTGAAGAGGAACGTATCAGTAAAAAGAAGGCAGTAGAACTGTTTGAAAATGGTATGCTCGAGAACCTTGAGGCGGGAAAGTTTCAAACGTTATGTGAGATTCATAAATATTTATTTGATGATATCTATGACTTTGCAGGAAAAATCCGAACCGTAAATATATCAAAAGGCAATTTCAGATTTGCACCGCTTATGTATCTTGAAACAGCAATTAAAAATGTAGACAAAATGCCACAGAACACATTTGATGAGATTGTTGAAAAATATGTGGAAATGAACATTGTGCATCCGTTCCGTGAAGGAAATGGAAGAAGCATGCGCATCTGGCTGGATATGATGTTAAAAAAACAGATCGGACTGCGTTCCATCGCCATCAGATAGTCTTCTTTTTCTATCTTACT
>OBXH01001645.1_pt1 | contig 10279 bp, 8 predicted proteins | sample 1538101 | NCBI WGS metagenome assembly OBXH01 (sample SAMEA2580141, study PRJEB22360) | human gut metagenome | biome: human gut; feature: human-associated habitat; material: faeces | place: Denmark | collected 2008/2010 | reverse complement strand
GCATCGCAAGCTTACGATAAGACAGCATACAAAAACCTCCTTTGAATGGTGAAAATAAATGGTGAAAACAGAGAGCGTCTGACTGACCTGAATGTACCACATCTGCGGGGAAAAATCAAGAAAACCTGCGCGAATCGCCCTGTTTCCTGCGTGAATGGAGAAAACCCGTCAGATTTTGGCTCTGACAAAGAGACAGTTTATCACTGTGCGGAGAGGGCAAGGACGCCGACAAAGAGCTTTTCTGAGCTTTTTGTTCAAAAAACCGCCTAAAAATACATTTTATTGGACTTTTATTTTGCTATACTCCTGTCAGAACAAAAAGACACAGGAGGGAAGAGGAATGAAAGACGTAGAGCTGCGATATGTGGGCGGTCATGTGGAGGTGTACACGGAGGCGGGGGCGTTCCTGTTCTCGGCGGACACCCTGCGGGAGGCGATGGAAGAGCTGGACGCCGCCTGACGCATTCCCGGGAATACCGGGCGGCGGGTTAGAAAACACTAATGTAAAATCAAAGTAAAATCAAAGAAAAGAACCGTGCAAAAGAGGGCGGGAATTTTAAAATTCCAGTCAAAAAGGTGATTTTCCTGTAAAATAATGCTTGTTGAGCCGGGGGGTTCGATGATATAATAAAAAGGACGGCGTTTTGCATACGGAGAGCTGGGCGAAGCCGTCTTGTGCAATGGAGCAATAGGAAGATTTTAGGAGCATTGTTTTATGGACATTACACACATCACCTCTCTGCTGGGCGGTATTGCGCTGTTCCTGTATGGTATGTCGATCATGGGCGCCGGCCTTGAGAAGCTGGCCGGCGGCAAGATGCAGGGCGTATTACAGAAGCTGACCTCCTCCACCATCAAGGGCGTTATTTTCGGTACGCTCATCACCGGCGTGATCCAGTCGTCCGCCGGTACGGTCGTCATCTGTGTCGGCCTTGTCAACTCCGGCATCATGACCCTTACGCAGTCGGTAGGCGTTATCATGGGTGCAAACATTGGTACGACGGTCACGGGCCAGCTCATCCGCATGGCGGATATTTCGGGCGACAGCCTCATCCTGACCCTCATCCAGCCCAAGACGTTTGCGCCGGTGGTGGCGTTTATCGGCTGCATTTTTTATGTCTTTATCCGCAGCGCGAAAAAGAAGAACATCGGCCAGATCATGCTGGGCTTCGGCATCCTGTTTACTGGCATGAGCCTGATGGACACCGGCGTGTCCCCTCTGCGGGAGAGCGCCATGTTTCAGGAGCTGTTCGTCACCATGACCAACCCCATCCTCGGCGTTCTCGTGGGTGTGGTGGTCACGGTCATCATCCAGTCGTCCTCGGCGTCGGTGGGTATCCTGCAGGCTCTGTCCAGCACCGGCCTCGTCACCTTCAGTTCGGCCATCCCCATCGTGCTGGGTGCCCACATCGGCACCGCGTTCACCCCGCTGCTGACCATCGGCGGCTCCTCCAAGGACGGCAAGCGCGCCGCCCTCATCCACCTGTATTTCAACATCATCGGCAGCGTCATCCTGCTGGCGCTGGTCTATGCGCTCCAGTTCACCATCGGCATCCCCATGTGGGGCGACGTGATGAACAAGAGCAGCATCGCAAACATCCACACCATGACCAGCGTCATTGCGATGCTGTTCTTCCTGCCCTGCAGCGGTGTGCTGTCCAAGCTGGCCATGATGACCGTGCCCAGCAGCGCCGAGGAGGCGCAGGAGATGAGTATGCCTGTGCTGGATGAGCGTCTGTTCAAGAGCCCGGCCGTGGCTTTGCAGCAGGCCAAGAATGCCGTCGTCAAGATGTCCCGCCGTGCGGCCCGCAACGTCAGCCTTTCCACCCCGCTGCTGCTCAAGATGGACGAGGACGTGGTGAGCGCCATTGATGTCCGCGAGAACCTCATCGACCGGATGGAGGTCGAGATCTCCAACTACCTCATCAAGCTGGCCGATCAGGAGCTGGGCGACGCGGAGAGCCACGAGGTGACAGAGCTGCTCAACTTCGTCACCGAGTGTGAGCGCATCGGCGACTACGCCGTGAACATCAAGGAAAAGGCACAGGAACTGGCCGATAAGGAAGTTACCTTCAGCGAGATGGCCCAGCAGGAGCTGAAGCTTCTGGACAAGGCGCTGGAAAAGATCCTGACCCTTACGGCGGATGCATTCGAGGCGGACGATGGCCGGATGGCCAGTCAGGTGGAGCCGCTGGAGCAGGTCATCGACATCCTTGTGGAGAAGCTCCGCGCCCAGCACATCAAGCGCCTGAAAGACGGCATCTGCTCCATCGATACCGGTGTCGTCTTCCTCGATGTGCTGAACAACGCCGAGCGCATCTCCGACCACTGCTCCAACATTGCCGCCCGTCTGGTGGGCATGGAGGCAGGCGAGGACTACGACTCCCACACCCTCAAGAATATGATGCACCACAACCCCACCAAGGAATATATGCTCAACTACGAGCAGTGCCGCAAGGATTATCTCATCCCGCTGGAACAGCTCGAAGCCTGATGAAAGACGCAAAAAGCCTGACCGTCCGCAAGCGGTCAGGCTTTTTGCTTATCCGCCGAGGTCCTCCAGCTGCGCCCGCAGGGCGGTCTCCCCGGAGACATAGAAGCCCTGCTTGAGCCGGATGGCGTCGGCCTCGGGCAGAAGGTTGACGTAGATGCCGGTGCGCAGGAGGCGCTTGTCGGGCAGGCCGTTCTCCGCGCAGGTGTAGACCACCACCCGTCCGCCCTCGTCGCAGAGGTAAAAATCCGTGCTGCCCTGCCCGGCGCGGCCCTGTGCGGCCAGCCCCGGCTCGGAGGCGGGCGTTTCTGTGCCGGAGTCGGCAGGGAAGGGGAGCTTGGGCAGGGCCATCCAGAACAGGCTGAACACGATGGTGAAGATGCAGACGGCATAAAAAACGCAGAGCCAGACCTTGCGCATGGCAGTGGACTCCTTTCGGGGCAGAATGATGTTTCAGACGGTAGTATGTGCAAAAAATAACAGCCTCAGACAGAGGTGCAGAATTTTCACACCCGGGTGCTGTACTTTGGCGGGGCAGATGTGCTATACTAATATCGTATCCGGTCGATTTGCCCCTTGCAGAAGAGGATGGCGAGGATTATAATGTATTATTATGGCTGCGGGCGGACTCGTCCGCAGCAGGATGAACAGCGAACAGCACCCTTCGGCGGTGCTTTGATGCGAAAATTGCGATAGGAGGGGATCCTTATCTCAAACAACGAAAGACGAAAGATCCGCAGCGACGGTGCTCTCCGGGAGAGACGCCCCGCCGAGGAGACGCCCCGCCGCAGCCGTGCGCCGCGGGAGCCGGAGGAAAAGAGCGGCCACCCCGTCCTGCGGTTTCTGGGCCGCACCCTCGTCACCCTCGTCTGTCTGGGCATCATGGCAGGCAGTCTGGCGGCGGTGGGCGCAGTCTACTATGTGGTGCAGGCCACGGCCAGCGACGGCGACCTGCTGGACCTCGACAACATCGAGCTGAGCCAGTCGAGCCTTGTGGTGGCCACCGACCCGGACACCGGTGCACAGGTGGAGTACGCCACCCTGCGCTCCTCTAACAGCCACCGCGTCTGGGCCGACCTCGAGCAGATCCCGACCAACCTACAGTATGCATTCATCTGCACCGAGGATAAGGATTTCTACACCGAGCCGGGCGTCAACTTCAAGCGCACCATCGGCGCGATGATCAACGAGTACCTGCTGCCCATCTACAGCTCCAAGCAGGGCGCCTCCACGCTGGAGCAGCAGCTCATCAAGAACCTGACCAGCGACAAGAGCGCCAGCGGCATCGAGGGCGCACTGCGCAAGCTGCGCGAGATCTACCGCGCCCTCATCCTGAGCCGCAGCTATTCCAAGGAGACCATTCTGGAAGCGTATCTCAACACCATCAGCTTCACGGGCACCATTCAGGGCGTCCAGACGGCGGCCAACGAGTACTTCAACAAGGATGTCAGCCAGCTGACCCTCTGGGAGTGCGCGTCCATCGCTTCCATCACCAAGAATCCGACCAACTACAACCCCTACACCAACCCCGAAAACCTCATCCACCGCCGCAACTTCCTGCTCTACAATATGTGGCAGCAGGGCGTCATCTCGGAAGATGATTACCGCAACGCAGCGGCGCAGCCGCTGGTGCTGGCGGAGGAGGATGGCAGCAAGAAGAGCAGCTCCACCACTTCCTACTTCACCGACGCCCTCTTCAACGAGGTGGTGAAGGACATCATGGCCAAGGAGGGCGTGGACGAATCCACCGCCCAGAGTATGCTCTACACCGGCGGCTACACCATCGAGGCCACCGTGAACCCCAAGCTCCAGACCGCGATGGAGAATCTGATGCTCAACACCGACGACGCCTACTTCCCGGCCGGCTGGCATGAGGAAGAAGTGACCAGCATCTCGGACGACGATGTGCAGGTGTACAACGAGGACGGCACCCCCAAGACCCGCACCGGCGAGGACGGCACGGTCTACTACTACCGCAACGTCCGCACACAGGCCGCGATGGTCACGCTGGACTACGACGGCAATGTGCTGGCCATGGTGGGCGGTCTGGGCGAAAAGACCAAGAGCCTCTCCCTGAACCGTGCCTACGGCGTCACCCGGCAGACCGGCTCCACCATCAAGCCCATCGGTGCGTATGCGCTGGGCATCGAGTATGGTCTGGTCAACTGGTCTACCATGCTCAACAACTCGCCCCTCTACCTCAAGCAGGATATGGTCATCCGCGACGAGGACTACTGCCGGAAGAACGGCCTGATGGGCCTGACCGACAAGCAGTTGAAAGCCTATCCCAACGCATGGCGCAGCTGGCCCCGCAACTACGGCGGCAACTACGGCGACAACTCCGACCTGCCGCTCTGGAACGGCCTTGCCCGCTCGCTGAACACCATCGCCATCCGGGTGGGCGACCTCGTGGGCGCAAGCAACATCTTCAACTTCGTCTACAATACCTTGCAGCTCAATACGCTGGACCCGGTCAACGACGTGGGCCTTGCGCAGATGGTCATGGGCAGCCAGACCCACGGCGTCACCCCGATGGCGCTGGCGGCGGCGTTCCAGATCTTCTATGACGGCGAGTACACCACGCCCCATCTCTACACCCGCGTCCTCGACCGCGACGGCAACATCTATATGGAGAGCAACGACACCAGCTATCAGGCCCTGACCCCCCAGACGGCTTATGTCATGAACCGCCTGCTCAAGAACGTCCTGTTCTCCAGCGTCGGCACGGCCAGCGGCCGCTACCCCAACTCCAACGGTATGGAGGCCTTCGGTAAGACCGGTACGGCCAGCGACGAGAAGGACCTGTGGTTCGTGGGCGGCACGCCCTACTACGTCACCGCCGTGTGGTGGGGCTATGATGCGCCCTACGACATGACCAAGACCCTCGGCAAGCAGCAGGCTAAGACCCGCACCTGTGTCATGGCATGGAAGGCCCTGATGGAGCAGGTGCAGGCAGACCTGCCCTATAAGGCATTCCCGGCGGCAGACGGCGTCGTGGAGCGCAGCTACTGCACCCAGAGCGGACTGCTGGCCAGCGGCTCCTGCCCCAGCACCGCAGTGGGCTACTACCGCGCCGACGACCTGCCCGATGTCTGCAACTACTCCCACGGTCAGGCCGCTGTGTCCAGCGCCCCCCTCACGTCGGAGCCGGATACCACCAACCTCGACACCGACTGAGCAAAAAACTCATACTTTTGCGGCACCGGATAGCAATTCCGGTGCGCTGAGAGGGCACTTCACGGCACAAAACTGGATAATCTGACAAAATAGCATCCGACCCCTTGCAATGCGGGGAGTCGGATGCTATTATATTTTCTGCAAGAACACTTGTGTTTGTGAGGTGAACAAGTTGGAACGCCGTTTTTATCTGGTGGACGCGCAGGTGCTGCCGGAAGTCTTTCTCAAAGTCGTCCGCGCCAAGGAGCTTCTGGCCAGCGGGGAGGCGCGCAGCATCTCGGCTGCGACCCGCAGCGTGGACCTGTCGCGCAGCGCATTTTATAAATATAAGGACTGCATCTTCGACTCGGAGAATGGCCGCGAGGTCATCACCGTTATGGCGACCCTGCGGGACGAGACGGGCGCGCTGCAGAGCCTTCTGGCCGGCATCAGCGCCGCCGGTGCCAGCATCGTGACCATCAACCAGTCTACCCCGGAGAACGGTGCAGCGCTGGTGGCTGTCACCATCCGCACCGACACCATGCAGATGACCCCTGAGGAGCTGACCGAAAAGCTTTCGCGTCAGCGGATGGTCGTGGGCGTACACTGCGGATACAATCTGTGAGAGTATATTGATAGAAAACAGGAACGAGGGCTGTATCATGGCAAAAATCGCGATCTTGGGCTTTGGCACGGTGGGCAGCGGCGTGTACGAGGTGCTCTGCCGCAACGCCGCAGGCGTCTCCCGCCGCGCAGGCGAGCCGGTGGAGGTCAAGTACATCCTTGACCCCAAGGATTTCTCAGCTCATCCGGCTGCACAGCTGTTTATTAAGAACTTCGATACCATTCTGGAAGACCCGGAGGTAAAGGTCGTCGTCGAGACCATCGGCGGCACCCGCTTCGCCTACCCCTACGTCAAGGCCTGCCTCGAGAGCGGCCGGAGCGTCTGCACCTCCAACAAGGAGATGGTGGCCACCTACGGCGCAGAGCTGCTGGCTCTGGCCAAGGCCCACGGCTGCGCCTTCCTCTTCGAGGCCTCTGTGGGCGGCGGCACCCCCATCATCACCCCGATGCATCAGTGCCTCGCGGCCAATGTCATCACTGAGGTGGAGGGCATCGTCAACGGCACCACCAACTTCATGCTCACCAAGATGGTGCGGGAGAATCTGGGCTTCGACGAGGCGCTGAAGATCGCGCAGGAGCTGGGTTACGCCGAGACGAAGGACCCCGGCGATGATGTGGACGGCCGCGACGCCTGCCGCAAGATCGCCATCCTGTCCTCGCTGGTCTGCGGCCATCAGATCTACCCCCAGAACATCCCCACCCGCGGCATCCGGGACATCACGGCGGGCGATGTGGCGGCAGCGGAAAAGCTGGGCTGCGTCATCAAGCTCATCGCATGGATGAAGCGGGGCGAGGACGGCAGCGTGGCTGCGGGCGTCGAGCCCTGCCTTGTGCCGAAGGTGAACCAGCTGGCCGGCGTGGACGACGTCTTCAACGCCGTCCTCGTGAAGGGCGATATGCTGGGCGACGTGGTCTTTTACGGCAAGGGCGCAGGCAAGCTTCCCACTGCCAGCGCCGTGGTGGCCGACGTGGTGGACGCCCTCAAGAACGGCTCCAAGGTCCACGACAGCCTGTTCTGGCAGCCCGCCGAGCCGGTGGAAGGGATGCTCACCGACCCCGTGCCTGCCGCATACTATGTGCGTGTGGAGGGCATCGCCCCGGCCGTGGCCGAGGCCATCTATGGCAAGGGCCATGTGGTGGATGAGCACTTCGACGGCTGTGCCTACTTCGTGGACAGCGCCGACGGCAAGGCTCTGGCCGAAGCGGCCCGGAAGGTGGAGGCCGTGGGCGGCAGCGTGAAGCTGGTGCTCCGCCGTCTGCCTGAGGAAGTCTGAGCGGAAGAGGAGAGGGAACTGCTATGAAGATCAAAGTTTCCGTCCCGGCGACCAGCGCCAACATCGGCTCCGGCTTCGATGCACTGGGCCTCGCGGTGACGCTGTACAACACGGTGACATTTGAAGAGAGCGACCATCTGGACATCTCGGCGGCGGACGGCACCCGTATCCCCCGGGGCGAGAGCAATCTGGTCTATCGCTCGGCCAAGGGCCTGTTCGACAAGGTGGGCAAGACCATGCCGCCCCTCAAGCTCGTCCAGACCAACGCCATCCCCATGGCCCGGGGCCTCGGCTCGTCCTCGGCCTGCATCATCGCGGGCCTGCTGGGCGCGAACCGGATGCTGGGCGATGTGCTCAACACGCAGGAGCTGCTGACGCTGGCCACCTCCATCGAGGGCCACCCCGATAACGTGGCACCGGCCCTTCTGGGCGGCCTGACCAGCAGCGTCTTTGAGGACGGCGTGGTCTACTCCGTCAAGCGGGACGTGGACGAGAGCCTCTGCTTCGCGGCCATCGTGCCCGACTACAAGCTGCTGACCGAGGCCGCCCGTGCGGCCCTGCCGAAAGAGGTCACTCACAAGGATGCGGTGTATAACCTGTCCCGTGCAGCCCTCATCCCGGCGGCGTTCTGTGAGGGACGCCACGACCTGCTGGCCATCGCCACCGAAGATAAGCTCCACCAGCCCTACCGGATGCCCCTGATGCCCGGCTCGAAGGAGGTCTTCGACATGGCGCGGCTCTGCGGCGCAAAGGCGGTATACGTCTCGGGCGCGGGCAGCACCGTGATGGCGGTGGCGGAGAAGGCCAGCGCCGAAAAATTCTACTCCAAGCTGGAAAAAGGCCTCGAGCTGCTGGAGGGCTTGGACGGATGTGAAGCATTTACACTGCTGCGGCTGGATGCCGACAACACCGGTGCGACAGTGGAATGATAGACAGGGAGAGGAAGTGCAAGACCGCTTCCGCCCGGTGTACCCCTCAGACACTGAGGGAGCAAAAAGAGGAGAGTGACAAGATATGGCGTTGATCGTACAGAAGTTCGGCGGTTCTTCGGTGAAGGACCGGGACCGTATCTTCAACGTGGCCCGCATCGTGGCCAACACCCACAACGCGGGAAATGACGTGGTCGTGGTGGTGTCCGCACAGGGCGACACCACCGATGACCTTATCGCAAAGGCAGCAGAGATCACCCACAACCCTTCTGCCCGTGAGATGGATATGCTGCTGGCCGCAGGCGAAGAGATCAGCATCTCCCTGCTGGCCATGGCCCTGAACGAGCTGGGCTGCCACGCCACCAGCCTGACCGGCTGGCAGGCGGGTTTCCGCACCGACCGTGCCTACACCAAGGCCCGCATCACCAAGCTGGAGACCGAGCGCATCTCTTCGGAGCTGGAGCGCAACCGTGTCGTCGTCGTGGCAGGCTTCCAGGGCCTGAACAAGCTGGACGACATCACCACGCTGGGCCGTGGCGGCTCGGACACCAGCGCCGTCGCCATCGCGGCAGCCCTGCACGCCGACCGCTGCCAGATCTTCACGGATGTGGAGGGCGTTTACACGGCTGACCCCCGCAAGGTGCGCAACACCCGCAAGCTGGACGAGATCACCTTCGACGAGATGCTGGAGCTGGCCTCTCTCGGCGCACAGGTGCTCAACAACCGCAGCGTGGAGCTGGCCAAGAAGTATAATGTGGAGCTGGAGGTCCTCTCCAGCCTGAACCCCGTGCCCGGCACGGTCGTCAAGGAGGTTGTAAAAGACATGGAAGGTATGCTGATCAAGGGTGTCGCAAAGGACACCGATGTTGCTGTTATCACTATCCTGAATGTTCCCGATGAGCCGGGCACCAGCTTCAAGATCTTCGGCCTGCTGGCCCAGAAGAACATCAATGTGGACATCATCCTGCAGTCCACCGGCCGCGACGGCAAGAAGGACATCAGCTTCACCTGCGCGGAGAGCGAGGCGGAGACTGCAATGCGCGTCCTGCGCGAGGGCGCACACTTCGATCAGATCACCTGCGACGAGACCTGCGCCAAGGTGTCCATCGTGGGTGCCGGTATGCAGAGCCACAGCGGCGTGGCCTCCAAGATGTTCGAGGCCATGTCCAACAACAACATCAACATCAAGATGATCTCCACCAGCGAGATCAAGATCTCCTGCATCATCGACCGCGAGGACGCCGATAAGGCAGTCAGCGCCATCCACGATATGCTGTTCGAGTAAAAAAGGATATAGAAGCCGCCGTGCCGTGCGCTCTGCGCCGGTGCGGCGGCTTTTTTGCGTACACAATTTTTTTACAGGGCCTGCCGTTTACACCCGGAGAAAAGGGGTGTATAATGTAATTATCTGCCTGCACCCCGGGCGAACGCCGAACAAGAGGAAGGAAGCTGCATCATGGAGCAAAATCGACCCGAACCCCGCCGCACGCTGCCGCCGGCCCAACGCCGCCGGAGACACCGCATCCGCCTCGTGCGCAACTGGACGGTCTTTCTGCTCAGCTGCGGCGCGATGATGGCCGTGATGACCGGCGGCATCCTCTGGCTGCTGCCGAAGGCCTACGCCCTCATCGCGCCGCCGACGGCTTTCGAGGCCCGGGAGTATACCGGCGGCGCAGAGACGGACCTCTCCGACGCCCGTCTTGTGCTGGTGAATGGGAACCTGCCCCTGACGGAAGAGCCGACGCCGGAGCTTGCCGTGGCCGACGAGGCCACCGGCGTTTCGCTGGAGGCCGAGGAAGCCGGTG
>OBXH01001643.1_pt1 | contig 10303 bp, 4 predicted proteins | sample 1538101 | NCBI WGS metagenome assembly OBXH01 (sample SAMEA2580141, study PRJEB22360) | human gut metagenome | biome: human gut; feature: human-associated habitat; material: faeces | place: Denmark | collected 2008/2010 | reverse complement strand
GATCTCAATTTTTATTTCTCAATATAAACCATGAAAAACTTTAGATATTTTGCGCAACGTTATGTTGATTGGGTTATTCGATTAGGTCGAGTTCGTTTCTCTTTACTTGGTATCGCTATTCTTGCGATTTTAGCTATCTGTATACAAATCTTATTAAGCACGCTTCTTAGTGATGGTATTCACTGGAGTGATATTGCTCGCTCAATCACTTTTGGTTTCTTTACGCTACTTGTTGAACGACTAGAACGTTCCCGTTTAGAACTGTCTAAAACGCTTGCTCGATTAGAAAAAAATAGTCGTGATAAAAGTACCTTACTGGCAACAATTAGCCATGAGTTACGTACGCCTTTAAATGGGATCATTGGTCTTAGTCGAATTCTATTGGATGATAAATTAACAGAGCAACAACAAAATTACCTCAATACAATTAATCTAAGTGCGGTCAGTTTAGGCCATATTTTCAGTGATATTATTGATTTAGATAAGATCGACTCTAAGCGCATTGAATTAAATATCCAGCCTTGCGATTTCCATTCACTACTTAATGATTTCTATAATTTTGGTACCTTGATGGCGGAGCAAAAGGGGCTAAAATTCTCTTTAAAGCTAGATGATAATTTACCTAATTGGCTTTATCTCGATCGTGCTCGCCTTAGCCAAATTCTTTGGAATTTAATTAGTAATGCCGTCAAATTCACAGACAAAGGTGACGTTATTTTAAGGGTGCAGAAAATGCAAGATAATCAGTATCAATTTAGTGTTACTGATACGGGGGCAGGAATTGCACCTTGCGAATTAGATAAGATTTTTACCATGTACTATCAGGTTAAAGATAATATTCATCGTTCTGCGGGAAGTGGCATTGGTCTTGCAATTTCTAAGAATTTAGCTCAATTAATGAAAGGGGATTTAACGGTTGAAAGTGAATTGAACAAAGGTTCAACCTTTTACTTAACGATCATTGCAGAAAAAGCTCAGGCTCATGATGGTAATGCTGAAAAAGCCATGCAGCATCTTTCTATTTTATTAGTAGAAGACGTTGAATTGAATGTGGTTGTAGCCAAAAGTATTCTTGAAAAGCAAGGTCATTATGTTGATGTAGCGATGAATGGTGAACAGGCTATCCAATTATTTGAGAAAAATACTTATGATATTGTTTTTCTTGATATTAAGTTACCAGATATGTCAGGCTTTGATATTGCATACTATTTACGTAAAAACTATGAAGAAGGGATTTATGATTTTCTTCCACCTTTAATTGCTTTTACGGCAAACGTTATGCACAGCGAAGAGGAATATCAAAATCAGGGTATGGATGGCGTGTTGCGTAAGCCTCTTTCTCTAACGGAATTACGTCAGTGTTTTAAAACATTCTTAGGAGATGATATCGAGACTACCTCTGATGAAGAAGAGCTCCCTCAAGTTCAAGAAGGTATTAATATTTCACTTATTGAGTTAATTGGAAAATCACAAGCTAAAGCTAATGTGGAGTTATTCAAACAGTGGATGCCAATTTATTTAGATGAATTAGAAACGGCGTATGAAGATTATCTTGCAAACGCAGATATGCAACAAATGGTGTCAGATGTGGCACATAAAATAAAAGGCGCAGCAGCATCAGTAGGGCTTGTTAATATTCAAAATATCGCAAAACAGGCTCAAGACACGTCATTACCTAATTGGGCATCTGATATTGCTTTATGGATAAAGCAACTCAGTAATGAATGGTTTCAAAATGTAGCTGAATTAGAAGCATATTTAGAAAAATAATTCATGACACGTCATTTTCAAATTTTGATCAGTGAGAATATGCCGTCTAATTTGCCGGCAAATACCTTGATCATTAATGAGTTTTCTAAAATTCAAAATCTTCTTGGGCAAGAGTTTGAGACGATCTTGTTTGATGCACGAAAAGGTATCCATTTAGAGGCGCTCGCCATTGCGGCCGGTACATTGAAAATGAATGGTGCCTTAATTGTCTTGCTATCAAATTGGGAGAAACTTCATTTCCAAATAGACGAAGATAGTCTTCGTTGGTCAGGTTCGCTTGAGGCAATTACGACGCCAAGATTTATTGCATATTTTAAGCATTGTATTCATAAATATGGTTTTCCCGTCCTTTATCATCAAAATGATTTAAAATTTGACCGCACTTTTCAGCAGTTATTTGTAAATCACAATGCGACCTTAGATCAGCAGAAAATCATTGAGCAAATCCTAAAAAAAGAATCTGAACTCTACTTTCTTACTGCCAAACGAGGAAGAGGGAAATCAGCTCTAGCAGGCTTATTAGCGAATCAACTGGATACTAAAATTTACCTCACTGCACCGAATAAAAGTGCGGTTAAAATTTTGGCTGAATTTTCACAAAAAGAGATTATCTTTATTGCACCAGATGAGCTTTTCCTTGCTTTGCAAAATGATCCTTCTTTTTCTGAAAATGCGTGGCTTTTGGTTGATGAAGCGGCAATGCTGCCGATTGCTCAACTTGCTACTTTCTCCCACCATTTTAAGCATATTTTATTTACGACAACCATTCATAGTTATGAGGGAACCGGACGAGGCTTTGAGCTTAAATTTAAGCAAAAAATTAACCGCACTTTCTCTGACTTTGAGCTTATTGAACCGCTACGTTGGTCGAAAGATGACGCTTTAGAGGCATTTATTGATGAACTTTTATTATTGAATGTAGAGGATGAGTTTAAACAAACACCATATGATAAAAGCAAAATATGCCAAATTACTGAACGATCACAAGAGGAAATACTTTCTTCATTGTCTCAATTCTATGGCTTGATGACATTAGCTCATTATCGTACATCACCATTAGATCTACGACGATTGTTTGATGCTAATGCGCAGCGTTTTTTTACCGCTGAAAATAAACAAGATTTACTAGGTGCAGTTTGGGCGTTAAAAGAAGGTGGGATTGAAGATGCAGCCCTCATTGAAGCGATTCAACAAGGGAGTAGACGCCCGAAAGGCAATCTCGTCCCGCAAGCACTTTGTTTTCATGCTCAGCTACAAAAGGGTTGTGAATTGCATTCTTTACGCATTTCGAGAATTGCTGTTCAGCCTATGTGGCAGCAGCATGGTATTGGGACACAACTCATTGAATATATTATACAAAATTCTGATGTGGATTATTTATCAGTGAGTTTCGGTTATACCAAAGAACTGGCTCAATTTTGGCTGAAATGTGGTTTTTTTCTTGTTCATTTAGGCGAGCATTTAGAGGCGAGTAGTGGTTGTTATTCAGCTATTGCTTTAAAAGGGCTTTCTGCACAAGGGATTGAATTAGAAAGAGAAGCAAAGCAATCTTTTCAACGGAATATGCCTTTGTCTTTCCATCCACTTGCTCAGGAATTTAATACCACATCAGTAGATTGGGAATTGCTTGATGAAGATTGGTTAAGCCTAAAAAACTTCGCTTATTTTCACCGCACTTTAGCTTCCGCTTTGCCGGCAATTCGTCGATTTTTAATGAATTTAGATGAAAAAGATTGTCCTTTAATGCGAGATTATTTCATCACAAAACAGATACCCTATAACAAGAAAAATGGGGTAAAATTATTACGTTCGGAAATTGCACAAAAATTAAAAAAGGAGGCAAGATGAGCGAACAAGAAAAAAAAGGTTGGTTTCGCAAAGCCGTAGATGAATATAATAAGTTTTGTAAAGAGCTTGGTTTAGATAAAGGCTCTTGTAGAGGCTGTATGCCACGTATCGAATTCGATGATGATGGGCATGTAAAAAAAGAGAAGCCACTTGAACCACTCAAAAAATAGGAGAAACAGGGTTAATCAACCCTGTTTTTTTATACAGATAATTATTGAAAAGTAGAGTGAATTTGCTAAACTAACTCGCTGTTCAAATAAAAAATGAGATAAAATTGACCGCACGTATGAAAACAACCTATTTTAATTTTGATATTCCCACTCAGCCAAATGACCATAAAATTCTTGGCAACGTATTAACGGGGGTTGATGCACTTGCTGTCAGTGAAATTGCTGAGCAATATGATGGATTAACAGTGGTAGTGACACCAGATACTAAAAGTGCGGTTCGTTTATCACAAGTTTTACCAGATTTAACTTCTCAGCCCGTTCAGTTTTTTCCAGATTGGGAAACGTTGCCTTACGATTCTTTTTCGCCTCATCAAGAAATTATTTCTTCTCGTTTAAGTGCGCTATTTTATTTGCAAAATACTAAAAAAGGTATCTTTGTTTTACCGATTAGCACATTAATGCAACGTGTGTGCCCGCCGAAATATCTACAGCATAATGTCCTTTTGATTAAAAAAGGCGACTGTCTTGTTATTGAAAAATTGCGATTACAATTAGAGTCAGCTGGATATCGTTCCGTAGAGCAAGTACTTGAACATGGTGAATATGCTGTGCGCGGATCACTTTTAGATCTTTTCCCAATGGGAAGTGCGGTTCCATTTCGCTTAGATTTTTTTGATGATGAAATTGATTCGATTCGTACTTTTGATGTTGATACGCAACGAACGTTAGATGAAATTCAATCTATTAATTTATTACCTGCACACGAATTTCCAACAGATGAGAAAGGTATTGAGTTTTTTCGCACACAATTTAGAGAAACCTTTGGTGAAATTCGTCGTGATCCAGAACATATTTATCAGCAAATCAGTAAAGGTACATTAATTTCAGGGATTGAATATTGGCAACCGTTATTCTTTGATGAAATGGCAACGTTGTTTGATTACTTGCCCGAAAAAACGTTGTTTGTGGATATGGAAACAAATCAAGCACAAGGTGAACGTTTTTATCTTGATGCTAAACAGCGTTATGAGCATCGTAAAGTCGATCCTATGCGTCCTCTTTTGCCTCCAGAACGTTTGTGGCTAAGCATTGATGCGGTAAATCATGCATTAAAAAATTATCCTAAAATTAATTTTAAAGCAGAAAAAGTGCGGTCATCTGTTCGTCAGAAAAATTTAGCGGTGTCCGCATTACCAGCAGTGACCATTCAATCACAGCAAAAAGAACCGTTATCGCAACTTCGTCAGTTTATTGAGCATTTTAAAGGAAATGTTTTATTTTCGGTTGAAACTGAAGGACGACGTGAAACTTTACTGGATTTACTTTCACCATTAAAAATTAAACCTAAACAGATTAAAACCTTATCTGAAGCCAATCAAGACAAGTTTAATCTTTGGGTAAGTCGTCTTGAGCAAGGTTTTATTCTTGATGAGGCTAAATTAGCCATCATTACTGAACATGAAATTTTAGGTGAGCGGGTACAGCAACGTCAGCGTGATAAACGTAAGGCTGTGAATCCAGATACCTTAGTGCGTAATCTGGCAGAATTAAAAATTGGGCAGCCTGTGGTGCATTTAGATCATGGTGTGGGGCGTTACGGTGGGTTAGTCACGCTTGATACAGGTGGTTTAAAAGCGGAATATTTGCTGATCAATTATGCGAATGAATCCAAACTTTATGTGCCTGTTGGTTCTCTTCATTTAATTAGTCGTTATGTAGGTGGTTCAGATGAAACCGCACCATTGCATAAATTAGGTAATGAATCGTGGGCGAAAACGCGTCAAAAGGCCGCTGAAAAAATTCGTGATGTGGCTGCTGAATTACTTGATGTGTATGCTCAGCGAGAAGTAAAAAAAGGCTTTGAATTTAAATATGATCGTGAGGAGTTCCAGCAATTTGCTGCAACCTTCCCTTTTGAGGAGACACATGATCAAGCCATGGCAATTAATGCCGTCATTTCGGATATGTGCCAACCTAAAGCGATGGATCGTTTGGTTTGTGGTGATGTAGGTTTTGGGAAGACTGAAGTAGCGATGCGAGCCGCATTTTTGGCGGTCATGAACCATAAACAAGTGGCTGTATTGGTTCCGACAACCTTGTTAGCGCAACAGCATTACGAGAATTTTAAAGATCGTTTTGCTAATCTTCCGGTTAATGTGGAAGTACTTTCTCGCTTTAAAACAGCTAAAGAGCAAAAACAAATCTTAGAAAATTTAGCCGAAAGAAAAGTCGATATTCTGATTGGAACCCATAAATTAATTCAATCCGATGTGAAGTTTTCTGATCTTGGCTTACTCATCATTGATGAAGAACATCGCTTTGGTGTGGGACAAAAAGAAAAAATTAAACAACTTCGAGCGAATATTGATATTTTAACGCTTACCGCAACACCAATTCCTCGCACTTTGAATATGGCGATGAATGGTATTCGCGATCTTTCTATTATTGCGACACCACCGGCTCGTCGAGTGAGTATCAAAACGTTTGTTCGCCAGAAAGATGATTTAATTATTCGTGAAGCGATTCTGCGTGAGATTTTGCGTGGCGGGCAAGTTTATTATTTACATAATGATGTGGCGAGTATTGAAAATACGGCAGAAAAACTGACCGCACTTGTACCAGAAGCTCGAGTCGTGATTGGTCATGGTCAAATGCGAGAACGTGAACTTGAACGCGTGATGAGTGATTTTTATCATCAACGTTATAACGTATTAGTTTGTTCCACTATTATTGAAACGGGGATTGATGTACCAACGGCAAATACGATTATTATTGAACGTGCAGATAATTTTGGCTTGGCACAGCTTCACCAGTTGCGTGGTCGAGTAGGACGTTCTCACCACCAAGCTTATGCCTATTTGCTGACACCTCCGCCGAAATTAATGACGAAAGATGCGAAACGTCGTTTAGAGGCATTAGAAAGTTTAGATAATTTAGGTGCAGGTTTCATTCTTGCGACGCACGATTTAGAAATTCGCGGTGCAGGTGAATTATTAGGGAATGAACAAAGTGGGCAAATTGAAAGCATCGGTTTCTCACTTTATATGGAATTGCTCGATGCAGCAGTGAAAGCCTTAAAAGAGGGGAGAGAGCCTTCATTAGAAGAGATTACACATCAACAAGCCGAAATTGAGTTACGTGTTCCAGCCCTATTGCCTGAGGATTATCTGGGCGATGTGAATATGCGTTTGTCGTTCTATAAACGCATTGCAGCAGCAGAAAGCAAACAAGAGTTAGATGAATTAAAAGTTGAATTGATTGATCGTTTTGGCTTATTACCTGAAGCAACTAAAAATCTTTTACAAATTGCTGAAATGCGTTTAATGGTGAAACCATTAAAAGTACTGAAAATCGATGCAGGGGCTCAAGGTGGCTTTATTGAATTCTCTCCTTCAGCAAAAGTTGATCCAGAAAAATTCATTAAATTAATTCAACAAAATCCAATTGTTTATCGCTTTGATGGTCCATTGAAATTTAAGTTTGTGAAAGCTCTTCCAGAAAACAAAGTGCGGTTAGAATTTGTGATGGATTTAGTGAAGACACTTACTGAGTAGCAAGTAAATAAAAAGGCTGACAAAATGTCAGCCTTTCTTTTTCACGTTTTATTAGTGAAGCGCTTCAACAACGCTTAAGAACATTTTTAAGATACCGGCATTTAATAAGTCGATAAAGAATGCCCCTACCATTGGTACGATTAAGAACGCTTTGTGAGATGGCCCGAAACGACTGGTAATCGCTTGCATGTTAGCAACGGCTGTTGGTGTTGCGCCGAGACCGAAACCACAGTGACCCGCACTTAATACAATCGCATCATAATCTTTACCCATCATACGGTATGTGACGTAGATAGCGAAGAAAGCCATGAAGACAACTTGAACCGCTAAGATAACTAATACATCTGTTGCAAGACCTGCTAATTCCCAAAGTTTGAGAGACATTAAAGCAATCGCTAAGAAGATAGATAAACCTACGCTACCTAATACGTCAATCGCTGAATCAGCCACTTGGAATTTGAATAAGTGGGTTAAGCTGTTGCGAATGATTACGCCTGTAAACAAACACCATACGAATGTAGGTAATTGAATGTGAGTACCTTTTGTTAAACCATCTAAGTATTGACCAATGAGTAAACATAAAGAAAGCATAGCGATGGTTTCAATGATTGAACGCGCATTGATTTTACGTTTATAAGTTGGGTGCTCAAATGCTTCTTGTACGTCATCTACTTCATCATTCTCTGGATTCTCACCTTGTTTTTGATGATTTAATAAATAACGAGATACTGGACCACCTAAGATACCACCAAAGACTAAACCGAATGTAGCACACGCCATAGCGATTTCTGTCGCAGCCGGTAGATTAAATTCTTTAGTGAATGTTTCTGCCCATGCCGCACCTGTACCATGACCACCGGTTAGGGTAACTGAACCAGCAAGTAAGCCGTAAGCAGGATCAATGCCTAATAATTCAGTACCTAAAATACCGATGACATTTTGGCAAACAATGAGTATTGCTGCCGCCAATAGGAAGATAACTAATGGTTTTCCGCCTTTAATTAAGCGAGCAAAGTTTGCACTTAAACCGATAGAGGAGAAGAATACCAACATCATAGATGTTTGTAAGCTTTTCTCAAAAGTGAATGAAGTGCCATTTACTTTGTATAAAATGGTTAATGCAATAGCCACAATAAAGCCGCCAACAACAGGCTCAGGGATATTAAATGTTTGTAAAACTCGAATGCGTTTTACTAGAAAAAAACCGAGTAATAATACAAAACTTGCTAAAGCAAGTGTTTGATAGGTATCAAAAACAATATTCACGAAATATCCTCCTATTTAGTTTGGTTTCGAGAATTCTTATGAGTTGTGTTCAGGTTCAACCACCACAATGTCAACATTACTATGTAATCCACGTGGTAATTGGGAGCCCTTTCTGCCGCGTTCCGCACGGAATTTTTGCAGATCTTCCGGTTTTAATGTGATTTTTCGTTTACCGGAATGGAACTCAAGGCTGGCTTGCTCTGAAATTAAGAACAATTTCACCAATAATTCTGACCGCGCTTTTGCATTCGCTGCTGGAATACTGATGATTTTGTTGCCTTTCCCTTTTGATAATGCCGGTAAATCCCGTACCGGAAAAATCAGCATTCGACCCGCTGAAGTGAGGGACACAAGAAGTGAGGCCGACTCGGAAAGTTTCTCAGGTTTCAAGACTTTCGCATTTTCTGGCAAAGAAATCAAGGCTTTTCCAGCTTTATTACGTGCAATTAAATCTTCAAATTTGCAAATAAAACCGTATCCTGCATCTGATGCCATCAATAATTCTTGTTTTTCAGGTTCCATAATAACTTGTTCAATGGTCGCACCGGCCGGTAATGTAAGTTTACCGGTGAGTGGTTCACCTTGTGAACGCGCAGAAGGCAAGCTTAATGGATCTAAAGCGTAGCTACGACCAGTGCTATCAATAAAGATTACGGGCTGATTACTTTTACCGCAAGCGTGTGCTAGATATTTATCGCCTGCTTTATAGCTTAATCCTTCTGGATCAATATCATGACCTTTCGCACAACGAACCCAGCCCATTTCAGATAAGATGACGGTAACGGGTTCAGCAGGAGTCATTTCACTTTCAGAAATGGCTTTCGCTTCTTCACGCTCAACTAATTGAGACATTCTAGGGCTGGCGTATTTTTTCGCATCTTCTTGAATTTCTTTTTTGATCAAGGTATTTAAGCGACGCTCAGATCCTAAAATTAACTCTAAATTTGACCGCTCTTCTTCGAGTTTATCTTTTTCAGCTTGTAATTGATGTTCTTCTAATTTGGCTAAATGGCGCAAACGTAAGTTTAAAATGGCTTCTGCTTGTTCATCACTTAAGTTAAAGCGAGCCATTAAAACTTGTTTAGGTTCATCTTCAGTACGAATAATTTCAATCACTTCATCAATATTGAGGAAGGCAATCATCAAGCCGTCTAAAATGTGTAAACGAGCGAGTACTTTATCTAAACGATGTTGTAAACGACGCGTTACTGTTGTACGACGGAATGTCAGCCATTCGGTAAGAACTTGAAGTAGACCTTTCACAGCTGGTTTATGATCAAGTCCGATCATATTCATATTCACACGATAGCTTTTTTCGAGATCCGTCGTCGCAAATAAATGCGCCATCAAGGCATCCGTGTCAACGCGATTTGAACGAGGTACAAGTACAATACGCACAGGATTTTCATAATCCGCCTCATCACGAATATCTTCTACCATAGGCAATTTTTTCGCCGTCATTTGCTCAGCAATTTGTGCAATGATTTTAGAGGGTGAAGATTGATGAGGAAGTGCGCTAATGATGATTTCACCGTCTTCTTTATGCCATGTTGCACGCATTTTGATAGAACCACGACCAGTTTCATACATTTTGCGAATATCATCTTTTGGCGAAATAATTTCCGCTTCAGTTGGAAAATCTGGGCCTTGAATGATATTGAGTACATCATCTAATCCTGCTTTTGGATTATCTAA
>OBXH01001638.1_pt1 | contig 10325 bp, 7 predicted proteins | sample 1538101 | NCBI WGS metagenome assembly OBXH01 (sample SAMEA2580141, study PRJEB22360) | human gut metagenome | biome: human gut; feature: human-associated habitat; material: faeces | place: Denmark | collected 2008/2010 | reverse complement strand
CACGCTTTCGGCACGTACCGGCTTTGAATTTGTGCTGGCAGGTGTGGTGGACAGCCGCCGCAGCCTGTTGAGCTATGACGGCCTGGACGCCAGCCGCGCGTTAGCCTTCTTCAACGATGAAGCGGTCGAGCAGGATGAAGAGTCGCTGTTCCTGTGGATGCGCGCCCATCCGTATGATGATTTAGTGGTGTTGGACGTTACCGCCAGCCAGCAGCTTGCTGATCAGTATCTCGATTTTGCCAGCCACGGTTTCCACGTCATCAGCGCCAACAAACGGGCGGGAGCCAGCGACAGCAATAAATATCGCCAGATCCACGACGCCTTCGAAAAAACCGGGCGTCACTGGCTGTACAACGCTACCGTCGGCGCAGGCTTGCCGATCAACCACACCGTGCGCGATCTGATCGACAGCGGCGATACTATTTTGTCGATCAGTGGGATCTTCTCCGGCACGCTCTCCTGGCTGTTCCTGCAATTCGACGGTAGCGTGCCGTTTACCGAGCTGGTGGATCAGGCGTGGCAGCAGGGCTTAACCGAGCCTGACCCGCGTGATGACCTTTCCGGCAAAGACGTGATGCGCAAGCTGGTGATTCTGGCGCGTGAAGCGGGTTACAACATTGAACCGGACCAGGTACGTGTTGAATCACTGGTGCCTGCCCATTGCGAAGGCGGCAGCATCGACCATTTCTTTGAAAATGGCGATGAACTTAATGAGCAGATGGTGCAACGACTGGAAGCGGCCCGCGAAATGGGGCTGGTGCTGCGCTACGTGGCGCGTTTCGATGCCAACGGCAAAGCGCGTGTGGGCGTGGAAGCGGTGCGTGAAGACCATCCGCTGGCATCACTACTGCCATGCGATAACGTCTTTGCCATCGAAAGCCGCTGGTATCGCGACAACCCGCTGGTGATCCGCGGGCCAGGTGCAGGGCGCGACGTCACCGCCGGGGCGATTCAGTCGGATATTAACCGGCTGGCGCAGTTGTTGTAGTGATTATTGAACAAAAGCTGGCAGTTGCCAGCTTTTGTTGTCACCCCGAAACCTCTTCCTGGGAAAGTGGTGATTGATTGTCATTTTGCCTTTGGTCAGTGCCCCCGGTAATAAGGGGGCTTTTGTGTTGAGCGATGAAGTAACAGAGTGAATGGTGAAGTTATTAATGACAATTACAAAATGACATTAAGTAACAATATCTAAAATGTCACCTAATTTAAAATTGATAACCAATAGTAGTATAGGTTCCCCATCCTGTATTTTTTAATTCAAATGGACCATCTCCGAAGTTAACCTTCTCTCCCGCATTCCATTGTCCACCGTTGTGAAAATAACGTAGTGTAAATGCAAATTTCCAGTGTTCATATAGAAGGGAAAGGATATGGCTTGAAGCAATAGCATTACTGGTTCGTTTATTATTGTGTGACTTGTCCGCAAGATCGGAGCCAAAATCAAAGTTAGTAAAACTATTGTATACCAATCGCCCTCCGAATAAATTTGTAAGAGGGATGCTATATTTTATTTTGAATCGATATCCGTCCCATTCATTTTCATTAGCGGCACCATAGTTTTGCCACTGATACTTGGCGTATATATTGGCAGAAAGCTTAATTGGTAGACCCGTGTCGATATCTGTACCAAGCCCCATATACCATGTACTTTGCCGGGATGACTGGTTGTCACCCATATCATAGACATAGTTGTTTGCAATGAACCATTCTTTAAATGGGCCGAACGCAAGATTTAATCCGGTCAATTTGTCAATGGAAAACCGAGGTTCTATTTCCGTAAATAGTGGTGAGCCTTCATCCCAGATCCCAACATCATAGTGACTGCCGACGCCAAAGAATTTCGGTAGATCAACATAACCATAAAAATCAAACCAGTCTTTTCTTCCTGCTACAGTATATTCAGGGTAGAGGTCGTTAGTCAGTCTTGGGCCAAAGCGAGAGTCTGTGCGACCAATGACATTCAAGCTTTGATGTAACCAGCTTTCATCAATTTTAATTTCCTGAGCGTTTCCAATGCAAGGTATTAATAGAATGGATAAAGCTATCCAGTGCTTTTTTATATACATAAATATATCTCTTATATATTGTTGATTTAGAGAGAAATAATGTCATCCAGTGAATGAATGGTATTATAAGTTTTTGTTATTTGCTTACTTCTACCCGCATTTCATTTACCTGTGCAGGAGTAATCTTGTGGCCTTTCTTAAAATAATCGATTACGACATTGGACATGTTATTTCCGGCGCGGACCTGGACATTTTTCCCTTCTTTGAATGCCAGAAAACCATCGCCCCCAAGTGCAAGGAAAGTCGTAGTCGCAACATGGTAAATATTCGTATCAACGATCTCTTCACCATTAATTTTAAAAGATACAATGCGCTGACCTACTGGTTTCTGCAGGGTATAGCGCATTTCTGCGCCTTTTGACATTTGCAGGATGCCATTGGTAAGCGATGCCCCGTGCTCCAGTAGGTTACGCAGATCCTTACCGCTGAGATCCATTTCAGTAAGTTCATTCTTGAAGGGGAATGTACTGGTAATGTCACCAAAGGTAATCGTGCCTGCATTTATATCAGCACGTAAACTGCCGGAGTTTATCAACGCAATTTGTGCAGTCGGTGCAGCGACAAGCATTGCATCGGTAAACAGGTTGCCAAGTTGCGATGACTCACCGTAGGCACGAGTTAATGCAATCGATGATTCACCGACTGGTTGGCGTACAAGATCCGCCAGTTTTTTATTCCAGCCATTGATAACTTTTTGTGTGGTTGGATCGGGTATCCATTCATCGGCATAAACCGTTTTCAGCTCAAAGCTCTTCACTTTATGAGTACGAGCTGTAGGGTTGACATCAAGGATTAATTTACCAATATCGATACCGCCACTGTCAGTCGAAAGGATTAAGGTGTTGCCGACTTTGATTGGTTCTGGCGTTCCGACGTGGGCATGCCCGGTAATCAGAATATCCAATCCTTTCACCTTGCTTGCGGTTTGAATATCTTTATCCAGCGCACGTCTAACATCTGTATTGCCAATGCTGGACTGACGCGCCGGTACGCCTTCATGAACCAGCGCCACGGTGAGGTCAACCTTATCACGTAACTCGTCGATATAATGCTGCAAATACTTCACTTCCTCACGTGCTTCAATCCCCTGATTCTTGAGGGTCGCGGAAGATTTATCAAATCGGTTATTATTGTCATTATCGAGTCCCTGGAGAGAGAGCTCCGAGACCGTGTCATTAAATGCAAATACGCCGTGTAGCCCAACAATACCAATCTTGATGCCATCTTTTTCCAGGATGGTGTAGGGCTTGTTCCAGAAGGGTTTCTCGCTCTCTTTATGATAAACATTGCCTAATAAAACAGGGAAATTCGCTTTGCTTAATTGTCGGAGGGCATTATCCCAGCCATGGTCAAACTCATGATTACCGATTGATACTGCGTCAAAAGGCATGGTATTCATAATATCAATTATTGCTTCGCCCTTTGTCAGGCTACTGATATATGGCCCGGTGAAATAGTCTCCAGCATCAAAATAAAAGGTGGCTTTATTTTTGGCTTTCTCTTGTTTTACTAACGTGGATATATTGGCAAAGCCACCAATGTCGCGTTTTCCGTCTGCGACATACGGTACTTTATAGGAATCCACATGAGCGTGAAGATCATTGGTATAAATAATCGTGACATCCTGCGCCATGACTGAGGTCGAAAAAATAGTCAGCAATGTTGCGGCAAGTAAAGTACGCTGCGCTGTTTTCATTCGCATTCCTTGTTAAATAAATTGACTGATAAATGAGATTTTATTTGGCGACGTCCATGACTCGTTTAGTTAAGTCTGGGGTGACAGGTTTATGATTTTTGAAATAATCGATGATAGATTCCGCCGAGGTTGTTCCCGGTATCGTCTTCACATTTTTTCCATTCAAAAATGCTTCAAAACCGTCACCACCACTGGCACAAAAGGAGTGCGTGGCAATACGATATGTTTGATTATCTTCCACGGGTTTGCCGTTAATGGTGAAAGAGATTAACCGTTGGTTGAGGGGTTTTTTGCTGTCATAGACAACCGCAACGCTTTTTGAAACCTGTAACACACCGTTAGTTAGATTGGTTGCATGCGTCATCAATGATTTGAGATCGCGGCCCGTCAAATCCATCTCGATGAGGTCATTATTAAAGGGGAATGTGCTAATAACATCTCCCAGTGTGATATCGCCTTTAGGAAAATCAGCTCGCATCCCACCGCTATTTTGAAATCCGGCAATGGCATCAGGTGTTTTTTCCATCATTGCATCAAGAATAAGGTTGCCGGTAGAAGAGGAACTACCATACTCACGTGTTAAAACTACGGGAGAATGGCCGACAACTTCCTGTGTTATTTTGTTAAGCTTTGCACTCCATTTATCAATAGTATTTTGAACGATGGTGTCAGGTTTAAATTGATCTGCAAAGATGGTGATTAACTCACCATTATAACTATCAATTTTCTTCGTTTTCGGATTGTAATCAAGCACAAGTTTTCCGATGTTGGTGCCGTATGCATCGGTAGATACAATTAATGTGTTATTAACTTTTATTGGTTGCGGTGTTCCGACATGTGCGTGACCGGTAATTAAGACATCAACACCATTCACTTTTTTAGCTGTCTCAATATCTGCCTGTAGTAGCCGCTCCACATCTTTACTACCAAAGCTTGATTGACGCGCCGGGACACCTTCGTGAATTAGCAAAACGGTAATGTCGACTTTACCTTTTAATTCTGCAAGTGCTTTATTTAAATATTTAATTTCGTCTCTGGCTTCTACGCCTTCACGTGCTTTTGCCGCGACTGTATCATAGAAAGCGAATGCGCCATGCAATCCAATCACACCAATCTTTAAACCATCTTTTTCGATAATGGTCCACGGATGATCCCAAACTGGTTTATTCGTATCGGTGTAGTAGATATTTCCCAGCAGAATGGGGAATTTTGCTTTTGATAACTGAGACACCATATTGGGCACACCGTGATCGAACTCGTGATTACCAACAGACACCGCATCAAAGGGCATAGTGTTCATGATATCAATAATAGCCTCACCTTTGGTCAGGGTGCTGATATACGGCCCGGTAAAATAGTCGCCTGCATCAAAGAAAAACACATCTTTGCTTTTTTTCTTCGCTTCATTAACGATGCCTGCAATATTAGCCATACCACCTATAAGTCTGTTCTTATCAACAGCGAGGATTTTTGCCGGATTGACATGTGCGTGAATGTCATTCGTATAATAAATAGTAACGTCCTGAGCTAGGACACTGTGAGAAAATATCACGCCGAATATGACTGATAATGTTGTAAATACAGTTTTCATCATCCCTCCTGGATAGGGTGTGTTACATTTGTTGAATTATTTAAATAAAAGGCACATCGTGTCTTATTTTATGTAAGCATAGTTCAGAAAAGTATTGTGTGATCTTAGTAACAAATAATGTTATTAATTAAACATTGACCATGATTATATTTTACGGTCATACATTTATATATTTAATTAAATGAAAGGTGGTGATCTCTCTTAATTTATGGTCGTTTGTCGAGTGTATTGACTAACAAGATGGAGTGAGCGATTCATTGTATTTTAACGCCAGTGAGGTCAGCATTTGCGTTACGCGACCTGCGGATAATAACGCGCTTTGGGTAAAGTCGTGTTGGTCTGTCAGCCATGTGATAAAACAACGACTGGTTGCCAGAGAAACATTTGCGCCCCTTTCTAAGCTGGCTCCCGTGAGTAGGCAGACCATCTTGCAATTATTCCCCTGCTCCCAGCGCTGCCACTGATTTTGCCACCAACCATGGTATGTCGTTCCCTTAAAATGCCAGGGCGTATCAGCGTTACTGTCACTGATTTCTTCTTCTACGAACCAAAGTTCACCTTGTTGTTGGCGGAACTGATCTGCCCAGGCTGTAATAATTGCGCCTCTTAGAAAACATTCGTGTGAAATAATATGCGTTTTGACATCTGGATAGCGGATTTTCAGTATTCTGAAATGCCCGTGTGCCGTGATAACCGGGCGTAGTATGGCTCCCTTACCGTTGCGCTTGAGTACAGCACTGCCATACTGAATTTCATCGAACTGGCTCCGGCGCAAGAATTGCGCTTCACGCATATCTACCTTCTGCACGATATCGTGATGGTGCATAGTTGGTTCTGTATTGCCCTTGTAACTGTACCGCAGACTGTCTCCTGTCTGATGTTGCGTATAATTCGTGGAGAGATGAAGAATGTTGCCACGAGTGGCGTCAAGACTGACTAAAACATACAGTTTTTGTACTGCGCTGGCCCCTTGAAAGGGTATGAACAGTTGAACGGTTTCAATGGCCTGGGGATGCGTAATTTCTTTCTGATATTTTTTAGGCGTCCAGACTTTTTTGCAGTTACGGCATTGAATGCGTTGCGAACCCTGTGGATTGTGACCATAACAAATCATGTCTGTGCCATAACATACCGGGCAGAAATGGCCTTTCTCAATTGCATAAGTAGACAAGTGAACTGACAACCAGTCACGAAATTGTTGCTCGTCAAACAACGGCGGGTAACTGCCACATGCCCGACAGTGCAGTGCCGGATAACCCAGTTTATAGTCTGGCCAACTGTAATCTTCCGATGAGGCCAATCCCAAATTTCGGCAACCGAACGTTTTACAGGCATTAATCGTAAACAGAGTCGACATATATCACCAACGATTTCACAAGGTCGTTGATTTTGTCCGGCAACTATCCCCTGCGGATGTGATTACTCTCACATAAATAAGTCTTTCAGAACGTAATGTAGCAATCCTTTATCTCACTGAAAGGGATTGTTTATGAAAATTAAAATACTTGCTGCGGGTATCGCATTAACACTGCCGTTCTGGGCTTGCGCTAAAGATGTCACTATTATTTATACCAACGACCTCCATGCGCATGTAGAACCTTATAAAGTGCCGTGGATCGCTGACGGTAAACGGGATATTGGCGGCTGGGCAAATATCACTACGCTGGTTAAGCAAGAAAAAGCAAAAAATGCGGGCGACTATTTTACCGGGCCATATATCAGCAGCCTGACCAAAGGTAAGGCTATTATCGATATTATGAATACTATGCCGTTTGATGCCGTCACAATAGGCAACCATGAATTTGACCACGGCTGGGACAACACATTATTACAGTTGAGCCAGGCAAAATTCCCTATTGTGCAGGGCAATATTTTTTATCAGAACAGCAGTAAATCATTCTGGGATAAGCCCTATACCATCATCGAAAAAGACGGCGTGAAAATTGGCGTTATAGGTTTGCACTGAGTATTTGCCTTCAATGATACGGTATCTGCTGCCACGCGCGTGGGTATTGAAGCGCGCGATGAAATTAAATGGCTACAACGTTATATCGATGAACTCAAAGGCAAGGTTGATTTGACCGTCGCCCTGATCCACGAAGGTGTTCCAGCCCGCCAGTCCAGTATGGGAGGCACAGATGTGCGTCGCGCGTTGGATAAAGATATTCAGACGGCAAGTCAGGTGAAAGGGCTGGATATTTTGATCACCGGACATGCACATGTGGGTACGCCGGAACCGATTAAAGTCGGCAATACGCTCATCCTCTCCACTGACAGCGGCGGGATTGATGTGGGCAAACTGGTTCTCGACTACAAAGAGAAGCCGCATAATTTTACGGTGAAAAACTTCGAGCTTAAAACCATTTACGCTGACGAGTGGAAGCCCGATCAGCAAACGAAACAGGTGATCGACGGCTGGAATAAAAAGCTTGATGAAGTGGTGCAACAAACGGTGGCGCAATCGCCGGTTGAATTAAAACGTGCCTATGGTGAATCGGCTTCCCTCGGGAACCTGGCGGCTGACGCTTTACTGGCAGCAGCGGGTAAAAATACCCAACTGGCGTTAACAAACTCTGGTGGTATCCGCAATGAGATCCCCGCAGGGGCGATTACGATGGGCGGCGTCATCAGTACGTTCCCGTTCCCCAACGAACTGGTGACGATGGAACTCACGGGTAAACAATTACGCAGTCTGATGGAACACGGCGCAAGTTTAAGCAATGGCGTTTTACAGGTATCGAAAGGCCTGGAAATGAAGTACGACAGCAGCAAGCCGGTTGGTCAGCGGGTAATCACACTGACTCTGAATGGCAAACCCATTGAAGATGCGACGGTTTATCACATTGCTACTCAGAGTTTCCTTGCTGATGGTGGAGATGGTTTTACCGCCTTTACCGAAGGGAAAGCGCGTAACATAACGGGCGGTTATTACGTTTATCACGCGGTGGTTGATTACTTCAAAGCGGGCAACACCATTACGGATGAACAGCTCAACGGTATGCGCGTGAAGGATATCAAATAAAAGTGCGCACTGAATTGACTCAACTGTTTGTTACCCGTTGATTGCGCAGATCCTGTATTCGGCCTACGCGAGGGCGCAGGCCGAATCAGATGCCTTAACATCACCATCCGGTGGCAGGACGTTGTTTTTCGAATTAGCCCAGGTGTCGCTGTGTTGTCAGAATATGAGTCAAAACGTGCGAGGTGGATTGCGCTATAGAGAAATCTTTTATCGCCTCTAATTAAGATGAGTTTTTTTCATCTTCCCTGATTTTTCCTCACCATCATTGGTTATTTTTCGGTTGACGCCCTTCGGCTTTTCCTTCATCTTTACATCTGGACGTCTAAACGGATAGATGTGCACAACACAACATATAACGACAAGCGATTGATGAGGTAAGGTATGAGCTTTTTTCACGCCAGCCAGCGGGATGCCCTGAATCAGAGTCTGGCAGAAGTCCAGGGGCAGATTAACGTTTCGTTCGAATTTTTCCCGCCGCGTACCAGTGAAATGGAGCAGACCCTGTGGAACTCCATCGATCGCCTTAGCAGCCTGAAACCGAAGTTTGTATCGGTGACCTATGGCGCAAACTCCGGCGAGCGCGACCGTACGCACAGCATTATTAAAGGCATTAAAGATCGTACCGGCCTGGAAGCGGCACCGCATCTTACCTGCATTGATGCGACGCCTGCCGAGCTGCGGATCATTGCACGCGACTACTGGAATAACGCCATATCGTGGCGCTGCGTGGCGACCTGCCGCCGGGAAGTGGTAAGCCAGAAATGTATGCTTCTGACCTGGTGACGCTGTTAAAAGAAGTGGCAGATTTCGATATCTCCGTGGCGGCGTATCCGGAAGTACATCCAGAAGCGAAAAGTGCCCAGGCCGATTTACTCAACCTGAGACGAAAAGTGGATGCCGGAGCCAACCGCGCCATTACTCAGTTCTTCTTCGATGTCGAAAGCTACCTGCGTTTTCGCGATCGCTGCGTCTCGGCAGGCATTGATGTGGAAATCATTCCGGGAATTTTGCCGGTTTCGAACTTTAAACAGGCGAAGAAATTTGCCGACATGACCAACGTGCGTATTCCGGCGTGGATGGCACAAATGTTCGACGGCCTGGATGACGATGCTGAAACCCGCAAGCTGGTGGGCGCGAATATTGCCATGGATATGGTGAAGATTTTAAGCCGTGAAGGAGTGAAAGATTTCCACTTCTATACGCTTAACCGCGCTGAAATGAGTTACGCGATTTGCCATACACTGGGTGTTCGACCTGGTTTATAAATAGTGTGCCTTTTGTGAAAATCACACAGTGATCACAAATTTTAAACAGAGCACAAAATGCTGCCTCGAAATGAGGGCGGAAAAATAAGGTTGTCAGCCTTGTTTTCGCCTTCATTACTTGAAGGGTACCAGGCTAAAACCTTTTCTTATAAAGCATTCTGCCGAAATCAGACATACTCATAAAGGCTTAATTACGATCAATTTGATCTACATCTCTTTAACCAACAATATGTAAGATCTCAACTATCGCATCCGTGGATTAATTCAATTATAACTTCTCTCTAACGCTGTGTATCGTAACGGTAACACTGTAGAGGGGAGCACATTGATGAGCACGTCAGACGATATCCATAACACGACAGCCACCGGCAAATGCCCGTTCCATCAGGGCGGTCACGACCAGAGCGCAGGTGGGGGCACAACCACGCGCGACTGGTGGCCAAATCAACTCCGTGTTGACCTGTTAAACCAACATTCTAATCGTTCTAACCCGCTGGGTGAGGACTTTGACTACCGCAAAGAATTCAGCAAATTAGATTACTACGGCCTGAAAAAAGATCTGAAAGCCCTGCTGACAGAATCTCAACCGTGGTGGCCAGCCGACTGGGGCAGCTACGCCGGTCTGTTTATTCGTATGGCCTGGCACGGCGCGGGTACTTACCGTTCAATCGACGGTCGCGGCGGC
>OBXH01001636.1_pt1 | contig 10336 bp, 8 predicted proteins | sample 1538101 | NCBI WGS metagenome assembly OBXH01 (sample SAMEA2580141, study PRJEB22360) | human gut metagenome | biome: human gut; feature: human-associated habitat; material: faeces | place: Denmark | collected 2008/2010 | reverse complement strand
ATCCTCGGTGTGTATCGGAAAACCCACATCCCGGATGATCATTATTATCAGGAAAAATTTTATTTTACACCGGGAGATACCGGATTTAAAGTGTTTGATACAAAATACGGTTGCATCGGTATTGGAATCTGCTGGGATCAGTGGTTCCCGGAGACAGCGCGCGCGATGGCGCTGCTCGGTGCAGAATTATTGTTTTACCCGACAGCGATCGGCTCGGAACCGATTTTAGAATGTGACAGTATGCCGCACTGGAGACGCTGCATGCAGGGACATGCGGCTGCGAATCTGATGCCTGTCATTGCCGCAAACCGGATCGGCAGGGAAGTAGTGCAGCCATGTGCGGAAAATGGCGGACAGGAGTCGGCACTGGAATTTTATGGTTCCTCATTTCTGACGGATGAAACAGGAGAGGTGATCTTAAGTGCTTCCAGAGATAAAGAAGAAATCCTGAGCCAGACCTATGAACTGGATGAACTTCGGGCAAAACGACTGGAATGGGGACTTTTCCGGGACAGAAGACCGGAATATTACGGAATTATAGCAGGAGAAAAAAACGGGAGATAGTGAGAACCAGACGGGATTGAAAAGACCGGAAGATTGTGGAAATCACACGGGACTGAAAAGACCGGAAGATAGTGGAAACCGCACAGGACTGAAAAAACAGAAAGATGAAAAAAACAGGTATGTTTTTGTCAGCAGGGAAAGCTCATTGCTGACATTTGAAACATACCTGTTTTTTATCAGGCATCAGTGTTGATGACAGGATATCTGCGGAGCATATGCCCGTTCCTGTTACAAAAGCTGAATACCGTTCTTTTCACATTCTTTTGCGATAGCTTCTGGCCACAGGGAAGACTGTACCTCTCCAATATGTGCCTTGCGAAGGAAGAACATACAGATACGGGACTGTCCGATTCCACCACCGATTGTATAAGGAAGCTCTTCGTTGATGATCGCTTTCTGGAAAGGAAGTTTTGCACGTTCTTCACAGCCTGCTTTTTTGAGCTGGGAGAGAAGTGCTTTCTTGTCAACACGGATACCCATGGAGGAAATCTCAAGTGCAATGTCAAGTACCGGATAGTAGACAACGATATCTGCATTTAAAGACCAGTCATCATAGTCCGGGGCACGTCCGTCATGAGGCTCTCCATTTTCTAAGGTATCACCGATCTTCATGATACATACGGCACCCTTGGTTTTGGTGATGTAATATTCACGTTCCTTCGGTGTATTGTCCGGGAACATCTCCTCTAATTCCTGGGTTGTGATAAAGAAGATATCATGTGGAAGGATCTCTTCTATATAATCATACTGGATCGCCATGTATTTTTCCGTCTTGCGCAGGCAGTTGTATACAGTGGTGACGGTTTCTTTTAATGTCTCAATATTACGTTCTTCTTTATGGATGATCTTTTCCCAGTCCCACTGATCTACAAAAATAGAGTGGATGTTGTCGGTATCCTCATCTCTGCGGATAGCATTCATATCGGTATACAGTCCTTCACCGTAATCGAAACCGTATTTTTTTAATGCGTAACGTTTCCATTTAGCGAGAGACTGTACGACTTCTGCCTCTTTTCCATTCTGTTCTTTGATATCAAAAGTAACAGGGCGTTCAATACCGTTTAAGTTGTCGTTGAGACCGGATAACGGATCAACGAAAAGCGGAGCAGAAACGCGGGATAAATTCAGGCGAAGTGCAAGCAGGTTCTGGAAAAAATCTTTTACTGTTTTGATTGCAATCTGCGTATCGTGCAGATTTAGTTCTGAATGATAATCTTTTGGAATAATTAAATGTTCCATCTAAGGTTCTCCTCTCTGGTATAAACCACATATTGCGGCATAATACCAATCCCATGTGCCTTGTATATGTATGAAAATGAAATTGACACACTAAGTTATTATAGCACAGCAGACCTCATTTTCAAGAAAAGATCATGTAATTTCTTGAAAAATACATGTATACAATGTAAAAATTAGCGGAAACAATATATGATACATATTGACGAAAAAAGGCAATGATTTTATAATTTATATTGTAAAATTTATGTAAAAAGAGAGGGCAGTTTATGAAAAAGCAAAAGACGGTGTCGATTAAGGCAAAGTTACTTGGTGTCATTACACCGGTCGTAATTGCAATCGTTGTGGTACTTGTTGTGGTTGCTTATCAGATATCTGCAGGAATTATCAAGAAATATTCACAGAATTTACTGCAGTCTTCGGTAGAGAATCAGGCGTCCCAGATTGAAGCGTGGCTGAATGAGAATCTTGCTTCTTTTCAGATGGCGAAGACTACGATCGAGAATTTAAAACCGGATGATGAGGAACTAAAGACCATATTGGACAGTTACTATGGATATAACAGCAATTATCCGGATGGACTTTATGTGGCAGATTCCACAGGACAGCTTATAACGGCATCCGAATCGACAAAAAAGGAATCCGATGTAACAAACAGTACATGGTATAAAGAAGGTCTTTCCAGAGTCAATATGGCAGTCGGTTCTGCCTATCAGAATGCAGATGGTGTGGACGTGATCAGTGCTTCTGGCATTTTAAATGATGGATCTGATAAAGTACGTGTCATTTCAGCAGACATGACATTAGACCGGATTGCAATTATTGTAAATTCTTTTATCGAGATGAACGACGCGGAAGCATTTCTGGTTGATAAAACCAGCGGTGTGATCCTGGCAAACCGTGATTCATCTCTTATTTCCCAGACACTCGGGGCAGAAGGACAGAGTCATTTTTACCAGCTTACGGCAGAGAAAGCTGCAGAGAAAGACTATAATTTTGCTACACTTGATGGAAATATGACGGTATTTCAGGAAGTAGAAGGAACAAACTGGCTTTTAGTATCTTACATTCCTACCAGCATTGTACTTTCTGATCTGACACAGCTTCGTAATATTATGATCGTGATCAGTGTGATCTGTATCGCACTGCTCTGTGTTCTAATCGAACGTGTGACACATGTTGTAATTAAACCGGTCAAGGAAATGACAAGAGTTATTGCGGCAATGACTTCCGGTGACTTCACAGTTTCCATCAAGACAAAAGGAAATGATGAAATTGCTGTCATGAGTCATAGTGTGGAGAAATTTATCGTTTCCATGAAGCAGATGATCTCAGAAATGGGTAATGTTTCCGGCAAGTTGAAGAATCAGGCAGATTCCAGCAAGGGTGTTTCCGGTGAGATGAGTTCGGCAGCGGGAATCCAGTCACAGTCCATGAGTGAGTTGAACGCGACGGTTGATCAGTTGTCTGTATCTGTAAATGAGATCGCGGAAAATGCAACACAGCTTGCAGGTGTGGCAGCAGATACCAAGAGCGACAGTGATATGGTTGAAAGCAAGATGCAGGAGACAGTTGCTGTTTCTGAAAAAGGACGTAAGGATATGGAGCGCGTTGGTGAGGCACTCTCAAATATCGAAGTTTCCATTCACAATCTGGAAGAGGCTGTTAATAAGGTAGGAACCGCTTCCGGCGAGATCGTGCAGATCATCAAACTGATTGGTGATATTGCTGACGAGACGAACCTGTTATCTTTAAATGCATCGATTGAGGCTGCACGCGCAGGCGAAGCAGGAAGAGGATTTGCAGTTGTTGCAGCTGAGATTGGTACACTTGCAAAGAACAGTGCGGATTCGGTAGCACATATCACAGAGCTGATCACAGAAATCAATACGTTAGTAGAAGATGCTGTCAGACAGGCAGGAAACAGTGCACAGGATATTTCAGGCAGTGCAGAATTGATCCACACAGCAGTCGATACATTTGATACGATCTTTAAAAATATTCAGGAAACGAGCACGCTGATCGGCAACGTGGTTGATAAGATCAATCAGGTAGATCAGGTTGCTACGAATGTTGCAGCTATTTCGGAAGAGCAGGCGGCAAGTTCCGATGAGATTCTTGCAACATCAGAATCCATGTTACAGCAGGCAAAGAATATTTCAAAGAACAGTGACCAGGTAGAACAGGAAGCAGATAACCTTGCCGTTTCTGCAGATCAGCTTGCAGATCAGGTAAAACAGTTCCGGATATAGAGAGGAGATCGTGCGATGAAGAAATTAATAAGTACTATCATGTGTCTGGCATTGCTCGTAGGATGCCTTGCCGGATGTGGTGGAAATACACAGACAGGTTCAATAGATGGTAAAGGATTAAAGATTCTTCTGTCATTATCACAGGCAGATACTTTCCGAAATGTACTTGTGGCACAGGCACAGCAGACGGCGGAAGAGTGTGGGGCTCAGCTGGATGTATTTGATGCAGAAAATTCCATTGAAAACCAGGTGGAACATATCAAAAAGGCGGTCAGTGAGAATTATGATGTGATTTTATGCGGACCGGTTGATGCTGATACGGCATTCGAATTAGAAGCGCTTGCAGGTGATATACCAATCGTATTTTTTAACAGCTGCCCGGATGAGTCGAGACTTCAGGCTGGGAAATATATTTATGTTGGATCGGATGAATATGTGGCAGGACAGTATCAGGCAGAGTATATTCTAGATAAATTTGCTTCTGCGGATGAGATCAATGTGGTGTTGTTAGAAGGACCGAAAAAACATTCCGCGACAAAAGGAAGATCTGAGTCATTAAAGGATACTTTAAATGCATCAGGGAAAAAGATCAATTATGTCTTTGAAGATAACGCCGACTGGGAGCAGGACCGTGCGGAAGAGATGTTCAATATATTTTTAAAGACAGGACAGAAGTGTGACGTTGCTGTCTGCAACAACGACTCTATGGCACTTGGTATCATTGATGCCTGTGATGCAGCAGGAATCAGTGATGTGACGGTACTTGGAATCGATGCGACTGCAGACGGATGCAAAGCGATTGAAGATGGAAAGATGGACTTTACCGTATACCAGTCCGCAGTTGGACAGGGTGAGAGTGCTGTTTATGCAGCAATCGCACTTGCAACCGGAAAAGATGTGACGACTTTAGAGGGAGCTACCGCAGATGGCTTATATGTATGGGTACCATTTGAAAAAGTAGACAGTTCTAATGTTAAAAATTATGAATAGAAAGCGTACATAAAAATGGAATATACACATGTAAAACACACGTTTTCGCCAGTATATAATGAGGAATCCAGAATATTAATTCTGGGTTCCTTTCCGTCTGTAAAGTCGCGGGAGAACCAGTTTTATTATGGACATCCGCAAAACCGTTTCTGGAAGCTGATAGCGGAAATTTTTAATGAACCGGTGCCACAGACGATTGAGAAAAAGAAAGATTTGCTTTTAACGCATCAGATTGCTGTGTGGGATGTGATCGACTCCTGTGATATTGTGGGTTCTTCTGACAGTTCTATCAAAAATGTTGTGCCGAACGACATGAATGTAATCTTATCGGGGGCAGATATTCAGGGAATCTTTGCAAATGGTGGAAAAGCACATCAGCTTTTTGTAAAATACTGTAATAAAGAGGGAATGCCGCCGCTTGGCAAACTGCCATCCACAAGCCCTGCAAATGCAGCATGGAATTTTGAACGTCTGACGGCGGAATGGAAAGCGGCATTTGGAATGTATTTAGAAATAACAGAATAGAAGATGAAGAACAGCACAGGAAGGGGATAAATTTGAAAAAAGAAGAAATGACAAATATGGATTTCCTGCTTGAGGCAGTGGGAATCGTAGCTGCAATGATTTATCTGGGACTGCAGATTTATTATGGAATCGTATATGGAGTGGCATTTACCGGAATTATTTTAAATGCGGCGATCCTGATTCTTGTATATGTTGGACTGACGCTGCTTGCACGTTATCCGGAAAGGGTAAATAACCTGCCGAAAGAAATATGTAGTGGAAAAATAAGAAAATATACGATCCATATGGTGCGTGCGGTCAAGCTGATCTTCGTGCTCAGTCTTTTATTTACCAGTATCTGTGATGTCGCCGGAGTGCAGATCAATAAGGGATACAGTCTGGTGACGGTGGCGCTGATTGCTGTGGTGACGGTGGTGTATGAGGGGAAGATCATAAAACTGCTGCGAAAATAGAACAATATTTACAGTCAAACAAGCAATAAACATACATTATAAGGCAAAAAGACGATTCTGACAAAAGGAATCGTCTTTTTGCTTGTAATCTGGAAAAGCTGTGATATAATACAAACAAAAGTTAGATAACACTAACAAAAGTAAGGAAAGACTTTAATACCATTCAGAATAGATAAGGATATAAGAACAATTCCGTAATGGGAAAGGGGAGCATATGTCAGAAGAAGAAAGAAAATTTTTGGAAATTGTTGATCTGAAAAAAGGGTTTGGAAGCGGGGAGACCCGTCAGGAGGTGTTGCGTGGAATGAATTTTTCCGTGGCAAAAGGAGAATTTTGTGTGCTGCTTGGACCATCCGGTTCCGGAAAGTCTCAATATTATCGGTGGAATCGATAGTGCGGACTCCGGTTATATTTCCATCAACGGCGATAAGTTAGAAGAACTCGGAGAGAAGAAGCTGACACAGTACCGCAGAAAACATTTAGGTTATGTATTTCAGATGTATAACCTGATCGCAAATTTAAATGTCAAGGAAAATATTGAGGTTGGTGCATATTTATCAGACAGTCCGCTCGATATTGACGATCTGTTACATACGCTGGGACTTTATGAACACAGGCATAAACTGCCGAACCAGCTTTCCGGCGGACAGCAGCAGAGGGTTTCCATCGGGCGAGCCATTGTGAAAAATCCGGATATCCTGCTTTGTGATGAGCCGACCGGAGCGCTCGATTACAATACCTCCAAGGAAATATTAAAGCTGATTGAGGATGTCAATGTCAAATATGGTAATACAGTTATCATGGTTACACATAACGAGGCAATCCGGCATATGGCAGACCATGTCATCAAACTCCGTGACGGGGCAGTGCGTCATAACGATATCAATGAACATAAAATTTCAGCGGCAGATCTGGAGTGGTAGGGAGCTGTACTGGCGCACAAACTTGTGATGCGCTTAAAAACAGCGCAAGAATGGAGATTAGTATGAAAAAGAAAAAAATCAAAAATCCGCTTATCAGACGAATACCGAGAGAACTGACAGGAGACTGGAAAAAGTATCTTGTGGTAAGTCTGTTCCTGATTCTGATGATCGGCTTTGTGTCCGGCATGTATGTTGCAAACGAGAGCATGATGACAGCGGCTGATGAGGGTGTTGGCAGATACAAGCTGGAAGACGGACACTTTGAATTAAAAAAGAAAGCAGACGAAACACTGCTTGATGCAATTAAGACAGGCGATAAAGCAGATGTCAGACAGTATTACATTGATGAGGCAAAAAAGAAGCTGGAAAAAAAGTTCGATAGTGAATTTGAAGAAAAGTTCAAAAAAGAATTTGATGAGAAGTTTGAAACAGAATTTAGGGAAAAATTTGATGCAGAGTTCCAGTCAGAATTTGATGTTTCTTTTAATGCACAGATAAAGCAGATGCTGATGGCACAGGGACTTGATGAAACAACTGCGGGAGTTATGCTTGATACAGCAGTGGCACAGGCAAAACAGTCCGGGCAGTACAACAAAGCCTATGATACAGCATATGAAAAAGCATATCCTAAGGCACATGACGAGGCGTATGAGAAAGCGTTTGATGAGGCACATGACGAGGCATATGAGAAAGCATACGACGAAGCCTGGAACAAGGTTTTAGATGAGATCAACGAGAAATATGCGGATGCAGAAGAAAAATATGAATTGAACGATCCTGATTTTAAGGAAACTCCGGTTCATCTGTATGAAAATTTTTACAGGGATGAAGAGGAAGATCATGACAACGACGGAACTTCGGATGGAACAGTCCGTGTTTTTGCAAAGACAGATGATATCAATTTTGCATGCCTGATGGACGGAAGTTTCCCGGAAAAAGAGGATGAAATTGCCATTGACCGTATGCATGCTGACAATGTCGGGATAAAAGTCGGCGATGAGATCACAGTCGGAGAAGAAAAATATCAGGTCGTTGGTCTGATCGCATATGTCAACTATTCCACACTGCACGAAAAAAGCACGGATCTGATGTTTGATGCCTTAAAGTTTAACGTTGCAATGGTAACAGATGAGGGATTTGCAAAGTTACATAAGACGATTCATTACGATTATGCATGGAAGTATGAAAATGAGCCGTCAGATGAAAAAGAAGAGAAAAACCAGTCGGATGATTTTATGCGGGCGTTGCTCACACAGACCGTGGTAAATGACAATGAGATTGAAGATTATGTGCCGAAATATGCGAATCCGGCGATTCATTTTGCAACCGACGACATGGGCTCTGATGAGGCAATGGGAGGTGTGCTGCTTGATATTCTGATTGTCATCATCGCATTTATTTTTGCAGTTACGATCAGCAATACGATCACAAAAGAGTCATCTGCAATCGGAACATTGCGTGCGTCCGGCTATACGAAAGGGGAGCTGGTACGCCATTATCTGTCTATGCCGGTTATCGTTACCCTGATTTCCGCATTAGTCGGAAATGTGCTTGGCTATACGGTATTTAAAGATGTTGTGGTATCCATGTATTATAACAGTTACAGCCTTCCGACCTATGAGACGATCTGGAATCCGGATGCATTTTTTAAGACAACCCTGATACCGGTCGTGCTGATGTTTATGGTCAATCTGATCGTCATTATTAAAATGATGCAGCATACACCGTTACAGTTTCTGAGGCATGATCTGAAAAAAACAAAACGCAAAAAAGCAATGCGGCTGCCACATTTTAAATTTTTTAACAGATTCCGTCTGCGCATCATGTTTCAGAATGTGGCAAATTATCTGATTCTGTTTGTGGGAATTTTCTTTATCATGGTGATGCTTGCAATGGCAGTGGGAATGCCGGATACGCTTTCTTATTACAAAGAAAATGCAAAAAATATGATGTTTGCAAAGTATCAGTATGTTCTGAAATCTTTTGAGGATGAAGATGGAAATGTACTGACGACGGACAATAAAGACGCAGAAAAATTCAGTATGTGTTCTTTGCAGAAAAAAAGCGATGTAATAGATGAGGAAGTCTCTGTTTACGGTATTTCAGACGATAGTAAGTATGTAGAAATAAAAGGTATGCAGTCCCTGCAGGAAGATGAAGTTTATATTTCCAGATCATTTTCAGAAAAATATGAACTTAATGTCGGGGATACCGTTTCACTGGATGAAAAATATGAAAACAAACAGTATACGTTTACGGTAGCCGGAATTTATGACCAGTGCGTAAACATTGCAGTATTTATGCCGATTGAAAATTACCGCATGGTATTTGAGCTGGATGAAGAGGCATTCAGTGGATATTTTTCAAATGAAGAGCTTACAGATCTGTCGGAAGATGATATTGCAACGGTGATCACCGAGCGTGATATCACAAAGATGTGTGACCAGTTAGATCATTCCATGGGATCTTATATGGATTATTTCCAGATACTTTGTATCCTGCTTTCCGCAGTTTTGATCTATCTTCTGACAAAGCTGATCATTGAGAAAAATGAGAATGCAATTTCAATGACAAAGATTCTTGGATATGAGAATAAAGAAATCGCCAGCCTGTATCTGCTTTCCACAACGATCGTGGTTGTGATCGAAGATGCGGTCAGTGTTGTACTTGGAGCGTTTGTTATGAATCTAGCATGGAAGGCGATCTTGTTTAGTTACAGTGGATGGTTTGCATTTGTGATCCAGTCAGCCGGATATGTGAAAATGTTTGCATTTGTGCTGATCGGATATCTGTTTGTAATGATACTGGACTTTATGCGTATCAAAAAGATCCCGATGGATCAGGCACTCAAAAATGTGGAGTAGAGATTGCTGCTGTGCATATTTATTGTGTGACCGGTAACGAAAGATTTTTCGTAAAAATTTTTGGTTGCATTAAAAATGGCATTGTGCTACTATTGCAATAGAAATTTAAAGGAGAGGAACCAATGCGGAGATAATTTACTTTTGAAACATGAAAGAAAACAGAGTCAGCAAGAGAATGTGTGTCATATATGGCATACGTTTGTCTGCTGATTCGGGATGATACATGGCATATATTGCACCGGTATAAGGAATAAAGTGCATGATATGTTGTGTAAATCTGAAGTTACAGCAGTATTGCAGAGGTGCAGTACTGCATATCATGTTGCCAAAAGTGGATTTGATTCTTGTATCCTCTCTTTTTTGTGTTAAAAAATGGCGGAAACGGACATTTTGTTGTCCGGGACAATCGATTTTATCTTACAATGTGCAATCTATTGTCTGCCAGATGTGATCATAAAATATGTGAGGTGTAAGAAAAATCCCATGGCAGCATGGGATTTTTTTAATTCATAGGAAATTACGTCCTATGA
>OBXH01001633.1_pt1 | contig 10360 bp, 10 predicted proteins | sample 1538101 | NCBI WGS metagenome assembly OBXH01 (sample SAMEA2580141, study PRJEB22360) | human gut metagenome | biome: human gut; feature: human-associated habitat; material: faeces | place: Denmark | collected 2008/2010 | reverse complement strand
ATCCTTGAATTCCTTTAAATACTCTTCCGCCGTCTTCGCGGTCACCTGGAACAGGTCAGAGTTCTTATCCACATAGGAACCTTCATGGATCAGAAGATTCTCGATCTCGAGACTCTTGTTTCCGGAGAGCTCCACGCTGAGAGTTGTCTCCGTTTTCGCTTTGAATGTTCCCTCGGCACTGCACACAAATCCGTCAACGGTCACGGATGCCGCGGTGTCTGTCGTAAGTCCGCCAGGATTGGATACCTCAACGGTCACGTTCTTCACGAGGCGTCCGCCGGAAAGTGTTTCCTCCATGCTGCTGACAACCGTGACGGTTCCGGAGATCTGCTCGCCGGTGTCCTCCAATATCACTGCCGCCTCGTCACCCACGTTGATCTCCGCCGCCTCGCCTGAGAGGAACGGGACTGTGATCTTCATAACAGAGTCATCATAGAGATCCGCGATCTTCGTTCCACTATTTACCTTATCGCCCTCTTTGATATAGAGAGTCTTGATATATCCGGACGCTGTGGAGCGGTATGTATTTCCGGCGATCCGCGCTGTCTCCTCGGCGTAATTGGACTGTGCCGTCTGGGCACTTTCCTTCGCGCGCTGGAGACTTGTCTCTGCAGAGCTCAGATCAGAGTCCATGGAAGTCGCGTCGATCCGGTATAGGATCTGGCCTTTTTCCACAACATCGCCCTCCTCAAAGTTTGCCTCGATGACCTCGCCTTCCACCAGTGATGTCACCTCGTAGGTGTCCTTCGGAGACAGGGCGCTGGACGCCGTGAGCTCTGAACTGATGTCCGTCCGCTTCACTGTCGCCGTTGACACAGACTGGTCACCCTGACGTTTCTGGCTCGTGGTCTTTTTCTTATAGAGGAAAAATCCGCCAAGCAGCACTGCCAGAACCACTATAAGCACGATCACGATCCTCCCGCTTTTTCCTTTCCGTTTTTTCCGTTTCTTATCTACGGCCACTTTTTCGTTCTCCATACTCATTCCTTTCCTGTCTATTGAAATCTTCCGCTTCTCTTAACTATGTTCCAAACCTGAATTGTTACAGTACACGGGCACTCCATGCCCGCGCACTGTAACAGGATTTTGCCCATGAAAAGTAACCCTGAATTTTCTCTATTCGTATTTCCTCTGCGGTATCTCTATTTTATGTATTGTACGTATATTCGTAACTAATCAATAATCTCCAACAACATCTACAACCGTATAAGTCGCATTCTCGTCGCTTCCGCTCTTCTCCCACACAATGGCAACCTTGTCATCCACCTCAAACTCTCCGTAGACGGAGAACAGATACTGGAGCTCCGACCCGCTGATCTGGAACTCATCGCCCTCGCCGCCGTTGTCCTGGTAATCGGTGTTTAAGACCACCTTCACCGGTGTGAACGGGTCGCTGGAATCGTAGTAGATCGCCTTGATCCGGCCCTCCGTGGCGCCTTTGTTCTCGCCGCCGTTGGAATAGGCGAAGATCATCTTTGTCTCCTCGTGGTAATAGAGCACGGTGGCGTAATCGTTGATCTCGCTCTCATCGGACATCTCGCCGTTTAAAAACATGGTAGCGTCTTTCAGGGAAAACGGAACAAGACTCTTTAAGTTCCGGCTGTCATTGTCTAAGATCTTCGGTCCCTTTAAACTGTTATCCAGGATCGAGGATGTGTTGATCTCGCCGTCGGAATTGTAGGTCAGGTCAAATACCTTGCTGCCATACTGGTTTCCTTCTTTTGTCTTCGCCTTCATCAGGTTATAGAACAGGTTGATGCAGTCTTCCCTCGTGAGGACCTCGTCGAGATCACGATAGATCCCAGAATCCAGGGACAGGGACTTGAACTTCGCAAGGCGGCTCTCCTGAAGACTTCCGGAGAAATCCTCGTTTGTGTATCCTAAGACTCCCAGGACTGCCTTGATGGCATCCCGCATCGTAACTCCCTCGTCCGGCTTAAAGTTTCCGCCGAGATAACCGGACATCCAGGAATTTGTCGCCGCGGTGCGAATCGCTGAGGAGTATTGGGATTTCGCGGAAACATCTGCGAACACGGACACGGTTCCCGTGGAGTTCGCTGTCTCACGGTAATTGGACGCCTTTACGAGAAGCTCCGCAAACTCACCTCTCGATACGTTTGTCTGATAGTTGCTCGTACTCAAAATTCCAAGCAGTCTCACTGTCTTCTTTCTCATCTCAAATGTGGTGCTGGCCGCATAGGCGTTTACCGTCATCCCCGCGCCCACCGCGCAGACCGTCAGTACCGCCGCTATCATCTTTCCTCTTCTCATTCCCATTCTCCTTTCATCCACCTTGATCGCCAGATTAACATCTCCATGTATTTTTTTCTAATAGTCTCACAGACCCGGTTTCTGTACTTTTAAAGTACATACAGTCAGAACTCCTTGCATTTTTCTTACTGTTTATTTCAATTTCCGTAATAACTCTACCGGAAATTTGTGATTCATCTGTGTTTGACCTGTGTTCAAACTGTGAAAGAAGGCACGCAAAACCGGGCATTTCTGCGTCAAAACTGTGGCGAACGGATTTGCGAGCAGCCGCCTGCCCATCCCTGGCCGCTACAAGCCTACGCTTATATGCAAAGAAGACCCGGCGCAGATACCACTTTCGGTACCCACTCCAGGTCTTCTCCCTATTCTCACACCCCCGGCAACCGCCCGATCACATCGATCCCGGCGAATACCAGAAGTCCGTTTTTTATGATAAAATTTAAGATCACGATCCCCGCCGCTGCGTAAGCGATCCGGTCATCCAACTCCGGTCGGAATCTCCTGTTTCCCGTGGCAAAATACAGGATCCAGGAAACCGCAGCCCACACAGCTACCGATGCCATATACGGTACCACCGGATGGTACAGAAAGCTTAGTACCGGATGCCCTGAAAGGAGTGCCCGGACGGCTCTCGTTCCCCCGCATCCCGGACAGTAAAGCCCGGTCATCATCTGAAACAGGCATGGCATCTGGAACCATGTCGGGATCATAATCTGGCTGCGATCTTCTGGCGCAGTCCACCGACCTTTGCTGCTGCCGCGTCGAACTCTTCCCCTGTCATCTCACCGGTCAGAACCGCGAACTCATCTTTTCCTTCCAATGTCACAAATTTCACGTCACCGAAAGCTGCCGCAACGGCCTCTTTCTTTGCTCTCTCAGAACCCTCAAACCGTGCAAAGTACTTTCTGGAAAGCTCAGCCGCCGGATGTACCTCAAGCTTCTCGCTGCTCCAGCCGATCTTCTCCGGCTCATCGCCGAAGCGGACTGCGGAGATCATATCCCCGACAACGGCGCTGGCTGTCGGCAGTTTTCCTGCTCCGCTTCCATAGAACATGGACGCACCCAGCATATTTCCCACAACGAGGATTCCGTTGAACACATCTGTCACCGCATACAGCGGGTCTTTCGCATCCACGAGGACCGGCGCGACCTCCAGATAGATCTTTCCATCTTTATTCACGCTGGTTCCGAAGAGCTTGATCGCCGCACCCATATGTGCCGCGTAGCTGGAATCCATGGAAGTGATTTTTGTGATTCCCTGGGTCGGGATCTCCTCGTAGTTTACTTCTTTTCCTGTTGCGACCGCAGTCAGGATCGCGATCTTTCTGCAGGTGTCATATCCTTCAATATCTGCCTCCGGGTTGCGCTCCGCGTAGCCCAATTCCTGGGCGCGCTTTAACGCCTCCTCGAAGCTCCATCCCTCTTCATTCATCTTTGTGAGGATGTAGTTTGTCGTTCCGTTTAAGATACCGGAGATTTCTAAAATCTCCTCGCCGCCGAGGCTCTCCACAAGCGGGCGGATGATCGGAATACCGCCGCCGACACTTGCTTCAAACAAGAAGCTGATGTTCTTTTCCGCGGCGATCCGGATCAGCTCTGTCCCATGGGCCGCAACCAGTGCCTTATTGGAAGTCACCACATGCTTTCCCGCGAGCAGGCAGCGCTTTACAAACTCGTAGGCCGGTTTTGTTCCGCCCATGGTCTCCACAACGATCCCGATCTCCGGGTCATTTACGATCTGTTCCACATCATGGATCACAAGCTTCTCCACAGGACTTCCCGGAAACTCCCTGAGATCCAGGATATATTTTACTTCGATCGGCTCTCCAGCCTTTTTCTCTACGCTTTTGCAGTTCTTGTCAAGAACCTCATACACGCCAGAACCGATGGTTCCGTATCCCATAATTGCCGCTTTCATCCGTCTATTTCTCCACTCCTAAAATTTTTACGTTCTGTACGCCCTTTAAGTGCTCGATCTCCTCAACCATACCGGCAACATTTCCCGTATCTGAGAGAACTTCCACGCTGAGCGTTACCGTCGCGGATCCGTTTACCGGGATCGTCTGGTGGATCGTAAGGATATTCGCGCGGTAATCCGCAACGATGTGGAGCAGGTCAGACAGAAGCCCCGGCTCGTCCATCATCTGGGTCACAAGTGTCACTGTCTTTCCTCTCGTGTTGTCGGAAAACGGAAGAATATCATCCTTATATTTATAGAAGGAACTGCGGCTTAAACCGACCTGTTCCGCCGCCTCCTGCACCGTCATGTTTTTGTCCGCCTCGAGGAGACGTTTCACCTCAACGACTTTCTGAAGGACTTCCGGCAGCGCTTTGTCACGAACCACATAATACTTGTTTTTTTTCTCCATATATCAGACCTCGCAAGCTAAAAATTTCTTTTTTATTACCGAAATCATACTTTTCGTCCATTGCTCTGGCACGTTACCATATGTGCGTCCCAGAAAAACATGTGTACGCAAGAATCTTAGCATATTTTGGATGCTTATGCAAGCAGATGTTTGTGTGTTTGCCCCTGCCGCTTGACATTTCTCCTTTGCAGGACTTACACTTAATTCATATTAAACCTAAGGAGGTTTCCATATGTCATCCATGACCATCGCCCAGCTTCAGACCCACGTATTTTCCGATAAAATGCAGAACATCGAGGCTCTGCGCCCTCTGATCCAGAAAGCAAAAAATTCCGGCGCAGATCTCGTCTGCCTTCCGGAAATGTTCAACTGCCCCTATGAAACACCGAATTTCCCTGTTTATGCAGAAAAAGCAGGCGGACCGGTCTGGCAGGCGCTCTCTGACCTTGCAAAGGAATTCGGGATCTACTTTTCCGCCGGATCCGTCCCGGAATGTGACCAGGACGGACATGTTTTCAATACCGCCTATGTCTTTGACCGAAGCGGAAAGCAGATTGCCTGCCACAGAAAAGTCCACCTCTTCGACATTGATGTAAAAGGCGGACAGTATTTTAAAGAATCTGATACTCTGACTCCCGGAGACTCCGCTACCGTATTCGACACGGAATTTGGAAAAATCGGTCTCTGCATCTGTTTCGATATACGCTTTCCGGAGATCTTCCGACGGATGGTGCTGGAAGGTGCTGATATCGTCCTTGTTCCGGCAGCCTTCAATATGACTACTGGACCGGCACACTGGGAGCTTACCTTCCGTGCCCGCGCTCTGGACAACCAGATTTTTGTCTTCGGAACTTCTCCGGCGAGAGATCTCTCCGCCTCCTATCAGGCCTTCGGTCACTCTATCGCTGTCTCCCCATGGGGCAGAGTCTTAAATCAGATGGATGAGCACGAGGGAATGCAGATCACTACCATTGATCTTGACGAGATCACGTCCGTCCGGGAGCAGCTTCCACTTCTGAAAACACGAATGGAGAATCTGTAAATCAGGTTCTCCATTCGTTTAAGTTTCCTTTTTATGCTTACAGATGCTCTTCCATCTCACTATTGCGATGAACACCGGTGATCGCGTACTCCGCCCACTCCGCAATATTTGTTGCATGGTCACCGATCCGCTCCAGATATTTGGCGATCATCAAGACATCAAGAATCTGTTCCTGAGTTGCCTCACCGTTTAAGATACCATCGGCAAGTTCTTTTTTGACCTCATTAAAAAGGTTATCGATCACATCATCGTATTCAATAACTTCTTTTGTCTTTTTGAGATCTCCGTTTGCAAAGCTCTCGATGCTCTCACGAACCATAGATGCAACGGCTTTTGCCATCTCGCCAAGTCTTGTGGCCTTTACCGGAGCGGAAAGATCGGTCGTCTTTACGATCTCAGCGATATCGCCTGCCTGATCACCGATCCGCTCCAGATCCGTGATCATTTTTAAGGTGGAGGAAATCGTTCTGAGATCACTTGCCACTGGCTGCTGCTCTAACAGGAGCTTCAAGCATTTGCTCTCGATGTCCCTCTCCTTTAAATCGACATTCGCGTCCGCTGCCAGAATCTTCGCTGCCTGTTCCCGATCCATGTTCATCAGTGCCTCGTACGCTCCGTCGATCATGCTCTCGCAAAGATTTCCCATCTCCGCGAGCATCTTATGCAGCTCTTCCAACTGTTTTAAAAATGCATCTCTCATAATCAGCCAAACCTCCCTGTGATGTAACTCTCTGTGCGCTCATCTCTCGGGTTCGCGAACAGATCGCCTGTATTATTGTACTCGACGACCTCACCTAACAGGAAGAACGCGGTCTTATCAGAAATACGCGCTGCCTGCTGCATGTTGTGGGTGACGATCACGATCGTGTATTTATCCTTTAATTCCATCGCCAGGTCCTCGATCTTCGATGTGGATATCGGATCCAGAGCAGAGGTCGGCTCATCCATCAGGATAACCTCCGGCTCTACTGCCAGAGTTCTTGCGATGCAGAGTCTCTGCTGCTGTCCGCCGGAGAGTCCCAGGGCACTCTTATTTAAGCGGTCCTTAAGCTCATCCCAGATCGCCGCCTGACGCAGGCTTTTCTCAACGATCTCGTCGAGATCCGCCTTTCTCGTGATCCCGAAGATCCTCGGGCCATAGGCGATGTTGTCGTAAATACTCTTCGGGAACGGGTTTGGCTGCTGGAATACCATGCCGACCTTGTGGCGCAGTGTGATGGCGTCCATATCCTTAAAGATGTTCTGCCCGTCAAGCTCCACTTTTCCGTCGATCTTTACATTCTCCACAAGATCGTTCATCCGGTTCAATGTCTTTAAAAATGTAGATTTTCCGCAGCCGGACGGTCCGATGAACGCGGTGATCTCATGGGCGCTGATCTGCATGTTGATGTCCTTAAGCGCATGGAACGAGCCGTAATGCAGATTCAGCTTTTCGATATCAAATTTCGGTTTCATATCAGTCATATATGTTTTCCTCTCTAAAACTCTCATATGCCATCCTCAAAGTTTCATTACTTCTCCCTCAAGAATCTGTCATTGAGGTCCTTTTCCGAATGTTTCTTACGCTGCCTCGCCGGAGCTCTTTTTCTTCAGATGATGGCTCCACACATTCGCACCGATGCTGAATGCCAGAACCAGGATCATAAGGACCGCGGAGGCGGTGTTCGCCAGTGCCTTATCCTGACCGTTTACCTGAAGGTTCCAGATCTGGATCGACAATGTCTCTGCCGGGCGGAACGGGTTGAACGGGCAGGTCGGGGCTGCCAGGTTCCAGTTGCCCCAGCGCAGGTCACTTCCGGATCCTGTGGTGTAGAGGAGCGCTGCCGCCTCACCGAATCCACGTCCCGCCGCCAGGATGACGCCTGTCATGATGCGCGGGAGACATGCCGGGAGAAGTACATGGAAGATGGACTGCCATTTTGTCGCTCCAAGACCTAAACTCGCCTGAAAATATCCCGCCGGGAGTCCCTTGATGGCATCCTCGGTGGTCGTCGTGATAAGCGGAAGTGTCAGGATCGATACGGAGAGGGCACCCGCCATCAGGCTCTTTCCCATTCCGAAGAATACGAGGAATACCAGGTATCCGAACAGGCCCACAACGATGGACGGAAGGGAAGAAAGTGTCTCGATACACATTCTCAGAAACTTTGTCATTTTTCCCTGTTTCGCGTACATGGCCAGATAAATTCCGGCGCAGACACCGAGGGGGATGGATACCAGCAGGGAGATAAATACGAGATAGATCGTGTTGAACAACTGGTTTCCGATGCTTCCTTTTCTCGCGAAGCGGAACATCTCCGGCTTTGCCCCCATGAGACCGCCGATGATGACCTTGCCCGCAAAGCCGATCAGAAGAGCGAAGAAGAAGATCGCAACCAGGTAGAAAATGACTGTCATAACGCGGTCCACACCGCGTGAACGTCTGATCTTACTTTCCATGGTCTAATTTTCCCCCTTTGCTGCGAACTGCTTTACCGGCACTGCCGTCGTGCTGGTTTTCACAGAAGTGCTTGTTTTTTCTTCTTTCTCCGGCTTTACCGCTGTCACATGATGGATCAGGAAGATGAAGAACAGGGAGATTGCAAATAACAACAGTGCCATGGTCCAGAGGGCGGATTTCATCTCGCCGCCCTCCATGGCGTTGCCCATCTGGGCCGCGATCTCGGTGGTCAGAGTCTTTGTCGTTGAAAAAATGCTTGTGGGAAGCGCTGTGGTCTGTCCGATGACCATGGCCACTGCCAGGGCCTCACCGAAGGCTCTCGCGAGACCTAAGATCACACCGGAAATGATTCCAGGCGCTGCCGCCGGAACTACGATCCGGTATATGGTCTGCCAGCGGGTAGAGCCGAGTCCGTACGCCGCCATTCTGCATTCCTTCGGTACGGAGTGAAGGGCATCCGCCGCAACACTTGTGATCGTCGGGAAGATCATGACCGCTAAGACCAGACCTGCTGCCAAGATGGAATGTCCCACCTGACGGTCAAACAAGATCTTGATCGCCGGTACAAGCACCGTAAGTCCCACCCAGCCATAGACAACAGACGGGATCCCGGCGAAGATCTCGACTACCGGGCGGTAGAATTTCTCGCCAAACTTCGGGGAGATCTCCGTGATGAAGATCGCTGATCCCAGGGAAAACGGAGTCGCGATGAGAAGCGCCAGGCCGCAGGTGCAGAGCGACCCAGCGATGAAGATCAGCGCACCGATGCTGCCGCCGCCTGCCATATTGTCCTCCGGTGCCCAGTCTGCAGATCCTAAGAATTCCAGGAAGGAATGTCTGTAAACCAGGAATGTGGATGATCCCTTGTATACAAGGAACGCGCCGATCACGATCGTCAGAAGAATTACGAACAGTCCACAGACGGTCATCAGATCCCGCCACAGATATTCTCTGACGAACATGCTTTTTTCTTTACCATTCTTCATAAGTCCTCCTGCTTCCTATATTCGAAGCAAATTCTATCATAAATCATATCGGGGCGGGCCAGATTCGTCTGCCCCGCCCCTGTTTCGCAGCTCTCTTGTCCATGTCCTCTTTTTTCTTTCATCCGGTCGGATCATGGCTCACTGCCCGGTCTTAAGTTTTGTCTCAATTAATGCTCAGTATTTGTCATCTTGGAAGATACGCCGTATCCTAAGGATTCCATCTTTGCGCCGTACTCATCGGACATGATGTAGTCAAGGAATGCGCTTACAACTTCATCCGGCTCACCCTTTGTATACATATGCTCAAATGTCCATACCGGATATTTTCCAGCGTATGTATTTTCAAGTGTCGGCTCTGCGCCATCGATCGCTACGGTTGCAACTCCCGCATCGCCTGTCAGATAGGAAAGAGCTACGTATCCGATCGCACCCTTTGTATCCTTTACGTTCTGAAGAAGGACACCGGAATCATCTGTTTCCATGGAAGTGTTGGAAGCTTCCTCATTTCCGTCGAGCGCGTATTTCTGGAAGGTTGCTCTTGTACCGGAAGATGTCGGTCTTGTTACAAGGACGATGCTCTCATCCGGTCCACCGACTTCTTTCCAGTTTGTTGTCTTTCCTGTGAAGATGTCGATGAGCTGCTGTTTTGTGAGGTCCTCAACGCCGCCCTCTTTGACATCGTTGTTTACGATCGGTGCCATTGTGACAACGCATACCTGGTGGTCAACAAGCTCTTTTGCCTGTGCCTCGTCAAGTTTTGCGGATGCCTCTACGTCGGAGTTACCGATGTTTACGGTTCCCTCAGAAACTTGCTTTAAACCTTCTCCGGATCCGCCGGCATCAATTGTGATGGAAACATCCGGATATTTCTCGATAAACATGTCTGCTGCATCATCAACGAGCGGTTTTAATGCGGAAGAACCTGCTGCTGTGATGGAACCGGTGAGCGCTGCTGTCTCGGTTGCTGCTGTTGTATCTGCTGCCGCTGCTGTTGTCGCTGCTGCTGTTGTGGATGCTGTACTGCTGCTTCCGCATCCTGTCATCATGCTGACTGCTAAAACTCCTGCACCTGCAAGTGCCATTACTTTTCCTGTTTTCATAATTTCTTTCTCCTCCTCAAAAGGTCTTTGTTTTTGTTTTTCTTTCTCTGTACAGTAATATTTTTATCACGAAACAAAAAATGCAAAAACCATGATTCGGTAACTAGTTTGTATAATCTATGTAAATTGTAAATTCAAAATTTCGTTTAAAA
>OBXH01001610.1_pt1 | contig 10511 bp, 8 predicted proteins | sample 1538101 | NCBI WGS metagenome assembly OBXH01 (sample SAMEA2580141, study PRJEB22360) | human gut metagenome | biome: human gut; feature: human-associated habitat; material: faeces | place: Denmark | collected 2008/2010 | reverse complement strand
GCTGCAATCATCAGCGCCGCACTGATCCGCGCCGGGATATAATTCACCACATCATCGAGTTTTGCTGCCGTCCTTCCAAAATTCAGGTAACGTTCATTCTTGTAGCCCACCATCGAGTCCATTGTGTTGACTGCCTTATATAAAAACCCTAACACCGGACCTCCGATCGCCAAACAGATCATCGGAGCAATCACACCGTCCGACGTATTTTCTGCTACTGTCTCCACAGCCGCTTTCGCGACCCCTGCCGCATCCAGATTTTGCGTATCGCGTCCGACGATCATTGCCACTGCATTTCTTGCGCCCGCAAGATCATCTGCCCGCAGACGTTCATACACTTTCATGCTCTCAACTTTCAGGCATTTCGTCGCAAGGATCTGATAGGTCATGATACTTTCTAAAATACAGCCTGCCATCGGCGCAATCGCATAAGCTCCCCACAGCAAAAGACCGCTCACCGCTCCAGTCGCAAGCAGTACAACGGTCACTAGCAAAATACCTGCGCGCCGTTCTTTTTTTTCATTTCTTATGCCTGTCACATCAAGCAGTCTATGATCCAACGCTGCGATCAGATTTCCGATCAGGCGCACCGGATGATACAGCCAGTGCGGATCCCCGATCAGTAGATCCAGCAGAAATCCCGCCAGAAATGCTATCATATGATAATACATGTCTTTACTCTCCAAAAATTAATTTTTCATCACGCATGGAAATTGATGTCTCTTTCACCATCCCATTTGCGTCTACTGCATAGGACAGCGTACATTCATATCCCTGTCCGCACCTGCACTGATAGTCAAAATAGGAACCCTGTCCATAACTGTCAAAAAGTGCCATAATCGTTCCGCCATGTACAATGCAGACAACCTTTTCCGGTACAGTTACCTGTTTTTCTAATTCCATCAGGCAATCCAACAATCCCGCTTTACACCTTGTGATAAATTCTGCCCGGCTCTCTCCGTCCGGAAACGGCAGTGTGCCGCCACTGTCGATCCATCTCTGATAATCTTCATTTCCATTTAAATCAAAGTAAGTCTTTCCCTCAAAACTGCCAAAGTTCATTTCTTTCCATTTTTCTATGATCTGATAAGGCTGATCTTTATATAAAATCTCTTTTGTCTGTCTGCACCTTAGCATGGGACTCGTAAAAATAAGGTCTGCTGCAGGATAATTTTTCCTGTTGCGCAACAGCATTTCACATCCGTCCTCAGAAAGCGGTTCATCTGTCCAGCCAAGATAACTTTTTCTGCGGTTCGACGCTGTCTCTCCATGCCGGATAAATGCCATTGTTATTTTATTTTCTGTGCTATCCCGCATATCACACGCTCCACACTCTCCGAAGATTTTGCCAGAATGACCTGCATCCTTCCGACCTGCTCCCGGTACTCTCTTTCTTCTTTTAACATCGGCACCACACCGCATCCGACTTCATTGCAGATCACGATACAATCCGGGTTTTTCTTTATAAATGTTTCTGTGAGTTTTGGCACATCTGCCTGCTCTTTCACTTTTCTTCTTACCCACAGATGGAACTTATCTACTGCTTTTGCACCGCATAACTGCTCAAGTTCTGCGTTTTCGCCCGAAAAAATGTCGTTCTCTGATATATGATACGCTGTTTTTACATAATTGCGTTTTCCCTGTGCCACTCCACCTAAAACCAGTCTCATTTTACACCCTCTTTTTTGTTATTCCTTTATCATCGTATAATTCCACATACCGCAGCTGCCACAACGATCACACACTCACACACTGTCACAAAATATCCTTCGGTATCCCCGGTAATACCTCCAAGTTCCTTTTTACATTTCTTATAATAATACAGAAAAGTAAGACCTGCGCCCACTAACACTGCCACTCCCGTCACTCCGTCTAAATACAGCATCAGCACTGCCACCGCTGCTGTCTGCAAAAACAGTGCGGTCTTTACGGCCCGCTCATGCGCTTTGCTCGTGAACATATACAAAAGTCCTTCTTTCTTTGCACCCGGAAAAGTCATCGCAGCAATACCGGAAAGACAGCGTGATAAGAAAAATCCGGCTGCCACGATCCCTGCCGTACTGCATCTATCTCTGAATATGCTCCGATATAAATCAGTTCATACAGCACCAGACAGATTACAGAAAAAGCACCTATATGCGAGTCCTTCAATATCTCAAGTTTTTTCTCTCTCGGCTGGTAAGAATGGAACGCATCCATCGTATCCATAAATCCATCCACATGAAATCCTCCGGTAACTGCAAGTGGAATGGCTGTGCCAATCATGGCAAATGCCACATTTCCAACCGAAAATTTTCCGCAGAACCACCACCGGAACATCGTGATACCGCCGATGGCCGCTCCAACCCACGGGAAAAAGCAGAATGCATACTTCATTTCTTTATCCTGCCAGGTAAACTGCGGCATCGGTATCTGTGAATACATGGAAAATGCAATGACCAGTGCTCTTAATGTTGTCATCATAATTTCTCCCCCTTTATAAAAATCGGGATTCCTGCCACAACCTCAATCACCGAATCCGCCATTTCTGCTAACTGTTGGTTGATCTGACCCAGATTTCTAATATATTCCATCGTTTCCGGTTCATAGATAATTCCGTCCTCAAAGATCTGGTTTGTCACGATCACCAGATGTCCGGTCTGGTCTTTCAAGTACCTGATCTGGCGGACGATATTTTCTACACAGTTTGCATTTATCTCATCACCGACAGTCTCCGGGAACATCTCATTCGCCACAAGGTTTGACATGCACTCCAATAAAGCCACGGGCATCCGTATTTTTCCATGCAGCCTGGCACATCCCTGTTCTAAAAATTCTGACGTACATACTCTTCCATGTGATGTGTCACATGTCTGTTCCAAAGACTCTGACATGCATACCTGTGCAAACGCTTCATCCACCTTGACAGGACACTCAGCCGTTTGAAATCCTTTCCCGGCGCGAAGTTTTCTGTGCCGTTCCACACGGCGTACTCCCTCTTCTCCATAGACACGCATCGTCGCAAGATAATATAAGTCTCCTTTTCCCGCCAGCTTTACCGCCACACCTTCTGCATATTCCGACTTACCACTGCCGCTTGCGCCTGTCACTACAACCATCATACGTCTGTAAACCTCTTGTATGCTTCCACCCTAATATCTGAAAATGTTGTCCGGTTACCATAGACTGCATGTACCGTATCGAGCAGTCCAAACATCAGAACGGCACCGGTTCCCTCACCGAGCGCCAGACTGCCATCAATGACCGGATGTACACCAAGTTCCTGTAAGATCAGTGCCGCTGCCGGTTCCCTGCTTTTGTGGGAAGCGATCAGAAAATCCTTTACGCCCGGAACAAGACGTTCTGCCACAAGTGCTGCAACTGCACTGATCACACCGTCCAGCACAACCGGGACACCGTAAACTGCGCCCCCGATGCAGACACCGCACAGTCCTGCAATATCCAGTCCGCCGACCGAACACAGAATACGAAATACATCTTTGGAGTCAAACTGATATTTTTTCCGCGCCTCATCGATCACCGCAATCTTATGTAATAATCCCGCGTCACTGAGTCCTGCACCTTTTCCGGTAATCGCTGCCGTCTCACAGTTTAACAATGCCGCCGCCACTGCGCTGCTTGTCGTCGTGTTTCCAATTCCCATCTCCCCGGTTGCAAGCAGTGTCACACCATCCTCTTTGCACTTTTTTACACTGTCGATGCCAGCTTCGATCGCAGCCAATGCTTCCTCCTCCGTCATCGCCGGCTGTTTTAAAAAGTTTTTTGTACCCCTGCTCACCTTTTTATTCCAGACGCCTTCCGGTGTTTCTTCCGCTGCGATCCCGACGTCGATTGGAATGACTTTAGCATTCGCCTGTGCAGCCATAAGGCAGACAGAGCTTTTTCGTTTTCCCATGGATTCTGCAACCTGATATGTGACTTCCTGCCCGGACTGGCTGATGCCCTCCTCAACGATCCCGTTATCCGCACACATCACGATCACTGCCTTCTTTTGTAACGGCACCCTCTCGTCCCCTGTCACTGCACCGATCTGTGTAAATATCTTTTCAAAGATTCCCAGACCATCTAATGGTTTCGCTAAGGAATCCCAGTTTTCCTGTACCTTTTTTCGGATTTTCTCATCCGGTCTTCTGATACAGACATACCCCTGCAGCGTATTCAGAACACGGTTGGTATACTTAATCAAACCTGTTTTATCGATATAAATTTCAGAATTTACACTCTTTTCAAAGCTTTCATTTCCCTGATTCAGGTATCTTCCCATCCCGCTGCCTCCTGCGTACTTCTTTTTTATTTCCGTTATCATTTATTATAGGGCAGTTTCCTGTGTTCAGCAATAAACAAATTTACTCCGTCAAATCGGTCCGTCCAGTCGCTGCTGTTCTCGCCTGTTGTGCGGTAACAAGCAGCATTACATCCCCATCATCCTATACACCGCATCCATATCCAGATACTCCCGCAGCGTCTCCGCCAATTTATCATACTGTGTCTCTTTAAATTCCTGATAATTCTGCTGAGTCACTGCCTCCATGGAAATTCCTTTCTTTGTGGCAAGTGCCTCAACGATCTTTGCAGCAATGCCATCTGCATCAAATACTCCATGAACGTAAGTACCATAAACATTACCTGCACAGATTCCATCTGCTTTTTGATTTTCAGCCTGATCTGTGATATGGCACAGATATTCATATCTTTTTTCCTGAAGCATTTCGGGCTTCTCACTCCGACCTAAATCCATCATAACCGTATCCATATCAATCTCGGCATGATCCGTCCTGCGGCTCGCTCCCATATGAATCTCATACCCCGTCAGCTTCACACCCGACAGCACAGACAGCACTCCGGTCAGTTCTTCAAATGTCCCGTCCACCTGCGTTCTCGTCTTTTCCTGTTCCATCTCTGTCTCCATCGGCAAAAGTTCCATACCGCGCAGCATACCGCCCTCCTCGACACCATAAGGATCTGTGATGCACTCTCCCAACATCTGATATCCGCCGCAGATGCCAAAGATCACGGCATCCCGATTTTGCGCATGCTTTTTGATGGCAGCCTCCAGCCCGTTCTGGCGCATCCATTTTAAGTCGCCCATCGTATTTTTACTGCCGGGCAGGATGATCATATCCGGGTGATGCAGCTTTTCCGGTGTATCTATATAGCGGACAGAAACACCTTCGATCGATTCAAATACCATGAAATCCGTAAAATTGGAAATACGCGGAAAACGGATAACTGCAATATCAACTGCCTTTTCCTCGTGATCCGTAAACCGGTCTGACAGACTGTCCTCATCTTCAAGTACTAAATGCATATAAGGCACGACTCCGGTAACCGGAATCCCGCCTTTTTCCTCTAACATCTGTATACCAGGATCTAAGATCGACACATCCCCGCGGAACTTATTGATGATAAGTCCTTTAATGCGTTCCCGTTCTTTTTCTTCTAACAAAACTAATGTACCGATCAGCTGTGCAAATACACCACCACGGTCAATATCCCCGACGAGCAGTACCGGTGCGTCTAATAACTCTGCAAGCCCCATGTTTACAATATCGTTTTCTTTGAGATTGATCTCTGCCGGACTGCCGGCTCCTTCGACCACTATGATATCAGCCTGCTGCTCTAACGTCTGATATGCTTTTAAAATATCCGGGATCAGTTTCTTTTTATACGCAAAATAATCCCGTGCCTTCATATTTTTAAGCACTTCGCCGTTTACGATCACCTGGGAGCCTGTATCATTCGTTGGTTTTAAAAGAATCGGATTCATGCAGACCTGCGGTTTTATCCCTGCTGCCTCTGCCTGCATGACCTGCGCACGCCCCATCTCAAGTCCCTCTTCGGTAATATAAGAGTTGAGTGCCATATTTTGGGATTTGAATGGTGCCACACGGTAACCGTCCTGCTTAAAAATGCGGCATAAACCTGCTACAAGCAGGCTTTTCCCAGCATTTGACATTGTTCCCTGAATCATGATTCTTTTTGCCATAAATTTATTTCTCTTTCCTATCCCTGTATTTTCTTTTTAGAGCAAAGAGTCGATTGCGACTCTTTCGCATTTACCCATCTACTCTCGGCGGCTGATCTCTTCCCGCAGTAATGCGGTCATTTCCTGATCTGCTTTTTTTAGACCGACAGTTTTTAATTTTTGCTGCATCTCATCCCATTTTGCATCAAAATCCTCCGGTTTGCAGACAATGCAGTCGATCAGTCCTTTCCATGCTATGTCATTCAGATTACTTAATATCTGATTCAGCTCATCCGGCAGTGTCAAAGACCAGAGCGGTGAATAATTTTCTTTTTCAAATTCTTCTTTCTGTGGGAAAATATCGATCAGCATATCTGCATTCCATGCTTTTAATGCCTCTTTTTCCATCTCATCATAACTTTCCTTTACCACATTTCTTGAACTCTTGCTGTATGAATTGCCGGTAGAATCAACTGCCTCATTTCCATAACTTGGAAACGGATATACACGGAAGCCAACTCCTGTGCGCTCCGAATAATTCGTATCACTTTTCGATACCTCAAGGTCTTCCTCCGTAATACAGCGTTTTCCATTTTCATCATAATAGTAGTTAACTCCTTCGATTCCCCAGTTCAGAAGGATCTGTCCCTCATCACTGCATATCCAGTCCAGAAATTTGACCGCCCGTACAGGATCTTTACAGCTTTTCGTAATACCGATTCCCCAGCCGACTGCCAGACTTCTCTGCTTTAAAGACGGGCATTTTACAGATTCATCAATCGTAACCGGAAGTCCCGCATAAGTCCGCTCGTCCTGTCCTTCCGATCTTAAAGATACCTCCGCATTTGCATAATCCCAGTCTTTATCCAGCAGTCCAAGCACCCTGCCGTCTGCAATCTTCATAATATAATCTTCGTGTGTCTGTGTGGCAAATTCCGGATCTAAAATTCCTTCATTATATATTTCGTTCAGCCATTCATAATATTCTTTCTGTCCATCCGCTGCATGCTTATAATATACTTCTTCCTTGTCCTCATCCACGATCCACTGACCATTATCCGGCGAACCATTTGCGATAAACCCGGACGGATTAGACAGCATCGTATACCAGTGCCAGTCAGAACATGCAATGGAAATACCGATGGTCGGTTTTTCATTAATAGTGGGATATTTTACCATATAGTCACGGATCATCTGTGTATATTCATCTAATGTATATGGTATCTGATACCCGTTTTCCTGCAATACCGCCCACTGGAGCTGGGCTGTCCCTGATGTTTCCAATGTTTCTTCCTGCACCTTGTCACTGCATAACTGGTAAATAGATGGATCATCACTGGAATAACGCAGATTTTCGTACTCATCTCCATACAATTTTTTAATATTAGGACCATACTCATCGATCAGATCTGACATATCAATCAATGCATCATTCTGGATCAATGTCGGAGCATCCCCTTTTGCAAACACAAGATCCGGATATTCCCCGGTTGCAACCATCAGCGCAATACGGTTATCACTGGCATCCGCAGGGTAATCCATCTTTAGCGTAACACCTGTCTTTTCTGTTATTTTCTGTGCGACAGGATCTGTCCATGTGTCCTCCATCCCGTCCGCATTATAAAATGTAAATGTAACCGGTTCTAAATCTTCCTGACTGCTCTCCTGCTTTTGTGTGTCTGAAACAGTTGTATTTTCTGTGGCACCACAGCCATATAACCCCATCAGCAGACTGCCTGTGATAAGACCACTTACGATCCTGCTGCACACTGTTCTATTGCATGCAAAATATTTACATACAAAAGTTTTACCTATACCTTTGTATAAAAAACTCCTTCCCATATATCCTGCCCCTTTAAATTATTTTCTCATTTTCAGAATGTAATATTTCATTACTCAATTTCCGACGTCAGAACCGGAAGTTTGATACTGACTTTCGTTCCTGCTCCTGTCTTACTCTCAAATTCTACTCCGTAATTCTCCCCATACTGAAGTTTAATTCTCTGATTGACATTACAGATTCCGATATGCGTCCGGTCAAGATTGTCAAAATCATTCAACGCCTTACGCACTTCGTCTAGTTTTTCCATGGACATTCCGCATCCATTATCTGATACTGTAATCCACAGATGGGATCTCACTTCAACCCTGATCACGATTTCTCCCCCGCTTTCCTTTGCCTCAAGTCCATGCACAAATGCATTTTCCACAAAGGGCTGGATCAATAGCGGCATAACCTTCAGTGAACTGATATCTCCCTCCGTCTCAATACTGTAATGGATTCTGTCATGGAAACGGTAATCCTGTATTTTCAGGTAATACTCAACCAGTTTCAGTTCTGATTTTAACGGCTGCAAGGTATTACTTACCTGGATATTTCTCCGCATGATCTTTGCAAGCATTTTTGCCAGTTCCTCGATATCCGGCTGATTATGAATTCTTGCCTGCATACGGATCGTCTCTAACGTGTTATACAGAAAATGTGGATTGATCTGGCTTGCAAGCATTTTAAATTCCACTTCTTTCTGCCTTGCATTGACCTGTTCTTTCTGCACACGTTCTTTGATCACGTTATTCATCAGTTCCTGTATGGAATCGATCATTACCTTCAGATCCCGGTAGAGATCCGAGATCTCATCCTCCCCGCCGATATCCTCCGTGATATCAAAATCTCCAGTTGCAGCCTTATGCATCTGCAGACGGAATGTATTTACCCTCGTACTGAACTGATTGGAAAATACCAGAATAATTCCAAGACCAGACACCACACAGACAAGCTGTGGCACAAGACTTCCCAACGCACTGCGGGCTGCCGATCCTGCGATCTCTTCATACGGACATACACTGACTAAGGTATAATAATCATCCGAATAGTCCGGTTTTACCCGCACCGTCGATAACAGACAGGTATCTTCCCCCTGAAAACGCACTTTGCCGGAATAAGTATCATTTTTGATCTGCTTTAACAGTAGAATCATTTCATCCGTGTCCCGTTCATATTCATTGCGGTGCAGAACCACCGTGTCATTATACACTAAATAAGTATCCTGCGTCCGTTCCTGCACAGGCAGCTCCGTCCTCTTATACTGCATGTTAATTGCAAGTACACCGACCGGCTGCATATCCTTCGTATATAAAAGTCTCGACATCCGGAGTGAATCCTTGCGTTTTAACGAATCATACGAATAAGACCAGTACGGTTTTCCATTCAGTTCGAGCGTATTCTGATACCATGGCTTCTCTGCAATCTCCTGATCTACATGTACAAAATATTCATTATTGGAAATTGTATCATTATTCAGATACAACGTGATACTTGAAATTTCATGATAATAATATTTCAGATAATCAGAAATGGTATCATAGTCTCTGTAATCTGCAAGAATCTCCGAATAGTTTTCATACTGATGAAATGCGATATGCTCAATCTTTTCATCAAAGTACATCTGTTTGGAAATGTCGGAGATGACGGACATACTCTCGCTCATTGAATCCGCGATCATATTTAACCCATCCATCTCGCTTTCCTTCGCTTTCTGGATCAACACCGATCTCGTATTCTGATAAGTATAAATATCCAACAGCAGAATCGGCAGAATTCCTCCGGCAATGTATATAAAGAGCATTCTCTCCCGCAGTCTTAAATTGCCTATGAATGTTTTTATCCGGGCAAACAGACTCATGTTTTTTACGCCTTTCGTTCATTTTTCACTCAGAGCGGTGTTTATTCCGGACGCACACGCACAACAACCGGAAACTCACTGTCTATTCCAGGTGCGGTTACATGAAGTCCTTCCCCGTCCACAGACCATTGCAGCCTGCCATCATATCCTAAAATATCCACCGACTCAATGATACCATGAAACTCCGGCACATTCTGATCACTGCTGTCTGCCAGTGAACGGATACAGAAAACACCATCTTTAGGACATTGTAACGCAATTGCGTAAATATTTCCATGATTAATCGTAAAACGGTAATCTTTGTTTGTAAATTTCAGTTCTTTCTGATCCTGAAACTGTCCTTCTGCCGCTGCCGTCGGACCTTCCATGGATTTTCGCCAGACATTTGCACCGATAACGGCCTCACTGTTTACTTTCATCCATTTTGCAAGATCTTCCAAAATAGCACGGTCACCATCCGGGATCGTTCCATCCGCCTTCGGACCGATATTTAACAGAAGATTACCATTTTTGCTGACTACATCCACGAGTGTACAAATGATCTCATTGCTGCTTTTATAATCCAATGTGTCAGTATAGCACCAGGAATTTCTTGCAACTGCCGTATCGGTCTGCCAATCATAGGGCTTTGCTTCCGCAAACCCACCGCGCTCCACTTCCACAATTCCACTGCCAAACATCATCGCATCATGTTTATAACAGATTTTAACATCTTTGCCCCATTTCACGCCGCAGTTGTAATAAAATGCAGCGAGTTTCTTTAAATATGGTTTGAACGCCTGATGCTGCACCCACCAGTCAAAATACAGCAGGGATGGTTTATAATTTAATATAATTTCCGCTGTGCGTGCTAACCAGTCATT
>OBXH01001597.1_pt1 | contig 10617 bp, 9 predicted proteins | sample 1538101 | NCBI WGS metagenome assembly OBXH01 (sample SAMEA2580141, study PRJEB22360) | human gut metagenome | biome: human gut; feature: human-associated habitat; material: faeces | place: Denmark | collected 2008/2010 | reverse complement strand
GTGCTGCATTGTTTGCTTCGTTCTTAGCAGCACCCTGTGACTTCATTGTCGGGAAGAGTAATACGTCACGGATTGCTGCGCTGTCTGTAAGCAGCATCACAAGACGGTCGATTCCGTATCCGATACCACCTGTTGGCGGCATACCGATCTCTAATGCATTTAAGAAATCTTCGTCTGTATGCTCTGCCTCATCATCACCGGCTGCAGCATTTGCATCCTGTGCTGCAAAACGCTCACGCTGGTCGACCGGATCGTTAAGCTCAGAATATGCATTACACATTTCCCATGTATTGATGAAAAGCTCGAAACGCTCTACCTTGGTAGGATCGCTTGGTTTCTTCTTGGTAAGCGGAGAGATCTCGATCGGATGATCCATGATGAAGGTCGGCTGGATCAGCTCTTTCTCGCAGAACTCCTCGAAGAAAAGGTTGATGATATCACCCTTCTTATGACGCTCCTCATATGCAATATGATGCTCATCTGCAAGTTTTTTCGCTGCAGCATCATCTTCTACAGTATCGAAATCAATTCCGGTATATTTCTTAATCGCATCGTTCATGGTCATGCGTGTAAATGGCTTGCCAAGATCGATCTCGATGCCATTGTAACTGATCTTTGTACTTCCGCAGACTTTCTCTGCAAGATAACGGAACATAGACTCTGTCAGTTCCATCATTCCCTCATAGTCTGTGTATGCCTGATACAGTTCCATCAACGTGAATTCCGGGTTATGACGGGTATCAACACCCTCATTACGGAATACACGACCGATCTCGTATACACGTTCAAGTCCGCCGACGATCAGTCTCTTTAAGTATAACTCCAGAGAGATACGCAGTTTTACATCCTCATTTAAGGCATTATAATGTGTCTCAAACGGTCTTGCTGCTGCTCCACCTGCATTCGATACAAGCATCGGAGTCTCTACTTCCATGAAATCACGGTCAGCTAAGAAGTTACGGATCTCTTTTAAGATCTTGGAACGTTTGATGAATACTTCCTTGCTCTCCTGATTCATGATCAGGTCGATATATCTCTGACGGTAACGCATGTCTGTATCAGTCAGTCCGTGGAACTTCTCTGGAAGGATCTGTAATGATTTTGACAGCAGTGTCATCTCCTCAGCATGGATAGAAATCTCACCTGTTTTGGTACGGAAAGCATATCCCTTTACGCCCCAGATATCGCCGATATCAGATTTCTTGAAATCTTTGTAGATTTCCTCTCCGATATTGTCTCTTGCAACATATACCTGAATACGTCCCTTTAAGTCCTGAATATTGCAGAATGATGCTTTTCCCATCACACGTTTAAACATCATACGGCCGGCGATCGATACCGGTTTGCCTTCCATTGTCTCAAAATTGTCGATGATATCGGTTGAATGATTTGTCACATCATATTTTGTGATGACAAACGGATCTTTTCCGTTCTCCTGCAGTTCATGCAGCTTGTCATAACGTACCTGAAGCAGCTGGTTTAAATCCTGCTGGTTATTGTTCTGCTCTGCCATGTTTATCCTCCACTTGTTTTATTCCCCGGACAGTCTTTCTGCCCAACTGTCATATCTCTTAGTTTGCTCTGTGAATTGAAAGCACTTTGTATGAAAACTCTCCTGCCGGTGTCTCAACAGTAACGGTATCACCTACCTGTTTGCCAAGCAGTGCCTTACCAACCGGTGATTCGTTGGAAATCTTGCCTTTTAAGCTGTTAGCCTCGGTAGAACCAACAATCTTATACTCTAATTCCTCATCAAATTCGCAGTCAAGGATCTTTACGCTGCATCCGATGCTTACTTTATCAAGATCAGCCTCTTCCTCGACAACTGCTTCTGCATTCTTTAAGATTTTCTCAAGTTCTTCAATACGTGCTTCGATGTCTCTCTGCTCGTCCTTTGCAGCGTCGTACTCAGCGTTCTCAGATAAGTCTCCCTGCTCTCTTGCCTCTTTGATCTTCTGTGAAACTTCTTTTCTTCTTACAACCTTTAAGTTCTCTAATTCGTCTTCCAGTTTCTTGAGTCCCTCGTAAGTCAGAATGTTTTTCTTGTCCATTGCATTTACCCTTCTTTATAATAATTATTGTTCGGTTCATATATACGGCGGCACAAAGCCTTGCGCCAGACGCTATGAACGATAAAAAGCCTTCTCAAATCTGTCCTGCCACGGCGCCCCCGTTTTCTTTTTTGGTCTCTTAACAATCACAGTATTATAACCGATAGGCACTGCTATGTCAAGATTTTCAGCTGTCCGCCAGGCTTTTTTATGGATGGGGATATAATGTTTTCCCAGCGCGATCTGTTTTTCATAAAAGGCACTGTTCCACTCAAAATCAAACAGGAAAATGCTGCTGCATCCCACCGTTTTTTTTGCCAGTCCAAGGCGCTTTTTTGATACGATCAGAGAAACCAATCCATTCTTCTCATACATTGTCTCTGCAAATTTCCTAAAATATGCAACCCGGTCCGTATAAATTGTGAGTGTATTTACATCATCCCCGATCTGCTCTAACACTTCAAGTGCGCCTGCCGGCTCAAACATGCCCGCTCCCTCCTGCTCCTCATCGATCACCTCGACGACTGCACGCTCCGGCTTTATGCCTTTTGCCGCAAGAATCCCCTCGTACACAGGTTTAAAATCACATAAAAACTCGTTGGAAAAAGACATCGCACTTCTCCCTGCAATATCCCTTTTTCCATCTTTATGATAGTATTTTCCGTTTCATTACTTTCCCCATAACTTTCATTTTATAAAGTTTGGGCGTAAAAAAGGTGGTTCACAACTTATCGATCGGGAAATGGCAGACCTCCTGAAACAGTGCCTCCAGCTGCTCATACGTCTCCACCTCATTGATCCTGCCGCGCAGCTTCGAAGAATTGCGGTAGCCGGACGTATACCACGCCGCGTGTTTCCTGATCTCACGGATCCCGGTGTATTCGCCTTTAAACTCAAGCTGCATGCGCGCATGCCTAAGAAGCATCTGCGTCACTTCCTCGAACGTCGGTTTCGGAAGTTCTTCACCCGTCTTAAAATAATGAAGGATCTGCGCAAAGATCCACGGATTTCCCTCCGCACCGCGTGCGATCATAAAGCCGTCACAACCGGTCTGTTTCTGCATTGCGATCACGTCCGACGCCGTTAAAATATCACCATTTCCGATCACGGGGATGGAAACTGCCTCTTTTACCTGTCTTATGATATCCCAGTCAGCCTTTCCCGAATAAAATTGTGACCTTGTCCTGCCGTGGACTGCCACTGCCGCAGCACCGGATTCCTGCGCAATGTGAGCCATCTCAACCGCATTGACATGTTCCTCGTCAAATCCTTTGCGGATCTTGACCGTAACCGGCTTTTTGATTGCACGGGCAGTCTTTTCAATGATCTCCCCGGCGAGCTTTGGATTTTTCATAAGCGCAGAACCGTCGCCGTTGTTGACCACTTTCGGCACCGGGCAGCCCATGTTGATGTCTAAAATGTCAAATGGTCTGTCCTCGATCTGTTTTGCAATCTCACTCATGATATCCGGGTCAGAGCCAAACAGCTGCAGCGACACCGGATTCTCGCGTTTGTCGATCGTCAAAAGTTCTTCTGTATTTCTGTTTTTATAAAGGATCGCCTTTGCGCTGACCATCTCCATGCACAGCAGTCCCGCTCCCTGTTCCTTGCAAAGCAAACGAAATGGCAGGTCTGTCACGCCTGCCATCGGTGCTAATATCAGGTTATTTTCTAACGTTACATTTCCAATCTGAAGTCGTCTGATTTCTCCCATGCCACCATTTCCTAAATAATTCACTCTCTTATACCCGATCCAGGCATCCTGTATCTCCCGGTCAGATATCTCTTATTTCTTAATCTTACCTGATTTACGGTTCTGCTTCTTATAAATAAGGTTCATTCCTTTTAAAGTCAGGTTCGGATCGTATACATCGATCACATCTGTCTCATTTGCAATGATACGTCCAAGACCACCGGTTGCGACCACCTTGACCTCTCCCATGTCAGCCTCTCTGATCATATTTTTTACAATATATTCTGTCTGTCCGATCTGTCCATATACCAGTCCTGCCTGCATACTTGAGATCGTCTCTTTTGCAAGAATGCTCTCCGGTTTGCGGATCTCGATCTCCGGCAGTTTTGCCGCATCTTCCCACAACGCTTTTGCAGAAATGCGGATTCCCGGTGCAGTTACCCCGGAAACAAATGCTCCGTTTTTATCGACCAGATCATAAGTAGTGGCAGTGCCAAAATCAAGTACCAGTACCGGTCCGCCATACAGCTCATATGCTGCTGCCGCATCCACGATACGGTCTGCACCGATCTGCCGCGGGTTCTCGGTTACCACGCGGATTCCTGTTTTGGTACCCGGCTCCACAATGATCGGATTGATGCCAAAATATTTGATGATCGCACCCTCTAAGGAATGCATCACATTCGGAACAACAGAAGCTATGATTGCATCCTCGATGTCATCGTGTCTGATCTTATTCTGCTCTAACAGATTTGACAGCAGCATTCCATACTCGTCCGAAGTACGCGGCATCTTCGTCGTGATACGAAAAGTTGCCATTACCTCATCCCCACGGAATACTCCTACAGTGATATTTGTATTTCCTACGTCAATCGTGATTACCATCGTATTTTCCTACCTTTTTCTTTACATTTCTGATTCGTCCACACCAATATATAACACTTTATAATACATCTCTAAAGCGCGAAGCAGTTCTTCTTTTGTGCGCTGCAGCTCACGTATTTTTAATCCACAGCCGATCTCATCATATAAAAGATCGTTCTCATCACTGGAAGTACGGAACTCCAGATTGCCATCCTCATCAAAGACGACCTGAAAAATACCACCGATATCCTCCGTGAAAAGGACACACATAATCTTTAATTCATCTTTGATCGAATCCGGCAGTCCCTTAAAATCCTGATTCAGATAAAATTTTTTATTGTAAGCGCTCGCTCCGCAGAGCACCACTTCTTCTCTCTCAGACATATCCGTATACTCCTCTCACGGAAACTTCACCGGAGGATACCAGTTTTCTGCCTTCCCAGGTATCCACGATCAGTTCGCCATGCGGCGTGATTCCCATTGCTTTTGCCTCATAAGGCTCTTTTGGATCTAACACTCTGACCTGTTTTTGCATATTGATCAGGTGCGCATTATATTCTTTGACCAGACCGCTTAAATCTTCGGTTTCTAAAAATATTTCATAATAACGTTCAAACTGTTCTAACACTGCCTCGATCAGCTCTGCACGGTTCACATGCTGTCCGGTCTCCATCAGAATCGAGGTCGCCACCTGTTCAATTTCTTTTGGAAATGACTCATTCTGGACGTTAATACCGATACCGATGACAACATGGTTGATATAATCTAACTGTGCGCTCATCTCCGTTAAGATTCCACAAACTTTTTTGCCGTTCATCACAATATCGTTCGGCCATTTGATCCCTGCTTCCTGTCCAGTTTTCTCCGAGATGGCTTTCGATACTGCAAGTGCTGCTATGAGCGTCAGCATAGAAGCGCGATCCGGGGCAAAATCCGGTTTGAGCACCAGAGTCATAAATATCCCGACACCCGCCGGTGATTCAAATCCCCTTCCACGGCGGCCGCGTCCGGCTTCCTGCTTCTCCGCAACGACCAGTGTACCGGTCGGATGACCTTCCTCTGCAAGCTGTTTTGCTTTTGTATTGGTAGAATCTATCGTATCAAAATAAAAGATCTCACGTCCTGCCCATTTTGTTTTCCGGATGCTTTCCAATTCTGCCTTATTCAGACAATCCGGTGTCGACACGATCTTGTATCCTTTATTCTGCACCGCCTCGATCACATATCCCGCTTCTTTTAACTGTTTTACCGCTTTCCAGATTGCAGTGCGCGATACGCCGAAACGCTCACACAGTTCCTGTCCGGAAATATAATCATCAGCTTCCTTTAATGCCGCTAGTAGCTGCGTCCTCATCTAGTGTCCTCCATTTTTGTCTGATACACTTATTTTTCACACTGTTCTCCACCAAGTGTTGCAAACATGACTGCTTTGATCGTATGCATACGGTTTTCCGCCTCGTCAAATACGACAGACTGTCTGCTCTCAAATACTTCATCCGTTACTTCCAACTCACTGTAACCGAATTTCTCATAAACTTCCTTACCGATCCTGGTCTTTAAGTCGTGGAATGCCGGCAGACAGTGCATGAAAATGGCACCCTCTTTTGCATTTGACATAGCTTCTTTATTTACCTGATATGGCATCAGATCGTGGAGACGCTCCTCCCAGATCTCATCCGGCTCACCCATGGATACCCAGACATCCGTATAAATAACATCTGCATCTTTTGTTCCTTCTTTGACATCCTCTGTCAGGGTAATAGAAGCGCCCGTTTCTTTTGCAACACCTTCGCAATACTCTACCAGTTTTGCATCCGGGAAGTATTTTTTGCTTGTACATGCAACAAAATCCATACCGAGTTTTGCACAGGTCACCATCAGGGAATTACCCATATTATAACGTGCGTCGCCCATGTAAACCAGTCTCACACCTTTTAATCTGCCAAGGTGCTCACGGATCGTCAGCATATCTGCAAGCATCTGTGTCGGATGAAACTCGTTGGTCAGACCGTTCCATACCGGTACGCCTGCATATTTTGCAAGCTCCTCGACGATATCCTGTCCATATCCACGGTATTCAATACCATCAAACATACGTCCTAACACACGGGCGGTATCCGGGATGCTCTCTTTTTTGCCGATCTGGGAACCTGACGGGTCAAGGTAAGTAACATGCATGCCGAGATCATGTGCTGCCACCTCAAAAGAGCAGCGTGTTCTGGTGCTTGTCTTTTCAAAGATAAGTGCAATATTTTTTCCGGTCAGGCTGTCATGCGGGATGCCCTGTTTTTTCTTCGCCTTCAGATCTGCCGCAAGGTCGACCATATATGTAATCTCTTCCGGCGTAAAATCCATTAATTTTAAAAAATTACGTCCTTTTAAATTCATGTCTTTTTCTCTCCTTTTGCATGGCTGCAAATATTTTCTTTTTATGCCACAACGGATGGTACACCACGCGCACCATCCGTTTTTTAGCTTTGTCTGATTTTATTTATGATCTGCTGCAATTTCCGTAACAGATTTTGCAAGACCTGCGATTCCCTGGATCTCGGACGGAATAATGATCTTGGTTGCTTTTCCGTCTGCTGCTTTTGCAAATGCCTCTAAGCTCTTTAACTGGATCACATTCTGATCCGGTGCAGCTTCTTTGATCATGCGAAGTCCGTCTGCATTTGCCTGCTGGATCTTTAAAATAGCTTCTGCCTGACCTTCTGCCTCGCGGATCGTTGCCTCTTTCTTTGCCTCTGCGCGTAAGATCGCTGCCTGTTTTTCAGCCTCCGCATCAAGAATTGCTGATTCTTTCTTACCTTCTGCAACAAGGACGGTTGACTTTTTCTCACCTTCCGCACGAAGAATTGCTTCACGGCGCTCACGCTCTGCCTTCATCTGTTTCTCCATCGCATCCTGGATTGCTGCAGGCGGGATGATGTTCTTTAACTCAACACGGTTGACTTTGATTCCCCAAGGATCGGTTGCAACGTCCAAAGAAGATCTCATCTTGGTATTGATCGTCTCTCTGGATGTCAGTGTCTCATCGAGTTCAAGATCACCGATGATGTTACGCAGTGTGGTTGCAGTCAGGTTCTCGATCGCCATGATCGGGTTCTCCACACCATATGCATAAAGTTTTGGATCTGTGATCTGGAAATATACAACGGTATCAATCTGCATTGTTACGTTATCTTTTGTGATAACCGGCTGTGGCGGGAAATCCACCACCTGCTCTTTTAATACAACTCTCTTTGCCACACGGTCGATAAACGGTGCTTTGAAATGAATACCTACAGACCATGTTGCGAGATAACCTCCCAGACGTTCTACCACGCATGCAGTCGCCTGTGGAACGATCTTAACACAGGATACTGCGATCAGCAGTGCTACAATAATTAAAATAATAAGTGCTACAATTACTCCCGGCATACGAAACTCCTCCCTAATTCAATTTTAAATACAGTATACTATCTGTTTTGTGCCTTTATTCATATTACTATATTTACTTTGAGATTACAACTAATCTTTTCAGATGAGTTTTTCATATCATTCCGAATTTTAGTGTACAGCCTGACAGCAAGTGTCAGGTCTGCGAATGAGCAGACATTTTCTTTCTTCGAATATACCTTACGATCACAACAACCGTTCCCACCAGAAACGGGAATACAAATGTGCCAAAGCGGTACAAAAGCGATGCCGATCCCGCCATGCCTGTCCCAACGATTCCGGCAAAAAGTGTCGTAAACACAAACTCTGTAGAGCCAATTCCCGCCGGAGACGGAATCACCGCCGCAAGCATAACGGACAGTGACGTGATCGCAAGCACCTGCGACAGAGTCAATGCCGGATTTCCCTGAAACTGGACGCCTTTAAAAAGAAGATACGGGATTCCATACCAGAAACAGCATTTCAACAGACAAAGAAAGATCACGCCTGTGGTTGCTTTTTTATTTTTCAGTAAATGCTTCGAGGCATCCTCAAGCATCATGCACTGTCTTTTGATCTCCGCTTCCATTATTTCAAATCTTCCGTGGAATTTTTGATTTACGATATCCAGCAGCCGGAAGATCAGCCGGTGGAATTTCTTTGAACAGCAGAACAGGAACAGACCGATGGTGATCACAAGTGTGACCGCATATCCGCCTGCTAAAAGTCCCGCGTAATCTCCAAACCAGCTTTTCATAAATTCCCAGTTCATCACAAAAAGAATCGCGGAAAACAACGCTATGCTCATTTTATGGAGTGCATACTGTATCATATACAGCCCAAATCCACCGCCGTATTCGATTCCCTGCTCCCCCAGATAAATGATCGCCGCAACACCGGAACCGCTCCCCAGTGTCGCCACCCGGTAAAAAGAGCATAAAAACGCATTCGTAATACCATTTTTACATGCAAAAGACGACCGATACTGCTTTGCGAGCACGGTCGTGATTATGCCTTCTATGATCTGATATACCGCTGCCATCAGGCAAATGCCAATGACAACGGCCGGTGATGTTTTCGTAAGCTGTTCTAAAATCGGTCCTGCCGAATCGCGGAATGTATATACAATGATCCCGATGACCGCCAGTACCAGTCCCCATTTTAAAAGCTGCTTCTGTACTTTACTGATAACAATCGCCCCTTATTTCTTTTTGAAGTTGGTGTATCCTTTTTGTTTATATGGATGCTCTTTCCAGAGTCTGTCTGCCGTTTCTTTCCATTCACATGCATATGCTTCGCATGTTCTACCGGCTCTGCCTCCTCAACATCTGTGGAGTGCGCACCTGTTTCATGTACCATACGCTGTAAGATCTCAGGATTCTCAAGCATCGGACATGGGCGCAGCATGTTGTCGTTGAATGGCTGGTTATCTCTGTATGCCATGAATAATGGCTGTTTCAAACATTCTAACAGTGATTTCTCACGGATATTTGCACCGGAGTAATGAATAAATACACAAGGCTCCACGTCACCCTTCGGGTTGATGTGGCAGTAGTTTCTTCCTCCTGCGATACATCCGCCTACGAACTCTCCATCATTCTGGAAGTCCATAACAAAGATCTCTTTACCACCTTCCATCGCACGAACCTCACGGATTCTGTGATAGATGTATTCACGCTGTTCTTTGGTCGGCATCAGATCCGGAGCTGCCTTCATACCTACCGGCATCAGATGGAAATACCAAGCGAAACGACTTCCATGCTCGATCAGAAGATCAAAGAACTCGTCAGATGTAACAGCATCCATGTTTTTGCTAGTATAGCATACACTGTTTCCGAAAATCAATCCGTTCTCATGTAAAAGATCCATTGCATGAAGAACTTTATCATATACGCCCTCTCCACGGCGGAAATCATTCGCATCTTCAAATCCCTCAAGGCTGATGGATAAGGAAAGGTTGCCGACACGTTTCATATCATCGCAGAGTTTCTGATCTACGAGTGTACCATTTGTATAGCAGTGGAATGCACAGTCATTGTGTTTCTCACAGAGTTTGATGATGTCTGCTTTACGAACCAGAGGCTCTCCACCGGTCATCATGTAAAAATAAATACCAAGTTCTTTTCCCTGTGTTACGATGCTGTCAAGTTCATCAAAGGAAAGATTTAATTTATTACCGTACTCAGCTGCCCAGCATCCGGTACAGTGAAGGTTACATGCACTTGTCGGATCCATTAAGATCAGCCACGGGATATTACAGTCATGAACCTCTCTCATTTTACGGATGGTCTTTGTTCCATAAAATGCAGCCTGAAAACCAAGGTTTAATGCGGTCATTTTTGCAACATGCGGATCTGTCTCATCCAACAGACGATTGACATAGCGCATCCATTTGTGATCCGGATTCTGGATCATTTTTCTTACACCATCATAAGCTTCTTTACGGAAGTTATCCCCCATAAATTTCTCTGTAAGATCTACGATCTGTAACAATCCTTTCTCACGATCCTTGTTCAGACTTTTCAGTGCAGCATCGATTGCGACGCTGAATGCTTTTCTCTCTACTGTCAGTGCTAAATTTGCCATAACTCC
>OBXH01001594.1_pt1 | contig 10631 bp, 8 predicted proteins | sample 1538101 | NCBI WGS metagenome assembly OBXH01 (sample SAMEA2580141, study PRJEB22360) | human gut metagenome | biome: human gut; feature: human-associated habitat; material: faeces | place: Denmark | collected 2008/2010 | reverse complement strand
CGCCCACGCCGCCGGTGGAGTGCTTGTCCACCTTGATGCCCGGAATGGGCGAAAGATCGACCATGACGCCGCTGTGGGCCATCACGTCGGTCAGCTCGGCAGTCTCCTCGTCGGTCATGCCCCGCAGATAGACGGCCATCATCCATGCTGCCATCTGGTAATCGGCCACCTCGCCGCTGACGAAGCCGTTAACGATGGCTTCCAGTTCTTCGCGGCTGTGGGTGCCGCCGTCCCGCTTTTTTGCGATCAGATCGTAAATGCGCATAAGTTCACGCTCCTAAAATCGTATTTTCCGCCAACGCTCTGCCGTCGGCAATAAGTATGACATTGTACTTCAAGTATAGCAAATTCTTCCGCAAAAGCAAGCATCGTTTTGTGGAATCTGTTGAAAAAAGAACGAAAAAGGCGCAGCCGCCCGGAAAGCAGCTGCGCCCCGAAAAAACGCCCTCGGATCAGCGGGAACCTTTATCGTAGGGGATGCCCTCGGCCTTGGGGGCCATGCTGTTCTTGGAGGTGAAGGCCAGAATGACCATCGATGCCACGAAGGGCATCATGTTGTAGATGTTGCTGGACCAGTGGAGCTGTGCAAGGAAGGTGGAGTCAGCGATGTTGGCCAGACTCTTGAAAACGGCGAAGAACATGGCCGCGCCGCAGATGTTGAAGGGCTTCCACTGACCGAAGATCATAACGGCCATCGCAAGGAAGCCTGCGCCGGCTACGCCGACCTCGAAGTTCCACGTCTGGACGGGCGGCACGATGTAAGCCAGACCGCCGATGGCACCCAGTGCGCCCGAGATGACGACACCGGCATAGCGCATCTTGTAGACGTTGATGCCCACGGAGTCCGCTGCCTGAGGATGCTCGCCGCAGGCACGCAGACGCAGGCCGAAGCGGGTCTTGTACAGCACGACATAGCTGACGATGAGCAGGACGATGCCCAGCGGGACAAAGATGCTCAGCTCCAAACCGCCGAGGCTGAACAGGAAGGGCTTGTTGGAGTAGTTCAGCTTGGCACTGCCGCTCGTGCTGAAATACTTGGCGATGACCACGGCGATGGCCGTCGCCAGCAGGTTCAAGGCTGTGCCTCCGATGGTCTGATCCGCCTTCAGGTTGATGGAGGCAAAGGCCAGCAGCAGGCTGTAGACCATACCGGCGAGAGCCGCCACCAGCACGGCGATGAGGACCGTAGCAAACGCAGGCAGGCTTGCAGGCAGCATAGTGAGGGTGAGGACACCCGCCACGCCGCCGATGACCATGATGCCTTCCAGTGCGATGTTGATGATGCCGGAGTGCTCGCTGAACATACCGCCCAGAGCGACCAGCATCAGCACGATGCCATACAGCAGGGTATACTTGATGAGAAGCAGCATATCACTTGCCCTCCTTCTTGGTTTTGGTCTCAGCAGGGGCAGGCTCTGCATTCACGTTGGTCTTGTCCGCATTCCTGAACAGCAGGGCGTGGATCTTGCCCCGGAACAGCATGGAGAATGCGCACAGGTAGATGATGATGCCGCTGATGAGGTCGGAGATCTCCGTGGGATAGTACTTGGTGGACAGGAACGAGCCGCCGACCGAGATGTGGGAGATGAAGATCGCAGAGAAGATGGTTCCGATGGGGTTGGAGCTTGCCAGCAGGGCCACGGAAATGCCGTTGAAGCCCATGGTGGGCAGGCTGGTGGAGTTCAGCGGGTTCCACTGGGACACATTGGACAGGTAGTAGAGGCCTGCGCCGAAACCGGCCAGTGCGCCTGCAATGGCCATCGAGAGGATGATGTTCTTCTTCTCGTTGATGCCGGCATAGCGGGCTGCGCTCTTGTTCAGGCCGACGGCCTTCAGCTCATAGCCGAAGGTGGTCTTGTTCAGGATGACCCAGATGAGGACGGCCACCGCAGCTGCGAGGAAGATGGCGATGGTGGTGCTGTTGGTCTGGAACATCTTGTTCAGGCCGAAGTCCGGAATGAGGGACTTGGACAGCTCGGCGCTCTTTCCGAGGTTCAGAGTGCGGGTGTTGCGCACATCGTACATGGGGCCGGTGCCGTTCTGATAGATGAGCTCGTTGACCAGATAGAGGCCGATCCAGTTGAACATGATGGAGGTGATGACCTCATTGATGTTGAAGTAGGCCTTGAAGAAGCCGGGGATCGCGCCCCAGATGCCGCCGAGGATGGTTGCTGCGATGAGGCAGACGAACCATGGCATCTTGAGCATGATGGCGCAGTAGAGGGCACCGTAAGCGCCCAGCGTGTACTGACCGGCTGCACCGATGTTGAACAGGCCGGTCTTGAACGCGAAGGCCACGGACAGGCCGGTCATGATGAGGGGGGCTGCGTTGGCCAGCTCTTTGCCGACGCCGTAGGGCGCATCATGGAAGCCGCCCTTGACGATGCGGACAAAGCCGTCACCCCATGCGTGGGCCGGATTGATGGCCAGCAGCACGAGGAAGCCCACAGCCATGCCGATGACGATGCACAGCAGCGCGGCCAACACACTGGTGATGGAGCTGTTGAGGTTGCTGTGGGAAAGTTTTTTCTTGTTCATTTAGTTGTTCTCCTTTCCCTGCTTGCGTGCGCCGGCCATGTAGAGGCCCAGCTCCTGCACAGTGGTGGTCTTGGGGTCGAACTCGCCGACGATCTCGCCCTCGTACATAACGAGGATGCGGTCGGACAGGTTCATGACCTCATCCAGCTCGAGGCTGACCAGCAGGACTGCCTTGCCCTTGTCGCGCTCGGCGACGATCTGTCTGTGGATGTATTCGATGGCGCCGACATCAAGGCCGCGGGTAGGCTGAACAGCCACCAGCAGCTTGGGGTCTCTGTCGATCTCGCGGGCGATGATGGCCTTCTGCTGGTTGCCGCCGGACATACTGCGCACGATGGTGGCGCTGCCCTGACCGCTGCGGACGTCATACTGGGCGATGAGCTTATCGGAATACTCGCGGACCTTCTCGGACCGGATGAAGCCGCCCTTCTGGAACTCGGGCTGCCAGTAGCGCTGGAGCACCATGTTGTTCTCGAGGCTGTAGTCCAGCACCAGACCGTGCTTGTGGCGGTCTTCGGGGATATGGCTCATGCCGTCCTTGGAGCGCTGGCGGATGCTGGCGTGGGTGATGTCCTTGCCGTCCAGCGTGATCTTGCCGCTCGACAGCTTCTCGAGGCCGGTGAGACCGTAGACGAACTCGGTCTGACCGTTGCCCTCGATGCCCGCCAGACAGACGATCTCGCCGCCGTGGACCTGAAAGGTGACATCCTTGACGGAGTCCTTCTTTCGCTGGTCGTTGTGGATGGTGACGCCCTCCACGTCCAGCACGACCTCGCCCGGGTGGGCGGGCTTTTTATCGACCTGAAGCTGGACATCGCGGCCGACCATCATGCGGGAAAGCTCCTCCTTGGTGGTGTTCTTGATGTCCACGGTGCCCATGTACTTGCCCTTGCGCAGGACGGTGCAGCGGTCGGCGACCGCCATGATCTCGTTGAGCTTGTGGGTGATGAAAAGGATGGACTTGCCCTCCTTCTTGAACCCGCGCATGATCTCCATCAGCTCGTCGATCTCCTGCGGGGTCAGCACAGCGGTAGGCTCGTCGAAGATCAGGATCTCGTTGTCGCGGTAGAGCATCTTCAGGATCTCCACGCGCTGCTGCATACCCACCGAGATGTCGCTGATGAGGGCATCGGGGTCAACACGCAGGCCGTACTTCTCGCTCAGGGCCATGACCTTCTTGCGGGCCTCGGCCTTCTGCAAAAAGCCCATCCTGTTTGGCTCCACACCCAGAATGATGTTGTCCAGCACGCTGAAGCACTCCACCAGCTTGAAGTGCTGGTGGACCATACCGATGCCCAGTGCGTTCGCATCGTTGGGGTTGCGGATGGCGACCTCCTTGCCGTTCTTGAGGATCTTACCCTCCTCCGGCTGATACAGGCCGAACAGCACGCTCATCAGCGTGCTCTTGCCTGCACCGTTCTCACCCAGCAGGGCATGGACCTCGCCCTTTCGCAGCTGCAGGGTAATGTCGTCGTTGGCCTTGATGCCCGGGAACTCCTTGGTGATATGGAGCATCTCGATCACAAAATCCTCTGCCAATCTGCTCACTCTCCTTTCGTGTCCAAGCGACACTTATACTATTCTAATGACCATTATACCGTATTTTTGTCGTTTTGCACACTTCTTTTTGAAAATTTAGTGTTTTGCCATATCATAAGTATTACTTTTGTGCATTTTGCCAAACAGCCCTCTCCCGCTGCCCGAAAGAACGCAAAAAGGCGGGATGCCCTTTGCAGAGCATCCCGCCCGGGAAAGCCTTGATTACTGGATGTAGTTGACGGTGGTGAACTCGCTGACGGTGGGCTTGGTGCTGTCGTCAGAGTTGTTGTCCACAACGATCTCGCCGCTCTTGATCTTGCTCTTCAGAGCCTCGTACTCGTCGGTGGTGAAGGTCTCGAAGTTCCAGCTGTCAGCATCGGTGGGCAGGCCGATGTAGTCGCCGTCCTCCAGACCGAAGTTGCCGTTGGAAGCAGCGATGTCGCTCCAATCGCCTGCCTCGATGTCGGACAGAGCGGTGTTGACAGCCTCGGTCAGGCCCTTCATTGCAGAGGTGATGAAGGGGTTGTAAGCGAAGGAGCCGTCTGCCACGCCGTTGACACCGATGTAGTTCTGGTCAACGTCAACGCCGATGACATAACCGTTGCTCTTCAGAGCAGCCTCAACAGCGGAGGTGTAGATGCCGCCGCCGCAGGCGAAGACGACCTGAGTGCCGTTGGAGTACCAGCCCTCCATACGGGAGGTGATGTTTGCATCGCCGTAGAACTGGCCGCCGTAGAAGTAGTTGATGTCGATGTTGGTGCCCAGCTCCTGAGCAGCAGCATCAGCGCCCTGAACATAGCCGTAGCCGTAACGGATAACAGCGGGAACAGCCATGCCGCCGAGGAAGCCCAGCTTGGTCTTGCCGTCCTTGACGATGGCATAGCCTGCCAGATAGCCTGCCTGCTCCTCCTTGAAGGTGATGCAGTAGCAGTTTGCGGGGATGGCATCGGTGCCGATGTCGCCCTGCGTGACGTCGACGGCGATGAACTTGACATCGGGGTACTGGTCAGCAGCCCATGCCAGAGAAGCGCCGTACAGGTAACCGACGCAGACGATGACGTCAGCGCCGTCGTTGACAGCCTGACGGATCATGGTCTCGCGGTCCTCATCGGAAGCGTCAGCCTCGGGGATGTAGTACTGGCAGTCATCGCCCATGTAGCTGGAAACAGCGGTCCAGCAAGCCTGGTTGAAGCTCTCATCGTCGATGGTGCCGGTGTCGCAGGTCAGAGCGACCTTCACGATCTTCTCGCCGCCCTCAGCGGTGGAAGCGGCAGTGCTGGTGGAAGCAGCTGCAGAGGAAGCGGTGGAAGAGGAAGAACCGCCGCAGGCAGTCAGAGCAGCGGCAGCAGCAGCGGCGCCAGCCACTGCCAGAAAGTTACGACGAGAAATCATCATAATGAAAACTCTCCTTTTATTTTAATATATCGCGTCTTATTGACGAAATGTGCGCACCTGCACATTTACTGGCTCAAGTATAGCGGGAAGAAGTGACAGATGCAAGTCTTTTCCGATTACAAAACATTTACAAATATTTTATCAAAATTGTATAAAAATCACACTTATCCCGGAAAATCCGCTCCGTCCGGTCTTTTTCGCGCAGCTGCGTTCAGTCTTCCACGGCCTTGTTGCCCGCCACATTGGAGGGGCCGAAACCGAAGGGCAGCAGCTCGTCCATGCTGCGCTCGATGAAGTCCTCCGGGCTTCTTGCCATGATGACATTCAGCTCCGGGCCGCCGAACTCGAACAGCGCCTGACGGCAGACGCCGCAGGGCGAGGTGATCTGCTTGTTGACCTCGCCCCGGCGGGAGCCCACCACCGCGATGTCGGTGAACTTGGTCACACCCTCCGCCACAGCCTTGAACAGTGCCGTTCGCTCGGCGCAGCTGGTGGGGGTGAAGGCAGCGTTCTCCACATTGCAGCCGGTGAAGATGCGGCCATCCTCGGCCCGCAGGGCTGCGCCCACCATAAAGCCGCTGTAGGGCGCATAGGCCTTTTCCCGGGCCGCAAGAGCCATCCGGATCAGCTCCTGCTTTTCTTCCAGAGTCAGTTTTGTCATGGTCGGTTCTCCTTTTTGTAATTTGTAGATATAGCGTTCTTCGTCCTGCGGGACGAAGCCAATAGATTCAAACATTTTCTGCGACTGGGTATTGAAGGAATAGATGTGCGCGAAGCACTCTGCCAAGCCCCTTTCCCGAGCCATCTCCAGCATTTTTTCGATGACCTTCCGCCCGATGTGTTTATTCTGGTACTCCTTGCAGATGACGATGGCCAGCTCGCCTGTCGTCCGCAGGCTGACGTCACCACAAAGCACACCCCGATACTCGATATAAAACAGTTCTCCGTGCGTGTCCAGATAATGATACATCCGCTTCAGCAGCGGCAAATCATAAACGGAGTCCCTGTTATCTACCTGTTTGCAGAGCTGTGCATCCTGATACCACGCAAGTGCTGTATCGTAGGCCGGATAATACGGAACAAGCCGGATGTTCCCCTCCACAGAAATCGGACTGCGCACCATGTTCACCGTTTCTCTGTTCATCGGCCTCATTCCCTTCTGTGTCGTACATTCTTCTGTGTCGTATATTTGAGTATAAATCATTCTTTTCAGAAGTGCAAGCAAAGCCTCCGTCAAAAAAGAGGGCCGCTGCAAAACACAGCGACCCTCTCTGGTTCAAAAACGCTTAGTACTCCGCCCCCAGCGCGACCTTCATCATATCGGTGAAGCTCTTCTGGCGCTGCTCTGCGGTGGTGATCTCCGGGGAGACGAAGCTGTCCGAGATGGTCAGCAGGCAGGCGGCATTCTTGCCCAGCACCTCAGCGTTGGCGAAGAGTGCAAAGCTCTCCATCTCCACGCAGAGGCAGCCGCGCTCGTCCCGCAGCAGCTCCCAGTAAGTGGGCTTTGCGTCGGAGGGCTGACGATAGAAGACATCGGAGGAGTGGATGTTGCCCTCGATGAGCTTGATGCCCTGCTTCTTGGCGGAGGCACGCAGCTTGTCGTTCAGCTCCTCGCTGGGGAAGGTGATGTCGTGGTCGTTGCCGCTCTGGACGCGGGCATAGTTGGACTCGCTGACCGCACCGGTGGCCAGCACGGTATCGAACAGCTTGGCGCTGTCGGTGTAGCTGCCGGCGGAGCCGATGCGGATGATGTTGTCCACATCGTAGAACTTGAACAGCTCATAGGAGTAGATGCCGATGGAGGGCATTCCCATGCCGCTGCCCATCACACTGATGGGACGGCCCTCGTAGGTACCGGTGAAGCCCAGCATCCCGCGCACGCCCGTCACCTGACGGACATCCTTCAGGAAGGTGTCTGCAATGAATTTTGCGCGCAGGGGGTCGCCCGGCATCAGGACAGTCTTTGCGAAATCGCCCTTTTCGGCGCTGATGTGAGGAGTAGCCATAATGAATTTCTCCTTTTTATAGAATTATTTTCTCCCCGGGAACACGTTCTGCGGGGGAATGTACGAACCATTGAGACGAATCTCAAAGTGGCAGTGGTTGCCGGTGGAACGGCCCGTGCTGCCCAGATAGCCGATGAGCTGGCCCTGCTTGACGGTCTGGCCTGCGCTGACGGTCAGGGACAGGCAGTGTGCATACACGGTGCTGTAGCCGCCGCCGTGATTGATGATGACCGAGTAGCCATAGCCCGTGCCCGCACCGGCCTTGTTGTAACCCGCCTTGGTGACGGTGCCGCCTGCGGAGGCGTAGATGGGCGTACCCGCCGGGGCACAGATGTCCACGCCCCGGTGGCGTCCGCCATACCAGCGCGAGCAGTAGCGGTAATTCGGCACAGGCCAGATGAACTGGCCGCTGCCGGTGATGAATTTGGTGCTGGACTTCACCTTCTTAGTGCCCTGCACCACCTTTTTATTCACCGGCTCCTTGATGACCTCGGTGGAGAGGATGGTCTGCTCCACGAGGACATTGTTTGTATCGTAGACGTTCTGGAAGGTCACGCGGCGCAGGCCGTTCTGGCCTTCCTGCAGCACCTTGGTGGTGCCCTTCGTATATTCGTTGGATTTGGTCGTTTCGATGGCGAAGGCGACCTCCTCCTCCCGGGTCTCGATGCGGGTGATCCGCACCTCGAGGGCCGCTTCTTCCTTGGTGACGATCAGCTCATCGCCCTCACGAATGTTGGATTTTTCGTTCAGCGGCCCACCCTTGAAGTTCGTATTGAGCGCACACAGCTCCCGGAAGGTCAGGTCATTCTTATGGGCAATGTCCCAGAGCGTGTCACCGGTCTTGACCGTGTACACCTTCTGGGCCTGCTTGACGCCGGAAAGCGCCTTCTCGACGTCCGCATAATCCTGTAGGCTGTCCTTGAAGTAAAGGCCGTCCTCCAGTGTGACCTGCTTGTTGAATCCCACGCTCACGTTGGGGTCATCGGGGACTTCGTAGGGTTCCAGACGGCTGGTGAAATACGCGCGCAGCGCGTCGCCGTCGCTGCATACCGCTGTCAGCTCACCGTCCAGATACAGGGCCGTGCCCTCACCGATCTGGTCGCCTGCGCTCTGGATGATGGCGTCGGCCATCTCGTTCTCATCCAGCATATGATGGGCGACGGCGATGGTATAGCTCGGCTCGATGGTCAGCTCCGTCTTATCGGAGCCTGCGTAGCTGATACGTTCCATCACGTCCTCGCGGGCTGTGTCGAAGACATCCTCGTTGGCCACATAGCCCACGGTCTCGCCGTTGACCTGCACAGCCAGCGCGTAGGGCTGGTTGATGACATATTCAAACACCATGCTGCCCAGCGCCAGCGCACAGACCGGCAGGATGTACATCGCCATCCGGGGCAGCAGCCGGAGGTTACGGCGGACGCCGCTGGCGAGATAGTAGGCGCTGGCCTTCAGTGCCGCGCCAAGGCCCTTTTCTCTGTGGATCTGGTGGGCGTGGATGAGAAGGGCCACTATGCCCTTCACCAGCAGCACAAAGGGGCCGAACAGATCCTTGACGACCTGTGCCGCACCCGGGAAAGCCGTCTCGGTCAGGTCTTTTGCAAAGCGGCAGATGCCCCGGACGCCCAAGAGGGCCAAGCGCTTGACGCCTCGCCCGGCACGCACCGCAGCATACTCTGCACCAAAGCCCAGTGCATAGAGCACTGCGCCGATGCGTGCCGCCAGCGGCGAAGCCCCCAGCTTCTTGGCTGCGCTGTCCAGCCGATGGCGGCGGAGGCGGAAGCGCCGGTGGCGGCGCAGCAGACGGACGCACTGGAACTGCGCCCACCGTGAGCGCAGCCTTGCGCGGAAGCTGCTGTGCTGCGGCGCGGCAGTCGGCACGTCCTGCCGCGTTTCAGTTGTTTTATCTTCCAGCAAAAAGGATGCTCCTTCCTGTATCTTCAGGAGATTCTGATTTATCTCTCATATCGATATGCTGCCGCATAAGTGCAGCTTTTTTTACAAGAATACTCTATTTATTATACACCCTGCCCGCGCCGAAACAAGCATTGACACAAAATTTGGGCCAAGCTTTCACCTACTTTTCACGAAATTCACAAATTCAGCGAAAGAATTGCGCCATATCGGCGGGCAGCGGGCTTTCCACCGTCACCGTGCGCAGGGTCGTCTCGTCCACCGGCGCTTCGATGCAGATGCCGTCCTCCAGCGTCTCACAGCGCGGCACTCGGAACATCTGGCGGGCGCAGTGGAGGGCCTGCCGTCCGATGCGTGCCCTGCTCCCGCCGTAGAGGTCATCCCCGGCCAGCGGGTGGCCGATGGAAGCAAAATGCACCCGGATCTGATGGGTGCGGCCCGTCACCGGCACGCAGGCCGCGAGGCTGAGGCCGTTTTCTGCCTTTAAAATAGTATACTCCGTCCGGCTGGGCTTGCCGTCGGGCGTGACGCAGCGGCCGATGATGCTCCCGCCCTGCCGCCCGATGGGCGCGTCGATGACGCCCGGGCCGAGGGGAAGCTCCCCCTCCACGACGGCGTAGTAGAGCTTTTCCACCCGTCCGGCCAGCAGCGGGGCGGCGTAGCCGTTCTGCGCCGCCAGCACGAGGCCGCTGGTATCCTTGTCGATCCGGTTCACCGGGCGGAAGACCGGGCTGTTCCCCCGCTGAGCCGCCCATGCCGCATAGCCGTTCGCCAGTGTGCCCAGCGGGTAGTTCAGGGTGGGATGTACGGCGAGGCGGGGCGGTTTTTCCAGCACGAGGGCAAAGGCATCCTCATAGACGACGTTCACCGGGATGCCGCTCTGCGGCGCGACGCCCTCCCCCTCCGGCGGCAGCTCGAAGGAGATGACCTGCCCGGCCTCGACCCGGCGGTTGGCCAGAATGGGCACGCCGTCGGCAAAAAAGCCGCTGCCCCGGAACTTCACGGCCCGGGAAAGGTCGGCAGAGACACTGCACCGGCGCAGAAAGCTGCGCAGCAGCGCCCCATCCGCCTCGGGCGGGACCTTGAAATAGAGCTTCATCTTCCCACCTCCAGCGCGGGCAATATATAGGATAAGTATATCAAAATTCTCTTTCTCTTGCAAATCTTGTTTTTTTATGGTATGATTGGGAGCGGAAAACGAGTGGAACATACGGCGGCGGGGCGGCTTTGACCGCTCTGAGG
>OBXH01001589.1_pt1 | contig 10657 bp, 6 predicted proteins | sample 1538101 | NCBI WGS metagenome assembly OBXH01 (sample SAMEA2580141, study PRJEB22360) | human gut metagenome | biome: human gut; feature: human-associated habitat; material: faeces | place: Denmark | collected 2008/2010 | reverse complement strand
CGAAGAAACGCAGGCGCAACACGTCCCCGCCGGTTGCTGTAGCCGCTGCCGTAGTCGTCCAGCGCAAAGACGGCGGGCGCACCGGTGGCATTCCGCTTCCGCTCCAGCGCCTGTTCGTCCATCTCCTCCTCCTCGGTGATCTCCACCACCAGCTTCGAGAGGATGGCTTTGTGGGCTGCACGGAAGTGCGCCCAGTCCTCATCGTTCAGGCTGACGCTGGCGATGCTGTTGACGAAGACGAGGGCATCCGGCTCCACCTTGCCCGCCGCTTCCAGCGCTTCATAGCACTCGCAGGCGCGGAACAGGGTCAGCTTCTCGATGTCATACAGCCGCCCCATCTCGCTGGCCAGCTCCATCACCCTCTGGGGAGAGCTCAGAGCGGGCAGCCGGGGCCGCATCAGGGCCTCATAAGCCGCCACATGGCCGTCCCGGGCCGAGAAGATGGGCTGGAAGTAGTAGTCCACCTGCCGCTCCCGGACAAGGATCTCGAAGTCGCTGCGCTGCTTCATCGCGTAGATGCCGTCGCGGTAGTGCTCCATGTTGAACTCCCGGACTTCGCCCTTGGTGGAGTGCTTGACCTCGTACATCGCAAAATCGGCGTATCGCTTGAGGGTGTCGAGGTCGGCGGCATCGTCGGGATACCATGCTACGCCGCCGGACATCCGGATGCACAGCTTCTTGCCGTCCGGCAGGGTAGCGCTGCTCCGGGCAAAGCCCTCTTCCAGCTTCCGGATGTCCTTCCGCACGGCCTCCTTCGTCTCATAGCCGTAGAACAGCAGCAGGAACTCATCGCCGGAGAGCCGCGCCACCACGGTGCCGCTGGGCACGCCCTGCTGCAGGCTGTGGGCCGTCTTGCGCAGATAGATGTCGCCCCAGTCGTGGCCGTAGGTATCATTGATGGTCTTGAGGTTATCGAGGTCCGTCATCATCAGGGCCGCACAGCGCATCATTCTGGGCTTCTCGAACAGCTCGCCGCAGACCCGGAAGAAGGCCTGACGACTGTACAACCCGGTAAGGGCGTCGTAATCGCGCTCGTGCTCAATGCGGCTGCGCTCGGCTACGGCTGCTTTGTAGTTGTCGGTGCTCAGGGTCACGATGGCGTCGGCCAGCCTGTCCAGCTCCCGGATGCCGGTGCGGGAGAACTCCGGGACGGCCTGATGCCGCTCCTGCGCATCCGCCAGCTCCTTCGAGAGCTGGGCGACCGGCTGGGCCAGACCGATGCTGACGAAGAATGCGCAGCCCAGACCAAAGCCCAGCGTCAGCAGGATCGCAAAGCTCACAAGATTCGTCACCGACTGGGAGAAGCGGAAGAGGTCGTTCCTTCCCACCACGCCGATAAGCAGCCACCGTTCGCCCGAGAAGGGGGCGTTGCGGTTGTAGAGGCTGATCTGTCGGATGCTGACGACCTGATTGGCACCGCCGCTCGGATAATGCCAGTAGCCCTTGGCGCGGTGGAGGGTCAGCTCCCATCCTTCCTTCTGCAGCGCGGTCGTCTGCTCGCCGGTGTTGGCGGTGACATGGATCTGCAGCTCCTCGCCCCGCAGGTCGGAGGTCGTGGAGGCCAGCAGATAGCTTCCGTGGTGGTCGTTCTGCAATTCGTCCCACGGGAGCTTGGTGTCCATATAGCTTTCCAGCATCTCGATGCCCAGAACGCCGTATACCGTGCCGTCGTCCAAAATCAGAGGCTGCGCGTAGGCGATGGCCTCCCGGTCATCGCCCAGCAGCGTATAGGGCAGGGTCGTCCAGCGGCCATAATCCGCCGCAGCTCCGGTCTGCTCCCCGCTCTCATAGGCAGCTTGGAAGGGCCGGACATAAAAGGCATCCTCTTCCACATCCAGATACTGCTGCGCAGGCGTCCACGCCTTGTCCGTAGTGATGCCGAAGGCCTGCACCAGCTCTGCCGGAGCGCGCTCGAACATCACGTCGGAGTTGTCCGCCGAGGAGGCGGCTTCCGGGTCGAGGTCCCGCAGATAGACGCAGGGCAGCCGGTCGCCGGAGGTGCGGTCTGTAAAGTCGTGGGTGTTCAGGATGAGGAAGACGCCGCTGACCTGCTTGGCGCGGAGCGCCTTGAGCAGCCTCGGAGCGGCCGCTTCCAGCAGGGGCAGGCTCTCGCCGCCGGTAGAATCCAGCGTATCAAGAGAGATCGTCCCCTCGTCCAGCATCTGCCGAGCCTTATCGTTGATAAAGCTCGAAAGCTCCGTCAGGTCCTGTGCCTGCTGGAGCTGGGTCTCAATATACCGGGCACGGTTCTCCACCTGCTTGTCGAGGATGTCCACCGCGTTCTCATCCAGTCGGAGGGTGACGCCGCTGACCCCAATGGCCGAGGCCATCAGCATGACCATGATGACCAGCATGACCATCAGCGCCGCAAAGATGGTGACAAAGATGGTGTGTTCTTTTCCTTTTGCTTCATCTCGCATCAGAAGCTTCATGGTCTCTCCCTTCTTTCACTCGTCTTTGTGCCGTCTCAGCCCTCGTACTGGCGCAGGGCATCGCAGAGGCTCTGATACCATGCCTCGAAATACTCATCGGTCATAAACTCCGCCTCGGCGTCGGCCGCGCTCTCGCCTGCGGCGATGCGCGCGACGACGGTGGCACGGTCGGCCTCCGCAAGGTCGCTCATGCTGTAGGTCAGGGTGTCGCGGGCCTTGGTGCCACCCTCAAAGGCGCGGGGCGTGTACATCTCGCTGCTGTTCACGGTATCGACGGCCTGCGTCAGGATGTTCTCCATGTTTCCGGTCAGGATGAGGCCGCTGCTGCGGATGGCGTCCATCTCATTGGCGGCGTGGGTCACGGGCAGATAGCCGGAGCCTACCGCAAAGGCAATATTATTCTCCGGCTGGGTCAGCCACTTGAGGAAGATCACGCTGGCTGCCTCCTCGGCGTCGGTGGTCTTTGCCACGGCCATACCGGCCCCCTGCTGGACAGCGAATTTCTCGCCGTCGGCAAAATGGGGCGCGGGCAGGACTTTCAGGGCGATGCTGTGGCTCTCGGTGTCGCTCTGCATCACCCGGGACGGGAAATAGGTGGCGCTGGAGCTGGAGCCGACGTAGGCCAGAATGTTGCCGATCTTAACATCGTCGCTGCGGAAGCGGCCGCTGGCGGAGAACCAGCCCCTGACGTAGGGCAGATAGTAGTTGTCCCACAGCTTGCGGGCGGTGGCCTCGGTCAGCCCCACGGTCATCTTTCCGCCCTTGACGTCGAAGAGGGTGTCTCCCAGCTCCTTTGCGCCGATGAGCATATAGTTCGCCATCGCGTCGCGGCCGAACAGGGCCTTGCCGTCGTCGGGCGTTTCGGTCTGGGCGTCCGTCCAGTTGTAATAGGCTTCGGCGGTCCTGACCAGACCCTCGATGGTCTCAAGGTCAGTGTACTCTGCACCGGTGGCGTCGGCAAAGGTCTGCCAGTCGGTGTCGTTCAGGAACAAAAGCTCCACGGACTTTGCCACCGGAAAAATTTTGATGCTGCCGTCGTCATCGAAGTCGCCCTCGGTCAGGTAGCTCTCGATGTAGGCCGTCCGCTCCTCGTCGGTGAAGTAGGGCGCAAGGTCCACCAGCTGGCCCATCTGGTCCATCGTATAGGCCGTGTCTGCGTAGGCCATGAAGATGTTGGGCATCTCCTCTGCGCCCACCTTGCCCTGTGCCGAGGCCATCACCTGTGCCTCAAGGTCATTGACATTGCCCTGACTACAGTTTTCCACGGTGATGTTCTGTTCCTTGCCGATGGTCGCATTGAACTCTTCGACCAATCTGTTGAAGCTTTCCAGCTGGTCTCCGTTGTAGTACGTCCAGACGGTCAGCTGCACCGGCTCGACATCTGCCGGTCCGCCGCTCTGCTCAGTCCCGCAGCCTGCGAGGCTGAGCACCAGCGCTGCAGCTGCTGCGAATGCTCCCAGTCGGTGCATCCAGTTTCGTTTCATCATCTTCGTTCTCTCCATCATGCAGCTGTATTTCTCTCCAAAGATACCTTTATCATACCATTACCCGGCAGAGCCTGTAAACATTTTTCGATAAAATCAGCAATATTACAACATCCCTCCCCCGCTTTCTTTTCCATAAAAAAGCAGGGCAGGCCCGCGCCGCCCAAAGCTACCAGCTTCTGGCAAAAGCGCAGGCTTGCCCTGCATTTGGTTCTTCTCTTACAGCTTGCTCAGCTGGGGACCCTGAGCGGTATCCTTGACGGCCCAGCCCATCTCGGTCAGCTGGGCGCGGATGGCGTCGGCAGAGGCCCAGTCCTTCGCCTTTTTGGCGGCGGCACGCTTCTCCACCAGCTCCGTCACTTCGGCGGGCACCTCGTCCTTCTTGCGGTTGTACATCAGGCCCAGCACGCCGGTGATCTCGTCGAAGGCGGCAGCGCCGGCCTCAAGAGCGGCCTTGCTGGAAGCGGCGGACAGGGTGTTGATGTCCTTCACGAGGTCGAAGACTGCGGCCAGTGCATCGGGGGTGTTCAGGTCGTCGTCCATCGCGGTGCAGAACTTGCGCTTGGCCTCCTCGGCCTTCTCCTTCAGGCTCTCGTCGGTGCCGAACTCGGCCTTGCTGAGGGCGAAGTCGAGGTTCTCGCGGCAGGTATAGAGGCGCTCGAGACTGTTCTTGCAGCTCTCGATGAGGTCCACCGTGTAGTTCAGCGGCATCCGGTAGCCGGCGGTCAGCATGAAGTAGCGGATCGGCTCGTAGCCGTAGAGGTTCGCCACATCGCGGACGGTGAAGAAGTTGTGCAGGCTCTTGGACATCTTCTGATTGTCCACATTGATGAAGCCGTTGTGCATCCAGTAGCGGGCGAAGGTGCAGCCGTTGGCGCACTCGCTCTGGGCGATCTCATTCTCGTGGTGGGGGAAGATGAGGTCCTGACCGCCGCAGTGGAGGTCGATGGTCTTGCCCAGATGGGTGCGGCTCATGGCACTGCACTCGATGTGCCAGCCCGGGCGGCCCATGCCGTAAGGGCTTTCCCATGCAGGCTCGCCGGGCTTTGCAGCCTTCCAGACCGCAAAGTCGGCGGGATCTTCCTTCAGATCGTCTTCCATCTGGCTGCGCAGCTCACGGTTGCCGCTCTCGAGGTCGTCCAGTTTGAGGTGGCTCAGCTTGCCGTACTCGGGGTCGCTCTTGACCCGGAAATAGACGTCACCATTCTTGGCAACGTAGGCGTGGCCGCTCTCGATGAGGTCCTTCACGATGTCCAGAATCTGCTGGATGTGCTCGGTGGCGCGGGGCTGGACGGTGGGCTTTTTGCAGTTGAGACCGGCGGCGTCCTTGAGGTACTCGGCCTCGAAGCGCTGGGCGACCTCCTTCATGGAGGTGCCCTCTTCCTGTCCCTTTTTGATGAGCTTATCGTCGATGTCGGTGATGTTGGAGACGTAGATGACCTTGTTGCCGCGGTACTCGAGGTAGCGGCGCAGGGTATCGAAGACGATGAGCGGGCGGGCGTTGCCGATGTGGATATAGTTGTAGACGGTGGGGCCGCAGACGTAGATGCGGTACTCGCCGGGCACCTGCGGCACGAACTCTTCCTTCTGGCGGGTCAGGGTGTTGAAGATCTGCATAGCTGAAATACTCCTTCTTGTGGGACAAGCCGGAGCCGCGATGCCCTCTTGCCTGAAAAAGCAAAAGCCTCCAACGCTGCGCCAAAAGGCACAGCATCGAAGGCGGTTCTTTTCAAGATCGCGGTTCCACTCCGGTTTGTCGCTCAGGACCGGTAACGGCGGCCATCCGCACTGCGATACTCAAATTTCCCGCAGCGTGCTGTCCGGGCGCACTTCACACAGCGATCTGCAAACAGGCTCCCAGCCAACGGCCCGTTTTCTCTGCCCAGACGATGCGGCGCTACTCTGCCCGGATAAACGCATTTATCCTTTTACAGCTTTATTATAATAGCCGCCGGAGCGTAAGTCAAGCGTTTGACTCCCTCTCCCGGCTGTGCTACACTGGGCAAAAACACAGACCGGAGGTTTTTTGTCATGCAGCTCCTCACCGAACGCCTTTTTCTCATCCCCCTGCGGCCGGACGGGATGCACGCCCTTCTGGCCCGCACCACCGACCCGGAGCTTGTCCAGCCCTACACCGATATGCTGAACCTTTCACTGGCCCACCCCGACCAGTGGGTCTGGTACACCGCATGGGGCCTCTATCAGAATGACTCCGGCGACTGGGTGGGCGACCTCTGCTTCAAGGGCCTGCCCGAAAACGGCCATCCCGAGATCGGCTACGGCCTCCTGCCGGAGTACGAGCATCAGGGCTATGCCACCGAGGCCGTCCGCGCCGCCTGCCGCTGGGCCTTCGGTCAGCCCGGCGTCACCGCCGTGGAGGCCGAGACCGACCCCGGCAACACCGCCTCGCAGGCCGTCCTCCGCCGGGTGGGCTTCGTGCCCACGGGAACGATGGGCGAGGAAGGGCCGAGGTTTATTCTGCGCAAAAAGGCCTGACCGCGCTGCAAAATCAGCGCTTTCCCCTTTACATCTCCCCCGACTTGTGCCATAATTTACTTTATTAAAGGGAAGCTGTCCTTCGCGCGGCACTTCGGCGGCGCAGGACAGCAGAGAGGGGTAAACTGCCATGAGCAAGATCATCATTCCGGCAAACTACACGCCCGCGCTGAACCTGTACGACACCCAGCGCGCCATCGGCACGGTGAAGCGGCTGTTCGCCGACACCCTGTGCGCCACGCTGAACCTCTACCGCGTGTCGGCGCCGCTCTTCGTCGAGGCCTCCACCGGCCTGAACGACGACCTGAACGGCGTCGAGCGGAAAGTCACCTTCGACACCAAGGACAGCGGCATCGAGGTGCAGGTGGTCCAGTCGCTGGCCAAGTGGAAGCGCAAAGCCCTGAAGGACTACGGCTTCCGGGTCGGCAAGGGCCTCTACTGCGACATGAACGCCATCCGCCGCGACGAGGACATGGACAACCTCCACTCCATCTATGTGGACCAGTGGGACTGGGAGAAGGTCATCCGCGAGGAGGACCGGAACGAGACGTACCTGAAGAACGTCGTGCGCTCCATCGTGTCGGCAGTCTGCGCCACCGAGATGAACCTGCACGCCATGTTCCCCCAGCTGCAGGACCTGCCGCTCCACACCCCCAACGTCACCTTCATCACCTCACAGGAGCTGGAGGATAAGTACCCCGACCTGACCCCGAAGGAGAGGGAGAACGCCTTTGTCAAGGAGAACGGCACCACCTTCCTGATGAAGATCGGTGCCCCCCTCAAGAGCGGCAAGCCCCACGATGGCCGTGCACCCGACTACGACGACTGGGATCTGAACGGCGACCTGCTGTTCTGGAACGAGCCGCTGCAGTGCAGCTATGAGCTGAGCAGCATGGGCATCCGCGTCAGCCCCGAGAGCATGGACCGCCAGCTCACCGCCGCAGGCTGCGACGACCGCCGCACGCTCCCCTTCCACAAGGCTGTGCTGAACGGCGAGCTGCCCTACACCATCGGCGGCGGCATCGGCCAGAGCCGTCTGTGTATGCTGCTGCTGGGCAGCGCCCACATCGGTGAGGTCCAGGCCAGCGTCTGGGACGCTGCCACCCACGAGGCCTGCGAAAAGGCAGGGATCCCGCTGCTGTAATTATGGCTCTCCCTTTGGGAGAGCTGGCGCGTCAGCGCCTGAGAGGGCAAGCCCGCTGTCAAAGAGCCGTAAGCGCAGCGATAAGCAGCTGTTTTTATGGAAGTGCTGTTATCGCCGTGTTTTTGCATTCTCTCTACCAGCCTTGCCCTCTCCGTCATCGCAAGCGATGCCACCTCTCCCAAAGGGAGAGGCCAAAAAGGCCGCTGTACCCACAGACAAGGTACAGCGGCCTTTTCTTATGTCCGGAATTTCAGGCCCACTTTGCTCTTTTTTCCGTTGCCGCCCAGCCACCAGAGCAGGAAGGCATACAGAAGGTCTGTCCCAAGGATGATGGCGAACCATGTCAGCGTCTCCGGGATGGTCTGATCATGCACCCGCATAAAGGGATAGGGGCCGTCAATGGTCCCTGTAATATTCCCGTGCAGATCATACAGGCCGTATAGGACGGTCGGGACCAGCGCCCACCAGACCTGTCCCAGCGACAGGCGGGGCAGACGCTCGAAGAGCACCAGCGACAGGATGGCCAGCACCGGGTTGAGGAAGTGATGGTAGAGCATCGAGTCGGTGAAGAGCATGATATACCAGCCGTTGCCGTCCTCGTACATGGGGGCCAGAATGATGACCACCGTCAGGAAGGTCATGGCAAGGCAGCTGGTGGAGATGAATTTGAGCCGCTTGAGCCAGAGGGGCAGTTCCCGCCCGGTGAAGACGCAGCCCAGCTGCCACAGTCCCACCAGCAGGCAGACCGCGCCGTTGAAGATGTTGGACAGCTCAGTGTACATGGTGAACATAATGGTGCCGCCCAGCGCCCAGCTCATGGGGAGGGCAATGGTCTCGAAGTACACGATGAGGAAATTCAGGGCTGCCGAAGCCAGCTTCCGCCCGACGATGAGGATGTTTTTCAGCATCTTGCGCTCTCCTACCTGTAATTATTTGCTGCAATATCAAAGAAACGAGCGGTTTTTCCGCTCGTTTCTTTTTTACACCCGGTGAGGCGCTTATTTTGCCGTATTGATGAAGCTGCGGTTGTCCCACAGATACTTGATGCCGGAGATCGCGGTCACAGCGGCCACGCCCCAGCACAGCACAGAGGCCACATCTGCGCACTGCTGGCCCAGCACGTTTCCGGTCAGGGAGACCGTGAAGTAGTAGAAGAGGATGGTCAGCATCTGCAGCACGGTCTTCACCTTGCCCCACATATTGGCGGCGATGACCCGGCCATCCTTGGCACCGGCGGCTACCATGCGGAGTCCGGAGACAGCGAACTCACGGGCCAGAATGATGCAGAGCACCACGGGGCTGCATACGCCGTCCCGCATCATGTAGATGAAGGCCACTGTGGTCAGCAGCTTGTCGGCCAGCGGGTCGGCAAACTTGCCGAAATCCGTGACCATGTTCCACTTGCGGGCCAGATGGCCGTCGAGGAAGTCGGTGAAGCTGGCCACGGCAAAGACAAAGCCGGCGATGAGGTAGTAGCGGGGGTTGTAGCTCGGCGTGATATACTGGCCGAGAGAGACGAAGATCATGAACACCGGCACCAGCAGGATACGGGTCAGGGTGAGCTTATTGGGCAGATTCATACAGAATTATCCTCCAATCTGTTATTTTACGACAGTACCATACAAATCGTAAAGGTCGCTGTCCTCCACCAGCACGTCATAGAACTCGCCGGGGTAGAGCGGCTCTTCGCTGGACACGCAGACATTGCCGTCCACCTCGGGGGCGTCGGCGGCGGTGCGGCAAAGGTAGAGGCCGCTCTCGTCATCCACGCCGTCGCAGAGGACGCGGACGGTCTGGCCCACCTTTGCGGCCTGCTTCTGGGCCATGATGCCGGTCTGGATCTGCATCACCAGCTCGGCGCGCCTGTCCTTGACCTCCTGCTCGATCTGACCGTCCATCTTGGCGGCGACGGTGTTCTCCTCGGCGGAGTAGGCAAAGCAGCCCAGACGGTCGAACTGCACCTCTTTCACAAAGCTGCACAAGTCCTCGAACTGCTCCTCTGTCTCGCCGGGGAAGCCCGCGATGAGGGTCGTGCGGAGGGTGATGCCCGGGATCTCACGGCGCAGCTTGCCGATGACCTCCAGCAGCTCGGCGCGGGTAGAGCGGCGGTTCATGTTCTTGAGGATGGTGTCGTTGCAGTGCTGGATGGGCAGGTCGAGGTAGGGCAGGACCTTCTCGTTCCGCTTCATGGCAGCGATGAACTCATCGGTGATGCGCTCAGGGTAGGCGTACATAATGCGGATCCACTGGATGCCGTCGATCCGGTTCAGCTTGTCCAGCAGCTCACAGATGCTGCCCGGCTTGCCCCAGTCCTCGCCGTAGGCGGTGGGGTCCTGTGCCACGATGATAAGCTCTTTGACGCCCTCACCGGCCAGCCAGCGGGCCTCTGCCACACAATCAGCCATCTCGCGGCTGCGCAGCGGGCCGCGGATGCCGGGGATGGCGCAGTAGTGGCAGCGGTTGTTGCAGCCCTCGGCGATCTTTAAGTACGCATAGTGGGCGGGCGTGCCGATGACGCGCTTGCCGCCCAGCGGGAAGTCCTTTTTGAGGCCGTAGCTCTCCAGATGCTCTTCGCCGCTGAACAGGCGGGCCACGATGGAGTCGATGGCCTTATTGGAGGCGCAGCCGACCACGGCGTCCACCTCGGGGATCTCCTCCTCGATCTGGCTCCGGTAGCGCTCGGCCAGACAGCCGGTGACGACCACCTTCAGGTTCGGGTTCACCTGCTTGTAGGAGCAGGCCTCGAGGATATTTTCAATGGCCTCAGTCTTGGCGCTCTCGATGAATCCGCAGGTGTTGACGAGGATGATGTCCGCCTCGCCGAGGTCGGCCACCGTCTCGTGGCCCGCAGACAGCAGGATGTGGACCATGACGTCCAGATCGACCTGATTTTTCGGGCATCCAAGGGAAATACACGCAATTTTCATTCCGATAATACTCTCTTTCTCTCTTGAGGGTCTGTTATAACGACTTGATGTGGGGTTGTTTTTTAGCTGGCTTGCGCGCTGGTGGCGCGGGGGATGTTTTTTCTTTTGGTTAAGCGGTTTGCGCTCCGCGCGGGCCAGAGGCAGGGAGGGGTGTTTCGACTCCCCCCTCCCTAC
>OBXH01001587.1_pt1 | contig 10662 bp, 8 predicted proteins | sample 1538101 | NCBI WGS metagenome assembly OBXH01 (sample SAMEA2580141, study PRJEB22360) | human gut metagenome | biome: human gut; feature: human-associated habitat; material: faeces | place: Denmark | collected 2008/2010 | reverse complement strand
CTATGCCTCCCCGGCGCGGATCGACGAGATCAATATTTTACAGGCAACGTACGAGGCGATGCGGGAGGCGATCAGCAAGCTTTCCGTGAAGCCGGATGTACTCTTAAACGATGCGGTGAAAATCCCTCAGGTGGACATCCGCCAGGTGCCGATCATCAAGGGAGATGCCAAGAGTGTTTCGATTGCGGCGGCAAGTATTGTTGCGAAGGTGACAAGGGACCGCCTGATGGAAGAGTACGACAAGGTGCTTCCGGGCTACGGTTTTGCATCGAACAAGGGCTACGGTTCGGCAGAGCATATCGCTGCTTTAAAAGAAATCGGCCCGTCACCGATCCACCGGCAGTCGTTTATCGGCCATTTCGTGTAAAAGCACCGCATCAAAAAAGGAGAGGGTATCGCATTTGAACCAGCGGGAAGTAGGAGCGAGGCAGGAGAGCCGTGCGGCAGAATATCTGGAAAGCCTGGGATATCACATCCTGGTGCGGAATTTCCGGTGCCGCTTCGGTGAGATCGACCTGATCGCAAAACAGGACGACACATACATTTTTATCGAAGTAAAATACCGCACCGGCCGGACAGCTGGAGACCCGACAAGCGCCGTGGATGGAAAGAAACAGAAGAAAATTTCAAAAACAGCAGATTACTACCGCATGCTCCACCAGATCCCGATGGATGTGCCCTGCCGCTTCGATGTCGTGGCAGAGACACCAGAGGAGATCCGCGTCTATGCGAACGCGTTTTATTATCAGGGGAGCGGCTGGTAGGAAGGGAGTTTTTATGATACCAATTCAATGGAAACAAAACGATAAAAAAACGATGCATGTCAACGAGGCGGAAAACGGCGTGGTCTATCTGACCTGGCCGGCGATTGAGAAAATTGAGGGCATCCGCCATGCATTTTCCACACGGATCGGCGGGGTGAGTAAGGAACATCTTTCCAGCATGAATCTCAGCTTTTCGCGTGGCGACGATCCGGCGAATGTGCGGGAGAATTACAGAAGATTCTGTGAGGCGGCGGGGTTTGAAGTGGAAAACATTGTTACCTCCGATCAGGCACACACAACGAAGGTCCGTTATGTGACGAAAGCAGACTGCGGCAGCGGCGTGACAAGAGACCGCGATTTTCATGATATTGACGGTATGATCACTGACGAGCCGGGCGTCGTACTTGCGACATTCTATGCGGACTGCGTGCCGCTCTACTTTGTCGACCCGGTGCACCGTGCAATTGGACTTTCACATTCCGGCTGGCGTGGAACGGTCCACAAGATGGGACAGGCAACGCTCGATGCGATGCACGAACGGTTTGGAACAGAAGCAAAAGATGTGATCGCAGCCGTCGGCCCGTCGATCTGCCAGGACTGCTACGAGGTGAGCGGTGACGTGATCGAAGAGTTCCGGGCAGCATTCCCGGAAACACTGCATGAGAAACTGTTCTACGGAAAACCAGATGGAAAATACCAGTTAAATCTCTGGGAGGCGAATCATCAGATCCTTCTTGCGGCAGGAGTGCCGGAGAAGCAGATTCATCTGCCGAACCTCTGCACCTGCTGCAACCCGGATTTCCTGTATTCCCACCGTGCATCGAAGGGAAAAAGAGGAAACCTCGCGGCATTCCTTTCCCTGGTCTGAAAACAGGATCGAAAACAGAATAGAAAGCATCAAAAAACGGACCTGAAAAAAACAGATCCGTTTTTTTGCTGTATGCATCCGGCGGACACAAAATCGATTATCTGTGTTTTGCCAGCAGCTTATTGATTTTCTCTGTCGTAGACTGTACTTTTGCAACGGATACGTCGTGGTTAAGCGTATCGATGATGCTTGCCATATATTTGCTCATCTCTGCCGGCTCATACCAAGGACGGGAAACGAGTTCCGGTGTACGGTAGGTCAGGTCGGTGGTGATGACTTTGCTGATATAGCCTTTCTCATAGTAAGCATCGAATTTCTCCAGACCATCTGTGAAGAGGCCGAAGGTGGTGCAGACAAAGACGTGGTCAGCGCCGCGCTCTTTGACCTGTTTTGCAACGTCGAGCATACTCTCACCGGAGGAGATCATATCGTCGATGATGACAACATCTTTTCCTGCTACGGAATCGCCGAGGAACTCATGTGCCACGATCGGGTTCTTTCCGTTTACGATGGTGGAGTAATCTCTTCTCTTATAGAACATACCCATATCGACGCCGAGCACGTTGGAGAAGTATACGGCACGCGCCATCGCTCCCTCGTCCGGGCTGATGATCATCAGATGATCGTTGTCGATCGTCAGATCCGGAACGGAACGAAGAAGGGCTTTTAAAAACTGGTAGGTTGGCATGAAGTTGTCAAAGCCGCCGAGCGGAATTGCGTTCATGACACGAGGATCGTGTGCGTCGAAGGTGATGAAGTTGGAAACACCCATGTTCATCAGCTCCTGCAGAGCAAGTGCGCAGTCGAGAGACTCACGTTTGGTGCGCTTATGCTGTCTTCCTTCATAAATGAAAGGCATGATTACGTTGATCCGGTGTGCTTTTCCCGTTGCAGCAGCGATGATACGTTTCAGATCCTGATAATGGTCATCCGGTGACATGTGGTTCTCGTAGCCGCAGACCTTGTAAGTGATGCTGTAGTTGCAGACATCAACCAGGATGTAAAGATCGGCACCGCGGACGGATTCGTTGATCTTTCCTTTTGCTTCGCCGGAACCGAAACGCGGGCACTCGCAGTCAATCAGAAAAGAATCCTCGGAATATCCGGAAAAGGAAACCCCGTTGCGGCGCTCGGCGAGCTCTTTACGGAACTGAACCAGATACGAATCAACTTTTTTTGCCATTTCCATACTGCCCGGCAGAGCTGCGAGCTTTAACGGAGCAACCGGAATGGAATTTTCAAGTAAATCTAAATTAGCCATACAAACCTCCAGTAATCGACATTTTTTACAAACCATTTACTTCCTATTTATATCATCTTGGGAAAGGGCGCGTCAAGCAAAAAACGAAAGAATCCTTGCTTTTTGTGCAGGTTGTTGTTATTATAATGGATGAATGTCCGGAAGGTATGCAAAAAAAGCACGCTTTTTACTGGGCAAAGAGAAGTTATAAAGAAGTAAATGGAAAGGCCAAAACGTAAGATCTGTGAAAAACAAGACGAAACATATTATCAAGACAATAGAACCGGGCAGTATTGCCGAAGAACTGGAACTCGAACCGGGAGATGAACTGCTCCGCGTGAACGGGGAAATCATCGAGGACGTCTTCGATTACCACTTCCAGACCAACGACACGTATCTGGAACTCACGATCCGGAAAAAGGACGGCGAGGAATGGGACCTGGAAATCGAAAAAGAGTATGACGAGGAAATCGGCATCACATTCGAGAACGAGTTCATGGATCAGTACCGTTCCTGCAGCAACAACTGCATTTTCTGCTTCATCGATCAGATGCCGCCGGGAATGCGTCCCACCTTGTATTTTAAGGATGACGATTCGCGTCTGTCCTTCCTGCAGGGAAACTATATTACACTGACCAACATGAGCGACCACGATATCGACCGGATTATCCGCTACCATCTGGCACCGATCAATATTTCGTTCCAGACAACGAACCCGGAGCTCCGCTGCAAAATGCTGCACAACCGTTTTGCGGGCAATATCTTTCCGAAGGTCCAGCGCCTTTACGAGGCGGGAATCGAGATGAATGGACAGATTGTGCTCTGCAAGGGATACAACGACGGCGCAGAGCTGGAGCGCAGTATTTCGGATCTGTCAAAATATCTGCCGCATCTGAAAAGTGTTTCGGTTGTCCCGGTCGGACTTTCGAAGTACCGCGACGGACTGGCGCCTCTGGAACCGTTTACCAGGGAGGATGCAAAAGAAGTTCTTGCCACGATTCACAAATGGCAGAAAAAGCTGTATGAACAGTGGGGACTTCATTTTATCCATGCTGGTGATGAATGGTATCTGCTGGCGGGAGAGCCGATCCCGGAGGAGGAAAATTACGATGGCTATATCCAGCTGGAAAACGGAGTGGGAATGCTCCGGCTTCTGGAGGACGAGGTTGCGGAAGAACTTTCGAAACGAGAAGGGGACGACCGTCACCGCCATGTAACGATTGCGACCGGAAAAGCTGCGGCGCCGTCGTTGAAAAAACACATGCAGAAAATTCGTGAAAAATATCCGAATGTACAGGCGGAGGTTGTCACGATTATCAACTATTTCTTTGGAGAATCCATTACCGTATCCGGTCTGATTACCGGAAAGGATCTGATGGAGCAGTTAGAGGGAAGAGATCTTGGCGACTGCCTGCTGCTTCCGTGCAACATGCTCCGTTCGGGAAAAAACGTCTTTCTCGACGATGTGACGGTGGAAGAGGTGGAAGAGCGCCTGAAAACACCGGTACAGATTATCGATGAGCCGGGCAGCGACCTGGTGAAAGCCGTTGTGGAGGAAAACCAGGAGACGATACACAGAAGGAGAACAATGTATGAGCAAGCCGATTGTAGCAATTGTGGGCCGGCCGAACGTGGGTAAATCCACCCTGTTTAATGTATTAGCCGGAGACAATATTTCGATTGTAAAAGACACACCGGGTGTAACCCGTGACCGTATTTATGCCGACGTGGAGTGGCTGAACCACAAATTTACGCTGGTAGATACCGGCGGTATTGAGCCGGAATCCAAAGATATCATTCTCTCCCAGATGAGAGACCAGGCGCAGATCGCCATTGATACCGCAAATGTCATCATCTTCATCACCGACGTCCGTCAGGGCCTTGTAGATGCCGATGCAAAAGTAGCTGATATGCTCAGAAGAAGCCGCAAGCCGGTTGTGCTGGTGGTCAACAAAGTCGACAACTTCGACCGTCAGATGATGGATGTTTATGAATTCTATAACCTCGGCATCGGAGAGCCGCACGCCATTTCCGCATCCGGAAAGCTCGGCATCGGCGATATGCTCGATGAGGTGACAGGATACTTTGATCCGGAGATGGAAAACGAGGAGGAGAGCGAGATTCCGCGCATCGCCATTGTCGGAAAACCGAACGTCGGAAAATCCTCCTTGGTCAACAAACTGCTGGGCTCGAACCGTGTCATCGTATCCGATATCGCCGGAACGACGCGCGATGCGATCGATACCACGATCATGCACAATGGAAATGAATATATTTTCATCGATACCGCAGGTCTTCGAAAGAAAAACAAGATCAAAGAGGAGCTGGAGCGGTACAGCATCATCCGTACAGTATCTGCCGTAGAGCGCGCAGATGTCGTCGTTCTTCTGATCGATGCAACCGAGGGTGTCACCGAGCAGGATGCCAAAATTGCCGGTATCGCCCATGAGCGTGGAAAAGGTATGATCATTGCGGTAAATAAATGGGATGCCTTGGAAAAAGATGACAAGACGATCTACCGTTTTACCGAAAAAGTAAGAAATACACTGGCTTACATGCCGTACGCAGAGCTTCTTTTCATCTCTGCGAAGACAGGACAGCGTCTTCCGAAGCTGTTCGAGACGATCGACATGGTTCTGCAGTACCAGAACCTGCGCGTACAGACCGGTGTCCTGAACGAGATTCTGACCGAGGCAATGGCCATGCAGCAGCCGCCGTCAGACCGTGGAAAACGACTGAAAATCTACTACATGACACAGGTTTCGGTCAAACCGCCGACATTTGTTATTTTCGTCAACGACAAAGAACTGATGCATTTCTCCTACGTTCGATATCTGGAGAATAAAATCAGAGAGTCGTTCGGCTTCCGCGGCACACCGCTGAAATTCATCATCAGAGAACGAAAAGAGAAGGAGCAGTAAAGAGTTATGGTACGGATCATATGCCTTTTGATCGGATACGCATTTGGCCTTTTTCAGACCTCATATATTTATGGAAGGACGAAGGGAATTGATATCCGGGAACACGGCAGCGGAAACGCAGGAACGACCAACGCGCTCCGGACTTTAGGGAAAAAAGCAGGCGCCATCACGCTTGCCGGCGACTGCATCAAATGCATTCTGGCGGTCCTGACGGTACGCCTGATCTTCGGTGCATCGCACCCGGAAATGCTGAAACTGCTGACGGTGTATGCTGCGGCCGGAACGATTCTCGGCCACAACTTCCCGCTTTACTTAGGCTTCCGCGGCGGAAAAGGAATCGCTGCGACCGCGGGTCTGATTATTTCGTTTGACTGGAGAATCACGCTGGTCTGTGCAGCGCTGTTTTTCCTGAATCTTGCAGTAACACACTATGTTTCCCTCGGTTCCATGATGGTTTACGTTGTCTTTTTTGCAATGGCCGTTATCATGGGACAGGCGGGCTGCTTTGCACTGGAACCGCCGTATCTCTATGAGATGTACGTGGTGATCGCGCTTCTTGCCGTGCTTGCCTTCTGGGAGCACCGTGCAAACATCAAGCGTCTCATCGCGGGAACAGAGCGGAAAACGTATTTATCCAAAAAGTCGGAGAAATAAAATATGGCAAAGATTAGCATCATCGGAGCAGGAAGCTGGGGAACCGCCCTCGGCCTCCTGCTCTGCAACAACGGGCATGACGTGACGATCTGCTCGGAAAATGAAAAGGAAATTGAGAGCTTAAAGGAACACAGAGAGCATCTGACGAAGCTTCCGGGCGTAAAACTGCCGGATGAAATGAAGTTCACCTGCGATGTGCGCGGCTCCCTTTCCGGACAGGACATCCTTGTGATGGCAAAAGCATCCCCGTACGTGCGAACCACATGTAAAAAGTATGCGGCGGATATTCCAGACGGCCAGCTCATCGTCAATGTGGCAAAAGGCGTGGAAGCCGATACCCTGATGACGATGTCTCAGATCATCGAGGAGGAAGTGCCGGGAGCGAATGTCGTTGTTCTCTCCGGCCCGAGCCACGCAGGGGAAGTCGGCCGCGGCCTGCCGACCACGATCGTTGTCGGCGCGCATGACCGCGAGAGTGCACTGTATGTGCAGAATGTGTTCATGAGTCCGGTCTTCCGCGTTTACACAAGCCCGGACATCACGGGAATTGAACTTGGCGGAGCTCTGAAAAATGTCATCGCACTGGCAGCCGGAACGGCAGATGGTCTTGGCTACGGCGACAATACGAAAGCGGCTCTGATTACCCGCGGGATCGCGGAAATTGCACGGCTCGGCACGGCGATGGGTGCCCATGCGGAAACCTTCTACGGTCTTTCCGGTATCGGCGACCTGATTGTAACGTGTGCTTCCGTTCACAGCCGGAACCGGAAAGCCGGATACCTGATCGGCCAGGGCAGAACGATGCAGCAGGCGATGGATGAAGTTCAGATGATCGTCGAGGGCGTCTATTCCGCAAAAGCGGGTCTTACCCTGTCGAAAAAATTCGGAATCGAAACGCCGATCATTCAGGCAGTCAATCAGGTTCTGTTTGAAAACAAAAACCCGAAACAGGCTGTGGATGAACTGATGCAGCGTATGAAAAAAGACGAACTCGCCCCAGATCTCTGGGAGCGGTAAAAATAAGAAACCTGTCACTTCTGTGAAATGATACAGAGACGGCAGGTTCTTTTTTGTGCAGACCGAAATTTTTCAGCAAAAATACGGGAAAAAGATGACAATACTTTCGAAATCAAGTATAGTAATAGAAAGCGGAATAATTTTAACTGAAAAGATGCGGAGGAAAATACAGCAGGAGGAAGAAAGAATGAGAGGAGTAGAAACAAGAATTCAGGAAATCCGCCATGCCATTTTTACGGAAGTTGCAAAAATGGCGTATGACGTGGACTCCCCGGTGGAAAAGACGATCGAGGAAATTCCTTACCGTGTAATTCCCGGCGAGGTCGGAAATTTTAGAAATGATGTGTTTCTGGAGCGGGCGATTGTAGGAGAGCGGCTTCGCCTTGCAATGGGACTTCCGTGCAGAAGCGCGGCAGAGCACGCCCCGATCTCGGACAATATCAAACTGGCGGACCAGGCGGAGACGTATTATACACCGCCGCTCATTAATGTCATCAAATTTGCATGCAACGCCTGTCATGAAAAACGGGTTCTGATCACGGAGGGATGTCAGGGGTGTCTTGCACATCCGTGCGTGGAAGTCTGTCCGAAAAAGGCCATTACGCTGGACCGCACCAATGGACGATCCTATATTGATCAGGATAAATGCGTCAAATGTGGTCAGTGTGCCAAGGTATGCGGATACCAGGCTATTATCATTCAGGAGCGTCCGTGTGCGAGAGCCTGCGGAATGGATGCCATCGGTTCGGATGAGAACGGAAAAGCGGATATCGATTACGAGAAATGTGTATCCTGCGGCCAGTGTCTCGTCAACTGCCCGTTCGGCGCTATTTCGGACAAATCCCAGATCTTCCAGGTAATCCGTGCGATCCAGTCGGGAGAGCGCGTCTATGCAGCGCTGGCACCGGCGTTTGTCGGCCAGTTCGGACCGAAAGTAACGCCTGGAAAACTGCGTGCGGCGATGAAAAAGCTCGGTTTTGCGGATGTCTTTGAAGTTGCGATCGGAGCGGATCTCTGTGCGGCACAGGAGGCAGAGGATTTTGTGAACGAAGTTCCGGAGAAACTGCCGTTTATGGCGACATCCTGCTGTCCGGCCTGGTCTGTAATGGCGAAGAAACTGTTCCCGGATTACGCAAGCTGTATCTCGATGGCACTGACCCCGATGACGCTGACGGCGCGTCTGATCAAGAAACACAATCCGAATGCGAAGGTTGTCTTTGTCGGACCGTGTGCGGCGAAAAAACTGGAGGCCATGCGCCGGTCTGTCCGCAGTGAGGTGGACTTCGTTCTGACGTTTGAAGAGATGTCGGGCATTTTCGATGCGCGCCAGGTAGATGTGAGTGCACTTGAGGAAGATCCGGACGGCGTCAGCGATGCATCGGTGGACGGAAGAAACTTTGCTGTCTCCGGCGGCGTTGCAAAATCTGTGGAAAATGTAATCCGTGAAAAATACCCGGACCGCGAAATCAAGATGGCAAATGCAGAAGGTCTGAAGGAATGCCGGAAACTGCTGACAATGGCAAAGGCCGGAAAGTACAACGGTTATCTTCTCGAAGGCATGGCCTGTCCGGGCGGATGCGTGGCAGGAGCCGGCACGATGCAGTCAATCAAAAAGTCGCAGGCGGCAGTCAACAAATATGCGGCGCAGGCAAAACACAAGATTTCCAGCCAGACAGAATATGTAAAAGAACTGGACAAGCTGGTAGACTAAAAAGAACAGCAAGGTGGAGACAAAAGTGAAAAAGAAAAGAAAGATGGGCTTTGCGGCAGCGATTCTTGCAATGGTACTTCTGTTTGCAGGATGTGGCCAGACAGAGACAAAGACGGAGAGCAGCGGGACAAAAAGCACAGGATCAGAAAGTACAGTATCAGAAAGTACGCAGACGGAGAGCAGCACAGCAGCATCGGAAACAGAAGATGAGACACTGGTCCATGTGCTTGCATTAAAAGGACCGACCAGCATGGGAATGGTAAAAATGATGAGCGATAACGACAGCAAAGAGTCACCTGCGGACACGTTTGAACTTGCCGCTGCCCCGGATGAGGTCAGCGCAAAACTGGTACAGGGAGAGGTGGATATCGCCGCGGTTCCGGCGAACCTTGCAAGCGTACTCTACAACAAGACAAACGGCGGCGTGCAGGTGCTCGCAGTTAATACGCTCGGTGTCCTTTATATCGTCGAGGACGGCGATACCGTACAGTCGGTTGCAGACTTGAAGGGCAGAACCATTTATGCGAGCGGCAAAGGTGCAACTCCGGAGTATGCTTTGAATTATATCCTCGAAAAGAACGGTCTCGTACCGGGTGAGGACGTAACGATCGAGTGGAAGAGCGAACACGCCGAGTGCGTGGCAGCACTTGCAGAAGATGCCGATGGAATCGCCATGCTGCCGCAGCCGTTTGTAACGACGGCACAGACGAAAAAAGAAACGCTGCGCATCGCACTTGACCTGACCGAAGAATGGAACAAAATCCAGAAGTCCGAAGGAACGGCGAGCACACTGGTGACAGGTGTTACCGTTGTGCGCACTGCCTTTGCCAAGGAGCATCCGGAAGCAGTTGCAGACTTCATGGAAGCTTACCAGGCATCCGTATCCTACGTAACCGAAAACACTGATGAGGCGGCAAAACTGATCGGGGATTATGACATTGTTCCGGAGGCAGTCGCAAAGAAAGCGCTTCCGGCATGCAACATTGTCTGCATCACCGGTGATGAGATGAAAGAGAAGCTTTCCGGTTATCTCGGTGTACTCAAAGACCAGAACCCGGAGACAGTCGGAGGAGAACTTCCAGGAGATGACTTCTATTATTCCGAATAAAAACAAAAAAGAGAAACAGAGAAAAACGAAGCTCTGGCCGATCGTGTTCTGGCTTATGATCTGGCAGGCGACAAGCGTTTTTGTCGGGCAGGAGATCCTTCTGGCATCTCCTGCCGCTGTTTTGAAACGCCTTTTTACGCTTGCAACAGAACCGGTCTTCTGGCAGTCCCTGCTGTTTTCCGGAGTACGCATCGGAGCCGGATTCTTTCTTGGTGCGGCGGCGGGAATTGCAGGAGCTGCACTTGCCGGTCGGTTTTCCATTGCAGAAGAACTCCTGACGCCGCTGGTTGCAGCAGTGAAAGCAGTGCCGGTCGCTTCTTTTGTGATTCTGATCCTGATCTGGGTTTCGTCGAAGAATCTTTCGGTTGTGATTTCGTTT
>OBXH01001583.1_pt1 | contig 10670 bp, 7 predicted proteins | sample 1538101 | NCBI WGS metagenome assembly OBXH01 (sample SAMEA2580141, study PRJEB22360) | human gut metagenome | biome: human gut; feature: human-associated habitat; material: faeces | place: Denmark | collected 2008/2010 | reverse complement strand
CCGGAACCACGCCTGCAACAGATTTCAATATGATAAGTACCAGAGGGATCATGATGATGGTAACGACCGATGCAAAACTCGGAAGTTTGGATTCATCAATATCTTCCTGGTTTGCGATCTGATCCGGAACCGGAACATAAAATTTCTTTCCGCAGATAGCTCCCCAGACCGGACCTGCAACGATCATTGCAAAAAATCCACAGCATACACCGACTAAAATAACCCATCCAAGTTCCACATTTAACATTGTGGCAACTAATACCGGGCCAGGTGTCGGCGGGATAAATGCGTGTCCTACGGCAAGTCCTGCTAAAAGCGGGATCGCATAAAACAGGGAAGATTTCTTTGTTCTTTTTGCAAGAGAAAATGCAAGTGGAATTAAAATGATAAGTCCTGCATCAAAGAATACCGGGATAGAAATAACAAGGCCGGTGATTCCAAGCGCCCATGCAGCCTTCTCATCCCCAAATTTCTTTACCATTGTAACTGCTAAAGTCTGTGCTCCACCCGATGCTTCAAGTATCGCACCGAACATGGAACCGAGTCCTACCAGGAGGGCAATTCCCTTTAGCGTGTTTCCTATACCATCGTCCACCGCCGTTACGATTTCTTCAAACGGCATTCCTGCGATCAGTCCGATTGCAATCGCACCGATTAAGATCGAAAGCATTGCGTGAACCTTAAATTTGATGATCAAAACTAACAACAATGCCAGTCCGATAATTGCTGCGATAACCAGCCGGGTTGTATCTAATTCTGCGACGTTACCCATGATATACCTCCTTATTGATATTTGTATGACGTCTGATGTTTCATTACGATTATTGTATTTTATTGATCATTTTTTGTCAATACATCTGATGTCTAGTTTGTTAAAACCTCTCTTTTAGACAAAAAAACAAGGTGTTTTCCTAAAAAAGCACCTTGTTTTTTGTATATTTTTCCGATATTGCATCATGTCATATGACGTCTTACCAGTTTTTGGAGTTTTTGTCCCTTACTCATTTTTTTGCTGCGCCTTTGCCTGTTTTTTCAAAATCATCTGACGATTATAATTGAGGTGCATGATCATCGCATATTTTGCACCCGCACTGTCTCCATTTAAGATTGCATCCGTGATCGCACGGTGGGTATCAATCGTTTCGTCTTTTAACTGGCGGTGTGTCAGGTTCACGAACGTGATGACCGCCGACTGAATGATCGGTACCAGTTTCTCAATGACTTTATTTTTGCTGCACCGCGCAATGTAAGTGTGAAATTCCACATCTTTCTGCAGATGGTTCTCCCCGGCAAGATACAGATTTTCCACCTCATCACACAGCCGCTTTAACTCCGCCTTTTCCTCGTCCGTCGCGTTTTCACTTGCCAGCATGGCGATCTCCGGCTCTAACATCAGGCGCACATTGCAGAGGTCTAACGCCAGTTCATATTTGTCCGTAAACCCTGAAAGCCCTAACGGATCATCCTCTAAGCGGTTCGTCCCGATCACATAAGTCCCGGAACCCCTGCGGACCTCAAGCACACCTTTGGAAACCAGGCTTTTTACCGTCTCCCGCACTGTGCTCCGCCCAACGCCGAACAGCTCTGCCAGTTCAAACTCATTTGGCAGTTTCTCACCTATTTTCACCGGCGTATGCAAAATATAATCCATCAGTTCTTCTTCCACATGCGGTGCTAATAATTCCCGGCTCTTTTTTTCCATATTGTATTATTTTCTCCTTTGTCCTGTGTGATGCATAAAGACATCATACCACTTTTTGCCGGATGTTTGAACGCAAAATTTTTAACGTGCCTTCGCAAAATAGTCATTCAAAATTTCCTTGATGTAGTGATAGCGTCTTGCATAAGAGTTTTCCACACGGATGATCTGCATATGATGCGCCTTACAGATCTCATTTTTCTGTCTGTCCCGCTCCCGTACCACTTCATCCTCAAAATGCTCCTTGCCGTCGAGTTCGATCGCAAAAACGGGCAGCTCGCTTTTTCCCCTCTTTTCATAGACAACAAAGTCGAATCTTCCCATATAAAACAGATTATCATAAGTGACATTATCCCGGAACACCTGGGATATGGCAACCTCTTTGTGGATCGTATATTTATTCCGGGTGAGCCAGATATTTTCCAGCGCATGTGTCAGGTTTTTCATAAATGCCGCTTCTGTTTCCGTGGAAAACGGCTGGATTCCAAGTGCTCTCGAACTGATATGCTTTTCCGTAATTTTGGATTCCCCGTTCATTTTCACATACTGCACCAGCTCGTACAGATCATCATCCTCATTTCCCTGATGAAGGCGCTCCAATTCTTTCCCGTCCGCAAGAAGGATCAGCTTGTCCTTCGCCCGCGACGTTGCAACATTGATCAGTTCCTTATTATTTTTGAGCCAGTCATAAGTTCCCTTTCCAGTCCGGTCGCTTAACGCCGTGGAAAACAGCACCACATCCTTTTCGTCTCCCTGAAATGCATGTACCGTTCCGCACACGACATGCTCAAATCCGTTTTCTTTGATCCCTCGCTCGATCAGTATCCGCTGATTCACAAACGGTGTGATGACAGCAATACTTTTATCAGGATTTTCCCCCGCATAGCGCATGATCTCCTCCACCTCTGCCGGAGAGGTATTCTTCATGTCACCTGGCCCGCCATCCACATTGACATAGACAAGCGGCTGTCTTTCCCTGCTGTCAGACTGCACCTGAAGTTTGGAGTTATAATATTTTTTATTGTTAAAGTCTATGATTTTTTTATTACAGCGGTAATGATTTCGCAAAAGTATCTCATCGCTGACCGCATCACAGGCAAGATATGTCTTATAAATGGAATTTTCGCGGTAATCATATTCATCCGCAACATGGTATTTTCTGCGCAGTTTCCGGTTCGTGAGTTCGTCCAATAAAATAACCGGCTTTAACTGCTGCGGATCTCCCACCAGCATCAGTTTTTCACCCCGGATGATTGGCACAAGTGAGACCGCAACATTGCACTGGCTCGCCTCATCCATGATTGTCATGTCAAACAGCGGTTCCGGTTCACCCAGTTTATGGGAAGAAATGCAGGTCGTTATCATGATTGGAAATACCTTCTGCAGCTTCTTTACATTCTCCGATTTCTGCAGATACTTGTTAAATGCTGCTGCCTGCTCATTCACATCTTCATCATCATCTAAAATTTTCCGTAAATCCTGAAACCTGTTACTTTCCAGCTCCTTGATGTATTTTGCGGAGGTATAATACAGATAACTGTAAAATTCATCCTCATTGCGGTCTAATAGAGCCATTGCATCCCGCTCAGATATCTCACCGATCTTCTGGATTTTTTCATCCAGATTCCGCAGCTGACGCCCCTGCAGATCCGTATGGAAATGAAAGAGCGTCGCCACATTTTTCATCCGTTCCTGATACTCCATGACCTGCGTTAACGTTTCTTTGCGCTCCGTCAGGTCTAAGACTTCCTCATATTCCTTTAACCTGCCGGAAAGCTGTTTCGCCCGGTCAATTCTATCACCTTTTCGACGATCTAACGTGGAAGAAAATACTTTAATGCCATGCACCTCTCTCCGCAGCTGGTTGATGTAACAGATACATTCTTTTACTTTTTCCTGATTTCCAAGGCGCAGTACCGGAAATGCGACCCGTTTTCCCTTATAAGTCAGGGAACTTAATTTTTCAAATACATTGTTTATGGGTACAAGACGCAAACAGTACCGTCATATTGTTAAAAAATGCCGTCACGATCGTGTTTAAGATCGTATTCGTCTTGCCGGTTCCCGGTGGTCCCTGAATATAGGCAAGCGGATATTTCATGGCATTGTTAATTGCAAGAAGCTGGTCAAGATTGATGTTCTGGTTTAACAGCGCGATCGGATATGCCTTCGTTCTTCGCGGACGTTCCAAAAGATCGCCGAAAAATGCCCGGATTGGAAAAGTCACCTGCTCTTTTTCGTACATGTCAAGAATCGCCTTATACTCTTCATGCAGATTTAATGCACAGTCCATGCCAAGTCCGATGACATAGGGCATGTCATCCACAACCGCCCGTGCACCGTTTTTTTCTGTAATCGCATCTTTTATTTTTTCAAGATTTTTTTCAAAATCGGATAACAGCTCATATTCATCCGCATCTAAATACCTTCGGATATTTTCCTGCTCTCCCCCTATGGTAAACTGCGTGCAGATCGTGATATCTTCATCCGGTTTAAATGCCTTGTTTTTTACATCCAGATTCAGATTCCGGTATGCCAGCACATACAATCCATTTTTTGTATGGATACTTAAAATATTTAGTGCCCGCTTTTCCCCTGTTTCGTGCCCCGGTTCATGCGCCGCTGAAAATTTGTCACGATCTCTTTAAACTGTTCCTCCGACAACTGGTACTCCCCGTCACGCACCTGATCTCCGTCGATATAGCGCACCAGTTCATAATCGGTCGTATACGGCGTGGCATCCAGTTTGCTGCACATTTCCAGATAATTCAGTATTTTTAAATTTGCCGTGTTTGCAAAAAGGTTCTGGTAGCGTTCCGGGTGCAGCGCGATATCTTCGATCAGCCGCTCATTCTCCGGGCAGTACGAGCCTTCCACGATCTCGGTCGAGAGGATGGAATCGATATAGATCTTATCGTATCCCTCAATCGAGCACCGGTTGAGATGAAGTCCGTCCACTTTTAAAGTCTTGTTCCGTGGGTCTAAGTCCCGGATTCCGATCCAGTAGTTCGTGTGCCTGCCCTCTTTGTTCAGATATTCAATTTTCAGCCATTTTCCTTCGTGGATAGCTTTGAAGATATCTCTGTGTATACTGTTCATATGTTTTTGCCAGTCTTCCCAATCCTCCTCGCATACTCCGCCAGCTCCCGGTTCGCTTCATTTAACGGTCCAAACTCTTCTACCGCACAAATACATTTTTTACAGCTATCGATCAGCCGCTTTGCCGCCTGCACCTTATCCTGTCCAACCGGGTAAAATGCCTTTTCTGCCACAACTTCTGAAGCAAGTGCCACTGCTGCCTTGTACTCTACATCATTTTCCTGCAGGATTCCCGCTGCAAACGGAATGTTTTCGCGCCACAGCCTGTTGTATACCGGGATGCCGCTGCCCGCACCGCCGATCACAAAAATCTGTGAACTGACCGGATCTGGATTCTTCTTACCACATCCAAAATTTTTGCCAGAGCAATTCTCTGCACTAAAATCTCTCGAAACAACTGCCTTCTCATGTCCCGTGCACAAAAAAATCTGCCCCGTCACCGGATCAAAACTCTGATCCGCCACCCCGTATAATTCCTGCACATAATTTCCGGCAAAAATCTTCTCCGGTGTGCCGATGCGGTCGATGCGGTCGCCTCTGACACAGGCGACCGTATCGGAAACTTTCTGCGCAAGGTCAAGCTCATGTAGTGACATAATGACCGCCATCTTTTTATCTCTTGCAAGCATGCGGATATTTGTAAGTATATCCATCTTAAAGCCCATATCCAGATAGGAGGTTGGCTCGTCTAAGATCAGGATTTTTGTATCCTGACAGATTGCCCGCGCAAGCATCAGACGCTGGCGCTGTCCGTCGCTGATCTTCATGAAATCCTGATCCTGCACTTCACCTGCATGGACAAGCGCGATCGCCTCATCCACTTTTGCCCAGTCCTCTTTTGACAGGATGCCAAATCTTCCCGTATAAGGATAACGCCCGGAGGCAACCACTTCCCTGCCGCTCATCAGCTCCGTGCGGAGGCGTTCTGTCATGACCATGGACAATCGTCTGGAAATCTGGCTGTCTTTTAATTCATCCATGGATGCTTCGCCCAAAAATACGGTTCCATCCAGTTTCTTTAACTGCTTTGTAATCGTCTTTAAGATCGTGGATTTTCCGGAACCATTCGGCCCGATCAGTGTCAGTATCTCCCCCGGCCGGACAGAAAGATTCACATCCCCGATCAAAGGTGTTTTATCATAGCCGACAGTCAGATGCTCTGTGCGGATCTCCTGCATATATAACTACCTCCCCTCCTGTTTTCTCAACATTGCTGCGATCACGACCGGCACCAGAAACAGTGCCGTAACCGAGCTGATACTGATTTCCGTCGGCGCAAACACGGTTCTTGCAATTCCGTCACAAAAAAGTGTCACAACTGCACCACACAAAAAACACCCCGGAATCAGGATAATCGGGCGCGCTGTTTTTGTCGCCATCCTCACCAGATGCGGCACTGCAATTCCGACAAAGGAGATCGGTCCCGCAAATGCCGTCACGCAGGCAGACAGAAGGCTTGATAAAAGAATCATCGTGACCCTCAACACTTTTACATTGACACCTATATTTCTGGCATATGCCTCCCCCATCTGATATGCCCCGATCGGTTTTGCCAGACAAAAAGTCACAAGCACTGCTGCACCGACGATCACGACGATCATTTTTATATTTTCCCATGTCATGCCGGAAAAACTTCCCATCGACCAGTTGTGAAGATTGACGATATTCGAATCGCTGGCAAATGTGACGCAGAAGTCCGTGATGGCGGAACAGATATAACCGATCATGATCCCACAGACCACCAGCAGCGACATTTTTGACACGCGAAATGAAATTAAAAGCACGAATCCCATGGCAAGCATGGAACCCACAAACGCAGCCATAACCATGCCAAAGGAACTGATCATAATGCCTTTTTCCAGCAGGAAAATCATGGTAAGTGCCACCACCAGTTTTGCGCCGGATGAAATTCCAAGCACATACGGTCCTGCAATCGGATTCTGGAAAAAGCTCTGGAGTAAAAATCCCGACACTGACAGTGCTCCTCCTAACAAGATCGCAGCAAGGATGCGCGGCAGTCTGATTTTCCACACAATCTGTGAAAATGTCTCATCTTTTCCACTTCCCGCAAGGATTGCAAACAGATCCGATGTGGATATGTCCACACTTCCCGCCCCGACATTCCATAAAAACAATACCGATAATATGATAATTGCAACAACAAAAGAGATGATATAACGTTTTTTCATGATTTCCTCTGGTTTATATGAATTCCTGTCAGTTGATTTTCTTCAAAAACCGGTACTCTGCATCCGTTTCCCCATTCAGTACCTTATTGAGATCCTCAATGAAATCACAGGTTCCACTGGTCTGCTGGTAAAAATTGCTTCCGGTTGTGTAGACCTGTCCTGATTTTACTGCTTTAAAGTCGGCAAACAGACTGTTTTTCTGTACCAGTTCATCGATCGATGTCAGTTCTCCCTCTATTGTACCATTGTAAATGAGAATGTCAGCATCTTTTTCGGCCGCATAGAAATCTTCCATCTGCATTTTTAATGTGGAGAGTGCATTTTCCTCTTCCGGGACATAACCATTTAAGGAATAAGTGCCCCCCGCAAGTTCGATCATTGATGATACATAATCATTTGGTTTTCGTACCGTAATCGTTCCATCCGATGCAACTGCAAAAAATGCTACCGACAGCCCCGTTTTTTCTTTTTCCAAAATCGGCTCAATATGTGCTGCCTGCGCATCAAAAAACGCTTTGGCCTGCTGTTCTCTCCCGAACAAAACGCCAAAAAGCTTTATCCATTCGAGTCTTCCAAGCGGGTGCTTTTCATAGCTGGAGCGCTCGATCATGACCTTGATCCCAAGTTCTTCTAATTTTTCTTTCACTTCCGGGTTGTGCGTGATCATCGTATTTTCAATCGCAAACGTGCATCCACCGGAAAGTAAAAGTTCATAGTCAGGCGCACTGTATTTCCCGGCATAGATCAGATTTCCCGCTGCCATCGCATCTGCCGCCTCTTTTACATACCAGTCTTTTTCTTTTACTCCTGTATATTTCAGATCGGAGACAGCACCGATCTGGCAGACTAAATCCATCACCGCACTCGACACCAGATATACATTTTCAAGCGGCTGTTGTAAAACTGTCACATCTGCCGGAACATCCGCCGGCACTTTGACACCTTTTGGCACAAGCAAAAAACGACCGTTATCCACGATCGTAATCAGCTTATAAGCACCATATTGTTCTACTTCAAACTGATCGGCGCAGGATAACTCCATACGCCCATTGCAGTCTAAGTCTTTAAAACCTGCCGTTTCCGGAAATTGAAAAGTCAGGGTGTAATCAATCTCATGCGGCGTACTCATTGCCGTCGTATCACCGATCACATCCATCTCACATGGGATTCCATCAATTGGAAATGTGAATGTAGAGTTTCCACCTTCATTTTCATTGAGATATTTCTCCCCGTTCACGATCATGTAATCGTAATGCGTACTGCTCCATGTGATCGTCGCATATGCCACTCCATCCTTCACAGTAACTTTCGCCTGTGAATCCACAGTTGCTTTTCCGCTGCCGCCTTCTAATGTGACTTCCACCGTATATTCGCCATCCTCAGGAACTGAGACTTCTGTGCCGTCTGCCTGTTCTGCGGCATCATTTCCAGTCATGCTTTCTTCCGTTCCATCCTGATCTGCAGTTCCCTGCACATTTTCTTCTGCTGCCTGTGCATTTTTCTCTGTGGCTGTACCTGCCTCTCCCTGTACACTTTCCGCAGCTGTCTGACCAGCCCCGCCTTCTACTGCAGCGGCATTATTTTTTGCACCGCATCCCGTGAATATCTGCATGCACATCATTGCGGATAAGATTACTGCGGTCACTCTCTTTTTATTCATACAAATCTCCATTTATTAGTTATCTGTCTCCTGCGGATCAGAAACGCTTACTTTGTGATCGTACCACTCGCCTTTTGTGCCGAGGATTGCAAGATCAAATTCTTCATCTAATGCTTCTACCGGCACATCAAAACCATATACCTCGTCGGTGGTTCCATCACTGTATTTTACAGTATCCGTTGTCGGCTCTAAAATATCAGCACCGTCTTTTTTCGCATCATCTGCTGTTCCGACAAACAGATTTACAATTTTTTTTGAAACAAGGCTGATATGGATCGTCATTTTTCCGTTTTCTACGGTAAGGATACCACGTCCCTCATCTGCCTCATTTACATGAAACATGCTGCTGTCTGTATCAAACTTTGCGGTGTAAACACCATCCTCGAGAGTACCAACGGTACTCTCTGTGGTGGATGCTGACTCAAGGTTTCCAAGGGAATCAATTGCATCTTTTGTATGATCAATATAGATCTGCTGGATTGCTTCGATTCTTCCAAGTCCTGAAATCTGTGTATCAACGCTGTCAAAATATCCACTTGCTGTGAACTGGCTCTTCCAGGAATCTTCGTCGTCGCCTGCCATATCGTTGTTTGCATGATCTCCTGCAACAACCATAAGAGGTCTTAAAACAACTTTTGTATAACCGGCTTCTTTTACTGCCTCAATCACATTTTCACATGCTGTCTCTTCCGGTTCACCCTCAACAGTTCCGATAAATACATTATCATAGGAAAGATCTTTCATCTGTGCTGCCATCTGGCTGTAGCTTACCTTTGCAGAATGAGAAGTTCCATGTCCCATAAATACGAATGCTGTACCATCTTCTTTTGCTGCATCTAAAGAATCATATCCTGCTGTCTTTACTGCCTCTGCTGTAATTGCTTCTGCAACTTTTGCCTTATCCTCATTGATCACAGTTGCATCAGATCCTACTTCACCAAGCATTGGCTCTGCAACGGTAACTGTCTCAAATTTGTCTTTATAATTGTCAAGTGTCTCTACCAGCTCGTCATACTCTGCACCATGCATTAAGTGTGTCGGCTGAACAACAAGATTTTTTACTCCGTTGTCAACAGCTCTCTCTAATGCCTGATCCACATTATCAATCTTTTCGTCATCTCTTGCCTGTACATGGTTGATGATGATCTGTGCGGTAAATGCTCTTCTTACAGACCAGTCCGGATATGCTGCTTCCAGTGCTTTTTCGATTCCACTGATATCCTCGGCACGACTGTCGTTAAATGAGGTACCAAAACTTACTACAAGAAGTTCATTTTCTCCAATATTATCTTCATTTAACGGATCATCCTTTGAGGCATCTCCTGTATCTCTTCCGAAATAATCCGGATCTGCGTTCTCGCCGGAAACTAATTCCTTCTGTGCATCTGTCAATGCATCCCATGCCTCTTTTGCCTCTGCACACTGTGAGTCCGTATCATCATTTCTTGTCTGAACATAGATCGCATCGATCAGTTCTGCGACGTGATCGGCTGCCGCCTGATCGTCAACTTCCGTGCTCTCTACGGTTTCTGTTGCCTCTGTTTTCTCTGAAGATACTGTCTCAGAGGTTTTTGCTGTGTCTGTTGCTGCTGTGTTGCTTCCGCATCCGGCGACCATACCTGTTGCAAGCGCTAATGTGGTAAGTAACGCGATAGTTCTTTTCTTCATAATGCTCTCCTTATTATAATATAATGTATCGTTCATAGTACACAATGGAATTTTTCCACACAAAGAAACACTCCGCCTTATTTGAGGGCGGAGTAATAAGTCTGCATAAATAAGCTGACAATCTGACAGCCTACATTTACGGTACGACCAATTACTCGTGATCCGGGAAATATTTCCCTGTACCAGACAACTGGCAGGTTTCCTGGCTGAAAGATCATCACACAGATTCCGCCTTCCCAACATACTGCAAAGTACATCAGTGACTTATCTTTGGAATCTGCACTCCCTAATCACAGTGACGAGATCGTACAGGAATCGCACCTGTTTCCCTTTTAACCGACCTATTTTTAAAATG
>OBXH01001578.1_pt1 | contig 10690 bp, 8 predicted proteins | sample 1538101 | NCBI WGS metagenome assembly OBXH01 (sample SAMEA2580141, study PRJEB22360) | human gut metagenome | biome: human gut; feature: human-associated habitat; material: faeces | place: Denmark | collected 2008/2010 | reverse complement strand
TTCCTACATTGGATACCCAGTAGTTTTGTTGCGTGTTTATATCAAGATGATAGTCGTTTGTCCATCCCATATTACAAGCCTTATTGTCATTAAAGAAACCTTGTAAAGCAATTGGCAACGGTGAATTCTCACGTGAACTGGCTATTGTCAGGTAGCGTCCGTACTGAAAGTACAAAGCATCGAAACTTGTATCTGTTTTTCCCGATCGTATTTGTTTCCAGCGGATATCTGTAGGTATGGTGTCGTTAGAATCTTTACCTAAGTTCAGTTCTACCCGGTTGAATAAATCTGAATAATCTTTTATATGCGTCAGCTTCAGGGCTTCGTAAGGTTTCATACCGGCCTCTTCGACTGTTGTTGCGCACAAAGCTTTATAATCCGGATTTTTATAATCGGTACGTACGTCTACGATCATTGTCACCGCATCAGCATTGCTTACACTGATACCCGCTTTATCCATTTTTACTTCGCCATTATCGGTCAATACGGCTATTCTTCCTTCAAAATTCACACCACCCGGACCGTGTAACGGAAAGTCTACTTTACCAGTAAAGATCATCTGATTATCTTCGACAGTAAATTCTGACTGACGCATTAGATCCAGAGCCATATCCATGGTGACAGACTTTGGTTTATCTGCTGATAAGCGAAGAACAAGTACATTATCGGGATTCGTAGCAAAGTATTCACGCTTATAATTTACCCCACCTGCATTAAAAGAAACACTGCTGATTGCTTCGTTTAAATTTAGTGAACGGCGATAGTCTGTTATATCTCCTTCAGGATAAGTAAACCTTATTTTCAGATCACCTATAGGAAGATGGGTACCGAAAGATGTTTGCATGCCATTCAGGTTGTCACCGGCTGTCTGATTTCCTTCCCATAACTTTCCTTCGAAAAATAGCTTTCTCAAATTATCCAGTTTAGCACGACCGAAGGGTCTATCCTGATTCTCATTGAACTGCCCTGACCACATGGAAGATTCATTCAAGGCCAGCGTTTCTTCTTCGATTCCACCATAAGTCATAGCACCCAACCGACCATTACCGATAGGTAGGGATTCCATCCATTCTTTTGCAGGTTGGGCATACCACAACTCTGCGGTTTCACCAGCATTATTTGCACTTTGACATCCTGTAAACGCCAGGGTTGCTACTGCTAAATAAGTTTTTAAATGTGTCATATTTTTCATGATTAATAGTACTATTACTTTTGTGGTGTAGCACTCATAACAAATTCCAGGGTACCGCCATTTAATATATCCTGATGTGTGATATAATTTTTTGTATACTTCTTACCATTTAGCTTTATGGAGCGGATATAAATCTCATTTCCTTTTTTGCGGGGAGCTTTTATTGCAAAAGTCTTTCCGTCGGGCAGATGTATAGTTGCTTCTTCCAGCATCGGAGTGCCGATTATATATTCACCACTCGCCGGGTTGACCGGGTAGAAACCAAGTGCTCCGAAGATGTACCAGGCAGACATCTCACCACAATCATCGTTTCCGGCATATCCCGAAGAAGTATCATTGTACAGGTTATTCATGATGTGCGCTACATACTTCTGTGTTTTCCAGGGTTCTCCTGCACAGGTATACAGGTAAGCTACGTGATGGCTGGGTTCATTTCCATGGGCATATTGGCCAACAAAGCCGGAGGCATTATCGTTTAGTTCACCGCTTTGATGATTGACGGTGAAGAATGTATCCAGTTTTGTTGTAAAGGCTTTATTTCCTCCTGTCAATGTAATGAGGTCGGGTATGTTTTGTGGTACATACCAAAAGTATTGCCAGGCATTTCCTTCTGTGAAAGGATAACCGCCATTGGCTCCGTATTTATAAGGATCAAATGGCTCTATCCATTCGCCCTTATCATTTTTCGATTGAAAGAATCCGGTCTCCGGATTGAATAAATTACGATAGAAAGCGGAGCGTTTCATAAAACGTTCGTGGTCATTGTTCTTTCCTAATTTTTTTGCAAGCTGTGCTACACACCAGTCATCAAAAGCTTGCTCCAGAGTAATGGAAACTGATTGAGTCTGTATATTTTCGGGCATATATCCATATTTTTCCCATACTTCAAAAGGTGAGTTGGGATGAGAAATTACCGAACTGTTGTATACGGCTTCATAAGCTTTTTCTATATCAATTCCGGGTATTCCTTTCAGGATAGCATCTACAATGACGGGAATGGAGTGGTTACCTATCATGCAGTAGTTGTCTTGTCCCCATAATTGCCAGACAGGCAGATAGCCATAATACTCATATTGACGTATCATGCTTTTTACGAAATCTGTGACACGATCCGCGTTGAGTAATGTATAAAGTGGATGAGCACCTCTGAATGTATCCCAAAGAGAGAACGTCGTGTAGTGTATTTCGTTTGCAGACAGCTGCCGGGTGGTGTAATCGGCTGCCATATATTCTCCGTTTACATCACTTATTGTATTGGGTTGTATCAGGGTGTGGTATAAAGCTGTATAGAATATTGTTTTTTGCAAATCGGTACCTTGGATATTGATTTTTTCCAGTTCTTTTTCCCATAATCGGTCGGCATCAGTGGTGTATTGGTTAAAGTCCCAGTGTGAGGCTTCCTGCTTTAGATTTAATTGGGCATTATCCGTAGATACCGGAGATAAAGCTACTTTGCAAATCAACGGTTTTTCATTAAGCTTTCCAAAACGCAACATGGCATGCAGATTACTGCCATTGATGACGGGTGTGTTTTCGTATTGGCGGTCACCGTCTCTCAACGATGAGGAGAGAATAGGACTGGAAAATTCTATGTAGAAATATACTTTTCGTAGTTTGGCCCAACCTGTAATGATGCGGTATCCTTCGATAGCATGATCATTAACGATACGGATCTGAGAATTTATGATGCGGCGATTCCAGCTTCCTTTATTGGCTGAATGGTCTAAGTCGATGATGAGTTGTGCTTCTTTTCCGTTAGGGTAGCTATACCGGTGGATTCCTGTTCGTGTGGTTGCCGTCAATTCAGCATTGATTCCTTCGTCTGCCAACATCACCTGGTAGTATCCAGGCTGAGCCTTTTCTGCTGTGTGGGAGAAATTCGAAGAAGTACGCCCTTCGCTTGTCGGTAAAAGTAAAAGGTCTATCAAGTCTGACGCTCCTGTTCCGCTGAGGCGGGTGTGACTGAATCCATAGATGGTCTGGTCATTGTAATCATATCCCGATGCTTGTGCCCAGTCGGGAGCTTCGCGAGTATCGGGGCTTAACTGTATCATTCCGAAAGGAACGGTGGCACCCGGGTAGTTGTTACCGGACAAGCTGCCGTGCACGGCTCCTGTTCCGATAAAAGGGTTTACGTATTGTGTGTGTTCGCCGGCTTCTATAGTACCGGTAATCAGCATAAATGTAAAGATGCTGCTTAATAGTATTCGATTCATTGTGTTATGGTATAAAGAGGAGATGGAATCTCTTTCCATCTCCTCGTGATTCCGTTTTTACTGTGCTATGATTTCAATAATGCGGCTGTTTAATTTATAACCAGTGAAGAGGTCAAGGCCTACATTCATCAGATATTCACCCGAGAAAGTCTGTCCGTTTCCGTTTACAGAAGAAGAAGCTCCCGGCATCAGATTAATTTCTTTCACCTGATACATTTTGTTGGCTTCCAATCCTTGTAAACGTACAGGCAGGATATGTTCGCCGTAGCGTGGGTAAACATCAAATGCGAATACGATGGCTTGATTCTTATCTTTGTTCACATACATACTTGAAGTATGGTTACTTCCGTAAGGCGAAACAAGACGATAGAGATCACCTTCCAGTATAACCGGTTTCAAGCGGTTGTATTCTGTTACAGCCTGACGACAATACACTTGTTCGTTTGGGTTAAGATCACTCATCTTGATATCAAATCCCAGTTTGCACATCATTGCTACATCCGTACGAAACTTGATGCTGGCATCTTTGTTCCAGGTAGTAACGTGGGCACACAAAGTCTTACTGGGGAATACTTGTGAGAATCCCCATTGGATAAACAGACGTTCGATAGGATCTGTGTTATCGCTGGGCCAGAATTCAGTGAAGTACTTCAATGCTTCATAATCAGAACGTCCGCTACCACCGGCGCACAACATCATAGGCAGATTCGGGTATTTGGCTTTTATGCGGTCGAGCACTTTGTATAAGCCTTTTACATAGTCAATATATAGATGTGTTTGTTTTCCTTTCAGGTAGGGTGAATAGATGTTAGTGATAGGGCTGTTACAATCCCATTTGAAGAAAGCAAGATCCGGGTATTTAGTCATTAACTGATCCACAACGCCGAATACATAATCCTGTACAGCCGGATTGCTAAGGTCTAACACCATTTGGTTACGGAAGTAATATTCTTCACGGTTAGGCAGATGAATTACCCAGTCTTTATGCTTCTCGTAGAGTTCGCTTTTGGGGTTTACCATTTCGGGCTCAATCCAAATGCCGAATTTAATACCGTGTTTCTTTGCTTCAGCAGTCAGGCGTCCTATGCCATTCGGTAACTTATCAGCTGTTTCTATCCAGTCGCCCAGCCCTTGATGGTCACTGCTGCGAGGATATTTGTTAGCAAACCAACCATCGTCCAACAAGAACATATCTACACCCAATTTCTTGGCTTCGTCCATCAAACCGATCAGTTTTTGTTCGTCGAAATCAAAATAAGTAGCTTCCCAGTTGTTAAGTAAGGTCATACGTGTCTGATCACCGTCTTTTACCTGATAGTGGCGTGCCCAATCATGGAAATTACGGCTGGCTTGTCCTTTTCCATTCAGGCTATACGTGAAGTAAAACTCCGGTGTGCGGAATATCTCTCCGGAAGGAAGGCTATATTCTGATGCGTAGGGATTGATACCACTGATGATGCGCAACTGGCTCTTGTTGTCTACTTCAAAGGTGAAGTTGAAATTGCCTGTCCAGCCTAATGTACCGACCAATACTTCGCCTGCATTTTCTTCGGAAGGCTGATCTATAGCCAACTGGAAGAAAGGGGAAACGAACATATTGGCGCGTGCTCCCAATTTGGTATCAATGACTTTTTTTCCGAAAGCCAGTTCACGTTCCATGACATTAGCTTCGTGTGACCAATCTCCGGCAAACTCTGTGAGGAAGTATTTGTCATGATTGAGATGTAACAGTGAAGAAGCATACTTATGAAGCATTACCGGCTTCTTTTCACGGTGACTGATTTCGGTAAATGTTTTGATAATGTCTTCATTAGCATAAGTCACATAGTGCAACTTCACAGTTACCGGATATTGGTCGTCAGCTAATGTAATGACAGTTTCGTTTACACCATCTGAGAGGTTCCGGCTGTCGTGTGATACATATTTTAATAAGGTAGAAGAATTGCCGTCATTGTGCACAATGTGCAGTGCTGGTTCAAAGTAGTCTTCCATACCGTGGGTGAGATAGGCTTCGGTCCCTTGCGGCAGATGGTTAATGTCTGCTTCGTGGTTGAGGCGTTTGCCCAAATATGACTGGTAAAGACGGCCATTGTCACCTACACGGTAGATGAGGCTGGTGTTTCCGGTCTCTATTTTTATTACCGGTTTTTCGATGGCGTGGGCTATGCCTGCAAGACATAATAAACCTGCCAATAGGGTCGTTTTTAAATTCATGGTACTAAATAGTCTTTAAATTTATGAATGAATTACGAATTAGTCTCGTCTGCAAAGTAACCCGGATTTATCCTGTTAAGGAATAGATAAAATTACTTAGAATATGGATAATCTTACTTTTGTGCCTCTTCGCATGTTCCTTTGTCTGTTCGGAAGGGCGGAACCGGGAGGTTGGAGTTGGTACTGTAAAGATTACCATCCGGACAATCAGCCCAGTTATAGCGGGCAGCTATAGGGATTGCCACATCCGGAGATTCAAGTACGATACTCGTTTTTCCTGTTAAGGTTGCCGTTGCCGGATGGAACACTCCATCCGGTCCGGCCAGGATAAATCCTTTTATTATTTTTTCTTGTGCTTGTATTTCAGTGTTGAATGTCAATGTTAATTTCTTTCCGGAGATGTTATAAGACTGGCAGGCTGGCATTATGTATTCTCCCTGATGGTAAGTATTTGCCAGTGCTAAAGTAGCAAAGCGTTTAGCCACTTCTTGTTTGTTTTTAGGGTGAATGTCGTAGGATACTCCCAGATCTATGGCTACTACCATTCCCGTATTATCCACATGCAGGGCTTCTGCCTGTGCCTCCCGGAGGGCGGCCCATTGAGAGTCTGGCTGAACCTCTTGGGGCTTCAGAAAGTTTGCCAGTTGAACAAAGTAGAATGGAAAGTCCGTATTCCATTGCTTTCTCCAATCGGCAATCAGCGACTGGAATAGGGGAACATATTGTTTATCTCTTCCTACATTAGCTTCTCCCTGATACCAGATAACTCCTTTGATTGGGAATATAGTAAACGGATGTACCATAGCATTGTACAAGACCGAAGGATAACTTGAGCTTTCTAATGACATCGGTGCCGGAGGGAGATCTCCCAGAGCTATACCTATCCGGTAATTCCATATTCCTTCCAGCTTGATTTTCTGCCCGTTGGCTTCTGCAAACATATCTTTTCCTTCTCCGTGTATACCACCTTCTCCGCCAGAGTCGGACACTCGTATAGTGATGACTCCTTTTCCTGCTTTAATTCCCAATCAGGGGACGGTATAGGGGCGAGGATTTGATTATCCATATCCTTTGGCTATTTCTTTTCCATTATAATAAGTGACGTCTTCGTCGTCTATCATGCCGAGATTTAATGTTATTTCCTTGCCTTCCCAGCTTGAAGGAATCTCTATTTCCCGTTGGAACCATACTATGCCGTCTACTCCGTTTAGTCCTTTCTGTTCCCAATACCCCGGAAGTTCCATAGTCTTCCATGCCGGATCGGTCTGAAGAGAGGAGATCCACATTGGAATTCCTTTATTGAGGCCGGCATCCTTGGTTACTAATAGCTCCTGCCACTCTTTTATCTCTTGCTGATAAGCTGCGATGGCCTCTGACTTTTCTATTTTACTTGCTTGTATCTCGAAACCTGGCACTTGTTTTAAAGAACCGATACTTGTCCATGCTTCGGCGGGAGTTCCCCCCCAGGTACAATCAATCACACCAATGGGCACATTCAGTTCTTTCCATAGTTCGCGTGCATAGAAATATGCTATGGCCGAGAATTCCGGAACGGTAGAAGAATTGCATTCCTGCCAACCTCCCATGTTCATCTCTACATTTTCTGCAGGAGTCACTGAAGTCGTTTTTTTAACTTGCAGTAAACGGATAGAAGGGTATTTTGCTTCTGCTACTTCCTGTTCATAGTTCATCACCTTTCCCCATCCGGCTACAGGCATTTCCATGTTAGATTGTCCTGAACAGAACCACACTTCTCCCGCCAGTACATTCTTTAATGTCAGGGTTTCTCCGTCAGAGATTGTTATGGTATAAGGCCCTCCGGCAGCAGGGGTGGGTATTTCTATTCTGAAAGAACCGTCAGCAGTTGCTTTTGTTGTGAACTTATTGTCATTCCAGCTGGCTTTTACTGTAACATTTTTGCCTGCTTTGGCTTTACCTGGAAGCGTTAATGTGCTGTTTTGCTGTACCACCATATTGTCGGTGAAGAATGCTGGTAATGTAACTTTTGCTTGTACAAAACCAGTCATGCTCAAGGCCAATAAAATCAGTTTATATTTGTTCATCTCTACTTTGAGTTTTAATCGTTTGCTCAAAAGTAGGCAAAGGCAGACTATTAATAGTAGACAAACAAACCAAAAAATGAAACATTTACGGCATAGAGTGCTTTTTGAGTGGTTTCGTATACATTTCTACTGTTTTTGGCTTCATTTGTGATAGTTTTAGAGGCCTTTGGGGATTATCCGGATGTTTGTTCTATCTCTTTTTACCGAAATATTTAAGGAAAAAACAGATGTTTCTGTTTCTACAATGTTTTCAATAATTCAATTTCTTCCTCTTTTCCATAGCGTTTCAAAAGAGAAATAAACTTCTCGTCATTCTTGAATTTTGAATAAACACGAGGTACAGTCGATATTGCATTCTTTATATCAGCCCCTTTACTTAATGCCATATCTATATTCATATAAAATAGAGGAATATCGTTCTGATTTGCTTTTATTTCAGCTAAAGTAGTATAAAACACAGGCCTGTTTTTGTCTTGTTCGATGGCACTGTATATTGCTTTTTCAGCTTCTTTATAATTTCCAATTTCGTTTTGATAACAAGCTATCAGGTTATCCACTTCCGGAGATAAATAGTTCATCTCTTTCAATTCATTCAAATCCTGTAAAACTTCATTTTCTGGAAAACCGCCTATAGTAACTTTCGCTAAACAATATTGATAAAAAGCTTGAGGTGAAATATGTCTTATTGGCAATATTACTTTATAAGCCTCTTCTCTCTCTCCTTTATTGTAGAGTAACCCTGCTTTTAGTATCAGATAATAGGGTAAAGGAAGTAGTTTGATAGCTTGATTTATAGCTCTAATCCCTTTCTCTTCCATCTCGGCTTTCAAGCATTTAAGAGCAAGTAAATAATAAAACTGATCTGCTTTCGGATATTTTTTTATTGTTTCTTCTGCCAGTTGTACGCCTTCTATGGCATTTTCTGTCTGACTTATTTTATTATAAAGTCGGGCTATTTCTTTCTCATTATCAAACTTCTCTATTTCCTCTTTTGTTAAATCACCTGCTGTAATTCGGGCAAATAAATCCAGATATTCGTTTGCAATGATTTCTGATGGGCCTTTTGTCTCTTTTTCGAAACCGATTTTAAAAGTTTCGCTACACTCCAGATCTCTGTCCGAATGAATCACTACTGGCGTACTGTTCAGTTCCTTGCCGGAAGCGTAAGTCAATCCCTCAAAGTGTTTTTTAAAGTTGGCGATTAAACTCTCTTCCCGCAGGCATTCTGTAGGAGTAGAAGGATAAGGTATTCTCGTAAGAGCCAAAATAATCTCTTTTTCCTTTTCCAACATATTATTTTTTTGATTCAATACGCTCCGTACAATTCGTTGGCAGCCTTCGAGATTTTCTTGATTATTGGCAGATAGAATAACTAACCGGTCAGCAAGTAAAGAGATTGTGAGGCTGGATATATCAGTTATTCCCGTACGCGTATCAATCAAAAAGTAGTCTGGCTTATATTTTTTCTCTATTTTTACCTTCAGATCCAGGAAGAAGGCGATGCCTGTTGCATTCTCGCCATAAAGCAATTCATACCAGTTAATGGCAGATAGTTTTCGCCAGTACTCCGAAGATTTAGGATTACCAGCCGGAATTAAATCTAACGAGGAAGACAAATCTTCCAGATGATATGCATACGGTGTTATTTTTGCCGGAATTTTATGATTGATTGCATATTCGTAGATATAATCTACAATGCCGCTCTCAACCTTTCTGTCCCATTGAAAATTAGAGAACTTAGTATGTAGCCCCGGAGCTTCAAGATCGAGGTCAAGCATGATCACTTTTTTCCCAAAATCGGCGAGCCTCCTTGCTATATTCGAAAGAGCTAATGTTCTGCCCACCCCTCCTTTGTACGAGTAAAATGCAATTGTTTTCATAATTATTCCTCTCCTGCTATTTGCAATATACTTCCTCTTTTCCGTATCTTATCATTTAGTTCCCACACATTCGCAGGAGTTGCCTTAAAAGCGTCCTTTTTAAAATCTTTTCGCAGTATCATACGTATCTCCAGTGCTTCCAGCAGCTGTAGAATACGCTCAAAACTGGCACTTAAGTAGTCTGATTGTTCATAACGCTGTATTTGTTGCTCCTGGATAAACATTTCTGCCGCTAACTTTTTCTGACTGATATCTGAGGCGATACGAAAACTTATGATAGCTTTGTTCATGTCATCTTTAAAAGAGTCAAATTCCAGCCATGACAAAGATTTAGAAGTTAGCTTTTCATACTCCTCCAGTTCTTTTTGTAATTTAACTAATCCTCTTTCAAAAGTGCCTAATTGTAGACGAAGTGGTATGTTATTCTCTTTTTGCAATATCTCTTTTATGTCCCATATGTTTGTGAGCAACTCTTCCAGTTGCTTCTTCATCATTGTGTATTGCTTCTTGTTTTTAATCATAATGCTTACAATTTAATCATTACAATACCCTTATCTTCATATTGCTTTGTTTTTTGGAAGTATTCTAGAATAGTTAATTCGGGCAATAAAATAGCTTTTGAAAAAGCTGAATATATTTCTCCACCGAAATACTCTTTCTGTACCTCCGAATTACTTTCTAACAAAGACTCTAAGACATTGTTCAGAACCTGTTCCCGGTTCTCTGCTGTTGTATCCCAGCAGGCATCGTAATCGTTTGGATTTAACTTTTTAGTAACAAAACTTCCATCTAAATACAGAATATCACAATGTAGTATTCTACATTGCTCCAGTAAGAAAGACATTCCCTGCAACAATTTCTGCCGCTTCCTACTAAATCCAAACCTGTTCTTTACCTCCTCAAAAGAGGCCTCATATATACCTGGTGGCAAATAACCGTCTTCATTAAACTCTGGAATCATTCTTTTTCGGTTGAGTTACTGCAAATATACAACAAATTTGTTTGGTATCATGCATTTGAATATTTATTTTTCATAAACTATACCAGTTAATAAAAACATGACTCTCAATAAAATTACTCAGAAAATAGGCGTGGTAGGGAGTCGCTTTGGAATGACAGAGTTTA
>OBXH01001575.1_pt1 | contig 10706 bp, 9 predicted proteins | sample 1538101 | NCBI WGS metagenome assembly OBXH01 (sample SAMEA2580141, study PRJEB22360) | human gut metagenome | biome: human gut; feature: human-associated habitat; material: faeces | place: Denmark | collected 2008/2010 | reverse complement strand
GGTGGCTCAGCTGGTTAGAGCGCCGCCCTGTCACGGCGGAGGTCGTGGGTTCGAATCCCATCCGGGTCGCGCATACATGGTTTTGTATGTATTTATTTTTAAATATGGGATCTTAGCTCAGCTGGGAGAGCATCTGCCTTACAAGCAGAGGGTCATAGGTTCGAGCCCTATAGGTCCCACTCGATGGGAAACCATCATCGACATATTTATATGTCTGCCGGTGTGGCGGAATAGGCAGACGCAAGGGACTTAAAATCCCTCGGGGGCAACCCCGTACCGGTTCAAGTCCGGTCACCGGCATGAAAGAAGCTTGTATTTACAGGCTTCTTTTTTTTATTTAATAGATCAATCCCTCTTTCCTTTTACACATGGAAAGAAGGACTTTTTGTGCATCGGATGAGGGTGTGAGGTTAAAAAGAGACAGGGAGCGTTGTCGGAGGCAATCTGTTTTTAACGCATATTCTTAAGTCTGGCGATATCCGCATCGGTGCGGTTTCCAGGCAAAATCCGCTGTCCTCCAGGAAAAAACTCCGTCTGCCGGATCTCTACGGCGAAAATCTTCTGATGGTAGAGCGCGGAGACACGAAATTTATAGATGCACTGAGGGATGAGATCGAAAAAAATCATCCGCAGATCCACATTCAGGATGTTGCATCTTATGGCACCGGAGTATTCAATCAGTGCGACCGGACCAACAGTGTCATGGTCACGATCGGAACCTGGGCAGAGCTTCACCCATCGTTAGTCGCGATTCCCTGTGAATGGGATTACACAGTGCCCTATGGGATCGTGTATGCGGAGAATCCATCAGCACTGGTTCTGGAATTTATCGGTATTATGAAGAAATTTTCAAAGATCGGATAGATTATAGTTGCATTTTACAATGGACAGAGTTATAAAAATTACAGAAAATTCCGATAACTGTCATGCCGGCTGATAGAGGGAAAACGGACAGACGTGATTGTGAGATAAAACAGGAACAGGAGAAGAAAGATGACATTTCGGTATGCATGGAAGCGGTCGATCCCGGTCATGGCGGGCTATATCGTCCTGGGAATGGGATTCGGAATGCTGCTCGGGGCAAAAGGATACGGCGTTTTTTGGGCGATCGCCATGAGCGTGTTTATTTACGCCGGATCGATGCAGTATGTGGCGATCGATCTGATAACGGGAGGTGCGTCCCTGATCTCGGCGGCGCTTATGACACTTATGGTCAATGCGCGGCATTTATTCTACGGGATCTCCATGGTGGAACGGTACAAAGATACGAAGCCGTATAAGCCGTATCTGATCTTTGCGCTGACAGATGAGACGTATTCGCTGGTGTGCAGCGGGGATGTGCCGGAAGGCGTGGAGGAGAAAAAATACTTCTTTCTGGTATCGCTGCTGGATCAGATCTACTGGGTATTCGGAACGGTGCTTGGCTCAGTACTCGGAAGCGTGCTGAACATTAATACGGAGGGAATCGACTTTTCCATGACGGCGCTGTTTCTTGTGGTGTTTACCGAACAGTGGAAGAGTACAAAGGATCACAGAAGCGCAATTGCCGGAGTGGCAGCATCGGTACTCTGCCTGCTGGTGTTCGGACCGTCCTCGTTCCTGATCCCGTCGATGATCTCGATCACGGTGATCCTGACGGTGATGCGAGGGAGAAGGAGAACAGAAAGTGCTCAGAGAACAGCATGATTCTGATACGCTTCTGAAAAATTTACATATGAAAGAACGAAAACTCTGACTGGGTGGGAAACATATGAAACTGGTCTGGCAGGAAAATGTCCAGTCAGGAAGGAGAGAGGATAACGGATGATAGATTTGAGAGCGGCAGCGCTGATCGCAGTGTGCGCCGGTGTGACGATGCTTTTGAGGTTTCTGCCGTTTCTGATGTTTGGCGGCAAGAAGGAGGTTCCGGGATATATCACATATCTGTCCGGAGTTCTTCCGTATGCGATCATGGGAATGCTGGTGGTGTACTGCCTGAAAAATATGAATCTGTTCGCGGGAACGCACGGGATCCCGGAAATTCTGGCGTCTGCTGCTGTTGTCGGACTCCATGTCTGGAAACGGAATACGCTGCTCAGCATCGCGGTTGGGACAGTGTTCTATATGTTTCTGGTCCAGGTGGTATTTTAAACGATCGTATACTGCTTGTGGGATAAAAAAATTTATGATATGATAGTCTCATCTTACGGAAAGTCTGGCGGATCGTGCTTTTTCTGCAATATAGTCTGAATATATCTGAAAGAAGCAGACAAGGAAAGTGCGGTATCCGGCGGCTGGAATGGAGGTCTGGATGAGAAGAAAAGACAGAGAATTGAAGGACATGGCTGATATCGTGTCGATCGCAAAGCGGGAAACTGTGTGTACCGTTGCGTTCCACGATGAGCCATGTCCTTATTTGATTCCGCTGAATTACGGAGCGGAAGTGGAAGACGGGAAGCTGATCCTGTACTTCCATGGAGCGAAAGAGGGAACAAAACTCGACAGGATCAGAGAAAATCCCAATGTCTCATATTGCATTTACGGGGCGAATGTCCTGACGATCAATTATGATACAGCCTGCAAGTCTACGACGAGTTTTGAGAGTATCTGTGGAAACGGAACTGCTTGTCTGGTGGAAGATACCGCGGAAAAGAAAAAAGCGCTGGCAGTCCTCATGAACCAGGTAAGTCCGAAGAAGGCCTTTGATGAGAATTCGTTCGCGGAGCCGATGGTAAATGCAGTTACCGTCTGGAAAATCATAACCGAAACCGTAACAGGGAAGAGACACGAATGACACGAGCGAAAGTGAGCCAGAAGCGTGCTTGCACGGTTATGGCGAACGGCGAGTGTGCGCATGAACGATAAGTTCATGCGAATCAAGAGAGCGAAAGTGAGCAAGAAACGTGCTTGCACGATTATGGCGAACGGCGAGTGTGCGCATGAACGATAAGTTCATGCGAATCAAGAGAGCGAAAGTGAGCAAGAAACGTGCTTGCACGATTATGGCGAACGGCGAGTGTGCGCATGAACGATAAGTTCATGCGAATCAAGAGAGCGAAAGTGAGCAAGAAACGTGCTTGCACGGTTATGGCGAACGGCAAGTGTGCGAATGAATAAGGCAGACAATAGAAAGGAGTACATATATATGGGAACAGATTTCAGAAAAGAGATCGGAGCGACGATCGATCAGAGGAGCAGCGAATACACAAAGATCAGCGACGCGATCTGGGGCTTTGCGGAGCCGAGATTTCAGGAATATGAGTCCTCAAAACTTCAGCAGGAGTTTTTGAAATCCAGAGGATTCTCTGTCAAATCGGATCTTGCGGGGGAAGAGACCGCATTTATCGCGGAATGGGGAAGCGGAAAGCCGATCCTCGCATTCCTGGGTGAGTTTGATGCACTTTCCAGTCTTCAGCAGGAAGCAGACAACCTGGAACGCTGCCCGATCCCGGGAAAGACGAACGGACATGGCTGCGGTCATCATCTGCTCGGAACAGCTTCCGTGGCTGCGGTGGATTCCTTAAAAACGTATATGGAAGAGAACCATATGAGCGGAACGATCCGTTACTATGGCTGCCCGGCAGAAGAGAATGCAGGCGGAAAAGCATATCTGGTCCGCGACGGCTACTTTGATGACTGTGATATCGCGATCACATGGCATCCGTATACCATGAATAAAGCAATGAAGGGCGGTTATCATCTGGCAAACTTCCGTGCATTCTTTACTTTCCATGGAATTTCCTCCCATGCGGCAGGTGCTCCGGAGCTTGGGCGTTCTGCGCTGGACGCAGTTGAGATCATGGATATCGGTGTCAACTATATGAGAGAGCACATGATCGATGCGGCGAGAGTTCACGGCGCGATCACAAACTCCGGCGGAATCGCTCCGAACGTGATCCCGGCGGAAGCCCAGATCCTCTATGCGATCCGCGCACCGAAGGTAACCCAGGTGAAGAAGCTCTATGAACGGATGTGCGACATTGCGAAGGGCGCTGCGCTGATCACAGGAACAACGGTGGATATCAAACAGGTTGCGGCCTATTCCAACCTGATCAATAATGACACTCTTGCGGATCTTGTCCAGGAGAACCTGGAGCATGTTATCCCAGTCGGCTACACAGAGGAAGAGCTTGCCTATGCGAAGAAGTTCCAGGGCGTCATCACGGAACTTGATAAAGAAGGATTAAAAGATCAGGCATCCGCGATCGGAGGAAAAGAGCACCGTCAGGAGCTTTTAGAGAGCCCGATGTGGGATTTCATTGTTGATAAGAATACTTCTTACGGCGGAGGCGGATCCACGGATGTCGGAGATGTCAGCTGGGTCGTTCCGACAGGACAGGTCTACACGAGCTGTTTCCCGGCAGGTACTGCGCTCCACTCCTGGGTAGCGGTTGCCCAAGGTAAATCATCGATCGCCCATAAGGGAATGCTGGCGGCAGCGAAAGTCATGGCTTATGTCGGCGCTGAGCTTCTCCTGAATCCGGAGCTGATCGAAAAAGCAAAGGCAGACTGGAAGGAAGAGCTGGACGGAGAGACATATCCGAATCCGCTTCCGGCAGATCTGAAACCGTCGATCTGGTAAGGAGATCGTACTGCGGGTGATCCTGCATAGGAATTGGATTGTTTGAACCATGATTGCGGTGCGCGGCTGAGCTGTTTTTGCGCACCGCGATCGGTAAAACAAAAAATTGAATAAAAATTTCAAAAAGTGTTGACAGAAACGAAAATATGTAGTAGAATACTTTTCGTTGAGTGAGTTGCGGTTCACCAAGACTTCTCAAATGTGCGTCAGTAGCTCAGCTGGATAGAGCATACGGCTACGGACCGTAGTGTCGGGAGTTCGAATCTTCTCTGGCGCGCTGATTAAGGCATCTGCATTAGCAGATGCCTTTTTTCGTATCATAGGAGACAGCATATGAAGAGAAAGACAGAACATTTTACATATGAACTGATCCGGGCGAAGCGCAGGTCCATGTCCTTAAAAGTGGATCTCGACGGGACGATCACGGTCCGGGCGCCTTACCGGACGCCGGTGCAGACAGCGGACTGGTTTGTCGAGGGACACCGGGACTGGATTGAGGTGCGCCTGAAAGCCGGAGAGCGGATCATGGCGGAGCGTCCGTCCTACACGGATCAAGAACGGGCGGAAGGCAGAAAACGGGCAGCAGAGGCGATCAGAGCCCGATGCAGCCATTATGCTCCGCTCATGGGCGTCTCTTACGGGACGATCACGATCAGGGAGCAGAAGACCCGCTGGGGAAGCTGCAGTGCGAAGGGAAACTTGAATTTTAACTGGAAGCTGGTGCTGATGCCTCCGGAGATCCTGGACTATGTGGTGGTGCACGAGCTCGCCCACAGACTCCAGATGAACCACAGCGCGGCATTCTGGGCGGAAGTCGGGAAAATCCTGCCGGATTACAGGGAACGGCGGCAGTGGCTGAAAGTAAATGGACAGAAATACTGATGGAAAACTTTTATCTGGCAGAAAAACGGTAAAAAATAACGGGAGAAAAACATGGAGGAAAAGAAAGAACTCTGGATGGTGCAGACGAAGCGGGCGGATTTTTCCGGTCTCGCCATGCGGCTGGGAGTCAGCCCGGTCGCGGTGCGGGTCATGAGAAACCGCGGACTGACGGAAGAAGCGGAGATGAGAAAATATCTTTATGGAACGCTGGACGATCTCTATGATCCGCGTCTGATGAAGGGGATGGAGCAGGCGGCGGAGCTGATCGCAAGAAAGCTGAAAGAGGGAAAGCATGTCCGGATCATCGGGGATTACGATATCGACGGCGTGTGCTCGACATATATTTTGTTAAAGGGATTTCAGCGGGCGGCAAAAGAACTATCGCAGCGGTGCTCATTGGAGGCAGGCCGATACAGCGTCGAGAAAGAAAATGATGCTCAGATCGATTACGAGATCCCGGACCGCATCAAGGACGGATATGGGATCAACGAGTCGATTATCCGCCAGGCGTCCGCAGACGGAGTGGATACGCTCGTGACCTGCGACAACGGGATTGCGGCACTCCGTGAGATCAGCATCGCGAAACAGCTGGGAATGACGGTCGTGGTGACGGACCACCACGAAGTTCCGGTCGATGAGTATGGTCAGATCCTGCCTCCGGCGGACGCTGTGGTCGATCCGAAGCAGGACGGGGAGACTTACCCGTTCCACGAGATCTGCGGCGCTGTGGTCGCCTGGAAGCTCATCCGGGTGCTGTATGAGAAGCTTGGGATCCCGGAGAGTGAGTGGATGGACCTGTTGGAATTCGCCGCCATCGCTACGGTGGGGGATGTCATGAAGCTCCAGGACGAGAACCGGCTGATTGTAAAATATGGTCTCAAAAAGATCGGATCGACGAAGAATACCGGACTCCGGAAACTTATAGAAAAAAATAACCTGGATATCGAAAATTTAAGCGCGTACCATATCGGCTTTGTGATCGGTCCCTGCTTAAACGCCGGAGGCCGGTTAAAGAGCGCGAAGGTCGCACTGCGGATGCTTTTGGCGGAAGATCCGGAACGGGCCGGCGAGATGGCGGATGAGCTTAAAGAACTCAACGATATGCGGAAGGACATGACCGCGAAAGGGGAGGCGGAAGCGATCGAGCAGGTGGAAAAACAGTACATGGACGATAAGGTACTCGTTGTATTTCTTCCGGAGTGCCATGAATCGTTAGCCGGGATCATCGCCGGAAGACTCCGGGAACATTTCCACAAGCCGTCCTTTGTGCTGACCCGCGGAGAGACCACGGCGAAAGGTTCCGGCCGCTCCATCGAGCAGTATCACATGTACCAGGGACTCTGCAAAGTCTCGGATCTCCTCGTGAAGTTCGGCGGACATCCGATGGCAGCAGGACTTTCCCTGGAAGAAAAGGATATCGATGAGTTCCGGAGGCGGTTAAACGCGGACGCAGAGCTCACGGAGGAAGATTTTGTGCCAAAGATCTGGATCGACGTCCCGATGCCGTTCGAGTATGTGAACGAGAAGATCGTCCAGGAGTTAAAGGACCTGGAGCCGTTCGGACAGGGAAATGAAAAACCGTTGTTCGCGCAGAAAAGTCTGGTGATCCGGAATGCGAGAGTTCTCGGAAAGAACCGGAATGTCGTAAAGCTGAATCTCGTGACGGAGACGGGGCAGCCGGTGGACGGACTTTTGTTTGCCGACGGGGACCGGTTCCTTGAGGAGCAGGCGGGAAGAAATATGATCGATATGATCTACTACCCGGATGTAAATGAATATAATGGAACAAGGACATTGCAGGCCGTGATCAGAAATTATAAATTTCATTGAGAGACGCGGCCGGGTATGTTTTTCCCTCCATCCTCATAAACTTGCTAAAAGCAGGAGAGGATGGGGGGATTTTTTGTTTGAAGAAAAAACAGTCTTTGACGTAAAACGGGAGTTGGATGCCGGGGATCCAGGCGGTCTGTCCGACAGGGAGGCAAAACAGCGGCTGTCCATATATGGAAAAAATGAACTGCAGGAGAAGAAGCCTCCGTCTGTCCTGAAACGGCTGATCGGGCAGTTCATGGATCCGCTGATCTATGTACTGTTAGCTGCCGGTGTGATCTCAGTCCTTTTAGGGGAACAGGGCGACGCGGCGATCATCGCGGCAGTCGTGCTCTTAAATGCGGCGGTGGGAGTGGCACAGGAAGGAAAGGCGCAGAAAGCGCTGGATTCCTTAAAGAAGATGACGAGGCTCACGGCCGTGGTGCGGCGGGACGGGAAAATCCTTGAGGTGGATTCCGCCGTGCTGGTCCCCGGGGATCTCGTGCTGCTCAGTGCTGGGCAGCAGGTTCCGGCAGACCTCCGGCTGATCACTGCGGAGAACTTAAAAACGCAGGAATCGTCACTCACGGGGGAGTCGGTTCCCGTGGAGAAAGACGCAGGATTTCTGGCAGGGGCGCATACCCCGCTGGGGGACCGGAAAAATATGGCGTACATGTCCACATTTGTGACAGCCGGGAGCGGCGAGGGGATCGTCACAGCAACGGGAATGGAGACGGAGATCGGCGGGATCGCAAAGCTGATCCACGAGACGCCGGAGGAGATCACCCCGCTGCAGAAGCGGTTAGGAGACCTCGGAACGATGTTAAGCATCCTGGCGGTGGGACTCTGCGCTGTTTTATTTTTGATGGCGATCTTTCAGAAGCGGGATGCGGGGGAGATGTTCCTGACGGCGATCTCCCTGGCGGTGGCGGCGGTCCCGGAAGGACTTCCGGCGGTCGTCACGATCGTTCTCGCACTCTCAGTCTCCAGGATGGCAAAAGTAAACACGATCGTACGGAGGCTGCCGTCGGTGGAGACGCTTGGAGCTGTCAATGTGGTCTGCTCGGATAAGACGGGTACGCTGACAAAAAACGAGATGACGGTGCAGGCGCTGGACGGGGATCCGGAACTCCTTCTGACGGCATTTCTTCTCTGCAATGATGCAAAAAGGGGAAAACGGGAGGTGATCGGGGACCCCACGGAGGCGGCATTTTTACTCTATGCGGACAGAGAAAGCGAAGATCAGAAAAAGACGGACGTCAGAGACAGAAAGAAGAGAGGCCGGGAAAACGAAAGATGGTCAGAGAAGCTGAGAAGGGAGTGGGTCAGGAGCGCAGCGCTGCCGTTTGACTCGGAGCGGAAGCGGATGACGACGGTATGCCGGAGACAGGACAGGATCGTCTCATTCACGAAAGGGGCGCCGGATGTGATCCTGGAACGGTGTGACCACTATAAGGACGAGACGGGGATCCATCCCATGACGGAGCAGCGGAGACAAAAATATGAAAAAAAGGTTTCCGCTTATTCCTCGTCAGGCGGACGCGTCCTGGGGGCAGCCATGAAGAACGGGAATGACATGTCCGAGCGAGGGATGACATTCCTGGGGCTGGCGGTCCTGGAAGATCCGGTGCGCCCGGAGGCCGCGGAGGCGGTAAGGGAATTTCGCCGCGCCGGGGTCACAACGGTGATGATCACGGGGGACCATAAAAATACGGCCCTGGCAGTGGCAAAAAAGCTTGGGATCGCGGATTCCCCGGCCCAGTGCGTGACCGGGGAGGAATTAGACAGGATGGGTGACGACGGGCTTGAGAAACGGATCGGATCGATCCGGGTGTTCGCGCGGGTCTCCTCGGATCACAAAGTCAGGATCGTTCAGGCATTTAAGAAGGCGGACGGGATCGTCGCCATGACCGGGGACGGGGTAAACGACGCTCCGTCTTTAAGGGCGGCTGATGTGGGGATCGCCATGGGAAAGAACGGGACTGATGTGGCAAAACAGGCGGCGGACATCGTTCTGACGGATGACAATTTCGCCACGATCCGGAATGCCATTGAGGAAGGAAGAGAGATCTATGAAAACATCAAAAAGACGGTGATATTTCTGCTCTCTTCGAACTTTGGGGAGATCATGACCATGTTTTTCGCGATCCTGTTTTCGCTGCCAGCCCCGCTCAAGGCAAGCCACATCCTTTGGATCAACCTGATCACGGATTCTCTGCCGGCACTGGCACTGGGGACGGATGTGTGCGACGGAATGGAGCTGATGGAAAAGGAGCCGCGAAGACCGGGAGAGAGCCTGTTTGCCCACGGAGGCGGGATCTGCACGGTGTTTTACGGATTTCTTATCGCACTGATCAGCCTGACCGCTTTTCTGGTCGTTCCGACAGCTCTTCTTGTCGGGAGCGGAAGACCGGCTGCACTTGCCGGGATCAGAAAAGTGCTGGAAGATCCCATGATCCTGGCGCACTGCCAGACGTATGCCTTTACCGTCCTGGGACTGTCCCAGCTTTTCCACGCGATCGGGATGCGGGATGTGGAAAAGTCTGTTTTCCGGATGGATCCTGTGAATAACCGGCTGATGATTCTGGCGCTGGCGGTCGGATTCTCCCTGCAGTTTGTGGTGACGGAACAGACGTCGCTCGTTGCGGCGTTCCAGACCGTGCGGCTCACAAAGACAGAATGGGCAAGACTTCTCATCCTCTCCGCCATGCCGCTGTTTGCTCATGAGCTTTTACTCCTGCTGTCGCATTTTGGGAGAGGAACGGGGCAGGACGGAGATCCATCGGGGAAAGTCCGGTGATGGAAACGAGCACTGCAGAGGGACAGAAGCAGGATAAAATGGGGAAAATTTGAGGAAAAGATAAAAAAACAGGAACTGGGTATTCCCAACAAAGAGAAAAATTGGTAGAATAGTGGTGAAAATTGGTCCTGTTCATCTGGCAAAGAAAAGGAACAGGCACAAAAAAATCTGCGAAGAGCAGTCACCAGGAGGTCTTTCAATGAGTAAGCTACTGAAAGAATTCCGTGAATTTGCCGTTCAGGGCAATATGATCGACATGGCAGTCGGCATGATCATCGGTGCTGCATTTAAGGATCTTGTAAATTCCTTAGTCAGCGACATGGTGATGCCTGTGATCGGACTTTTCACGGGAAAGCTGGATTTCAGCAATATGTTTATCTCACTGAACGGAGAGCACTACGCGACTCTGGCTGAGGCGCAGGCGGCAGCAGCTCCGACCGTAAACTACGGTCTGTTTATCACAGAGATCATCAACTTCATTATCATGGCGTTCGTGATCTTCATGGTAGTCAAACAGCTGAACCGCGCAAAGAAAATGTTCGAGAAACCGGCAGCTCCGGCTCCTGCTACGGAGAAGGAATGTCCGTACTGCAAAACAAAAATCAATATCCATGCGACACGCTGTCCGCATTGTACATCGGTTCTGGAAGATCA
>OBXH01001566.1_pt1 | contig 10765 bp, 8 predicted proteins | sample 1538101 | NCBI WGS metagenome assembly OBXH01 (sample SAMEA2580141, study PRJEB22360) | human gut metagenome | biome: human gut; feature: human-associated habitat; material: faeces | place: Denmark | collected 2008/2010 | reverse complement strand
CTTCGGGCTTCCGTCCATCGGCGGAAAGGACAGCATGTCCGGAACCTTTGATGAGGAGAGCGGAAAGGAGATCGACGTTCCGCCGACACTCGTCTCCTTCGCAGTTGATGTGGCGAACGCAAAGAACATGATCTCTCCGGAATTCAAGAAAGCCGGAAACAAGATCGTTGTATTTGAAATCAAGAAAGATTCCTATGATCTCCCGGATTACGCGCAGATCATGGATGGTTATGATAAACTTCATGAGGACATCAAGGCAGGCCGCGTGATCTCCGCTTATGCCGCTGAGGCGAACGGTATCGCAGAGGCTGTCAGCAAGATGGCATTCGGCAACCACTTAGGCGTAAAGATCGAGCATGACGTGGATCCGAGAGACTTCTTCGCACCAGCATGGGGCGACATCGTATGCGAGGTTCCGGCAGATAAGGTCGGAGAGCTTCAGATGAGCTACCGTGTGATCGGTGAGGTTACCGACAAGGCAGACTTTGAGTACGGCAATGTCTCCATCACGCTCGATGAGGCATTAAAGACATGGGATGCGACTCTTGAGGATGTATTCCCGACCGAGAGCGGCGTGAAGAAGGAAGAAGTTAAGAACGAAGTATTTAAGGCAGACAACATCGTGATCTGTGACCACAAGATCGGAACTCCGACCGTATTCATTCCGGTATTCCCGGGTACAAACTGTGAGTATGACAGTGCAAAGGCATTTGAGCGCGCCGGAGCGAATGTCATCACGAAGGTATTTAAGAACATGAGCGCCGAGGATATCCGTGATTCTGTCGAAACTTACAGAAAATCCATCGGGCAGGCGCAGATCGTCATGTTCCCGGGCGGATTCTCCGCAGGCGATGAGCCGGAAGGTTCCGCGAAGTTCTTTGCTACCGCGTTCCGCAACGAGGTATTAAAGGACGAGATCGTGAAGCTCTTAAATGAGCGTGACGGACTCATGCTCGGTATCTGCAATGGCTTCCAGGCACTCATCAAGCTCGGACTCGTTCCGGAAGGAAAGATCGTAGAGCAGAAGCCGGATTCTCCGACCCTGACCTACAACACGATCGGACGTCATGTCTCCAAGATGGTGAACTTAAAGGTTGTCTCCAACAAGTCCCCGTGGCTTGCTGAGGCAAAGCTCGGCGGTATCTACACGAACCCGGTATCCCACGGTGAGGGACGTTTCGTAGCTCCGAAGGAGTGGATCGACAAGCTCTTTGCAAACGGACAGGTTGCGACCCAGTATGTGGATCTTAACGGCAATCCGACGATGGATGAGTACTGGAACCCGAACGGCTCCTTCATGGCGATCGAAGGTATCACAAGTCCGGATGGACGTGTATACGGCAAGATGGGTCACGCAGAGAGACGCGGCGACTTTGTTGCAAAGAACATCACCGGAGAACAGGATCTGAAGCTGTTTGAGAGCGGTGTGAAGTACTTTAAATAATTGAAATACTGATACTTTGAATGCCCCGGGGGATGCGTACTCCGGGGCATTTGCTGTGGTGCTGTTTCCTGCCGCATCACCGCGGTGACTTAGTTAGTTGACAGAAACCAGAGTGCGTACTAAACTGAAGATATCCGTGGCTGGCGGACAGAATGGCGGAATGAAGACTGCTTCGCAGGACAGTTTCCTGCGGAAAGTTCAGGAGGCAGCCGCGAAACCATGATGACAAAATTGAATTTTGGGGGTATCTGATATGGCATGCACAACAATCCTGGTAGGAAAAAACGCATCATATGACGGTTCAACGATGATCGCGCGAAACGATGACTCCGGTTCCGGACATTTCACGGCGAAGAAATTCGTGGTGATCCATTCGGAGGAGCAGCCGAAGGTATACAAGTCAGTCCTTTCCCATGTGGAGATCGAGCTTCCGGGCGACCCGATGAAATTTACGGCAGTCCCGAATGCGATCAAAGGAAAGGGGATCTGGGCGGCGAGCGGCGTCAATGAGAAGAACGTGGGAATGACAGCGACGGAGACGATCACATCGAACGCCCGTGTGCTCGGCGCAGATCCGCTTGTAAAATATCAGCCGGCGGAGGACGGAAAAGAGGAAGCTGCCGGCGGGATCGGTGAGGAAGACCTTGTATACATCACACTTCCGTACATCAGCAGTGCGAGAGAGGGCGTGATCCGCCTCGGAAGTCTCCTGGAGAAGTACGGGACTTATGAGATGAACGGCATCGCTTTTCAGGATGCGGGTGAAATCTGGTGGCTCGAGACGATCGGCGGCCATCACTGGATCGCAAAGCGTGTTCCGGATGACCGGTATGTGGTGATGCCGAACCAGTTCGGTATCGATGAGTTTGACTTAAACGATGCGTTCTCTGAGCAGAAGGAGCATATGTGTTCTTCGGACCTTCGTGAATTTATCGCAGAGAACCATCTGGACCTCTCTTTAAACGGCGGAAATGGCAGTCATTTTGATGCGAGAGCTGCGTTTGGAAGCCACAGTGATTCCGATCACATCTACAATACTCCGAGAGCATGGTTCATGTGCCGCTACTTTAACCCGCATACAAAGAAGTGGGATGGACCGGATGCGGACTATACGCCGGAGTCCGATGATATCCCGTGGAGCATGGTGCCGGAGAAGAAGGTGACAGTCGAGGATGTCAAATATGCACTTTCCTCCCATTTCCAGGGAACTCCGTTCGACCCGTATGCGAAGAGCGGGGACGGCCTCCAGAAGGGCAAATACCGCGCGATCGGGATCAACCGCAACGATTTCCTGGCTCTGATCCAGATGCGCCCGGACGTTCCGGCAAACTGCCAGGCAGTCCAGTGGCTTGCATTCGCGTCCAACGCGTTCAATACGCTGGTCCCGTTCTATGCGGCTGTTGACGAGACTCCGGAATACCTTGCGAACACCACAAAGGAAGTTTCCACAGGGAATTTCTACTGGTCGGCAAGAATGATCGCCGCGATGGCGGACGCATCTTTTGCGAAATCTGCGATCCACATCGAGCGCTACCAGAATGCGGTCCAGGCGAAAGGACATGCCCTGCTCCGCAAGTATGACGCCGAGGCTGCAAAGATCACGGATCCGGCGGAGAGCAGAAGACTTCTGGAGAAAGCGAACCGTGAGATCGCAAAGATGTTAAAGGAAGAGACGGGGAATACCCTGGATCATGTGCTCTTTGAGCTCAGCAATTCCATGAAGAACGCGTTTTCAAGATCTGACGCATAACAAGTTCAGGCCGAACGCATGTGAGACTTGACGCGTAATTCCGGCCGGTGGAAGCTGATAAATTCTTCTCAGAACGAGACCTCTGCAGGGATGATGCGGTGTAGATCAGGCCGCAGGATCCCGGGCGGAGGTCTTTTGTCATATTTTTGTACTTTTTGACGCTTGACACGGGAACCTCATCCCGTTATGCTACTTATGGCAGAAAATGCTCAGATTTACATGCCGCGCCTTTTTGTGTTAAGATAAACAGAAAGAGCGCAAGGCGCATGGAAGCTGAATACAGGATAAATGAGGTTTTAAGATGGAAGAAAAAGAGGTACAGGGAGCACCGGTGCACAAACGGCGTGTCCGTTACAGCGGGACACACCCGAGACGGTTTGAAGAAAAGTATAAAGAGCAGAATCCGGAGAAATATGCCGATACGATCGAAAAGGTCATCAAAAAGGGCAGCACTCCGGCCGGCATGCACATCTCGATCTGCGTGAAAGAGATCCTGGATTTCCTGGATATCAAGCCGGGAATGCAGGGGCTGGACGCCACACTTGGATACGGCGGTCACACGACGGAGATGTTAAAAAAGCTGGAAGGACAGGGGCATATGTATGCTCTTGACGTGGATCCGATCGAGATCGTAAAGACAAAGGAACGCCTGAAGGAACGCGGCTTCGGAGAGGAGATCCTTACGATAAAACAGATGAACTTTGCCGATATCGACAGGCTCGTCCCGGAGGCGGGGCTGTTTGACTTTGTCCTGGCAGATCTCGGTGTCTCCTCGATGCAGATCGACAACCCGGAGCGCGGTTTCACTTATAAGGCCGATGGTCCGCTGGATCTTCGCCTGAACCCGGAAAAAGGAATATCTGCGGCGGAGCGCTTAAAACAGATGGATATGGAAGAGATCGCGGGCATGTTCGCGGAAAACTCCGATGAGCCTTATGCGGAGGAGATCGCACGGGAGATCGCAAAGAGAAACCTCCGGGACTCAGTATATTGAGACGACCACGGAATTAAAAGAAGTGATCGAGCAGGTGCTTTCTTTTATCCCGGAAAAAGAGCGGAAGGAAGCCGTGAAGAAATCCTGCCAGAGATGTTTCCAGGCGCTGAGGATCGATGTCAACCAGGAATTCGAGGTTCTGGAAAGCTTCCTCTCAAAACTGCCGGGGATCCTGGCACCGGGCGGAAGAGCTGCGATCCTGACCTTCCATTCCGGGGAAGACCGCCTTGTAAAGTATTACTTTAAGGACGGCAAAAAGGAAGGAATCTACAGCGACGTTGCGAGCGATGTGATCCGTCCATCGGCGGAAGAATGCCAGAGAAACCCGCGTGCAAGATCCACAAAGATGCGCTGGGCGATCCGGGATGGCGAAAATCCGCACAGGATGTAAAGAAAAAACAGGCTCGGAAACGGAACTTGGAAATGAGAGAAGGAAACGGTTCAGCAAATCTTAGTATTCATTTGGCGGAATGGTTTCCGGAAGACAGAATCAGAAAGAAAAATAGATTATGAACAAAAAGATAGAAGAAACAACAGAGGAATACGAGAGAAAAGAAGGGAGTGGGCTCGAGCGCGCGGGAGCCGCGGCGATATTCTTCTTGTCGCCGGTATTATCCTACATCATGTTTGAACTAGTGACAGGAAATCTTGCCGCAGTGCTGCCGAAAAATGCGGTGCTGAACATGGTGTGGATGTTTGCGCTGTACCTTCTGGTATTCGGAATCTCCGGAAGTAGCCGGATCTCCATCCCTGTATCCTCCGTGATCCTTTATGTGATCTCTCTGGCGGAAGCCTTTGTCGTATCCTTCAGAAGCCGCCCGATCATGATGAGTGATGTCCTTGCGGTGAAGACCGCGATGACGGTGGCCGGGAGCTATAACTACACACCGACCTTTATGATGATCATCTGCGGGATCCTCCTGATCATGTGGAATGTACTGGCGCAGCTCGTGCCGGTGAGGATCAGGGGGAAGAAAAAAAGAGCTGCCGTGTTTGGCGGATCCGCTGCTGCGGTCGCGGTGTTTATCGGCGGCTTCTACACGGTCCTTGTCCCGAAACTGGGACTGGAGGTAAATCTCTGGGACCCGACGACTTCCTACGCGGAGAACGGCTATGTGCTGGCGTCGGCGGTATCCTTAAAATATCTGGTAAAGAAAGCTCCGGAGGGTTATTCCCAGGCGAAGATCCAGGAGATCTATGAAAAATATGTGGGAAGCGAAGAAGAGCAGAACGAGGAGACGGCGGCCGCGGTGGAAGCGGGAGATGCGGTCCAGCCGACCAACATCATCTGCATCATGAACGAGAGTCTTTCCGACCTGTCGGTGGATGGGGAATTTACGACGAATACAGAGTATTTCCCGTTCCTCAACAGTCTGACGGAGAATACCGTAAAGGGAAAACTCTGCATGCCGGTGTTCGGCGCGATGACCAGCAACTCTGAGTTTGAGTTCCTGATCGGTGATTCCATGTACCTGATGCCGAGAGGCAGCATCGCTTACCAGTTCTATGTAAATCCCGGCGTCCGCTCCATGGTCAGCACGGTGAAAGACCAGGGATACACGGCTGTCGCCATGCACCCGTACCCGGCAGAGAACTGGAACCGCCGGATCTGCTACAATAACATGGGATTTGACGATTTCATGGATATCAGCGCCTATGAGGGCCGGGATGAGCTCCGAAATTATATCAGCGATCTGAGCGATTTTAAACTCATCACGGAGTATGTCGAAAAGAAGGCAAATCCTGATGACAAGTTATTCCTCTTCAATGTGACGATGCAGAACCATGGCGGATATACGATCCCGTTCGCAAACTTCGATCAGGAAGTATGGCTTACCGGGGACATGGAAGGAAAGTATCCGGAGGCGGATATGTACCTGTCTCTTGTGAAAAAATCGGATGAGGCATTTGAGTGGCTCGTAAATTATTTCTCCCAGTGCGACCAGCCGACGATGATCGTCATGTTCGGCGACCACCAGCCAGGGATCGAGGACGAGTTCTTTGACGAGGCGATGGGAGTGGAGAGCGCGAAGGCCCCGAACGAGCAGAAGATGTGCTGGTACGAGACTCCGTTCGTGATCTGGACCAACTACGACCAGCCTGCGGAGGATATGGGACGCTTAGGTGCGATCTACCTTTCTTCCTACGTGTTAAAGCGCGCGAACCTCTCACTGACTCCGTACAACGAGTTTTTACTGCAGCTTTCCGAAAAGCTCCCGATCATCCATCATCTCGGCATCTGGGAGTCGGACGGAACTTACCATGGCTGGGAGGACGCGGAGAGCGGAGAGTACGAGTGGAAGGAACAGCTGATGGAGTACGAGAACCTTGTATACAACCACAGCCTGGATCCGAAGACCGTAAATGAGATGTTTTCGATTTCGCAGTAAAAACTTTATGCCGAATGCATGTATGACTTGGCGTATCATTCTGGTCAGCATGAATTCATAAGATTTTTCGAAATTGCTGAGACAAATATAAAACAGAGGGCAGCCTGAAAGAGGGCTGTCCTTTTTGCTTACAGAAAATTCCGATGGAACTTCCTGTAAGCAAAAAGGCACTGTGCGCCTAAGATGCGCACTCGCGCGAGATGAAGGTTGTCGCAAGCGACCGCGCGAGACGCCCGAATGTACTGAGGCATATTCTTTTAATTTACGCGAACAACGAGCCAAAGTCTGCGCTTGCGCGAGACCTTGGCGACTGTCGTGATAACAAGGGGAAACTCGCGAAGCGTGTTTTCACTTGTTCAAAAAATTTCTCAAATAGGATTGACAACTTGGTTAGTTAGTGCTAATCTTTGTTAGTAGGAACTAACAGCCGATAAAGATACCCCCACAGGGAATCCGAAATGTGCTGTTTTTGCGGTTGTGAAGTCATGGCATGGCTGCGATAAAAAGGAGGCGTGATCAATGATAAACGGAATTATTATCGTTGTACTGATCGTGGTCGCGATCTTTGCAGTGAAAGGGGCAATGCACCAGTTCGTCTACGGCTGCTGCGGATCGAAGGACGTGGAGAAAAAGATCAAGGTGCAGGATAAAAATACGTCGGATTATCCGTACTATGCAGTTGTCGGCGTCGATGGAATGAAATGCAAACACTGCAAGCTCCATGTGGAGAATGCGTTCAACGAGAAGGACGGCAACTGGGCGGAGGTAAACCTCGAGAAGAAGGAAGCCGATGTCCGGATGAAGACAAAAATGACGGACCGTGAGATCCGCGATACCGTGAGCAAAGCCGGATATGTGCTCCGCGATATTGAATGGAAGCAGGCGTAGGAAATTTTTTAATTCGGAATGCGAAGTATCGGCAAGATCAGATTGACGGATATGTTGTGTACAGGCAGCAACGATTTTACAGGAATGAGAGGGATGCCGGATGTGGCAGAAAAAAGACATCGTGAATGAATTCCAGAGGCTTGGAAAACGCATTACAAAACAGAGAATGGTCATCCTTGACGTGATCCTGGAACAGAACTGGACAGACTGCAAGGAAGTTTACTATGAGGCTGTGCAGAGGGATTCGACTGTGGGACTTTCCACTGTCTACCGGACGATCCGGATGCTGGAGGAGATGGGCGTTTTAAAGCGTGTTTACCAGTATGTTTTTACCGATGAATCGGGAGAACAGGTCGATGGGGAGAGCGAGATCATCGCACCGGAATTTCACGGAAAAAGCGGGCTCAGAAAGACTGAAAAAGACGACGAAAAATGCTGTTCCGTCAGCGCGTCATAAAAGAGATAATTGTCAAAAATTGACAAAGTTTCTCAATTAAAGACATTATATTTGACTAACCGGGAGGTGTGGTGTTACCATGTTGAAAACGCAGAAAGACCTTCCGGTTTTTCCCGTTGTGTATAAAAAAGAAAGCAAGGAAGTGAGGACCGATGAAACACCATAAATTCTGGGCGTGGGCAACCGTTTTCTGCTTTGCTATGGTCATGTATACCGGTTATAAACATAAGTGACCGGGATGACCGTAACTGTTTCGTATCTTTACAGTTACAGATAAACTAGTGATTCTATTTTTTATTTACAGGAGGATTTAAAAATGTTAGATGTAAAGAAATGCTTAAAATTAAAAAATGTCGCTGTATTCGCAAGTGGTGTTCTCTTTGGAACAGCAGGTATCAAGGTCCTTGGAAGCCAGGATGCAAAGAAATTATATATTAACTGTCTCGCAGCAGGTCTCCGCGCAAAAGAGTGCGTGATGACAACTGCTTCCAACATCCAGGCAAACGCTGAGGATGTTCTTGCAGAGGCAAAGGAGATCAACCGTGCCCGTGCGGAAGAAGAGTTCGGTGAGGAAGAAGAGACAGCAGAGGATCTCACAGAGACTGCAGAAAATACAGAGGACGCTGAATAATCATCATGAAAACAGGAATCAGATTTACGGTAAAGCATGAAATCAGAGGCCGTATCCGAATCCATCTCACCAGAGGACGCCTGTCGATCAGACAGGCGGACCTCTTTTCCTTTTATCTCGCATCCCTTCCACAGGTAACGGCAGCAAAGGTATATGAGAGAATCGGAGATGCGGCGATCAGTTATACTGGCACGAAGGAAGACCTCATTGCAGAGATCTTAAAATTCTCGTTTGACGATGAGAAATTAAATGAACTCGTGCCGACAACCGGAACCAGAGCGTTAAATCAGGAATTCCAGGAAAAGCTTGTGACTAAGTGTCTCACAAGATGCTTCACAAAGATCTTCCTTCCGGCTCCGGTCCGCGCGGTATGGACTGCGATCCAGTCTGTTCCGTATATCATCAAAGGAGTCAGAAAGCTTGCAGGAAGAAAACTGGAAGTCGAGGTCCTCGATGCGACCGCGATCACGGTTTCCATGTTGAGAAGCGATTTCAACACGGCAGGATCCGTCATGTTCCTTCTCGGGATCGGTGAGCTTCTTGAAGACTGGACCCACAAGAAATCCGTCAGCGATCTTGCTGGCAGCATGTCCTTAAATATCGAGAAGGTATGGCAGAAGACAGGAGATGCGGAAGTCCTTGTCCCGATCTCCGATATCAGGGAAGGAGACCTCGTTTCCATCCATGTCGGCAGCGTGATCCCGCTTGACGGCGTCGTTGAGTCCGGCGAGGCGATGGTAAACCAGGCGTCCATGACCGGCGAGTCCGAACCGGTCCGCAAAGAGAACGGCATGTACGTCTATGCAGGAACTGCGGTCGAGGAAGGAAATATCGTTGTCCGTGTCAAGAAGGCAGCTGGATCTACAAGATTTGAGCGTATCGTCAAGATGATCGAGGATTCAGAAAAACTGAAATCTTCCCTTGAGACGAAGGCATCCGGTCTTGCGGACGCTCTCGTTCCGTGGAGTCTCGGCGGCACGATCGTGACCTACCTTCTCACGAGAAACGTGACGAAGGCAATCTCGATCCTTATGGTCGATTTCTCCTGCGCGTTAAAGCTTGCGATGCCGCTTTCCGTTCTCTCCGCGATGAGAGAGGCGAGCAGCTACAAGATGACCGTCAAAGGCGGTTCCTTCATGGAAGCCGTTGCAGAGGCGGACACGATCGTCTTTGATAAGACCGGCACACTCACAAAGGCACAGCCGGTCGTTGCCGATGTTGTCACCTTTGAGGGACGCGATCGGGATGAGATGCTCCGGATCGCTGCCTGCCTGGAAGAGCATTTCCCACACTCCATGGCGAACGCGGTTGTTGCGGCATCCAAAGAAAAAGGACTCATCCATGAGGAGATGCATTCCAAAGTCGACTATATCGTGGCCCATGGAATTGCCTCCCATATCGGAGAGGATAAGGTTCTGATCGGAAGCTACCACTTCGTATTTGAGGATGAGAAGTGCGTGATCCCGGAGGGCGAGGAAGAGAAGTTTGAGGCACTCCCGGCAGAGTACTCCCACCTGTATCTCGCGATCGCGGGAAGACTGGCGGCTGTGATCTGCATCGAGGATCCGCTCCGTCCGGAAGCTCCGGAGGTCATGAAAGAACTCCGGAAACTCGGGATCAAAAAGATCGTCATGATGACAGGCGACAGCGAGAGAACAGCGCGTGCGATCGCTGCGAGAGTCGGTGTGGATGAATACCACTCAGAGGTTCTCCCGGAAGATAAGGCAAACTTTGTGGAGGCGGAGAAGAACGCAGGCCACAAGGTCATCATGGTCGGCGACGGCATCAACGATTCCCCGGCTCTTTCCGCAGCCAGCGTCGGCATCGCGATCAGCGAGGGCGCTGAGATCGCGCGAGAGATCGCGGATATCACGATCTCTGAGGATGCGATGTTCCAGCTTGTGACCTTAAAAGCGATCAGCAATGCGCTGATGCAGCGTGTCCACAGAAATTACCGCTTTGTCATCAGCTTTAACTTCGGTCTCATCATCCTGGGAGTGATGGGGGTACTCGCTCCGGCGACATCCGCCCTGCTCCACAATACGTCAACTCTGTGCATCAGCATGCACAGCATGACGAATCTCCTGAAGGATGAGGAGAAAAAACATTAAACTATAAGAATGACCGATCTGCCCGCGGCCGGAAACATCCGGCTGCGGGTATTTTTTACGCGGACAACGAGCCAAAGTCCGCGCTTGCGCGAGACCTTGG
>OBXH01001564.1_pt1 | contig 10781 bp, 7 predicted proteins | sample 1538101 | NCBI WGS metagenome assembly OBXH01 (sample SAMEA2580141, study PRJEB22360) | human gut metagenome | biome: human gut; feature: human-associated habitat; material: faeces | place: Denmark | collected 2008/2010 | reverse complement strand
CCGGATGTGAGCCAGAACTCCAGGGAACTGTCCACAAGGTTTACCATCTCCCTGCTGTCGTACACACGGGACGCGTACGGAATACGGTCTCCCTCATGGAATTCCTTTTTCTGGTTATGGAATTTATCGGCATATTCGGCTACGAGGTCAAGGATCTCTTTTCTTGCCTCCGCCTCTGTCTTGTTTTCAAACATAACTTTTTCCTTTCCTGATGATACAGCAGACCAATTTCTGAACTCGTTCCTGCTGTATACAATGTTTCATTTGCCGGGAAGTTTCTGCACGCACCTCCAGGTTTCCTGTCTTTTTCAAATAGTGGATTATTTTCTTCTGTTCTACTGGAACATCTTCTTGATCTGTCTGTCCATGACAGCCACAACATCGCCGTTCTTCTCATACTCCTGGCACCACTCAACAGTGAGTCCGATGGCTTCCTTCACGCCATAACGCGGATGCCATCCAAATGTGGTCTTCAACTTGGAGCAGTCGAGTTTTAAGAAGTTTGCCTCGTGAGGACCTCCGTCGCTCTTGTTTTCCCAGGAAAGTCCATTTCCCCAGGCGCTGCAGAACATGTCCACAAGCTCACCCGTGGTCACGCAGTCCTTGTCATCCGGTCCCACGTTGTAGTATCCGGCGTATTTTCCGTCCTCATACTGGGCCTTCGCAACCATGAGATATGCCGCTAACGGCTCCAGCACATGCTGGTACGGGCGGGTAGAATGCGGATTGCGGACAACGATCGGCTTTTTCGCCATCGCCGCGCGGACGCAGTCCGGAACGATACGGTCATTCGCGAAGTCGCCGCCGCCGATGACATTTCCCGCACGGCAGGTTGAGATCGCGCAGTGTCCGTCCGCAAAGAAGGACTTCCTGTAGCTGTGTGTCACAAGCTCAGAACATGATTTGCTGTTGGAATACGGATCATAGCCGTCCAGGCGGTCCACCTCGCGGTAGCCGTACTCCCACTCCCTGTTCTCATACACCTTATCCGTCGTCACGTTCAGGAATGACTTTACACACGGGTTCAGGCGGACGCACTCTAAAATATTGACAGTGCCCATGACATTCGTCTCATAGGTGTAGACCGGATCCTTGTAGGAATCCCTTACGATCGGCTGTGCAGCCAGATGCAGGACGATCTCCGGCTTTGTCTCCTCAAATACCTGTTTTAAATGGACGAGGTCCCGGATGTCCCCGATGACGGAATTCATCTTTCCATCAAGACCGGCCATGTCAAATAACGCCGGATCTGTCGGCGGATTTAAAGAATATCCTGTGACGTTTGCTCCGGCATTTACCAGGATCCTGGAAAGCCATGTTCCCTTAAAACCGGTGTGTCCCGTCACCAGGACATTTTTTCCTTTATAAAAGTCAAAAACTTCTTTTAAGTTCATCTCATCTTCTCCAATTACGGATCTTTATTTCCTTATTCCCAGATCTTCCAGGGCGCGTTTCCGGACTGCCACATCGCCTCTAACTGCTGTTTCTCACGCTGGGTATCCATGCACTTCCAGAATCCCTCATGGCGGTATGCCATAAGCTCGCCGTCCTTTGCAAGATTTCTTAACGGTTCCTGCTCGAATACGGTGGAATCGCCCTCGATGTAGTCGAATACGCCCGGGTTCATGACCATGTATCCGCCGTTGATCAGACTTCCGTCGTCATCATTCTTCTCGCGGAAGGAATTGATCTTTCCGTTCTCCTCGAGGTCAAGGACGCCGAAACGCTGTCCGATATTGACGGCTGTGATCGTTGCGATCTTTCCGTGGCTTCTGTGGAACTCTTCGAGCGCTTTCAGGTCGATATTCGCAAGGCCGTCACCGTAGGTCAGCATGAACGGCTCATTTCCGACATAGTCTCTGATGCGCTTTACACGTCCGCCGGTCATGGTATTTAATCCTGTATCGATCAGGGTCACCTTCCAGGGCTCGGAGTAATTGTTGTGGACCTTCATGCTGTTGTTTGCGAGATCGAAGGTCACGTCGGATGTGTGAAGGAAATAGTCTGCAAAGAATTCCTTTACCACATACTGCTTATATCCCAGGCAAATGATAAACTCATTGTATCCGAACTGGGAGTAATATTTCATGATATGCCAGAGGATCGGCTTCTCACCGATCTCGATCATTGGCTTTGGTTTTAAATGGCTCTCCTCGCTGATCCTTGTTCCGAATCCTCCTGCCAGGATAACTACTTTCATAGGTCTACCTCCATATATTCCAACCGTTTTCTTTCAGGATCGTAAGCGCTGACCGGCATCCCGGTTTGTGATATTCCAGCGCATCCTCCAGTGTGTTGTCTGACTCATTTTCAAAATTTAATAAGATCTGTTTTACTTCATCCCGGTTATGTTCTTTCCGGTATTTTCCGAAGCGGAACTCCTCAGTCGTCGTCATCACGTTTCCAATGAGGAACATGGCTGCGAGAGCGATAGATACAGTCTTTACAGGCATGGCCAGTGTGGCTTTTTTCCTGCAAAATCCGCACTTTGCCGCCAGGGCAAACGTCAGGAAGATCCCGATGATACCGATCTGGTACTGCAATGCGTATCTGGAGCTCATTCCATATTTATCGTTCGGCATAAAGATATATCTGCTCACGAGCACCATCAGATGGTTCATGCCGCCGCCTGCCAGGAGCATCAGCGGCAGGATCGTCTTTTCCTCGATCCGGTAATAAAAATTCATCCACAGTGCGAAGAAGTACGAAACCAGTACGATCACACCGACCGCACACCATACTTTCCCCGGAATTCCCGCAAAGTTCCTGTCAATCAATTCTACTCCAAAAACCATGGAAGAAAAAGACTTAAGCAGAAATTTAATAAAAAATTTCGGATCCTGTCGGAAAGCCGTAAAGAGCGGCACATTCACCGCACCCGAATACTCATACACCGCCTGGGAATTGCTCCAGAGATAGATGAGGAACGGGATGACTGCTGCCGCGATCAGGGCGATCATGCGGACCGTTCCGATCCCGGAACGTTTCGGAGATATTACAGCGATGATTCCGTTATCTTTTTTCCGGCTTTCTTCATTTCCTGTTTCCGCTCTGTTCTTCTGATCTGACTGTTTGCCGGTCTGTCTTAAACACACGACATCCCGCACATAGATAAAAAGATATGCGAGTACGATCGTCACCGTATAGATCGCGCAGTACGGACCTGCTGCCCCGATCGTGATCACGAAAGGCAGCACAAAGAGCAATACCAGCTCCGACCGCTTTGCATTCCTGAAGCCTTTTTCATATACCCGGTCAAGCAGCGCATAATTCCAGAAGAACAATCCAAATGCCAGGAAATGCGCCCATCCGGTTCCGTTGTACAGCATCTCCCATTTATTCAGACTGAACATGACGATCATCATAGCCGCATACCAGACCGGACAGAGTTCTTTTTTCCTGCTGTACCAGCCGATCACCAGTGCGGAAAGCCCAAATCCGAGAACGCCCATCACGCGGTCCACGGTAACGCTGTAGCCGAAGATCATCACATTCAGACCGCGTTCTAAAAAGTTTACCGGAATTCTCGTGAGAAGATCCGCAACAAAGAACTTATCCGGATTCCAGACGTCCGGCAGATAGGAATTGATCAGCCGGATATAGTCGGAATACACCATGTCGATGGCGGAGCGTTTTAAATATGCCAGATAAAAGAGGATCCCAAGGATCGGAAGTCCGATGTAGATATAACTTTTCTTATTCTTCATGATCTCCTCCGCCTGCTGCGGTCTTCGCTGCCGGTCTTCTTCTCGCTCTGCGGCGTCTTGCCGCCTGTTTCGCCGTGTTCTCACTCTGTGTCTTCTGTGTTTCCGTCTGCGGTTGTTTATCCGCTTTTGATACTGCTGATCTTGTACTTTCGTTCCTGATCTGATCAGCTGCTGTACGTCCGCTCACCGGCTGGCTGAGTGTCACGATCCTCATGGATGTCGCCGGTGCGGCCTGACGGGGTCTGCGTTCTGTCCTGTTCCCTTCCTGACGAGCCGGGCGGGATTCTGGCTGCCTGACAGGCTTTGTCTGCGTTCCCGCAGTCTCACGGGACTCACGATTCATTCCAGACGTCCCGGCTGCCTCTCTTGCCGCCTGTGCCCGCTTTCTTCTCTGGCGTCTCTTTGCGGAAGAGCTTAACTTCTCCTGCTGTACATCCTCTGTTTTTTTCTCCAACGGCATCAACGGAAGCAGTTTTCCTGCAGTCTTTTCCGCTGGGGTCACCGGCTGTACCGGCTGCACTGTCACGATGGATCGCGGCTTTCTCTCTTCTGACTTTCCAGCCGTCTGTACTTTGATACTCACAGCAGACTCAGCTTTCTCATTCTGCTGATGTTTATTTGTTTCCGGTTTCACTTCTTTGCCTAGCTGAGGCTTGTTCGCTTCGGTCTTCACAATCCTGCTCTGCTGAAGTTTGTTCGCTTCGACTTGCGGTTCTTTCTTCTGTGGATTTTTTACCTTCCGCTCTTCCGGAACCTTTTTCGACATCGGCTGATCTGCCGCTTTTCTATTTTCCTTCGCATCCCGGTCTGCATTTCCACCCGTTCTGATATTCTGTCCATTCTTAGCGGCGGACTGCTTTGTGTTGGACTGCTTTGTGTTGGACTGCTTTCCGTTTTCGCATCTCTGAGCCTGTCCCTGACGGTTGCTTTTCGTCTGAACGTGCTCATGTTTTCCTTCGCCGCTCTTCGCCTGATCTCGTTCCGGCCTTCCCTGTCCACCGTTCTTTGACTGGCTTCGTCCAGTCTGATTCTGGCTATGTCCTTTTGACTGTCCGCGTCCCTGTGACTGATTCTGACCGCGTGCTTTCGTCTGCGCTCCGTATGTTTTTCTCACATTTGTCCCATAATGTCCTGTCTGGCTCTTTTTGATCTCCGGCCCCCGTTTTTTATGACGGTTCGCATGGCGGTCCGCAACGATCCGCAGAAGATCTTCCATGTAGTTATACTGATTCCAGGCATCTTCCTTGGAAACATAATTTTCATGTACCGCTTTGTTTCCGATCACGCGGATCTCATTTAATTCCCACTTTCCGACACGGTCCAGATACCCGTTCTCATCGAGCCACCATCCAAATTGCTGGAATGTCATGACTCTCTGGCGCTTTCTTCCGTTCATCCGGTAAGTCTCGCGCTGTCCTCTTCCATCTGAACTGCTCCGGGCATTCGCCATCGCCTGGGCGGAATTATCAAGCTCGATCCCGTTAAACTCTGCCACAAGCTTTAAGAACAATTCCAGATTCTGGCGGCCTTTTACCATTGCCGCATTATACTCCCCGCGCCGCAGCCATTGCTTTTCCTTCTTTAATTCCCGCTTTACGGGAGCAAGATGGGCGATCATGTTCCTCTTTCTCCGGAAAAATCCGATCACGAGGATCAGGACCACTGCAATGGCAAATCCCACGGTCATGGGAGCCAACTGCTGTCCATTCATTTTCTGATTCTCCTTTTTTCTCCGTAACAGCCATGCATCATCATGTCCGGCAGCCGCTGCACTTTTTTCGTGAAACCTTCAGATAAGCGGTTCCCTCGGATATCGCGCAGCTGCTGCCGCGGCTGCTTACTGGTCGACTACCTTCACGACCATTGCCAGATTTTCTTCCCCGCGGTGTTCCCGCGCACCTTTCACATAAAAGTTGCACGAAAACTCCAGCGTAAATCTCTGATACGGTGCGGCTGGGATTTCGTAGTACATCGTATTGTCCGTAAATACAAGGTCATCCATCTGCCGTCCGTTCACCTTGATCTTACAGGTCTCGCCGCCTGTAAGTTTGCCGGGGTAATAGCATTTCAAGGTCAGCTTGCTGCTCTCCCCATTTGTCAGAACGATCTTTGCGTTCTCATCGATCCACCCGTCCGCATAGCTTCCGAACGGCGTGTCGAATCGCTGCCGCTTCACGATCTCCGTCACATCGTTGTACGCATTGTGCTCCGGGTCCTCACACAGGATCACCATATTGTCCGTGATCTCCTTGAGGTCCATATCGCTGTCGATAAACTGAAGTTTCGGAACCTTTGTTTTTCCTTTTGCGTATACTTTCAGGAATGTTTCTGCATTAAAATCACTGATCTCGAAATCTTTTCCGATGATATAGATCTCTTTGTCGAAGATATCGTCCCCGTATGTTCCGTATGTCTTTTCCGCCAGAGAATTGTACTGGCTCTGCGGTGCCCATAAATACAGGTTATCCCAGTTGTCCCGGTAATATGTCTCAACCGGGAAGATCAGACAGCCGTATAAAAGTACCAGGATCCCCGCCTTTCCCATCACACGGGACAGATAAGCAAAGAACAGGAGCGCCGCCGCATAGGCCACATAGACCCAACGCATCTCGACACGGATCGTCACGCTGGAGCTGCCGATGCAGAGCGCGATAAATCCAAGAAACAGGATCGTGTTCTTTAAATGACAGACAATCTCTTCCCGATCTCTCACCATACCGAGAACGGCCGCCAGCACACCGGCTCCGAGAACGGCTTCCGCTGCCAGGATCAGGTTCCGGATCCCGTCCGGGCTGTCCACAAACGGCTCAATGCAGAGATAATCCGGTCCGGAGTTTCTTCCGAACACAAATCCCACCTGGCTGATCGCCTGGTTGATCGCATCCGTGAGCTGGAAGGTATCTGCCACATCCGTTCCGCCGGTTCCTGCCGGTGACAGCGTTCCGATCGTGCGGAGACGGATCATCTGGATCACTCCAAATACCACGATCGGGAGCAAGATGAGCAGGATCCCTGGCAGGCGGAAACTGCTTTCTGTGTCTGCTGCTTCCGCGCGGGCTGCTGCATCTTTCTTACCCTGTGCTCCGCGGCTCTGTCCTCTTCCACGGCTGCGTCCCGGCTCTGCCGCGCGCTCCGGTTCGCTTTTTTTCTCCGGTTCCGCGGCCGCATTTTCCGTTCCCAGACCTTTTCCAAAGCCAAGGAGCACCGTTAAGAGAAGAAGCGGCAGGAGCACCATATACCGCTCGTGAATGAAGCTGACCACAAAGTACAGAACGTTGGCTGCGAGAAACGCCCCCGCTTTTTTCTCATTCACGTACCGGTACAGAAACCACAGCATCCCGAGCGCCGCCCAGAGTGCCAGGCTTTCCATCAGACCGTAGAACTGTCCGATCTGATAATATGCCATTCTCGAAGACAGGTAGAGAATGCCGGCTGCAAAGCTTAAGATCTTTCTCCCATCACTGAATGACACTGCCATCCGATAAATGCTGTACGCGATCCCCGCGTTCAGGATGATGTTGAACGGAACCATCCATTCCACATGTCCCCCGATAAAGAAAAGTTCCAGCCAGGATGCCAGGTAAAACAGGAAGCGGAACCGGCTGCTGCCCATCGGGAATACATACTCTGTAAACGACTGGTCCCCATAACAGGACCAGAGGTACAGATCATCCATATAAAGTCCCTTCAGTTCTACTCCACGATTGATCCAAAATCCAAATCCCAGAAGGAGCGCAAAGATCAGAAGCTCCGGGCTCCACCTCTTCCACGCCTCTGAGGTTTTCTCCTGTAAATTCATGTCTTATCCCCTTACTGCTGTTCTCCGGGCCAGTATTTTTCGGTAAACTCCGCCAGAAGCGCCTCGCTCTCCTCCGCGGAGAGTTCTCTCGGTTCTGGTGAGAATACTGCAAGCCCGTTTCCATTTTCATACAGGAGGTCTGAGAGATACCCCTGTTTTAAAAGCCCTGTCACATTTCGGAATCCGTCCGTTCCGGGCTTTAAGTATCCGCTTCCGAGATAGATATGATCCACTCCCGCGAATGTAAAGAACTCTGCCAGTGCCTCCGGGCTGGATGACAGATTGAAGTTTCCGCCGCTTCCCTCGATGTCCGTATAGCTCTGGGTGCTGCACGGGAAGCGCAGCATCTCCGGCTGTTCCCCGAATACGACGACGCGGTTTCTCGGATTTTCCGCCAGCACGTCCCAGATCTTCTCATTTCCGTATGAGACGAGCAGTTCATGGGATTCTTCCATATGATTATAATATCCTTTATGGAAGATTTTCACCGGTGTCAGTCCCAGCGTTCCACCCCAGTTGCTCACGGCTGTGATCGTCATATTAAAAAGAAGGAACGGGACCAGCATCCTGCAGATCGTTCCGCGGAGGAAACCGCTCTTTAATTTTCCTGCTGTGATCACCGCCAGGATCGCTGAAAGTGCATAGAGGAGCAGGAAATAGTTTCCCCCTGCCATAAAAGATAAAGCGCCGCGAGACTCACGATCCCATTCGTCACAAAGACCAGCGCCAGGCAGATCAGGGAGCTTTTTTCTTTCCGTCCCGATCTCTTCACATCCGCCAGCACCGGCAGACAGACCATCAGAAGAAAGATCAGGAGCAGCGGCGATCCCCAGGCGATCCGCACATGCGCCATATCTTCGCCCACCGGGGCCATGAGAACGCCGTAAATCCTCTTTAAAATGTGCTTGAGCCCCGCCAGGGAGATCAGTGTCCCGCCGTTTGACGGCAGACTCTCAAACCGGTACGGATACCGCACGGTAAAGCCGAGGGCCGCCCAGATCGAGTTGAACACGGATGTCAGCGGAAGTCCCGTGTGCAGCCATGTCCGGTACCAAATGAGAAGCCACATCGGGATCATAAAGCCAAGGGATGGAAGGAAACTTCCACGGAACTTAAATCTCAGCTGTTTTGTGAGCAGGATGTAAAGTCCGGCGGTTCCTGCCGCCGCTGTGGAAAATACAAGCGCCGTCGGCTTTAACACGAGTGTCATCAGGTAGGCATCCACCGCCAGCACCAGGTAGGCGCTCTTCTTTCTCCTGATATAGAGAAGCAGAAACAAAAGCATGACAAGCTGCATAAATACCGTCATGGAGTCTGTCTTTGCAGTGATGGACATGTTCATGATCCCGGGTATGCAAGAGAGCAGCGTCATACAGCCCACCGCATGCTTTCTTCCGACAAAAAGTTCCACGATCTGCCCCGCGGTGATCAGGGTCCCAAGCGTCATCCAGATCTGGAAACTCAGGAAAAAGCCGTAGGACGGCAGTCCGGAGATCGGTAAAAGCAGTGTCTCCAGGCCCTTCGAGTACGTGTATACCACGTTGACCATTCCGAGATTTTCATAGATCCCGCCGCCGTTATCCAGGACATACTCACTCCGCAGGCCATAATGGAGCGAGTCGTAATCGGCGCAGATGTTCATTCTTCCGGCCTGCAGGAGGACCATCGCAAGAATGATCGCGATGCAGGCGGACATTTCCAGAGAGATCTTCGTCTCCTTCGGGATCTGTCTCCACGGCTTTCCGTCATCTCCTGCCGTCCTTAATTCCATAAACCGGAAACCGATCAGAAATCCAGCAATGATCACCGTAAGTAAACGGAAGCTCCGGATCCCGCACCCGAAAAGCAGGGATCCTATACAGAATAAAAAGATCATACATCCGCTTCCCAGAAGGAAATCCGCAAGTCCGGTGATCACATGATACTCTCTCCAGACATGATTTCTGTCCATCCCTCTGCGAAGGCGCGCACCGAACATCAAAAGGACCAGAACATAGGCGCCGGACAGGAACATCGCCGTGAACGCCTGATGGATCCAGAGGAATCCGGCTGTGATCAGGAGAGCTGCTCCTGCTCTGAGCCGGTTTCGATCGATTTTCCATATCGCGAACAGATATAGGAAAAACAGCACAATGATCTCTGCCAGAAGTTCGATCGTCTCCGGTCTTCTAAGCCGGATCCCATCCACTCCTGTCACATAAACCTGTCCGATCGCAACTAAGAGCGCGGGCACCGCCGCCAGCGCCAGAATAATTAACGAGGCCCATTCCCGTCTCTTCATAATTTCCCCCCGGTTGCGGTTCTTCTCCGGCATGATTCCTGCTGTCTGCCCATTCGCACATCCGGATATCGTCCGCAGGCATTCATAGGATTTTTCAACATTACGCAGATACGTATTATCATATCGGTACTATTCCGCATAAAATCTGTCTTCCAGCATCAGGCAGAGCGCATGGTAGATCGGAAGGTGGAGTTCCTGGATCTTGTAAGTCTCCTGCTCCGGTACGATGATCGCGACATCTGCGATCTTTGCAAGTTTTCCGCCGGTCTTTCCTGTGAGTCCGATCACTTTCATTCCCTTCGCCTTTGCGGTCACTGCGGCATACATCACATTTTCCGCGTTTCCGGAAGTACTGATCCCGAGGAACACATCCCCTGCTTTTCCATAGCCGTTTACCTGCTGGGCATAGGAAAGCATCCCGTCCACATCATTTGCGAATGCGGAGGAAAGCGCTGCATGGTTTGTGAGCGCGATGGCCGGAAGTCCGCCCTGGAGTTTCTTCGCGAGTTCCGCTCCGCGTTCCGGGTCTGCCTGTTTTAAAGCCTCTGCGAGTTCCGCAGATACCGGGCGGCGTTTTACGAAGCCTTTCATCAGCTCACCGACGATATGGTCAGAATCTGCGGCACTTCCGCCGTTTCCTGCGATCAGAAGTTTTCCGCCGTTCTCATAGCATGTCTCTAAGATCTTGTATGCCTCTTCGATCTGGTCCTTTACGGCATCCAGGACCGGATATCTCTTTACTAATTCCTGAATCATTCTTTCTCCTTTTCACCCGCCTGATCCTGTATAATGGGCAGGTATTGCCATTTTCATGCTATCCATTTTAACACATAAGCGACGGTCTTTCCACCGTCAAATTGCTTACAATACAGAATCTTACAGAGTTTTTACATTCTTGCGACAACCTTCATCTTCGCACGGGTGCGCAGCTTAGATACGCGGTGCCTTTTTGTTTAGCAGGAAGGTGACTTCCTGCTAAACAAAAAAATCCGCA
>OBXH01001562.1_pt1 | contig 10791 bp, 9 predicted proteins | sample 1538101 | NCBI WGS metagenome assembly OBXH01 (sample SAMEA2580141, study PRJEB22360) | human gut metagenome | biome: human gut; feature: human-associated habitat; material: faeces | place: Denmark | collected 2008/2010 | reverse complement strand
AAGCTCACTCGTGCCCAAGATAGTTAGCTGGAAACGGCTTGTGAAAATAGGTAGTTGCCGACTTGAATATGCCGCTCTGAGAGTTCTCAGGGCGGTTTTTGTTGTGTCTGCGGATTGTAATTTCTGTCTGAAATTGTTATAATGGATAAAATCAGAAAGGGAAAGCGCATGATGGGAAATGAGGAAAATAAAACACTTTATGATATTTATCGGGGGATACTCTGCAATAACCAGAGCTTTCAACTCGGAAAGCAGGCACAGGTAGAATATCGTTTTGACTGCCCGGAGTATGCAGAGCTGAAAGAAAAATATCATCTCAATGAAATTGCCGGAAACGGGACAGAGCTGGAGCACAGTGTGCGGCTGTTGAAGTATCTTGCCCCGAAACTGACACACAGTGCGTGGTACGATAACAGCGTTCCGTGCAATGGGCTGGCGCTGCTGGAATACAGTCTGGAGCAGCCGGAGCATGGGATCAATTGTCTGAACAAATCCAAGATACTGGAGGAATGCTGTCTGGCACTGGGGATCTACGCCCGGAGAGTGAGAATGCTGCCCTATTCGCCCTTTGACAGCGACTGTCATGTCGTGACAGAGATTTTTGACAGGACTCTGGGAAAATGGTGTATGCTCGACCCCACGACCAACGGCTATCTGGTCGATGAAACGGGCAGCGTTCTCTCTTTGCTGGAAGCCAGAGAGAGGATGGCGCAGGCAGGGTTTGTGACGTTCTGCCGGGCGGATGAGACGGTGCAGGACCTGCATGAAGTGGCTCAGAAAGAAATGGAATGGAGCGCGTATTTTGCCAAAAATCTGTTCCGGCTCCAGATCGACGCGGTTTCTCAGTTTGGAGAGACAGGGAAATGGCTGGATGTGATCCCGGAACACTTTTCGGTCCGACAGTGGAGCAAGGCAAAGGCGGAGTACCGCATCACGATGGCACCGGAGTATGCAAAAACAGAGAATGGCTTTGAGATGGCGAAGATGCTTCCGCTCTTTCAGAAAGCAGTAAAAGAAGCAGAGACGATGCAGGAGCCGGAGAGCATTTCGGTGCGATGCATAGCAGATGCCCCTCAATAAAAAGATAAAACAAGAGCGACCCCGCTGTGCTGAGTTCAACACAGCGGGGTCGCTCTTTCTATCAGGTGGAGTATTGTTCAGAAGGACAGCTTCGGCTTAGCCTTTGCCTGCGCAGCCGAACAGCTCGATCTTCTCCTTGCACTTGGCCTCGATGGCCTTTGCGCCGGGAGCCAGCAGCTTGCGGGGGTCGAAGCCCTTGCCCTGCTGATCCTTGCCCTCTTCGATGTACTTGCGGGTGGCCTCAGCGAAGACCAGCTGGCACTCGGTGTTGATGTTGATCTTGGAGACGCCGAGGCTGATGGCCTTGGCAATCATGTCGTCGGGGATGCCGGTGCCGCCATGCAGGACCAGAGGAATGTTGTTGGTAGCCTTGTGGATGCGGTCCAGAGCCTCGAAGTCCAGACCCTTCCAGTTGGCCGGGTAGACGCCGTGGATGTTGCCGATGCCGGCAGCGAGGAAATCGATGCCAAGATCGGTGATCTTTGCGCACTCTGCGGGGTCAGCGATCTCACCATTGCCCACAACGCCGTCCTCGACGCCGCCGATGGAACCGACCTCGGCCTCGATGCTCATGCCCTTGGAGTGTGCCAGAGCGACCAGCTCCGTAGTCTTGGCAACATTCTCCTCGATGGAGTAGTGGCTGCCGTCGAACATGATGGAGGAGAAGCCAGCCTCAACGCAGGCCTTGCAGCCCTCGTAGGTGCCGTGATCCAGATGCAGAGCGACCGGAACGGTGATGCCCATCGAATCGACCATTGCGTCCACCATTGCGGCGACGGTCTTGAAGCCGGTCATGTACTTGCCGGCACCCTCGGAGACGCCCAGAATGACGGGACTCTTCATCTCCTCGCAGGCGGTCAGGACAGCCTTGGTCCACTCCAGATTGTTGATGTTGAACTGAGGCACACCGTAGTGGCCGTCGCGGGCTTTGATGAGCATTTCGGTTGCATTTACCAACATATTATTTACCTCCAAAATTTATCGGGGTCTCTTCGTACCCACACAGCACTTCGTGTATGGTTTAACGAAGTTGCAACCTTAGTATACCCCAAACAGAGGGCAAAATCAATCCACTAGAGAGTTTTTGTAATCAAACCGAAGCTTTCTTGGCCGGAAACGCAGTCGAAAAATGGAAAAACGAGTGAAATGCAACATTTTTATAAGCGACGACAACATCTGAGCAGAGGAACGAGAGAGGGACAAAAGGGGACGATTTTCAACAGAAGACTGCATTCGTCAAAATGATATTGGATAAAAAGGCAAAAGAATGGATGATTCGATTCAAAAATTTGTCATAATTCTGACTTGAAAATTACAAAATGTATGCAAGGTTCTGAGCCTGTCGAGATGAGAATGTGGAAAACCTCGTGGAAAGTGTGGAATTCAACCTGAAAAACAGGCATGAGCGCTTGAGTTTTGAACTTTTTCCACGTGGTTTTCAACTTGTGGAAAAAACAGGGCCGATATACGATGGGTAAAGCGGTTTGGATGTGGAAAACTTTTGCCTCCGGCAAAAAGACGGATGCTCAGTGTGCAGAGGGACAACACTACCCCATGCGGTGCTGTCCGGACCGCAGCACAGAAATTTCACGGGAGAAAAATCACAATTCTATGGCGAACACCGGCTTCTTATGTTATACTTCAAGATGAGTCATCATCGCCTGCCGCACTGCGGCATGGAAAGATTGCTGAATGAAACACAACGGCGCTGGGCCGGAAGAGCCACGGCGTCCTGCGATAGAAATGGAAGGAGCACTTCATGGAAGAACGCAATACGTCCCGCCGCCCCCGCCGCGAAAAGGCCGAGGAGCAGCCCCGGAACGAGAGCCTTGTTTACGGAAAGAACCCGGTCACGGAGCTGCTGAAGAGCGGCTCCGGCGTGGATACCGTGCTGCTGGCAGAGGGCATGGCCCCCGCTGTGGCGGCCTACTACACCGCAATGGCCAAGGAGGCCGGTGCCACCGTCAAGCGGGTGCACCCCAATAAGCTGCGCCTCATGACCGGCACCGAGAGCCATCAGGGCGTAGCTGCCTTTGCCAGCGAGATCGAATACGCAACGGTGGAGGACCTGCTGGCCGCAGCCAAGGAGAAGGGCGAACCGCCCTTCCTCGTGCTGAGTGACGGCATCGAGGACCCCCACAATCTGGGCGCAGTCATGCGCTCGGCCCTGCTGTGCGGCGCACACGGCATCGTCATCCCCAAGCGGGGCGGCGCATCCGTGACCCCCACCGTCATCAAGTCCAGCGCCGGTGCTGCGGAGCGACTGCCCGTGGCCCGGGTGGCCAACATCGGCGAGACCATCCGCCGCCTCAAGGAGCAGGGCGTTTTTGTCTACTGCGCCGATATGGATGGCGTGTCTCTGCGCCGGAACAACCTCACCGGCCCCATCGCACTGGTGCTGGGCAGCGAGGGCAGCGGCGTGTCGCAGTTGGTGAAGAAGCTCTGCGACGGCGTGGTGAGCCTCGATATGGCTGCACGAGGCACCGGTGTGGACAGCTTTAACGTCTCGGTAGCGGCTGGCATCATCCTGTATGAGATCCAGAGCCAGCGTGCCGCACAGGGCTGAGACGCCCTCAATAAGAGATCAGGGAGGGAAGACAGCAGATGGCAAAGGATGAAGAGCGGAAGGAACTGACGCAGGAAGAGATCGACGCCCGCGACGAGAAATTCCGTACCTTTTTTACGACCAGTGTGGCGCAGGTCCCGGAGGAGATGACCCGAGGGGACGATGGAGCGGCCGAAAAGCCTAATAAGGGCCTGTTCGGTCGTCTGTTCCGCCGCGAGAAAACGGAGCCGCAGGCCGACGGTGCAGCGGAAGAGAGCAGCACCGGCGAGATCCGGCTGGGCGGTGAGGAGCAGGAGAAACCCTCCGAGCTGGAGCTTGTCCTGAAGCTGGAAGAGGAGACAGAGCCTTCGAAGCCTGAGACGCCGGAGCCGGCGGGAGCGGCGAGTGCGCCCCAGCCGGGACCGGAAAAGCCCCAAGTGTCTCAGCCCAAAGCGCCGGAGACGCCTGCCCCCCAGCCGGACAAAAAGCCAACGGAAAAACAGTCCGCCTCCCGGAAAAAGGCCGTCCAGTACGGCCCGCGCACCCCGCAGGAGCAGTACGAGGACCGGGAGATGCAGGCACTGAAGGCCATGCTCTTCGGCCCGAAGCCTCAGCCGGAGGCCGAAAAGCCGGAGAAGAGCGTCCCGGAAGCCCCGGCTGTCCAGAAGCCGGGACCGGAAAAAGAGCCGGATGCCAAGCCGGAGAGGCCTGCTGCGCCGCTGCCCGAGCTGGTATTTGCGGAGGACAAGACGGCGAAGCCCCATGCAGCCCCGGCCATGCACTTCTTCGGCAAGGGGGAGGACGAGGAAATGCCCTCTGCCCCCACCCGCACGACGCCGCCCAGCAGCGACGACAGCATGAGCCTGCCGCTCATTGACCTGAACGACGACGGGCCTGCTCCCGCAGAGACGCCGGACGCCGAAGCGCCTGCGCAGCCTGCCGCAGAGGCAGCCGCCCCCGCAGAAGAGGCGGCCACCGAGGCGGAAAAGACCCCCGAAGCGCCTGAGCAGATGGGCGACCGGCTGCGCCGGATGAGCGCGGCCCTTACCCTGCGCTGTGCGCTGGGCGGCATCCTCGCGCTGGTGCTGCTCCACTTCGGCCTTGCCGCAGAGGGCCTTGTCGGCCCGCTGGCCGGGCTGGACCCCGTGACTGCCCCGGCGGCGTTCTACGCTGCCAACCTGCTCTTCTACGCCTTGGCACTGGCCGTGGGCTGGCCCGTCCTGCGGGACGGCCTGCAGGGCCTGCGGGGCCGTCCCAGCATGGAGACGATGCCCGCGCTGGCCGCTTGTGCCGCCCTGCTGCAGGCCGCTGTGGCCCTGCTGAACGCCAAGAGCTATCAGCCGTCCAGCTTCACCCTCCTGTCCGGCATCGCGGCGCTGGGACTCTTCCTTGCGCTGCTGGGCGACCGGGTGCTGCTGGCCTCGGTGCAGGGCGGATTTGCGCTGGCGCAGGCCGCACCGGAGCAGCGCGGCGCGTTCCGCGCCAAGGACAAGGAGCTTGTCCGGGTGCTGGCTAAGAATATAGAAGAAAAAGACCCATGGGTGCTGCTCAGCCGCCCCACCGAGTGGGACGACGCGATGGTGGAACAGGGCTTTGGCCCCCGTGCCTGTGAGCGCCGCGCCCGCAAAACGAACTATATCCTGCTGGGCGTGGCCCTTCTGGCCGGATTCGTATTCCTTGTCATGGGCGGCGGCGTCAACGGCAGCGCGGCGGCCCTGACCGCCGTGCTCTGCATGGGGTCGCCCCTGTCCTCCACCCTCATCGCCGGCCTTGCGTCTCTGCGGCTGCAGCAGACCGCAGCTGCCTCGGGCGCTGTGGTGCCCGGCTGGTCGGCCATTGAGGAGCTGGGCGGTGTGGACACGGTGCAGGCCGACGCCGACGAGCTGTTCACGCCGGACAGCGCCCTGCTGGAGGACATCCGTATCTTCAAGGGCGGCCGCATCGACCGGGCCATCCTCTATTCGGCCAGCGTCCTCAGCCAGTGCTGCAATACCCTGAGCGGCCTGTTCCGCCAGATCATCGAGGACCGCACCGACATCCTCTACCCCGTCAAGGATCTGGAAGTCCATCGGGGCCTCGGCTTCTCCGCGTGGTGTGACAACAACCGTGTCCTCATCGGCTCCCGCGCATACATGGAAAAGGAAGATGTGCCCCTGCCTGACGAGGAGTATGAGGCCAAGCACTCGAAAAACGGCGAGCTGCAGATCCTGTATCTGGCCGTCTCCGGCAGTCTGCACGCCATGTTCGTGCTCCGGTATGTGGGCGGGCGGAATGCGGCCCGTGGGCTGGAACAGCTCCAGAAGGAGAACATCCAGCTGCTGGTGTCCTGTCAGGACCCCAGCCTGACGGCACGGCAGATCACCGACGCCTACCACCTGCCCGAGGGGATGGTCGTCCTGCTGGATCAGGAGCAGTGTGCCGCGCTGGATGCCGCCACCGCCCAGAACACCGGCTCTGAGGACTGCTGCATCCTCTGCACCAAGGGCTTTGCCAGCCTGACCGGCGGCCTGCGGGCCGCAGAGCAGGCCCAGAACGCCGAGACGACTGCCACTACGGTACAGCTGGTGTCGGTGTGGTTCTCGGTGGCCATTGCCGTCCTGCTGACCTATGCGGGCAGCGTGGGGATGCTGAGCGTGGCCGCAGTGCTGATGTATCAGGCCGCGTGGAGCGCCCTCAGCATCGCCGTCTGTGCCCTCAAGCAGCACAGTTGAAAAAATAAATAGGAATTATTCTTGATTTCCGCCCCAAATTCTGTTATACTATCCTCAGAGAGAAACAAGACCTAGCGCACACCCGGTACCGAACAAAGCGGGCTGCGCGTAGAATAAACCAAACCTGACATGGCCTATACTGGCAGTGTCAACACATCAGAGAGGAGAACAGAATATGGAACTCAAGGGTACCAAGACCGAGAAAAACCTGATGGAAGCCTTCGCCGGTGAGAGCATGGCCCGCAACAAGTACACCTTCTTTGCAAGCGTCGCAAGGAAAGAGGGCTACGAGCAGCTGGCCGCTATCTTTGAGGAGACCGCCGGCAACGAGAAAGAGCACGCCAAGCTGTGGTTCAAGGCCCTGTGCGGCGGTGCGATCCCCGACACCATGACCTGCCTTGAGATGGCCGCAAGCGGTGAGAACGACGAGTGGACCGAGATGTACCCCCGGATGGCCGCTGAGGCCAAGGAGGAGGGCTTTGCCCAGCTGGCCGCCCTCTTCACGATGGTGGGACAGATCGAGAAGGAGCACGAGGAGCGCTACCGTGCCCTCGCTGCCAACCTCAAGGAGGGCAAGGTCTTTGCCCGGGAAGAGCAGCAGGTGTGGGTCTGCCGGAACTGCGGCTACACCCATATCGGCAAGTCTGCACCCCTCAAGTGCCCGGTCTGCGCCCATCCCCAGAGCTATTTTGAGCTGAAGGCCAAGAACTACTGATTTTTACGGCATCTGAGAGCCGCCGCACCTTTCTGAGGGTGCGGCGGCTCTTTCGTCCGGCGGCAAAATGCAGTCTGCACGTTTTGTATAAATTTGAGGGTGGCGTTTTAGTGCCTTTCACGAAAAGATGCGCGAAATTGTGACACTTCTGGCGAAGAACTTGACCCTTCTTTGGGGGACGTGTACAATAAACGAGTAGTGAGTGGAATTATGTGCAGTGCACATTGCGATAGACGGAATGATACGAAGGAGGGAAGTGCTACCCTATGAACAAGATCACACGGCTTGCGGCTGCCCTCGTGCTGAGCGGGCTGCTTCTGGCGGCTCCCGCCGCACAGGCTGCGCCGTCGCTTCTGGGACAGTCTTCGAACTTTGAGCTGGAAGTGAGCGAGATGGAGCTGGAGATCACGGCCGACGACCCCCGGCCCAAAGCCTATCTCTACACCGGCGGACAGAGCGACTACTACTTCATCGTCTGGATGAGCAGCAACCCCACCGTGGCCACTGTGGACGGCGACGGCCGCGTTACGGGACGCAGCGCCGGTGAGGCGACCATCAGCGCCATCACCGACCGGGGCGAGTATGCTGCCTGCAGGGTGACGGTCCGCAAGGAAAGCGGGGACGCGGCCAGCAAAAAGCCGGCCCTCGACCATGTCACCCTCAACCTCATCATCCAGTACGACAACGCCCACCCCAGCCAGAAGCTGCAGCTCATCAACACGAGCGGCTCCTTTATCTACGCCTACCAGTGGATGAGCAGCGACCCTGAGGTGGCGACGGTGGACACAGAGGGCCTTGTCACGGCCCAGAAACCCGGCACCACCACCATCACCGCGCTGGCGTCCAACGGTCAGGCTCTCCGCTGTGCCGTCACCGTCACCAGCGACGTGGGCAAAGTGACCCTGAATAAGCACGACCTGCTGCTCCGCACCGTGGGCGCAAAGGAAGCCCTGACGGCCTCTGTGGCCGTGGAGGGGGGCGTCAGCGTCCCCATCACATGGGTCAGCAGCAACCCCGGCGTCGCTACAGTGGACGCCTCCGGTGTCGTGACCGCTGTTGCGGACGGTGAGGCGAAGATCACCGCCCTCTCGCCGGATGGCCGCTTCGACAGCTGCAGCATCTTTGTGGGCCTTGCCGCCGACAAATACAGCAGCGAAGAAGATCTGGCCGAGGAGCTCAAGCTTCCCGACCCCTATGTGGCCGTCCGGATGAACCGGCTGAGCTGAGAAAAGATCTGCAAATGAAATGCCCCGCACCTTGTCGAAAGACAGGTGCGGGGCGTTTGTTTATTGCTCCACCAGCGCAATGAAGGCCTTCATCTGGGGCGTGAGCCATTTATCCTTGTGGTAGAACAGCTGGCGGTGCATGGTGACGGTGCAGTCGGGAACGCGAAGGCGGGCCAGACGCCCGGCGGAGAGGGCCGGGCAGACGATGTACTCGGGCAGGAAGGAGAGGCCCATCCCGCGCTCTACCATCTGGCAGAGCAGGGAGGCGCTGCCCAGCTCGATGTAGGGATGGATGGCCAGCCCCCGGGCCGCAAGGCGCTGGTCGAGGGCGTCGCGGTAGCTCATGCCCCGCTCCGTGAGAAGAAATTCCTGCTGGGCCAGCACATCCAGCGGCACGGCCTCGGCCTCGGCCAGCGGGTGTCCGGCGGGAGCTACGAAGCAGACTGGCTCCGGCACATTGACGGCCAGCGTCAGGCTGGGCAGGAGCAGGGGCTGGTCGAGAGTGTAGGCGAGGTCGATCTGGTTGGCCCCCAGCAGCCGCAGCATCTCGTCTGCGGTGGCAGTCCGAAGCACCAGCTCCACCTGCGGACAGAGGGCGTGGAACTGCTGCAGCAGGTCGGGCAGGAAGGTGCTGCACACCGAGTCTGCCAGCGCCACCCGCAGAGTGCCGCTGACGGCCCGGGCGGGCATCAGCGCAGCCTTGGCCTGCTGGGCCGTGATGAGAAGGGTGCGGGCGTAGCTCTGGAAGGTCTGGCCCGCGTCGGTGAGGCGGACGGTCTTTCCTACCCGGTCGAAGAGGGGCGTGCCAAGCTCTGCTTCCAGCTGTGCGATCTGGGCCGACACCGCCGACTGAGAGTAACCCAGCTCCCGCGCAGCGCTGGAAAAGCTGTGCAGCTCGGCGATGTGGAGGAAAGTGTTGATATTTCGCAGCTCCATTGCAGTCCCTCCGGCGTCAGCAGCGGTCGATGCCGGTGACGGTCAGCGTCTCGCCGTCCACCTTGAAGTGGACTTCCAGACCGCCGAACTCCATGCCGTAGACCCGCTCGGGGTCGTGCTGGTAGGAGGGGCGGGGGTCGTTTTCCAGCACACCCTGCAGCGCCGCCTGCTGGTCGGCAGGCACTTTGGCCCAAAGAGCATCGCCGCAGACCATGTTCAGGTGGTGGGACCGGGTCTGCGCTGTGAAACCTGCGGAGGCATCAGGGTGGCAGTCGGCGTAGGGGATATAGGGTTTGATGTCGTAGATGGGGGTGCCGTCCATCAGGTCGGCGCCCCGCACGATGAGGACGGGGCCGACGTCGGGCCGGTGCTCGATGGCCTCCAGCCGGACGCTGGACAGGCCCAGAGGGTTGGGCCGGAAGGGGGAGCGGGTGGCAAAGACGCCCATCCGGGTGTTGCCGCCGAGACGGGGCGGGCGGACGGTGGGCGACCAGCCCTCCCGTACCGCGCCGGAGAACTGCCACACCAGCCAGATGTGGCTGAAATCTTCCAGCCCGCGCACGGCGTCGGCGCAGCGGTATTCGGGGGTGAAGATGACCTCGCCCCGCAGACTGTCCACCAGCCCGCTCTGGCGGGGGATGCCGAATTTGGTGGGGAAGGCGGTGCGGATATGGGCGATGACCTTGAGGGCCATTTCTTCGGGTGCAGACATAAGCAGTTCTCCTTATTATAAACCGCGGCAGAAGCCCACGGCGCGGCCCTCGATCTGGATCTCCTCGAGCTGGGGGCCGGCGAAGATCATGGGCGGGCAGACGGCGGCGTTGTCGGCCAGCAGCATCACGGTCTCGCCCTGCCGGTGAAAGTGCTTGAGGGTGGCTTCCTCACCGATGCGGACTGCGGCGATCTCCCCCTGCTCCACCTCGGGCTGACGGCGGATGCAGACGATGTCGCCGTCGCAGATGGTGGGGGCCATGCTGCTGCCATGGCAGGTGAGGGCAAAGTCAGCGTGCCACGCGGCAGGGACGCCGATGTAGCACTCGATGTTCTGTTCGGCGGTGATGGGGGTCCCGCAGGCGATGGAGCCTACAAGGGGCACCCGCACCATCTCGGGCAGCGGCTCGAAGCCCGGCGGCGGGCTGAGCAGATCCACAAGGCCCATCAACCACGCAGGGGTAGTGTTCAGCGCTGCCGCCAGCTCCTCGAGCTTGGCCCGGGGCAGGTCGTTGATGCCTTTTTCCAGCTTGGTGATGGAGGATTTGGAACGGTATCCCATCCGGGCGGCCAGCTCTTCCTGCGACAGGCCCAGCTGCTCCCGGCGCTGCCGGATGCGGCCGGATAGATCGGTGTCAGACATAAAGGGCCTCGCTTTCTATCTCGATGCACGATTTTCAGTGTTCTGAGGCTAGTATAACAAAAAATTTACTATAAATCAACTTTTAATCGGCTATTTCGCAAATAATGTTGACAAATAATCAACCGAGGAATATAATACAACTAATGATTGTACGGCATGCTTGAGACGTAAAACGGAAAGACTAACTATTAAAAGTCAAGCCCCAAAACAAAATTTTCGAGAGA